>Ga0316201_10002144_pt1 | contig 13907 bp, 11 predicted proteins | sample CS6wburrow_MG_FD_204516 | JGI IMG/M metagenome (GOLD analysis project Ga0316201, IMG submission 204516) | Coastal sediment microbial communities from Delaware Bay, Delaware, United States - CS-6 worm burrow | ecosystem: Environmental > Aquatic > Marine > Coastal > Sediment | place: USA... | reverse complement strand
CACTCCAGAAACACCTTTAAGTCCGAAAACACCTGTCAGGTCATCATACCTGCCTCCGCCACTAATGCTTCCCATTTCAAAGTCAAGCGCATTTACTTCGAAAATGCAGCCTGTGTAGTAACTTAATCCCCGGGCGAGTGTAGCGTCAAATGTGCATTGATTTGCCAAAGATTGCTGTCCCAGGTATTTCTGAACCGTTTTTATTTCGCGGATTCCTTCCATGCCAACTTCAGACTCCTTAAGCCATTGCTCAAGTGTTTCAAGTTCCGGGTTGCTGAAGATCTTTTCGATCATTTCTCTGGCCGGAGTATCAATTTCTCTTCTTTCCAGTTCTTTATGTACACCTTCCCAACCAATTTTATCGAGTTTGTCAATGGAGATGGTCATATCTGTGAAACGATCTGCAACACCAGCCACCTCTGCGATACCAGCGAGCACTTTCCTGTTGTTCATTCGAATTTGAATACGTATTTGTAGTGCTTCAAAAACTTCATCCAGGATTTGGACAAATTCTGCTTCATATGCCAGTGAAGTTGAGCCAACAACGTCTACATCGCATTGATAAAACTCTCTGTACCTGCCTTTTTGTGGTCTGTCAGCGCGCCACACAGGTTGTATTTGATATCTTTTAAAAGGAAGCTGAATTTCATTTTGATGCATCACCACAAACCGGGCAAAGGGCACAGTCAAATCATACCTCAATCCCCGCGAGGCTATGCTGGGGGCCAATTTTTGACTATCCTGATTTTGAATAGCCTCTTTATCAGCTTTTTTTAGGAAATCGCCATTGTTGAGTACTTTAAACAGTAATTTATCTCCTTCTTCACCATATTTTCCTGTTAATGTGGATAGGTTTTCCAGTGTCGGCGTTTCAATCGGTACATAAGCATACTTCTGGAAGACCGACTCAATCAATGCGAATAAATATTTCCGCTTTATCGCTTCGATCGGAATAAAATCCCTTGTCCCTTTTGGGATGCTGACACTCATGATTCGATAGTTTTAGGTTTAATCAGGTGAAGCTATCAGGATATTACCTTGCTGAATTGTTTCAGAAAACGGACATCATTTTCAAAAAACATTCTGATATCACTTACCCTGTACTTGATGATAGCTTGTCGCTCAATGCCCATTCCAAAGGCAAAGCCTGTATATTTTTCGCTGTCGATACCACAATTTTGCAATACTGCCGGATCAACCATTCCACATCCCATAATTTCAAGCCAACCTGTTCCTTTTGTCATCCGGTAGGCATGTTCGTCCGCAAGGCCATAATAAACATCCATTTCTGCACTCGGCTCAGTAAATGGAAAATATGATGGTCTTAATCTGATTTTCACATCTTCCCCATATAGTTCCTGGGCAAAATAGTAGAGTATTTGCTTCATATCGGCAAAGGACACGCCTTCATCCACATAAAGTCCTTCCACCTGGTGGAACTGACAATGTGATCTTGCGCTGATGGTTTCATTCCTGTAGACCCGACCAGGCGCAATAATTCGGATAGGTGGTTTCTGACTGGTCATGACACGGGATTGTACCGAAGAAGTATGTGTACGCAAGAGCATATTTTTGTAGCCCTTGATGTAAAACGTATCCTGCATGTCTCTTGCAGGATGATCCTCAGGTGTATTCATGGCAGTGAAATTGTGCCAGTCATCTTCAATTTCTCTTTCTTCGGCAACAACAAACCCAATCCTTGAAAATATATCAATGATTTCATCCATGACGATCGAAACAGGATGTCGCGCTCCGACATTGAATGGTTCTCCTGGAGCAGTCAAATCGATTTGATTTGTTTCTGCCAATAGCGAAGCGGATTCTAAGGTGTCTTTTAAGCTTTGATACTTTAGCTCTGCCGTGTTTTTAGCTTTATTCAGGATTTGACCAAATGCTTTTCGTTCCTCATTCGGGACATTTCGCATCTCACCAAACAAGGGCTTGATCTTGTTTTTCGTACCTAAATATTGAATCCGAAATTGTTCAAGTTCTTCCATGTTTGCCGGAGAAGCAACCTGAATTTCAGAAATCATCGTTTTTACCTTGTCAAATAATTCTGTAGCCATCGGTAAATCATTGAAAATTGAAGGGCAAAAGTAATCAATACCTATCGGATTTAGGATTGTACGCTTCGAATATGAGATAAATTTGATGATGATGCCCGAATTTTGATTAAAGGGTATTGTCAAACTAATGTCTGATTGGGACGAAGCGGAGAAGCAGGATAATATGCTAAATTTGAATCCGAAAGAATCATGACATTTATTTTTAGAAATATCAAGGCAGTTTTGAGCACTATGACAAAAAATGATTGGGCTTTTTTGTTCTGCCTGATCTTTTGTGCTGCTCTTCTGGCGTCAAAATATTTGCTCTCCCTTTGTACAATTGCTTTGGCTGTACTTGCTGTTTTTGACATGAAAAAGCCTTATCGCCCGGGATTCAATCCAGCCTGGCATCATTTCATATCCAGAGGCAGGGAAAGATGGCCTGTAGTAGCGATTTCCCTGATTTTTTTTACCTACCTGGTATTTGGGTTTCCTTCAGAAAACCAGGCCCAATATTGGTCTCTTGTGAGAATGAAACTTTCATTTCTGGTTTGGCCTATCATTTTCATCTTACTTCCTCGATTTTCAAAACGACAATATCTCCTCCTGTTTTATTTCCTGATGCTTAATATTTGTATGAGTGCTTTCTTTGTCCTGGCGGCATATCTTTCTGATGTTTATTTATTCAACAGGGCGTTGGGCTATGGCCATTCTCTGCCTACTCCAATGAATCATATCAGGTATAGTCTCTTGATTACAATGAGTGTATTGGGAGGAATAGCAATGATTCAGAAACATTTTTATTGGAGATGGAAGTGGGAGAGGTTTCTGATCATTTTGATGACGGTCGGACTTTTTATATTTCAACACGTACTTTCAGTCAGAACAGGCCTGGTGCTCTCTTATGTCGGGATTCTCATTTTACTGCTGCATTATGGATTCAGATCCAGGTATAAAACTCCGATTATTCTTTTGATTGCCTGTATCATGATTTTACCGGTTATTGCCTTTCAAACGATTCCTGCTTTTCAGCGTAAGGTTGGATACACCCTTTATGACCTCGATAAATTTCGAGCAGGAGAGGGGAGTGGATATGCTGATTCGGAGAGATTCAGGTCCTGGCAGGCCGGGCTTGCTATTGCTTCGGAGTCACCTTTTCTGGGGACAGGCTTTGGTGATGTAAAAGCAGAAATCATTGATTATTACAAGACTCAATATCATTCAGATCAGTATTGGAAACCGCACAATCAATATATATCAGTATTTGCTGGCGGTGGATTACTTGGGCTATTCCTGTTCATGTTTGGCCTGTTATTTCCCATTTGCTATCAGAGGAACGCGATGGACGAGCTATTTCTGGCATTTTATATTACATTCCTGCTGTCCATGCTCATTGAGGCTACATTGAATAGTTATATCGGCAGTTCCATTTTCCTTTTATTCACACTTGTTGGATTGAGTCAGTCTTCTGAAGATCTCACTGGAACAGATCGTTCATAGAAGTAATCTATACACGAGGAGGGTAGGAAGTACCCGCAGAGACATATTGTGGAACATACATTTTCTTAGCGAAGTAGCCGAGCACGATGCCAAATAGGAAGCCGCCGATATGTGCCCACCAGGCAACTCCTGAAGTGTGTGCCGAGTCACTTCTGGGAATGATCGTGATAAAACCATTTACAAATTGCTGGACGCCCCAAAATCCTAAAAAATATAACGCGGGCATATAAAAGGATCTGAAAATATAAGCAACAAACACTTTTACCCTGGATTTTGGAAACATCATCAAGTATGCACCAAGAACAGCAGAAATAGCGCCGCTCGCGCCCACGGCCGGGATGTTACTTCCAAGATTGAATACGATATGGGCAATAGATGCTGCCAGTCCACCCAACAGGTAAAAGAGCAGAAAATTGAAATTGCCCATCACTGCCTCAATATTATCAGCAAACACCCACAGGAATAGCATGTTACCAATCAGATGCATCCAGCCACCATGTAGAAACATACTGGTCAAAAGGGTATACAAATCCTCCCCTTTAGTCAATTCAACTGGGATTGCTCCAAAATCAAATACAAAAGCCTGTTGCTGGCCAACAGGCATGGTTACCTGGAGCAGAAAAACGAGCACATTCAACCCAATTAATGTATAACTCACATAGGGTTTGTGGCCTCCTTTAATTTGATCGTCGCCAATTGGAAAAATCATTTCATTAATTATGTGATGCTGCGAAAATAGATAAAAATGAGCATCAACTTGCGTGATTTTATTTTATCCATCGTCTTAAAGGTAATTCAAAGCGATTTCACATTGTGCGTTAATACTAAACCTGTTTTCGTGCAATAGGCCTTAATACTATAATCGAAACAACAACTATTAAAGTAGGAAGAAATATCATTCAAATCGTTCAATTGATTTCCTTGATTTTTCTTTTTAAAAAAGCTTCATTTTTGGACGGCGTTTGTGCATTTTTCGGTAATTTAGAAAGTTGCCCGAAAGCTGATATGCATGACTCCCTATAACGTAACCATTATAGTCCCGTGGAAGATATGATTGCAACAAATTTTGACCTGGTAGAATCCCTTGAGCAATATTTTGGATTCAATTCATTTAAAGGTAAACAAGAACAAATCATCACGAGTGTGTTAGAAGGAAAGGACACTTTCGTCATCATGCCGACAGGTGGCGGAAAGTCTCTTTGTTATCAATTGCCCGCGCTCATTATGCCTGGAACGGCGATCATCATTTCGCCTCTCATTGCACTGATGAAGAATCAAGTGGATTCAATCAGGGGGTACAGTGAAGGTGATCATGTTGCTCATTTTCTGAATTCATCACTCAATAAGACCGATGTAAAAAGAGTGAAGGAAGATATCCTCATGGGTATGACAAAACTGCTATTTATTGCTCCGGAGACATTAACAAAAGAAGAGAACCTGGAGTTTTTCAAGAATGTGGACATTTCTTTTATAGCGGTAGATGAGGCTCATTGTATTTCAGAATGGGGCCATGACTTCAGACCTGAGTACCGTCGAATTCGCCATATGATCAATTTTATCGATAAGGAAATTCCATTGGTAGCATTGACAGCAACAGCAACGCCAAAGGTACAGTCTGATATCATTAAGAATTTGGAAATGCATGAAGTGAATCAATTTATTGATTCTTTCAACAGGACAAACCTCTATTATGAAGTTCGTCCGAAAGTAAATAAAACACAGGCAATCAAGGAAATCGTCCAGGTCGTCAAATCGATGGAGGGCAAATCTGGAATCATCTATGTTCAGTCCAGAAAATCAACTGAAGAAATTGCCCAAACGTTGACCCTCAATGGGATTAAAGCTGCACCTTATCATGCTGGACTTGACGCAAAAACGCGTTCCAGGGTTCAGGACGAATTTTTAATGGAAGATATAGATGTGATATGTGCGACTATTGCATTTGGCATGGGTATAGACAAGCCTGATGTCCGATTTGTGATACATTATGATATTCCAAAAAGTATCGAAAACTATTATCAGGAAACAGGGCGGGGAGGACGAGATGGGTTGGAAGGAAAATGTGTTGCTTTCTATTCTCCAAAAGATATCTTCAAGCTTGAAAAATTTCTCAGGGACAAGCCAGTTGCTGAACGTGAAATGGGTTCGCAATTGTTAGAAGAAATCGTGGCCTATTCGGAAACGAGTGTTTGCCGGAGAAAATTTCTATTACACTATTTCGGGGAACAATACGATGATTCACGCTGCTCAGATATGTGTGACAACTGTCGTTATCCAAAAGAGAAGGTCGAGGTGAAAGAGGACATGCAGGCAGCGCTGAAAGCTGTTTTGCTCCTTAAAGAAAACTATGGGATCAAAGTAATTTCTGATTTTCTTGTTGGAAAAATCTCAAAAGAAATTCGTCAGTTTGAGTATGATCGCCTGGAAGGGTTTGGAACTGGAAAAGAACAGGGAGATCTCTATTGGCACAGCATTTTAAGGCAGGCGATTTTAAATAACTATTTGTATAAAGATGTTGAGCAATATGGGTTACTCAAAATGAAACCGGCAGGTCACCAATTCGTACAATCACCGATCTCAACCCTGATCCCAATAAATAAAGATTTTAGTGAGGAAGCGATGGAGGCTGACGTGAAGGGGCCTGTCAAAACGATCGCTCTGGATCCATTGCTGGTAAAAATGCTTCAGGACTTACGGAGACAGGTTGCCAAACAAAAGGATGTTCCTCCATGGGTGATTTTCCAGGACCCATCATTGAACGAAATGGCTACCCAATATCCGGGAACGATGGAAGCACTCTCAAATATTTCCGGTGTCAGTATGGGTAAAGCACAAAAATATGGACGTGCATTCCTGGATTTGATCAATGAATATGTTGAAGAAAATGATATCGATCGCCCATCAGATTTAGTCGTAAAGCAGGTCGCAAATAAATCAAAAAGCAAGGTTGCTATTATTCAAGGTGTGGATCGTAAACTTCCGTTAGAGGATATTGCGAACTCTACCAACATGGGTATGGATGACTTGCTTACTGAAATGGACATGATCGTTTCTTCAGGCACTAAACTGAATATCGAATATTATCTGGAGGACAACCTGGATGAAGGGGTGGTTGAAGAAATTCAGGACTACCTCATGGAAGCGGAATCAGATTCAATCGATGAAGCTTACAATGAATTGCAGGAAGAGGATATAACTATGGAAGAGATCAAGTTAGTCCGCATTCAGTTTTTGTCGGATGTAGCGAACTAAGACTTTGACAGAAATCAGAAAACATATCCTGATCATCAATGGTCCAAACCTGAATTTGCTCGGCAAAAGAGAAAAATCTATTTATGGGAATATTTCCTTTGAGACGTATTTCATCGAGTTAGATCGTGCGTTTCCAAATATTGAAATTGGATATTTTCAGTCAAATCACGAAGGAGAGATCATTGATAAAATCCATGAGGTTGGATTTGAAGCTATTGGTATCGTTTTGAATGCAGGAGCATATACGCACACTTCAATTGCGATTAGGGATGCTATTTCCGCGGTATCAGCACCTGTAGTGGAAGTGCATATCTCAAATGTGTACGAGCGGGAGCCATTCAGATGGCACAGCTATATTGCTGATGTGTGCGCTCGTACGATTGTTGGGAAAGGATTGGCAGGGTACAAGGAAGCGATTGAATACCTGGTTGAGTAATGATATCCGTTATGGGTCTCAGTGGAGGACCAAAGTCCAAATCAAGCAGACGCAATCTTTTTCTCTTCGTTACTTTAAATTTCTTCCGACTAAATATTTTTTTCAGCAAAGTGCCTAAACCAATATTTGCTGCACCAGAAATGATCGTCCCTCCATCTAGGCCCCTTTCTTTGTCCCATATTAATCCGCGTGAAAGATCGAACAAGATCATATTAGCCCCGCCTCCCTGAAGTGCTGTTCCTACCAAATGAGGGACGAATGGGCGTTTTTCAAACTTGAGTTTTGCAATTGAATCAATATGGACCTGCACACCTTCGAGGTTGAGATGTCCTGTGTTTGGATAAATATCAAAAATGGTTCTTTCGTACCATCCCGTATCATCATTTTTTAATTTGAATGTAATTGTCTCACCAATGTGGATTTTGACTGTTCGCTGAACACCTCCTTTTTCCAGTTGAAGTACTTTTTGTGCATTGCTTTGCATAAAAAAAGAGCAAAGCAAGCATCCAAATATCAATGATCTAATCAACAACTGGTGACTTAATCGCATGGACAAACTTTTTTAATACCCCTTTCATCGAATGTTCAATGATTGCATATGGTTCAATCTCTTTTCCGATATAAATCAACATCATGGCATACCAGCCATCGTCAGGTTGAACCGAATGTAAAAGCTCCGGTTTTGCGATGCGATATGCCTCTTTCGTTCGTCGTTTTATTAGGTTTCTTTTAACCGCTGATTTGAACCTCTTCTTTGATACAGTGACGGCTATTTTCACATTTGAGGTTGGGTCTGGTTCTTCCACAAAGGTATAGACCAATTTAAAAGGATATTGAAAAACATGTGTCTTACCTGTAAAAAGTGCAGAGATCACCTTTCTGCTTTTCAAACGGGCAGATTTTGGCAAGCCATATTTTCGCATCAGTGAAGACAAGTTGAAATGGATAAATTGATCTGCTAAAAAGTAATCAAAAGGAATGAATTTGGAGTATATAAAACAAAAAAAAAAGCAAGATGTGATACACCTTGCTTTTCGAAAAAATATCTTTATAAATAGCTCTATTTGAGTCTGCTTTCGTCTGAAACAGTAAGTTTAATGCGACCTTTAGCTCTTCTGCGGGCCAATACTCTACGACCATTTTTTGAGGCCATACGGCTTCTAAAACCATGTTTGTTTGCTCGCTTTCTTCTGGATGGCTGAAAAGTTCTTTTCATTGTACTATATCTTTAGAGAAAATCAGTTCGTTTCAAAATGGACGCAAATGTAAGTTTATTCACTTTAATTCCAAAAAAATCAACTGATTATTCAGGTTTAGCTATTCATTGAAACAACGAATTCATCATTTGAGGTTGTTCCAACCATATGTTTTTTCACAAAATCAATTGCTTCATCTGGTTTCATGTCAGCCAGGTGATTTCTCAAGACAAACATGCGTTTCAGAATTGCTTCATCAAGCAACAGATCTTCTCTTCGCGTACTGGATTTGGTCAGGTCGATTGCAGGATAAATGCGTTTGTTTGAAAGGCTTCTGTCCAATTGTAATTCCATATTTCCAGTTCCTTTGAATTCCTCAAAAATCACACCATCCATTTTTGAACCGGTATCGATCAAAGCAGTAGCGAGAATTGTAAGAGAACCTCCATTTTCGATATTTCTTGCTGCTCCGAAGAATTTCTTTGGTTTATGCAATGCATTGGCTTCCACACCACCTGATAGTACTTTTCCACTTGCCGGTGCGACAGTATTATAGGCCCTGGCAAGTCTGGTGATAGAATCAAGCAGAATCACAACATCATGTCCGCACTCAACTAGTCTTTTTGCTTTTTCAAGCACAATATTGGCAACGCGCACGTGATTATCAGCAGGTTCATCGAAAGTTGATGATACAACCTCTGCTCTTACACTCCGCTTCATATCAGTGACTTCTTCCGGGCGCTCATCAATAAGCAGTACGAGCAAATAACATTCAGGGTGATTTTTGGCGATAGCATTTGCCACGTCCTTCAGTAAGAAAGTCTTACCGGTTTTCGGCTGTGCAACGATTAGTCCACGTTGCCCTTTTCCAATGGGTGTAAAAAGGTCAATCATCCTGTTTCCATAGTCCTTTCCTAATGGATGCGTAGTCAAGCTAAACTTCTCATCAGGAAAGAGTGGAGTCAAATAGTCAAAAGGTACACGATCACGAACCTCTATTGGATTAAGGCCATTGATCATTGAAACACGCAATAAAGCGAAGTATTTTTCTCCTTCTTTTGGAGGCCGGATCGCGCCTTTTACAGTATCACCTGTTTTCAACCCAAATAATTTAATTTGAGATGGTGAAACATAGATATCATCCGGTGAGGTCAAATAGTTGTAATCCGAAGACCTTAAAAAACCATATCCGTCAGGCATCATTTCTAATACTCCAACACCTTCTATGATGCCATCAAGGTCAATGTTGAATTTTTCTTCTTCAGGAACGGTTGGCTCCACTTTTTCAGTTTTACCTCCGTTTGAACCATTTTGATTCCTACTATCGTTTCTTCGGTCTTCTCTTTTATCGTTTCTTCGGTCTTCTCTTTTATCGTCCCTTCTATCACTTCTATCGCTTCGATCTTCTCGTTCTGTTCTGTCAACTCTGTCACTTCTTCGTTTATTCCTAACGCCTCCTTCCGCAACTTCTTTTTCTCCAACAGCAGCTACAACTGGGGCTTCCTCCTTCTTTTCTACTTCTTTTACCTCTTTTACTTCCTTTACTACTTTAGGCATTTTATCAGGAACTTCCTCAGGGGCTTCTTTTAAATCAAGCTCAGGGCTTTTTTCAACTTTGTCTATTGGCTCGTCTTTTCGTTTGCGCTGACGACGCTTTGGCTTTTCTTTTTCTTTTGCCACAGGATCTTCTTTAGCATCAGCAGGTTTGCCAACAAGTGCTTGCTGGTCAAGGATTTTATAGATCAATTCTTGTTTATTCAGTTTTTTATAGCCCTTGATCTCGAGGGTTTCAGCAAGTTCTTTCAATTCCGGAACCAACATATCGTTCAACTGCAAAATATCATACATAATAGAATGTAAAATTAAATCGGTGTAGTAAAAATTTTTTCGTTCTGATTTCGATTTACAAATCACATTGTTGATGTGCCTTTGGGAACATCCTCATCTGACGTCAACTAAAATCTATTAAAGGGAAATTGTATCAGATTGAAATGTGAATTGAAATAATTCAGGTATGCGATTGAGTGCGTAAAATTACATATACTTTTGAATATTCAAACAGTATTTCATAAAAAATGCGAAACCCTGTATTAATTTTCGAAAAACTGCACTTAATTTGTGCATTCTTATTCTTATAACGGTTATACCCTTAAACATGTTTCTCCATGCTTGAATTAAATGATATCCGAAGTCGAAAAGATCAGGTGATTGCTGGACTCAAAAAAAGAGGGCTTTCAACTGAAGATTTAATTATCATTGAGCAAGTTGTTCAATTGGATGACAAACGAAAGAGTGTACAAACCGAATTGGATCGGTTACTTGCGGAAAGAAATCGTATCTCCAAGGAAATTGGTGCTTTGTTTCAAGCAGGAAAGCAAAATGAAGCAAATGATGCGAAACAGCAGGTTTCTCAACTGAAAGAAAAAGCAGATGTTTTGCAGCAGGAGATGCAGCAAACTCAAGACTCAATCGAAGCCCATTTGCTGAATATACCAAATGTGCCCCATGAATCGGTACCAGCAGGACAGGCTGAAGAAGATAATGAGGTGTATCAGGATTGGACAGGTCCCTTTCCGGAATTGCCGGAAGATGCAAGACCACACTGGGAACTTGCTGAATCATACAATATCATCGACTTTAAGCTTGGAGCATTTATCACGGGTAGTGGGTTTCCTTTATATCGTGGAGATGGAGCAAGACTGCAGAGAGCATTGATTAACTTTTTTTTGGATGAGGCCCGGGAGGCTGGATATGAAGAGGTAATTCCTCCATATATGGTGAATGCAGCTTCAGCCAGGGCAACCGGACAGTTACCTGATAAAGAAGGTCAGATGTATCATATGGAGAGGGATGAATTGTATATGATTCCCACAGCTGAAGTACCTCTGACAAATATGTATCGCGACCAAATCTTAAAAGAAAGTGATTTCCCAATTAAATTGACTGGGTATACTCCTTGTTTTAGAAGAGAAGCTGGTTCATATGGTTCTGATGTCAAAGGCCTGAATCGAGTCCATCAATTTGATAAAGTAGAAATCGTCCACCTCGTGCATCCGGATACTTCCTATGAAGTGTTAGGGAACATGTTGAAGCATGTGGCTGGACTTCTAGATAAACTTGAGCTCCCTTACCGCATTCTGAGACTTTGTGGTGGTGATTTGGGTTTTACCTCAGCGCTTACTTTTGACTTTGAAGTATTTTCCGCAGCTCAAAAGAAATGGCTGGAAGTGAGTTCTGTTTCAAACTTTGAAACGTTCCAGGCAAATCGGATGAAGTTGAGATTTAAAGATGAATTCGGAAAAACCAGACTTGCGCATACTTTGAATGGAAGTGCATTAGCGCTTGCAAGGATCGTAGCTGCATTGTTGGAGAATAATCAAACAGCGGAAGGCATCCGTATTCCAAAGGCACTTCAATCTTATACCGGATTTCAAATCATCCCGGCATAATCAGGTTTTCTCTGAAATAATTAGAGTTTTCAGGTCAGTTTGGGAACTTATCTCCTTTTGTCCAACGTATTTAGTTGCGAAAGTGATTATTCGGAAATATTGATTTTCGAATAATTTACTTTATTTTTCGACACCTAAAACATTATGATTATGAGTCAAGATATTGATCAATTTCTGTCCACATCGAAACATTACATGGATGATGCCATTGAACACTTATCCAAAGAATTGATAAAAATTCGAACAGGAAAAGCTTCTACGAGTATGCTGGGAGGGATCATGGTAGATTACTATGGAAATGCGACTCCACTTAACCAGGTAGCCAATGTATCTACAGCAGATGCCCGAACCTTGTCCATACAGCCATGGGAGAAGAAAATGTTGCCTGTTATTGAAAGGAGCATCTTCGAAGCGAACCTTGGTATGACACCACAAAATGATGGAGAGTTTATTCGAATCAATATTCCAGCCTTAACTGAAGAGCGTAGAAAGGAGTTGGTGAAACAAGCCAAGGGCCTTGCAGAAGAAGCAAAGATCAGCCTCCGGAACGCCAGGCATAAAATGATGGATTTTATTAAAAATGAAGTCAAAAACGGGTATCCTGAAGATTTAGGCAAACGTAAAGAAGCTCATGTCGACAAGATCGTTCATGAATATAGCGAACATGTTGATCGGATCATCGAAGCCAAGGAAAAAGATATTATGACGGTATAGAGCAAAAGGATATTCCTGTGCTTAACATTCATCCCGGAAATACAACCTTTTCCGTTTCAAAAAATTGCAAAGTCAATTCCTTTCCATCAAAAACGGCATATGAATTGAACTTCAGCCAATCTCCCAAATTGATGTAACGAGAACTACCATTTGACAAAAGGTAGTCTATCGGGAGATGTCTATGTCCAAAAACGAAATAGTCTATTTCCTCCTCTTTGAGCGTTCCTTCACTGAATAACACCAGCCACTCTTTTTCTTTACCCAGAAATCGATTTTCCTCTTGCGTGGCAGCTCGACTTTTGCCGGACCAGTATTTCATGATGGAAATTCCAAGATTTGGATGGATGCGTGCAAAAAGCCATTGACAAAGTTTATTGGAAAAAACGCTTTTGATGAATTTGTAACCATGGTCTCCAGGGCCTAATCCGTCACCATGTCCAATAATGAATTTTTTACCGTTGATTTCACGATGAATTGGAGCGCGATGGATTTGTATACCAAGCTCATTATGGAAATACGAAAACATCCACATGTCATGATTCCCTGTAAAAAATGAGATTGGAATTCCCTGGTCACACAATTCGCCTAGTTTTCCAATGAGCCTGGTAAATCCTTTTGGGATGACCTGTTTATACTCGAACCAATAATCGAAAATATCGCCAACCAGGAATATTTCTGCAGCATCATGACGAATGGATTCCAACCAACGAACAATCTGTTTTTCGCGTTCCAGGCTTGAAAGTTGTCCATCTATGCCAAGATGGAAGTCAGAAGCAAAATAGTATTTATCACCCATCGATCCTGATCAATCCACAAAACGTTTATCCGTCTCCATTACTTCACCACAGTTTGGACATGTGCGGAGATCTTTGTCACCATAGTATTGCTTAAACCTGGGAAGAAAGTCCTTTTCAATATTCTCTAATTTGAAATATGTGTCATGCAACTTCGTATTGCAGTTGTCACAAAACCACATGAGACCGTCTTGATGATTTTCTTCCCTTTTCAGTTCAATAACCAGCCCGATACTTCCCTCTGAGCGCATGGGTGAGTGTGGTGTTTTAGCAGGAAGCAGAAACATTTCCCCTTCTTTGATTGGAATATCGACTGCTTTTCCATCTTCCTGAATCCGAACATTGATATCTCCTTCTATTTGATAAAACAGTTCTTCCGTTTCGTTATAGTGATAATCCTTCCGGGCGTTTGGACCAGCTACGATCATGACAATATAATCCCCTGCATCTTTGTATAAATTCCGATTGCCTACGGGAGGTTTCAATTCATCCCGATGTTCATTGATCCAGGCCTGCAGGTT
>Ga0316201_10002143_pt1 | contig 13909 bp, 9 predicted proteins | sample CS6wburrow_MG_FD_204516 | JGI IMG/M metagenome (GOLD analysis project Ga0316201, IMG submission 204516) | Coastal sediment microbial communities from Delaware Bay, Delaware, United States - CS-6 worm burrow | ecosystem: Environmental > Aquatic > Marine > Coastal > Sediment | place: USA: Delaware... | reverse complement strand
AAGCGGCGCATACGCTGCCCCAGATCCCCGCTGCCGGGAAAGGCATAGCTGATGGCGCCGCTGGGACAGACGGTGGCACAGATTCCCCCACCCTGGCACAGATAGGGATCCACCTCCACCCGTTCCTGCAGTGTGCTTATCGCCTGCGCCGGGCAGGCGTCGATGCAGCGGGTGCAGGCGATCACCTCGTTGCGCGCATGCGCGCAGCAGTCCGGGTCATAACGAAAAAACTCGGGTTTGTCGAAGGTTCCGGTCAACGCCTCCAGGCTGCGCATTGCAGCGCTGATCGCAGTGACATCCTGCGCGCAATGAATGTATCCGGGTGGCGGCAGACTGGCGGGAATCAACGGTTCCGGTCCGAGGTCGAGCACCATGTCGGCTTCCAGTTCAATCCCCGTACCCGCTTTTCGCAAAGCGATCTGAAATTCACCCAGATGCCCGGCAAGATTCAGACTGCCCGCATCCACTTGAATATGGGCAGCGCCACCGTTGACGGACTCTGTCAACAGCACCTGCGCCTGCAACGAAGAGGGAACCCGATGCGCGGCTTCGAGTGCCAGTTTACCGCCGATAATCACCAGCTTGCCTCCCGAACGGTACTCGACCATGCCGGTCGGCGTAATGGACACCTGCTCCATCGCCGCCAGCGCGATCGCGCGCGGATCACTATCGGTATGGTTCATCTTTTCTGTTCCTCGCTGGGCGGCTCAGGAGAATTCGCGCGACCTGGCGATAACCCGCTCCCCCCTTCCAAAGGGGGGGAACACGCCGGTGCAGCGGCCGACTCATCTCTCTCCGGCTTCAGGGTATCGGCTCTCTCATCCGCCACCGGTTCAGCCGCAGTCTCCGCCTCTTGTCCGACCATCTGTTCCGCCTCTTCCCGGCACGCTCTACTCTCCGAGTCAGGCTGTTCGGCAGATTTATCCTGCGCTGCGCGCCGCTGCTCCTGCTCCAACAGATGTTTCATATCGGCGGTAATAATGCCGCCGAGTTTGGTAAAGCTGGTAAAGTCCTGATCGTAGTCATCAAGCCCATCGCGGACATTGAACTGGGTCCCCTGAAACAGCTTACGCAGTGCCAGCCTGCGCAGAGAGTCACTGACACGCGGCGACAGAAACCCGGTGTAGTCGGAGTCCTGAGTCAGTGTTTCGATACCCGGCATATCTTCATCGGTGAGGTTTTTTTCACTTGCGGGATCCTCGGTTCCCGGCCTCTCAGCCACAGCATCAGACCGCCCCCCCGTCGTCTGCAGTTTCAATCTTGACCAGCGATCGACGAACTTTTCGTCCTTGCCCGACAGCGCCTGGTTACTCTCCTCGACGTTCTGTTTCATGCCTTGCCGACCCCCTCTCCGGTCCAGTCCGTACGTTTGCGTTTGCGCCGCTTCTGCGGCACATAGTTGGCCAGCACAAAGGCTTCCGTCCAGCGATAGAGTTCGGGCGCAACCTCAACCGCAAACAGCTCGGCTTCGCCCTCCATGTAAGCGTGCGCTTCGTCGAAACTTAACGTAACCAGCCCGGGCAGAGGCACCTCTGCTGCGTCGCGGGTGGCAATGACATAGCAGCGCGGATCCTTGGAGACAAGATTGTGGTAGTAGCTCTCGCACTCATCCTCCTGCAGTCTGATTTCAAATCCCCTGTGAAGCTCGCGTATGATGCCCTGCTCCCGGTGCACAATCTGCCGCAGGCGCTCATACTCCGGCTGCTGGGCGTCGACGGTTACCGCCACCGCTGTCCATTGATGATTGATCCAGCGGTTATTCACCACGGGACTCCGCTCCATCAATACTGCCACGGAAAAGCGTTTCGGGAAGCCGGAAAGCCGGGGATCCAAGGGATTTTATCTCCAGTAGGTTGGCATGCCATATCCCAGCTGCAAGTTGCGTACCACGGATCCAACCCGGGTGCCCGTGCCAAAAGGCATGGGCGCTGAAAGCGAAAATGATGCTGAAAAAGGCAGAGAAAAAAACACAACTGCCCCAAAATGTCCCGGACTATCTGAATAATCGGGCCATAAAGAACCAGGTTCGACGGCAATCGGCCTGTGCGCGTAACCAGCCGGCCATCGACAGCCCTCGAACTGCCGCGCTCCCAGCGTCATACCGCACGCCGCCACAGAGAGGGCATTTCGCTGGAATCTTTCTTGCTTGCAATCTGGTTTGTACGCCTGAGTTGTTCTCCACCGCCAGGCAGACCAACAGAGTGAATCGCAACGGATGAACGCGTTACTTTCATCTTCCACTCCACCCGATGCCTTCATGAGCGTGCATCAGGTAGCCGAGTACCTGCATCTAAACGAAAAGAAGATCTACGCACTGGTCAGCGAAGGCGGCATTCCTGCGACCAAAGTGACCGGCAAATGGATGTTCCCCCGGGAACTGGTAGATCGCTGGGTGCTGGACTCCACTCATGGGGGTCTGCTCAATGACCGGCTTATAATCGCCGGCAGCGAGGATCCGCTGCTGCATCGTCTGATCGCCGACTACTCATGTGAGGTCGGAGATCGGGCGTTGATCAGCTACGCCGCTACCGGCACCCGCCTCGGTCTGGATCTGTTGCAGGCGCGGCGGGTGGACGCCTGTGCCATCCACTGGGGGCCGGTGGGAGAGAGCAACACCCGCCATCCGGCGCTGCTGCGCCAGTACAGCCGCCATCCTGAGTGGGTGTTGATTCGCCTGTTCCGTCGGGAGCAGGGCCTGATTGTTTCTCCGCCGGTTCTGAAACAGGTCCGGGATACGCGAGAGTTGTTCGATTCCACGTTTCGCTGGGCACTGCGCCAGAAGGGGACCGGCAGCCAGCGCTTTCTGATGGAGATCCTGAGTCATTATGGCTGCAACGCCGGTTCGCTGAACACCCCGCTTACGGCACTGTCCGAACGCGAAGCCACGGCTGCAATCAACATGAGTCTGGTCGATGTAGCACCCGGCACACGCGCCGCCGCAACGGAAAACAATCTCGGATTTATCAGTTTCGGCTGGGAGTCGTTCGACCTGGCATTGCCGAGAGCCGTATGGTTCCGACGCCTGCTGCAGAGTCTTCTGGGTCGTATAAAATCCGTTCAGTGTGTGGCATTTGCCGAAGCGCTGAGCGGCTATGACCTGAGAGACCGGGGTGATCTGGTATGGGGAGACGACTAGATCTCTGCCATATCCAAACCGGTATTGCCATCTCACCGGCAACAGTTCAATCTATAAAGGTTTCCGAAGCGAGCAACGAAAGGGAGCCTGATGCCAAAGTTACTATCTCTATCCCGTGCTGCGCGCCTAGCCGGCGTCAGCCGTGGTGAACTGCAGAAACGAATCCGGGAAGAGGACCTCAAGACCTTCGAGGGTGAACTGACTGTCGACCTGTTACTCCAGCTCTACCCGCATATCGATATGGAAGCCGACCCCATGCTGGAGAAGGTCAGGCAGATCAGGAACGAAGCAAAACCCAAAACTCACTACAGCGACGGCTGGATGCCGGATCCGGAAGTGCTGCTGACCAGGCTGAAAGAGTTTCAGCATGTACTGGTACAGACTAAATCCGCGCTCAACAGTTCGGATGCGTTGCTGCAGGAGACACTGGACGATCTGGTCACAGCGGTGGAAGCACCTGACAACCAGCTGCGCAAAAGTGTGCTGGCCTGCATCGCCAAACTGAACAAGGCGATGCAACGTGTCGAGCGGGCCGAAGACGCACGGGCCGCGCTTTTTGCAAAGGACATTATGTTGAAGATAGTATCCGCCAGCGTCCGTCTGCTACCCAGCGGTCATGAATTTTTTCTCGAAGGGAGCGATTCCATTCTGGAAGCGGGGCTCAAGGCGGGAATGTATATCGACTATGGCTGCTCCAGCGGTAATTGCGGCGCCTGTAAGTGCAAAGTTGTTGCGGGTGCGGTGCGCAAACTGCGAAATCACGACTTCATACTGAGCGCAAAGGAGCAGGAAGATGGGTATATCCTGGCCTGCTCCAACACCGCCATCTCCGATATCGTAATCGAGGCCAGGGAGGCTGATGTTGAAGAGGCGCTGCCACACCAGAAGATACGCGCGACGGTACGCAAGATCGAGCCGATCGGCAACAGCCTTGCCCTGCTCCAGGTCCAGACCCCACGTACCCAGTCACTGCGTTTCAAAGCCGGACAGAGCGTGGCAATCACAACTGAGAATGGCAGCAGGGCGGATCTCTGTATTGCCAGTTGCCCCTGTGATGGACGCAATCTGCAGTTCCTGGTGGCACGCACGCCGGGAGATGCTTTCAGCGACACCGTCTACTCCAACACAATGAATCGGCAAACCCTGGAGCTGGAAGGCCCGCAGGGTGGCTTCGTGCTGCGCGAGGACTCCAGCAGGCCGGCAATATTCCTGGCCAAGGGAGCGGGCTTCGCTCCGATCAAGAGCCTGGTGGAGCAGGCGATCACCATCGACAATGCCGAGGGGCTGCATCTGATTCAGGTGGGAGGCAATCCGCGCGGTTCCTTTCTCGACAATCTCTGCCGCTCCTGGAGCGACTCACTGGATAACTTCGTCTACTCATCGCCCACTGAGCAATGCAGCACAGGCGAGCTGGTCGATCTGCTCAAGCGGACGACTGAGGATCTGTATCGATTCGACCTCTATGTCGCCGGTCCTGAGAATTGGCTCACTGCGCTAAAAGCCGAAGCCCAATTGCAGGGGATAGACATCAGCAGCTGGCATTGCCAGGCCGTCGACTGAACCGAGGCTGACTCCGGCACACGCCCGCTACCTGACCGACACATCCCCGACTTAGCACCTCACCCCTCCCGGGAGCGAGGGGGCAGATCAACAATCCCTAAAGTTTTTTTCATGACTTCCGATAGATTATGTTAATGGAATATCCCGGGTATCGGGTAGATCCCACTCATCTCCTGGAAGTGACCCGCAGGAACATCTCATCGGCGACCGAGGGGGAGTTCAGCTCCTTGATGCTGCCGGCAAAATCCAATCAGCGCAGTCATCACAAGAGCCAAATCATGAATCAAAATAACTCCGATAGCACCAAGCTGAAAACAGCCTCATCCCGCTCGTTTTCAGCTTCCAAAAAAACCTTCCTGAGCTTTGGCATTCTGGCTCTGCTGCACATAACCAGCGCCATACTTTTGCAGAGCGGGTCGGCTACTTTCGGGTTGGCGGCATCCGCAATCACGCTGCTGGCACTGCTGCTGCTGGCGCTGTTCCTACACAGACTGATGGCCGGAGCCGTCTCCGAGATGGCCGACGACATGCAGGCGGTGACGCTCGGTGAAGGGTCGCTTCTGCGCAAGATGGAGGTAAACACCAGCGGCGAGCTCGGCCGACTCTGCGGTAACTACAATGATCTGACGGAAAATCTGGCGCACACTTTTTCCGACATACGCCAGCGTACGGTCAATATCGCGTTCGACGCAACCCGCCTGCGCAAAGCGATCCAGGATGCCAATCAGTGTTCAGCGCGTCAGGAAGAGCTGTCGCAGCTTATCTTTACTTCCAGCAAAGAGAGCACCTCCGCTTTGAATGAAGTCGCTCAGCGAACCGGGGAGATGTCGGAGCTCAACTCCAGCAATATCGATGATGCGCGCGCCAGCTCGCAGGAGCTGGTCGGTGTCAATGAGATGTTTGGCCAGGTACGCGAGCACATCACCGATTTTCGCACCACGGTTTCCAGTCTGGCCCAGAATTCGGAAAACGTGCGCACCAGTTTATCGATGGTTCAGGGCTTTTCCGAACAGACCAACCTGTTGGCGCTGAACGCTGCCATCGAGGCCGCCCGCGCGGGAGAGATGGGCCGGGGTTTCGCAGTGGTCGCGGACGAAGTCCGCACCCTGGCGGGTAAAGTCAGGGATGCCGCCGCCGAGATCGGGGTCAACATCGGGGAGATGGCCGAACTGGTCGACCGCACCCAGGACGGCACGCGTGAGATAGACGACCTGACCGCCGAGACCCGGGATGTGATCGAGCGATCCACGGCACAGATCGGTAGAATGGTGCAGGACTTCGAAACCAACCACGAGCAGCTGGTGGGCGTCAGCGCTGCGATTGAAGAACTCTCCACAACCAACCGCGGAGTTCACAGCCGAATCAACGAGATACACGAACTGGGCTCAAGCATTCGGGTGGGGATGGATCAAGCCGACAAATATTCGATCAGTCTTCGCGGCGGTACCGAAGAGACGCTCGAAGTGGTCTCTCGCTTCAAAGCCGGCGCTGGCAATTTCGAAGCGGTACTGTCCAAGGCTTCCGAATGGCGCGACCATGTGAAGAACGTAATGCAGCAGCTGCAATCCAAGGGCATCGACATTTTTGACCAGAATTACAAATCGGTTCGCGATACCAATCCACAAAAGTATACAGTGAGTTACGGACCCGCCCTGGAGCGGGAGATACAGGCGTTCTACGATCAGTGTCGTGACCACTTCCCCTCTACCAAATATCTATTGGCGGTAGATGCGAACTGTTATGTCTACGTGCATCACAAATCGGTATCGCAGCCGTTGACCGGTAATCCTGAACACGATCTGCTGCACAGTAGAAACCAACGCTTCTTCAAAGACAACGAAAATGAAGTTCGGCGCGCGAAAAACACCGCACCCTTTCTTCTGCAGACGTTCGTGCGCGATACTGGAGAGGTTTTATGTGATCTGTCGTTGCCTATCCACGTCAACGGCCGTCACTGGGGTGGTCTCATCATGGGTTTTGAGCCCGACCTGATAATATCTAAGTAGCTATCAGAGGCATATAATTTCGGCAGGAGAAGGGTCCCGGAAAGAGAGGCCGGTAGCGGAAGCTGCCGTTCATCGCGTATGGTGCGCTACCGGGCACGTACCCACTGCTGATTCGTGATAACGCATTTAAGCGACGCCCCAGGCCTTAATCTTTCTCTCCAGCGTCTTGCGCGATATGCCCAGCTCGCGCGCTGCGGCAGACTTATTTCGACCCTTCATCTGCAACACATTCAAGATATGTTTTTTCTCCACCGCTTCCAGCAGCAGGCTCTCCTTTTCGGCAGTATCTCTGCCCAGACCGATGTTGCACTGGGTCGTGGTCAGGCAATTGACGAGGGGGGCATTGAGCAGCAGGCAGCGCTCTATCACGTTCTTCAGCTCCCGCACATTTCCCGGCCAATCGTAACCCATCAATTCGGATAGTTGGGAGTCGTGTATTTTCGGGACGGGCAGGCCAAGCTCCGGTGCCAGCACTTCGACAAAGTGGCGCACCAGTTGCGGCAGGTCCTCCTTGTGTTCCCGCAACGGCGGCATTCTGAGATTGATGACGTTAATCCGAAAAAACAGATCCTCACGGAAACGTCCCTCCTTTACCGCGACCCCGAGATTACGATTGGTTGCGGCCAGGATACGTACGTCCACCATCGTTTCCCGGTTAGACCCGACCGGGCGTATACAGCGCGCTTCCAACACCCTGAGCAGATGCCCCTGCATCTGGAGCGGCATCTCCCCTATCTCATCCAGAAACAAGGTGCCTCCATCGGCGTACGAGAAGAGACCCTCGCGTGGCTGCTGGGCACCGGTAAACGCGCCTTTGACGTGACCAAACAACTCACTCTCAAGCAGTTCCGGCGTCATTGCACCGCAGTTGACCGGTACGAAACTGCCGTTGCGGCGGCTCAGGCGATGGATATCACGGGCGGCAAGCTCCTTGCCCGTGCCTGATTCACCTTCGATCAGAACCGTTGAAGGCATGGGTGCGACCCGTCGGATCAGCTGATAAATGTTCCTGATCGGTTCGCATTCGCCGATCAGTCCGCTTCTATCGTGGCGCTCATTGATTTGGCGCTTGAGCGCAGTGCTTTCCCGCTGTGCCTTCTGGATTTGCATGCAGCGAACCACCGCCGCCATCATCTGATCCATACGAAAGGGTTTCATGATGAAGTCCGCGGCACCGGTGCGCAGGGCCGCAATGGCTGTATCCAGGTCCGCGTGCGCGGTGATCAAGATCACCTTGGCCGCACTGCCCTGCCGACGCACCTCCTCTATCAACTCGACACCGGACTTACCCGGCAATCTAATGGCAGAGATGATCAGATCGAAGTGGCAGCGCCGAACCATCTGTTCCGCAGTGGTCACATCCTGCGCCATCTCCACCAATCCAAATCTCTTTTCCAGTCCACGTTTCAGGAAACGCCGGACTCCCCCATCATGATCGACAATCAGCAGCGATTTCAATCGGGCGCCGACCGACTCAGACTCGACCAGCGGTTTCTCTGCGGCAACACCTTCGACGCTATAGTCCATCCTCTCCTCTTCGGTCAAATTACCTGTGGTATTAGTCTGTTTTCACGGGCAAGAAAGGCCGATGCTGTTTGAATCAGTAGTGGTCTATTTTGACCCAGTTCAAGTTCGAGATACGGGACACTTTTACCCATGAAGCTAGTTCATATTCGCCTGATTGCAAATCTATGCTGCCTAAATCAGGTGTTATCAGGCATTTTTCGAAAAGTTTCCCTGCCGCTAAAAGTCCCGGATTACGCCTAGTGGGCCTGTTAACACTAATCGAATAGCTACTTCCGGAGGCCCTTTTTTCGATTAACAAGGCAGAAGGAGAGCAGTTTGGTTGTTCCAAACAGACGACTGATAACGCCGTTAATCGGGAAAAGGGTCCCGGCCCTTCGGGTTGCGCCTGATAATGCGCCACCCGGCGTTGCTCGTTGCTCATTTGGAATGACCAAACCACGCGCCTCGCGCCTTGATTGGCTTATTATCAGGCGCAACAGTAACAATTCGATTAGCGTTAACAGGCCCTAGTCCGAAACAGCGGTTTTTTTCGATCCGCCTGCGCTTTCCGGCATCAGTTTTGCCTGCGGTTCTCTCTATAGCAGGCTTTCCCCCTCGACATTCGAGTCCGCAGGACAGGAGCAACTGCATGATAGATTCTCCGCTGCCCACCATGGGTTTGTGTGCTTATAGCGGCACCGGCAAGACGACGCTGCTGACCCGCTTGATCCCACTGCTGAAATCCCAAGGGCTCAGAGTGGGCGTAATCAAGCATGCCCACCACAGTTTCGACCTGGACAATCCGGGGCAGGAGAGTCGTTCGCTGCGTAGCGCCGGAGCGCAGCAGCTGCTGATCGCATCGCGTCATCGGATAGCATGGATAGAGGAGAGACCGGCCAGAGGGGGAGAGCCGGGACTCTCGGAACTCCTGACTGCTCTCGATCCCGAACAACTCGATCTGATCCTGGTCGAGGGATTCAAGCATGAGCCTTTCCCTAAGATCGAACTGCACCGGCCGGCGCTGCGCAAGCCGTTCATACACCCGCAGGATCCCAGTGTCATTGCCATCGCTTCGGACACTCCACTGCTTTCCCGTACGCCCGGACTGAGCCAACTGGATCTGAACCGTCCCGATCAGATTGCGGCATTCATAGTTGACGTAATCTATCATCAGGGGAGAAAAAATCAGGGTTATGGAAAACTCCGGCACGCCCTGTAACACTCAACCGGCTGTCCCGTACAAGAGACTGGTCTGATAAGCTATCGCCAGGATTGTGCGGTGACGGGTCTGAATACATGTGCCAACTGCTGGGTATGAACTGTAATGTACCGACCGATATCTGTTTCTCGTTCGAGGGATTCAGCCGTCGCGGCGGAGAGACCGATGAACACAAAGACGGATGGGGGGTGTCGTTTTTCGAAGGGAAAGGCTGCCGCACCTTCATGGATATCAATCCATCCGCGGAATCGGTGGTATCCGATCTGGTCAAGCAATATCCAATCAAATCGCTCAATGTCATCGCCCACATTCGCAAAGCGAGCGTCGGCAAAGTCACGCTGGAGAACACCCATCCCTTTGTGCGCGAGCTGTGGGGTGAATATTGGGTATTCGCCCATAACGGAGACCTCGAAAACTACCAGCCGGCACTAAAGGGTTGTTTTCTGCCGGTGGGCGATACGGACAGCGAACTGGCTTTCTGCTCGATCCTGGAAACACTGAAATCTGGCTTCAGCGACAAACCGGAACCCGATCAACTCTACACGCGCCTGTGTGGGCAGGCGAACGAGATCTCATCCCACGGTGTATTCAACTTCCTGATCTCAAACGGCGAGTTCATGTTCGCCCACTGCAGCACTGACCTCTACTACCTGGTCAGATCCCATCCGTTTTCCAAGGCACAGCTCAAAGACCTGGATATGACGGTGGATTTTAGAACCCTGACAACTCAACAGGACAGGGTGGCGATCATTGCGACCCAGCCGTTGACGGTGAACGAAGAGTGGACCAGGCTGACCCGGGGGCAGTGCTGCCTGTTTTCGCAGGGACAAATCCTGGCGGACAACGCGGTATCATAGGCCCTAGCTTACTCAGGAAAACTGCAGCGGGAAAAGCAATGGACGATAGCAGAAACTTCGACACTGGCAGTGCCGCCAGTAGAGCGCACGCCGAGCGACTGCTCTCAATCGTTCAGACGCTGAGCGACGAACTGCATCCGGGAGCAACCGCCGGGCGGGTCAGTCTGACCATGCAGCTGGACCGGGAACTCGGTTTCGACAGCCTTTCGAGGGTTGAACTGATTCTGCGCGTCGAGCGCCATTTCAACATCAGCCTGCCTCAGACACTGCTTGCAGAGGCGGAGACGCCTGCGGACCTGTTGCGAGCGCTGGAGACAGCCGCGCCGGCAAGTGGCAGCGCATCCAGGGTAAGGCGGCAGCAGCCTGTGCCGGAGGAGGCCGAAGAGACACCGTCACATCTGGCAACCCTGCCCGAAGTGCTTGACTGGCATCTGGCACATCATCCGGAACGATCCCATATCCACCTCTATGGTGAAGGCGAGAGCGTTGCGGAGATCAGCTATGCAGAACTGCACCGTCGCGCCCGGCGAATTGCGGGCGGGCTTCAGACGCTGGGAGTTTCCAAAGGGGAACGGGTAGCGTTGATGCTTCCCACCGGTGCCGACTATCTTTCCTGCTTCTTCGGCACGCTGCTGGTTGGGGCCATACCTGTACCTATCTATCCGCCTGTTCGCATGTCCCAGCTTGAGGAGCATCTGCGCAGACATGCGGCGATTCTCCACAACGCTGCGACCATGCTGTTGATCACCCTTCCCGAAGCAAAGCCGGTAACCCGGCTGCTGCAGGCGCAGGTGGAGGCGATGCAGCAGATAGCGACGCCGTCAGAGCTGGAGAGTGACGGCAGCGACTGCACTCCGGTTCCGGTTGCGGCCTCAGATACCGCTTTTCTGCAATACACCTCGGGAAGCACCGGACAGCCCAAAGGGGTGGTGTTAAGTCATGCCGATCTGCTGGCCAACATCCGGGCTATGGGAAAAGCAATCGGGGCAAGCTCAAAAGATACCTTCGTCAGCTGGCTACCCCTGTACCACGACATGGGGCTGATAGGGGCCTGGCTGGGAAGCCTGTACTACGCAATGCCCCTGGTCCTGATGTCACCGCTGGCATTTCTCAGTCGTCCCCAGCGTTGGTTGTGGGCGATCCACGAACACCGCGGGACACTCTCGGCCGCACCCAATTTTGCCTATGAGCTCTGCCTGAACAAGATCAGGGATGAGGATATCACCGGCCTCGACCTCAGCTCCTGGCGCATGGCGTTCAACGGCGCCGAACCGGTCAGTGCCAGGACACTGACGCGGTTCAACCAGAAGTATAAATCTTATGGATTCAGACACGAGAGCATGACACCGGTATACGGCCTCGCCGAAGCCGCGGTCGGACTTGCTTTTCCTCCACCGGACCGGGGGCCGTTGATAGACCGTGTCAATCGGTCCCAGCTGTTAGCCGGTGGCAGCGCTGTCCCGGCAGACACAGGCGATGCCAATCCACTGGAACTGGTTGCCTGTGGGCACCCACTACCCGGCTATCAGATAAGGGTTATCGACCCGCACGGCAGAGAACTCCCGGAGCGGCGCGAGGGAGAGATCGAATTCAACGGACCTTCCGCCACCCGCGGCTACTACCAGAACCCGAAAGCCAGCAGGAAGTTGTTCCATGGCGACTGGCTCACTACCGGCGATCGCGGTTACATTGCCGGCGGCGAGATCTATCTTACCAGCCGCAGCAAGGAGCTGATCATTCGCGGCGGCCGTAATATCTATCCCTACGAAGCAGAAGAGGCTGTTGGCAACATCGACGGCATACGCAAGGGCTGCGTAGCCATGTTCGGCACCAGCGATCCCGTCTCATCCACTGAAAAGGTGGTGATCGTGGCTGAATCCAGAGTGCACCCATCAGGCTCCGAGCCAGATTTGCGGCAGGAAGTCTTTGCCAAAGTCACCGATCTGCTGGGGATGCCCCCCGATGACGTGGTTATCTGCGCGCCTCATAGTGTGTTGAAAACCTCGAGTGGAAAAATTCGTCGCGACGCGATTCGGCAGCGTTATGAGCAGGGGGAGCTGAATCAGCCGTCCGACGCAGTCTGGCGACAGCTACTGCGGCTCGCGTTGGGATCGGTCAAGCCGGGTTGGCGGCGCCTGCAGCGGCGTCTGCTGGACAACGTCTACGCACTTTATGCGCAGACGCTCTTCTGGTTACTGGCGCCGTCAGTCTGGATGCTGGTGGCAATCCTGCCCGGATCCCATCTGCGCTGGCGTACGATGCGGGGGGGCGCCCGACTGTTATTCCTCCTGACCGGTATCTCACTGAAAGTGGAGCATGCGGAGCGCCTTCCGGAGTCCGGCAGTTGCGTCCTCGTCGCCAATCACAGCAGCTATCTGGACGGTGTGGTGCTGGCTGCGGCACTGCCGCTGGAGTTTGCTTTTATTGCCAAAAAGGAGCTGCAGCAGCAGTTGCTTCCGAGACTCTTTCTGCAGCGTGTCGGCGCCCTTTTCGTTGAGCGATTCGACCGTCAACGCGGTGTGGAGGATGCGCGGTACAGCGAAAAAGTACTCAGCGAAGGGCGCTCAATCCTCTATTTTCCCGAGGGTACACTGCAGCGCGCCCCCGGGCTGATGCCCTTTCGTATGGGAGCCTTCGCCGCCGCCGCGGGTGCCGGGGTGCCTCTGGTTCCCGTTACCATCAAGGGCACCCGCTCCATTCTGCGGGACGGTTCATGGTTCCCCCGCCACGGCAGTGTGGAAATTCGTGTTGGCGATCCAATCATCGCCCCGGGTCCAGACTGGTCCAGCGCCATTCTCCTGCGAAACAAAGTGCGGGAGGCAATGCTCGCAACGCTGGATGAACCAGACCTCGCTCGGGCAAGCACAGTTGATTGAGTCAGCTACCGGGCATGGGTTCATCTATCCTTAGTCATTAAAATGAAACAGGTTTTTAATATAAGTAGACCTGGAGCATCAATATTGGTGCCAATCCAGGGAGACTTGAGGGAATGGGCAAGATTGCAAGAAGCCTTCGCATAGGCGAAAAAATCGGCTTCGGTTTCGGTCTGGTAGGTATAATTTTTCTGCTGGTGATCTGGCAGTATCATAATACCCTGCAGCAATCTCTGGGAGATTACCGGATGCTGCAGAATATCCACGTTGCCAAAAAAGTGGATATGCTGACCATTGAGAGTCGCATGCGTGAGGCACGTCGCGCCGAGAAGGATTTTCTGCTCCACCGCGAAGAGGAGTTTGCGCGGCAAGTCGACCGTCAGCTATACCAGGCTCTGCTCACTACCGTCGATCTTGGAGAGACCGACGCCGAATCGGCACCGCTCGCAGAGCGTATCAGGACGCTGATTGAACTCTACCGGGAGAAATTTCAGGCGACGGTGGACGCCTGGCGGAGGAAAGGCCTGGACCACAACTCGGGGCTGCAGGGCGCGTTTCGGGACGCAGCGCACGAACTGGAGGATATGGCGGGACACTTCAACGTAGATAATCTCTATCTGCAACTGCTCCAGATACGCCGTGGAGAGAAGGATCTCGGGCTCAGAAGAGAGCAGCAGTATCTCCCACACGTGCTCAGCCTACTGCTTGAATTCGAGAACAAAACCACTGCATCCGAATTGGAAGCGGGCGTT
>Ga0316201_10002142_pt1 | contig 13912 bp, 13 predicted proteins | sample CS6wburrow_MG_FD_204516 | JGI IMG/M metagenome (GOLD analysis project Ga0316201, IMG submission 204516) | Coastal sediment microbial communities from Delaware Bay, Delaware, United States - CS-6 worm burrow | ecosystem: Environmental > Aquatic > Marine > Coastal > Sediment | place: USA... | reverse complement strand
GTCTGCGAATGCGCCAACATTCAGAGCCATTCCCAGCGATGCCAGGGAAAGATCGTGGATGAAATCTCGCCGCGTAATGTCCCGGTGCATGCCCAACTTTTTATCGGATTTCTTCATGCCGGTACCGCTGACCTTGCTCTCGAGAATGGCACCGCCCTGATCATAGCGTAACGACGTCGACAAATCGCCGTGGCGACGGACTGTTTTCACCGCAGGCGAAACAAGGGAAGCGAGACTATCTTTATAATGGCCGCAGTTCAGAGCCCGTGCCTTGCCCCTACCGTGAATCCGATCCGGCCTGTCTTACCGAGCACGACTCCGAATGTGACTCGGCGCATGCATCGCGCAGCCCGGGGCGCAACCTGACATGGCCGAATCCGATCGAATTCCGGAATGGCGCAAAGTGCTGCGCCCTGGGGACACCTGCTGGCGCGTCGAGACCGCATCGCGCATCGCCGTGCTGGTCGAAGCCTCCGCCTACTTCGCGGCGCTGCGGGAGGTCTGTTCCCAGGCACGGCGATCGATCCTGATCCTGGGCTGGGACTTTGACCGGCGCGAACGCCTCGGGCGTGAAGAGAACGACCCGACCATTGAGGAATTCCTGCGCGGCTTGCTGGAGGAGAAACCGCATCTGCACATCCATCTGCTCTCCTGGGACTACGCGTTCGTGTATGCCGCCGAGCGCGAGTGGTTCCAGGAGCTGCATCTGCGCCACCGCACGCACGAACGCCTGCACGTCTGTTTCGACAGCGCGCATCCGACCGGGGGTTCACAGCACCAGAAGCTGGTCGTGGTCGACGACTGCCTCGCCTTCTGCGGCGGCATCGACCTGAGCCGCTGGCGCTGGGACACGACCGACCACGCGGCAGACGACCCGCGGCGTACTGATCCGGATGGCGATCGCTATCCGCCTTTTCACGATCTGATGATGCTCCTCGCGGGGCCTGCCGCCGCGGCGCTGGGCAATCTGGCGCGCGAACGCTGGGCCCGGTCCGGCGCGGAAACCAGGATTTTTGCGTCCGCTTCCGCTGAGCCCGGTCATTGGCCGGACTCGATCGAACCCTTATGGACCAGTCGCGAGGTCGGCATCGCCCGCACGTTTCCGGCTTTTGAGGGGCGGGAGGAGGTCCGCGAGGTCGAGAAGCTCTACGTCGAGAGCATTCGAGCCGCTCAGGACTACATCTACATCGAGAACCAGTATTTCACCTCGAGCACCATCGCCGATGCTCTGGCCCGGCGTCTGGAGGAACCGGAAGGTCCGGATATCGTTCTGGTGCTTCCTGCGCATACCGGCGGCTGGCTGGAGCAGGTCACTATGGACGAAATCCGCACGCGGCGGATCAGGCGGCTGAAGGAAGCGGACAGTAAGGGCCGCCTGCGAATTTTCTACCCCTTTCAACCCGGTCTTTCCGAGGGCGAGTGCATCAGCGTGCACGCCAAGCTGATGCTGGCTGACGACCGCTACGTCCGCATCGGTTCCGCCAACGCCAGCAACCGGTCGATGGGGCTCGACAGCGAATGCGACCTGGCCCTGGTCGACGAGGAGCGCGATGGCGCCGCGCGCCTGCTGCACCGGCTGCTGGCGGAGCACCTGGACTGCGGCGAAGCGGATGTCCGGCAGGCCCGCGGGGCGTGCGGCTCGCTGACGGCAGCGCTCGACCGCCTCAAACGCGACGAGGGCCGCAGCCTGCGGAAGCTCGAAGCCGCGGCCGAGAGCACGGCCGTGGACCTCGCCGACGAGGAAGACATCATCGACCCCGATGAGCCGATCGATTCAGGCTTCCTGGTGTCACGGGCGGTGCCGCCGGAGCGCGGCGAGCAGGGACACAGGCGGCTCTACCTATTCCTGGCGTTTGTCGGATTCATGCTGCTCCTCGCCGTGGGCTGGCGCTGGTCCCCGCTGGGCGAATGGCTGTCGGCGGAGCGCCTGGCCTCGGAACTGACGATGTTCGAATCGCCATGGATCCGGTTCCTGACGGCCGCGCTGGTAATCGGCGTGGCCACGATGCTGATGGTGCCGTTGACGCCGCTGGTCGTCGCCAGCGCGCTGCTGCTCGGGCCGTGGCTCGGGTTTGCCAGTTCGATGGCCGGCGCGCTGTTGAGCGCCGCCGGTGGATTCGTCGCCGGCGAGCGAATGGGCGGCCAGTTGCTCGCCCGGTACAGCGAGAGCGGCATCCATCGGCTCAGCAAGCGGCTGTCCAGTCGCGGCATACTCGCCGTGGCCGTGCTGCGGATGGTCCCGGTTGCGCCCTACACCGTGGTCAACATCGTGGCCGGAGCTTCGCATCTTCAATTGGCCCGTTACATGCTCGGCACGGCCATCGGGATGGTGCCGGGCATCGGGGCGTTATCCTTGTTCTCGGGCAGCCTCTATAAAGCGGTCACTGAGCCCAGCGTTGAGTCCATCGGCGTGGTGCTGGGCGCGACTGTGTTCATCGGACTTGGGGTATGGCTGCTGCGCCGCGTGCTGAAGTCAACGTAACTTCATTCGCGCCAGCAGGGGCAAATGGTCCGATGCCTTGCGCGTCAGCGGCGTTTTGACCGATTCGATGGTCAGGTGCCGTGCACCGGGCGCAGTCCGAAATGCGTTGCAATGACGCGCAAGGCAATGCCGTCGAGGTCGAATCGCAGGTGCAGCGCACCGCGCGGCTCGCGTCCCCGGAAACTCAGGTCCTGCCGCCTGACCTGGCTGACCGGCAGCCGGCTGAGCATCGCGTTTCCGTAGTCGCCGCTGTCCCGGCTGAGAGTAATCCCGTGCACCGGCCGCCAGGCGCGATCCTCGCACAGGAAATCGAGGATCGCCGGATCGTGCCGAAAGACCTCGACCTCCTGCAGCGCGACGACGTCGGCATCCAGGGCGCGCAGCACTTCGCGAATTCGGTACGGATCGTAGCGGCCATCGGAGCCGATGCAACGATGGATGTTGTAGCTCGCAAGGCGCAGCGTCAGCGAAGGACGCTCCGCGGCTGGGGAATCGCTTTTCCCCTCACTTCGGCGAGCGGTGTCGGGGGGCTGTCGAGTGGCTCGGGCATGTTGCAAAGCAGCAGCTTAGCAGGCCCATCCACGCAAATAAACCGGCTCGCCGGCCCGTTGAGCACCCAGCAGGTGTCCGGGGTAGGAACCCGGCTCTGCACTGGGCTAACATGGTGCCATGGCGCTGCTGATCACCTACATACTCGTCGCATTGGTTTTTTCCTTTCTCTGTTCGATCGCCGAGGCGGTGCTCCTCAGCGTCACTTCGCCGTACGTGGCCCTGCTGGAGAAGAAGAGTCACAAATCGGGGCGCCTGCTGCGCAGACTGAAGGCCGACATCAGCCAGCCGCTGGCGGCAATTCTGACCCTGAACACCATCGCGCACACGATTGGTGCGGCTGGAGCCGGCGCGCAGGTGACGGTGGTGTTCGGCAGTGCCTATCTGGGGATCGCCTCCGCCATCCTGACGCTGCTGATCCTGATATTCTCCGAGATCATCCCGAAGACCATCGGCGCACATAACTGGCGGCGGCTGGCGCCAGCCACGGCCTATGGCCTGCGCGCTTTGATATTCGTCCTTTACCCCTTCGTCAAGCTGACCAAAAAGATGACCCAAGGGCTGGCTGAAGGCCCCACCCTGAAAGGCTTCAGCCGGCAGGAGTTCGCCGCCATGGCCGAATTGAGCACGGCTGAGGGTCAACTGGCGGAGCGCGAGGCGGAAATCCTCCGAAATCTGCTGCTGCTGCGCGAAACGGGAGTCAGGGATGCGATGACGCCGCGGCCGGTAGTCTTCTCACTGCGCCGGGATATCTCCGTGCAGGCTTTCTTCGCGGAACATGAGCAGGTCAGGTTTTCGCGAATTCCCCTGTACCGGGAAGATCCGGACGAGTTGGAGAGCTTTGTTCTGCGCTCGGACCTGCTCCTGGCGCGGGCCAAGGGCGAGGGCTCGGCAATACTCGCCCAATTCGAAAGGCCGCTGCCCGTGCTACCCGAATCGTTGTCGCTGGCCAAGGCCTTCAACGAAGTACTGAAGGTGCGCGCCCATATTGTGCAGGTGGTGGACGAGTATGGCGTGCTGGCGGGCGTTCTGACCCTGGAAGACATCATTGAAACGCTGCTCGGCCTGGAAATCGTCGATGAGGGCGACGAGGCCGTCGACATGCAGGATTACGCCCGGCGCCTCTGGCGGCGCCGGGCACGCGAAATGGGAATCGATCCCGATTCGCTCGATCGCTGACCAACCCGTGGGCGTCGCTGATCCGGGGGTCACCGGCCGGTCTGGCGCACCTCGCGCTGATCCGTACTGAATGTCATGACCGGGATGCGGCAATGCAGACTTTCGTATGCCCCGCAATGCCTGTAAAGTAACGCATGCTAATTAGCGCGTCGCATCCTGCGACCTTGGAGCAATTTCACTCACTAGCCAGGGGAGAAAATTCATGGCGGGTAAATTCGTTGTGTTTACCGGAAAGAACGGTCAGTTCTACTACAGGCTTCACGCGGCCAACACGCAGGTCGTAATGACGGGTCAGGGCTACAAGACCAAGGCAGCCTGCAAGAACGGGGTCAACTCCGTTCGCAAGAACGCTCAGAATCCCAAGATGTTCGAGGTTCGTTCTGCCAAGGACGGACGCCAGTACTTCGTTCTGAAGGCCACCAATGGCCAGGAAATCGGGCGCAGCCAGATGTACAAATCGGCCAGCGGCTGCAGAAATGGAATGAAGTCTGTCGCAACCAATGCGGCGACCGCAGAGGTCGTGGAAGAATAGGCCACACCCGCTCTGCTGAAAACCCCGATTCCGGCGACGGATCGGGGTTTTTTCATTACCCGCCCTGCACCTCGGCAATCCAATTGTCGACCCGGCGCTCCAGGACCGACAGGGGCACAGCGCCGCCCCCGAGCACGGTGTCGTGGAACCGGCGGATGTCGAATGCTTCGCCAAGCGCCTCCCTGGCGCGCGCCCGCATTTCGAGGATCTTGTTCATCCCTACCTTGTAGCTGGTCGCCTGACCGGGCCAGACGATGTACCGGCGCACTTCGGAAATGACCGATTCCATGGGTTCGGGCGAGTTCTGCACGATGAAGTCGATGGCGTCCTGTTCAGTCCACCCCTTGCTGTGCAGGCCGGTGTCGACGACCAGGCGCAGGGCGCGCCACATCTCGCTGCTCAAGCGGCCAAAATCGGAATACGGATCGTCGTAGGCGCCCATCTCCTTGGCCAGTAGCTCGGAGTACAGAGCCCAGCCTTCCCCGTAGGCCGAGAAGTTGGCCTGGGTGCGGAAGGTGGCCGTGCCCTCCAATTCCTGTGCGATCGAGTTCTGCATGTGGTGCCCGGGATTGCCCTCGTGGTAGGCGATGACTTCGAGCTGCGGCTTGGGCATAGCCGTCATGTCCGAAAGATGGATGTAGTAAATGCCGGGGCGCGACCCGTCGGGCGTGCCGGACATGTAATGCTGGGCGGCGCCGTCCTGCTCGCGGAAGGGTTCGACGCGCTTGACGACCAGATCGGCCTTGGGCAGCAGGCCGAAATAGTCCGGCAGTCGCTCATTGATGAAATCCAGCTTGTCCTCGACCGCGTCGATGTAAGCCTGGCGGCCCTCATCGGTATCCGGGAAATAGAACTGTTCACTGTCGCGAACGAATGCGAAGAATGCCTGCAGATCGCCCTCGAACCCGACCGCGTGCATGATCTGCTCCATTTCGCCACGCAACCGCGCCACCTCGGCGAGGCCCAGTTCGTGGACCTGATCAGGGGACATGTCCGTGGTCGTGTTGGAAGCCAGCTGATATGCGTAGTAGGCCTCGCCGTTGGGGAGTTTCCCGACGCCCCTGGCATTTTCGTCGGCCAGCGGAATCTCGCTTTCCACCCAGGCAGTCAACCTATCGTAGGCCGGCTTCAACTGATCCAGCATCGTCGTACGCGCCGATTCCCGGAGCGTGTCCGCCTCCTCGTCCGAAATTGCGCCGCCTTCCACCAGGGCTCCGACCTTGCTGTTCACATCGGCCCAGATGGCGGAATCCGCATCGCCGCCGAACGGCGCGCCCTCGATCACCTTGCGCGCCTGATCCAGCACGCCCTCGTAACTGAAGCGCGGCGGCCGCACGCCGTTGTCCGCGTATTTCCGGGCGCGATCGATCAGCTGGTTCATCGCGCGGGACATGCCGCCCAGGCGCTTGATATACGCTTCCATGTCCGAGCGGTCGTCCACCCGATGAAAGTTGATCATGAACATGGGGATCATCGACTGGACGCCCATCATCTGGGTAAAGACGTACTGATTGCCGCGGAATTCAGCGCCGCGCGCCGCGTCCTCGTACTGGTATTTCCAAACGTCATAGGAGATCTGCGCTTCGGGCGTGAGCTTCGAATAATCGAATTCCCGCTCCATTTGCTCGACCGTACCGCGCAGCCACTCCAGTTGCCGGTCCTCTTCCGCCTCGGAGAGGTCGTCAATCTCATCGTAGCGCTCCTTGCGCCCGAGAAACGTCAGCTGGATCGGGCTCTGCTGCAATTGCTCCTCGTACCGCTCTTCGAACCAGGCGTTGAGACGCTCGGTTTCCGATGGTTCCGGCGCAGCCTCGGGAGCCGTTTCAGCCGGCGGCGCGGCTTCGGGCTTCGGCATGGCGGACTGCTCGCCCCGGTCGCAGGCGGTCAAAAAAACGGCAGCGGTCAAAACTATCAGGATCAATCGCATGGGAATTCCCCGGACTCGGTTGCGGCAATGTGGCGCGCATCTTATCACGCGCCGCGAGGCATTCAGGCGCAGGCAGCCGATTTTCGCCGGGACGTGGGCAGGATGCGATGTTACGTGTCCGAACGAAAGCCGATCCTGAGGTGCGTGTCGTCGCAGAACGGCTTGTTTGCCGAACCACCGCACCGGCACAGCTTCACGTATTGCGTGCGGAAAACCGTGCGCCCGGTCCCGCTGCAGATCTCGAGCGGACCGCGCACCTTGAGCGGGCCGTTGCGGACCGGCATGACGTGCAGTTTGCCGCCCCTTTCGGCCAGCGGTTCCGACGGGGTGGTTTGCGGCTCACCCGTCGCTTCGAAACCCGCCTCGATGTGCGAGTTGTCGCAGAAGGGTTTGTTCTTCGATTGGCCGCAGCGGCACAGGGTCGCCCGGCACATGGGCGGCTGACCGTCGATATCCAGGGTGGCGTGGAGTGCATAGGGCCCGTTCTGCCGCAATTGCGCGGTGTTGACCTGCGGCGCGGCCTCCTCCGGCCCGCCGTCCAGCCGCCGGTAGGTGATGGCGCCGGAGGGACAGCTCTGGGCAATGTGCACCAGGTGCTCGGCGAAATCCGTCTCGGGGTGCAGCCAGGGACCCTGGACGTTCTTCAGGAACACCGTGGGGGCGCCCAGCACGCAGCGCCGCGCGTGGATGCACCGGTCGACATCGAAACGGATTTCGATTTCATCGCTGCAGGCAATGTTGTCTGAACCGCCCGTCGATGGCACGTCGTCTGGCGCCGGCCGCTCCGGGGCGGGTGGCTCCGCGTCATCTTCCGCCACGACCGTAAGCGTGAAATGGCTCTCATAACGTCCGTGCAACGCCGCCAGCCGGCCGGCGGCTTCGGCCAGTCCGTCCGCGACGCCGGGGATGGCGGTGTCCCGTTCGATGCCGCGGCAGGCGTCGGCCAATTCGGCGGCCCGCTCGGCGAGGATCGGGGCGGCATTGGACTGGACCAGTTGGCCGAAGGATCGGGGCAGCCCGAAGCTAAGGCCCGCGTTGATTCCGGGCGTGTCGTCACAGATGGGAATGCGCACCGCCGCTTCCCCGACGACGGTCAGGTAGCGCATCAAGTCACTGGAGACGTCCGCCAGGCCTTTCCGGAGCCCGCTGGGCAGCGGGGCCGGAGCACACACCTGGGCCAGCGTATGCAGCATCAGGCCATACACGGAGTTGCCGACATCGACAACGCGCCGGGCTCGCGCGTTGGAAACCCGCGTAACCTGGACGTCGTCCGCAAACTCCGTCAACACAGGGTTCAGGGCTGCCGGCAGCGCGGGTTCGAAATCCGGCCGCGCCTTTTTCATCTCGACCAATTCACGCCGGACCTCTTCGAACCGGGCGTAGTGCGAGTCCTCCCGGTGCGCCGGTGCGCCCTCGCCCTGCGTGACGATTTCCTCGAGCGCTTTCAGCGCCGATTCAACACCGGTGACCTCGAACAGGCCGGGCAGTGGGAACTCGCTGGAACTCAGCTGAGCCTCCCCGTGACCGACGAACAACCGCTCCTCCCCCAGCTCTGCCGCCAGCCGGCGGATGGCCTGGGCAATACCGTGATACAAGTGCCCCTGTGTTTCGTAGTCGCGCGAGGTCGGCGTCAGCAAGTCGGAGCAGATGACGCGCTCGTAGTGGGATTCGTGGGCGAAGCCCTCGCCGTCCCGGACCTCGATGCCCTCGGGGTGCTCGATGAACACGAAGTGCTGCATCGTCTCTTCGTTGAAAGGCGCCAGGTGGAAGTCGAGCGCCGAAGGGAAATAGCCTTGCCGTATCGGGAAGTCCGGGCGGGCCAGGTGGGGGGCCGCCCCGAAAGCCGCCAGCAAGTTGTTGACCAGCGTCAGGTGCAGCATTTCCTCCAGCGCCACGGTCCTGAGAGCGGCGCGCCAGCCGTCGATAGCGCCTTTCTCCGCTTTCGTAATCCCCTCGCTCTCGTGCTTTTTGAGGCTCCACTGCGCGTAGAGGTATGTGCACATTACGACGTGCTCGAATTCCGCCGCCTCGGTCAGAAGGTAAATCAACTCCTCGCGGTCGTTGACGGTGATGCTCGGTTCTGTGCTCATCAAACGGCTTCCGGCAGAAAAACAAGGCCGCAAACCGCACGGCCTCTCCTCGAGTATAGTCGCTGATCAGCCGGTTGGTTTCTGGGGACCCGACACCTCGATGGCTTTCCTGGCCTCGCCGGTCGTCCACGTGGTGCTGGCGGGGAAGCGGATGTTGGTCAGCGCGGCGGCCGTCGCCGCGGCACTCACATCTTGACGATGTCCTGAGGCCCGATCGCGTATTTCACGGTATCGCGAAACGCCGGCGGCCCGAATCCACGCGTCCGCTGTCCAATGTACTTGTCGTCCCGCTGCAGATAATCCCGGAGGATCAGGGGAATGCGCGCCTCCTGGGCGTATGTTTTGAGCCGCTCGACACTCTGTTCCGGGATGATCGGGCCGGTCGGGATCGCGTCGATGATGGGCCAGCCTCGCCATTGCCGCCCGAGCAGGACGATGACGCCGGCCTTGTCCGGGCGCATCTCATCGGGCAAGGGGCTGTTCGGCTGAAGCCAGCCGCAGATGAAGTTCCTGCAGGGGTCCTTTGGGCGGCTCTCGTAAATCGCACAGCCCTGGCCGGTGCAATGGCGGCAGGGGTTGCCGGGATGCATGCCGGTTACGGTGGATACCAGCCAGCCTTCGCAGCACGCCGTGCAACTTCCGCATTCTCTCTCAGACATCGCGCGATTATCGAACAATCCGGCCCGGAAGACAAAACTCCGGCCAGGCGATGGATGCCGTCAGCGGCGGTCTCGCATTGCAAGGACTTGCCAGGCGCAAACAACAGCGAATATGCCCAGCACCGAGAAGAATTTCAATGTGCTGCTCAGCGCATCGTAGGACTGCTCGAAGAGGACACCGGCGGCCGGCAGCACAAAGAGCAGCGTCGCCACGACGATCCCGTACCAAAACAGGAACCGCAAGAGCTGCAGCACACTTTTCCAACTATTCAGCAATCGTCGGAGCCGAAGGCGACCCGCCGCCCCCGGTTGGGTGAGCAGACCGGAGCGAGCGGCACCAGAGGGGGCGTGCGCTGATTGCATGCTGTCGAGCGCAGCCGGTTTTCGCCGCAGGCGAAAGAAGGGAAGCGAGACTCCTTTTTTCATCGAGCTTTCTCCAGCAGGCCGGGCGGCCGATAAAGCGAGGGGCAGTCACCTGCCCCTCGAGGGCACACACATCAGAGGAGAGTCATTCAGGAAGGCGTTTCCGTATTCACCTTCCATGTTCAGTCTAAGGAAGCGCAGCAGGACCGGCTTGTCCTCATCGGACGACTCCTTTACCGCGATACAACCGCAGACACTGCGTAGAGCTGCCGCAGGCGGCTTTCGGCCAGAGCCAGCGCCTGCTGCATCCGTTCCAGGCTCGCGGGAGGAACGGCCTCGCCGCTGTCCCGTATCAGTTCGCGCCAGAACGCAACTTCCGACCGCAGTACAAACTCACTGCGCGCCGCCTGCATCCAGGGGGGAAGTTCCTGCCTGTTGCCAATTTTTTCCTGATTTTCCATGCCGTGTCCCGATGACCTGTAGCCGGCGAATTGCCGGCCTTTGTCCAGACTGCACTTTATGAGTGGGAGCAGCTATCCGCTTGCCCCTGACGGACCGGCATTTGACGGAATCGGTCAGGCTCAGTGAGAATGCTGGCATCCGCGCACTGACCGCATAAGGGAGTTTGCAATGTCCGTTTTTGCCCCGGCGCTGGGCGCTCTCTGGCGACAGATGGAAGGCTATGACATGGATCCGGCGCCGCTCTTCCGGGAAGCAGGCATCGACCCCGAATCGATTTTCGACGCCGGCGCGCGCGTGCCGGCCGCCCGCTATCAACGGCTGGACGAGCGAGCCGCCAAACTGTCGGGCGATCCGTATTTCGGATTACGCGGCGCCGAGTATTTCAGACCTGCGCACCTGGGTCCGTTGGGCTTCGCCTGGCTGGCAAGCTCGAGCCTGCGGACGGCGTTCCAGCGGCTCAGCCGGTATGCCAGGGTCATCCAGGAGAGGCTCAGCGTCGGTCTGTCTGAAGACGACCAGTGCTTCTACGTCACGATCGACGCACATATACCCGCACTGAACGAGAAAATTCGCGAGGATGGCCAACTGGCGGCGCTCATCAAGTTGAGCCGCATCATCGCGGGCGCCGATTTCAACCCTCTACGGGTAGAGTTTCGCCAGGAAGAGCCGGCGCAAACGGCCTACCATTACGAACTGTTCCGATGCCCCATCGTGTTCGGCGCAGAAGCAACCATGATGGTTCTCGGCATTGCCGACGTGGACAAGCGGCTGACGGGCTCGAACGATCAGTTAGCCGAGCTCAACGAGCACATCGTAATCAAGTACCTCGCGCACAGCGCCAAAAAGGATATCGTCAATCGCGTGAAGGCAGCCGTCATCGACGGCCTGGCCAGCGGCGGCGTCAGTGAAACCATGGTCGCCGATCAATTGCACATGACCCCCCGCAACCTGCACCGGAAGCTGCAGAAGGAAGGCACCTCATTCAAGGGGCTGTTGACGGAAGTCAGGAAGGAACTGGCGAAGCAGTACATCCAGGACCGCAGCAAAACGCTCACGGAAATTTCCTATTTGCTCGGCTTTTCCGAGGCCAGTTCCTTCTCGCGGGCGTACAAGGGCTGGACGGGTCACGCGCCCAGCGAGGCTCGCCGCCCGGTGGCGTGACCGATTGAATTGTGGTTAACTGTCTCGCCATTCCAGACCCGGCGCAGATGGCCTTGCAACCGGCCTCGCCGGGGTCGAAACGCGATCATCCAGTTCAGCATTACGGAGACCACCATGTTCAAGATTTCATCCCTGCTCGCGGCATTGATCGGCCTTGTCTGTACCTCGGGTCTGCTTGCTTTCGAGCCGGACACCAGCGACGAAATGCAGCTTGACGTGGCCAAGGCCATCATCGACGTCAAGAAAACCGATCCCGGCATCGAGAAGTTTTTCGAGAGCGCGGCCGGCTATGCGGTGTTTCCGAAAGTCGGCAAGGGCGGCATCGGGGTGGGCGGCGCCCACGGCAAGGGGCTCGTCATAGTCGGCGACACGGCCGTCGGCAAGACCTCGTTGAGCCAGCTCACGATAGGTTTGCAGTTGGGCGGCCAGGTCTACCAGCAGTTCATTTTCTTCAAGGACGAGACGGCGCTCGATAATTTCCAGCGCGGCAATTTCGAGTTTGGCGCCCAGGCTTCCGCGGTAGCGGTCACGCTCGGCGCTTCGGCCGACGCCGATTACGACCAGGGCGTCGCAGTCTTCACTAACGTCAGCGGCGGACTGATGTACGAGGCCACGATCAGTGGCCAGAAATTCAAGTACGAATCGCTCTGATCATTCAATCACCGGGAGAATTTCTATGCGTGCGATACTGCTGACGATCCTGACCTGGGCGCTGACCGCTCCGGCTTACGCCTTCGAGCCCAACGTCAACGACGAAAGGGAACTCGACGTGGCCAAGGCCATCCTTGCGATCAAGCGTGCGGATCCGGGAATCGAGGCGTTTTTCGAGAGCGCCGCCGGTTTTGCTGTATTCCCCAGCGTGGGCAAAGGCGGGCTGGTCGTGGGCGGGGCTTATGGCAAGGGTTTGGTCATCGTCGATGACAAGGTGGACGGCTACACATCCATGACCCAGGGCACCATCGGCCTTCAAATCGGCGGCCAGAAATACGCGCAGTTCATATTTTTTAAAGACGCTACGGCCATCGACCACTTCCGACGCGGGAATTTCGAATTCGGCGCCCAGGCTTCGGCCGTGGCCATCACCAAGGGCGCCTCGGCCGACGCCAGCTATGACGGCGGGGTGGCTGTGTTCACGCATGCCGCCGGCGGACTTATGCTCGAGGGATCCGTTGGCGGCCAGAAGTTCACCTACCAGCCGAAGCAATAGCAGCAACCGGCGGGCGCCGGACCCGGGTCGACGAGGAGCACGCCATGCTTAGGGACCACGAGATTGCCGCTGCGGTCAAAACCGCGCCCATCGGTGACATCGCCGCCGGTCTCGGAATTGTCCCCGAAGATCTGATTTCATTTGGTGATTCGATCGCCAAGGTCGACCTCAGGGCCCTGGCGCGCCCGCGGCCCCGACCGGGCGCAGCCAAACTGATCCTGGTTTCGGCGACCACGCCGACCTCGGCGGGTGAAGGAAAGACGACCACCTCCATCGGTCTCGGCCAGGCCTTCACCCGACTCGGCGAATCGGTTTGCATCGCGCTTCGAGAGCCGTCGCTCGGCCCCTGTCTGGGGGTAAAGGGAGGCGCCACCGGGGGCGGTTACGCGCAAGTCGTTCCCGCGGACCGGATCAATCTGCATTTCACCGGCGATTTCCACGCGATCACCACCGCCAACAACCTGATCTCGGCGTCGATCGACAATCACATTTACTGGGGCAACGATCTCCGCCTTGACCAGCGGATGATCGCCTGGCGCCGGGTCATGGATATGAACGACCGCAGCCTGCGGAAGATAGTGCTGGGACTGGGAGGACGCTACCAGGGCATCCCGCGCGAGGGCGGATTCGACATTACCGCCGCGTCGGAGATCATGGCGATCCTGTGCCTCGCCAACGATATGGAGGACCTGAGAGCGCGCCTGGACCGCATTCTGATCGGAACCACCTATGAGGGCGAGGCGGTTTACCTGCGCGCCCTGGGCATCACGGACGCGCTGCTGGCGCTGTTGCGGGACGCGGTGCATCCCAATCTGGTGCAGACCCTGGAGGGAACGCCGGTCTTCATGCATGGCGGGCCCTTCGCCAACATCGCGCACGGCTGCAACAGCGTGTTCGCCACGCGGATGGCCATGCATTACGCGGATTGGGCCATCACCGAGGCCGGCTTTGGTTTCGACCTGGGCGCCGAGAAGTTCTTCGACATCAAGTGCAGATCCGCCGGCCTCAATCCGGACGCGGTGGTACTGGTCACCACGATCCGCGCGCTCAAGCTGCACGGCGGCCCTCACAAGGACCGCCTGGAGGAACCGGATACCGAAGCGGTGCGCCGGGGCCTCGAAAACCTCGACAAGCACATCGAAAGCGTGGCCCAGTTCGGCAAGCGCCCGGTCGTCGCGCTGAACCGTTTTCACAGCGACACCGACGAGGAGATTCGCCTGGTGCGCGAGCGCGCGGCGCAGCATGACGTGCGGTTCGCCGAATCCCGGCACTTCATGGAGGGCGGCGCGGGTTCGACCGAC
>Ga0316201_10002141_pt1 | contig 13913 bp, 15 predicted proteins | sample CS6wburrow_MG_FD_204516 | JGI IMG/M metagenome (GOLD analysis project Ga0316201, IMG submission 204516) | Coastal sediment microbial communities from Delaware Bay, Delaware, United States - CS-6 worm burrow | ecosystem: Environmental > Aquatic > Marine > Coastal > Sediment | place: USA... | reverse complement strand
GTGCAGAAGATGCTCACCAAGGATATCGACCTGACCATCCAGCGACACGAAGTCGGTCAGCGCATGTTCAAGAACATGGCGGTCATGGCACCGGCCATGGGCATGATCGGTACCCTGGTTGGTCTGGTCCAGATGCTGGCCAACATGTCAGACCCGGCGGCGATTGGACCGGCCATGGCCGTGGCCCTGCTGACGACGCTGTACGGTGCCGTCATCGCGAACGCCTTTGCCCAGCCGATGGCCGACAAGCTGGGGCGTGCCAGCGAGCTGGAACAGACCAACAAGGCACTGATCCTGGAGACCATCGGCGGCATCCAGGAAGGCATGAACCCGAGGGTGCTGGAACAGATGCTCGGCACCTACCTGCCGCCCAAGAAAAGACCGGAACAGGGCTGAGGGCGGCCATATGGCGAACGATTGCCCCAAGTGCGAAGAAGGCCTGCCGCCATGGCTGGGCACCTTCGCCGACCTGATGTCGCTGCTGATGTGCTTCTTCGTATTACTGCTGTCGTTTGCCACGATCGATGCGGTGCGTTTCAAGAAGATGGCTGAATCGATGAGGGATGCATTCGGTGTGCAACGCGAGGTTCCGGCCAACGAGATCGTCATGGGTGTGAGCGTGATCAAGCAGGAATGGAGCCCGACCGTGGCAGAGCAGTCCGTCATCACCGAGATCCGCCAGGACACCAGCGAGGTGCAGAAAGAGCACCTCAAGATGAAGGACGGCGAAGGCGAGGCAGAGCAGGAACAGCCACGGCCGCCGTCACTGACCGAGCAGCAGCAACAGGAAATCGAACGGGAGGCGGCCATCGAGGCGGCCAAGGAAGCGATCGAAAAGGACCTTGATGAACAGCTGTCGAGCCTGCAGGAGGCCCTTCAGCTGGAAGTCACCGAAGGCCTTGTGACGCTCGAGAAGAAGGAAAGCAGCATCATCATCCGTATCCACGAAAAAGGCTCGTTCGGCTCGGGCAGTGCGCGCCTCGATCCCGGATTCCATGAAGTCATGGAACGTATTACCAACGTGCTGGCCACGAAACCCGGCAAGATCACGGTTGCCGGTCATTCCGACAACATTCCGATCAGCACCGGGCGCTTCCGTTCCAACTGGGAACTGTCATCGGCACGTGCCGTGACCGTGTTGCACTCGATGCTGCGCAACAAAGACATCGCTGAAGACCGGGTCGTGGTGCAGGGGCTGGCCGACACGCAGCCGCTGGTCGACAACACGACGCCGCAGAATCGGGCCAAGAACCGGCGCGTCGAGATGATTCTGACCCGCGGCATGGATGAAGATTTTGGTGATCTGAAGGATCTGCAGCTGAATTGACCAGAGGTAAACCTATGAGCGGAAACCATCCGCCGGCTGGCAGCGCCGAGGAGCGGCGCAATTATTTTCGTATCGATGACACGGTGCGCCTGAGCGTTCGGCGGGTCGACCCGGGCGAGCTCGATCGTCTTGTCGATCAGCTCGACCACAACCTGGCCGGCAATTTCACCGTCATGTCGAGCCTGGCCGCGATCACGGCGCAGGTGACCATGGGTTTGCGCCGGATCGAGAACCGTGATGCCGATCTGGCCGCCTACCTGCGCGCCATCGATCACAAGATCGAGGTTATCGGCCGCGCCTTCATCGCCCAGGAGCCGGAGTTTCTGGCCGAACAGGCAGTGCCGGCCAACCTGAGCGCCGGCGGCATGTGCGTCGGTGTCGACGAGCTGTACCAACCGGGCGAATTGCTTGAGATCCGCATGCTGCTGTTCCCGTCGTTCACCGGCCTGATGATCTACGGCACGGTGATCGACACGGCGGAAGCGGAGGCCGGGGACGATGGGGTGCCCTCGCGTTTCAAACGCACCGCGCGGATCGAATTCAGCCACATACGCGAGTCCGATCGCGAACTGCTGATCCGCCACCTGCTCAGGCGGCAGAGCTCGCAGTTGCGCGATCAGCACGAAGAAGAATCTCAATGAGCGAGCATCGTCACGAACCCGAGTCGCTGAAAATGGCCTTGGCGGCGGCCGCGAAGATGCGCGCCGGTAACCAGGATCCGGACAAGGTTGCCCACTGGCTGCTGACGTCGCATCGGCGTTGCCAGACCCTTGGAGACCTGCTGGTCGTTGCCGAACGTTATCTGTACTTCGGTATGCCGGAACACGAGCTGTCCGAGCTGCGCGTGCTGGTCGAAAGGCTGCGCGAACAGGATCTGTCCCGCGAGGATGGCGACGAGGTCGAGGGCACCCTGCCGCTGTAGGCTGTCAATGCCGCAGCAGGTCCTGTTGGTGATCCGTGCGCCGGCCCCCCTTGTGCCGGCAAAGCCCGTAAACCTGTGAAAAAGTCGCCAGCTGCGTTCTGGGTGGCCAGCATTCAAACGTTCTGTATGGCGAATCGAAGCAGAACAGGCCCAGGCGCCCTGTTTCGCGCCAGCCGCATCGGGATGCTGCGCAGGGAGGCGCCGAACGAGCGCGCGCGATTGCGTGCGTTTTGTGTCGCGAAACGGCAATGCGGGTCGGCTGCCTGGTCTGTGTACACCTTCCCAGGTTTTCCCGTCGCATCCGCGTGGGTGCTTGAAAGATCCACCGACAGCCCACAGCTCTGAGACCGGCCCCGGCAGGGCTTTCGCGGAAATGGCGGCACCAGAGAAGGGAGACAGATGTGGTGCGTTGCAACAAAGTGCCTTCTCGCCGCTTTTTCCGCTGTGGTAAAATTCGCGCAACAGATTTTCGAGGGTGTCGATATGCCTTTCTACGAGTACCGCTGCGGGTCGTGTGGTCACGAGCTCGAGGCAATGCAGAAAATGAGTGACTCTCCGCTTACCGATTGTCCGGCCTGCGACCGATCCGAGCTCGTCAAGCTGGTGTCGGCCGCCGGTTTCCGTCTCAAGGGCGGTGGCTGGTACGAGACCGATTTTAAGGGTGGCACGAAAAAGAATGTCTCCGAATCGTCCAACAAGGAATCGGCAGCCGGCCACAGCTGTGGAACAGGGGGCTGCTCTTCCTGCAGCTGATCTGACGCGACCGACAATAATCCAGACCTACAGGGGCGCTCCGCGAGTCGGGGCGCCTCGTTTTTGTTTCCCGGGAAAATGCCATGCGCAGTCATTACTGCGGTGAAGTGAACACCGCGCACATCGATCAGACCGTCGAATTCAGTGGTTGGGTCAACCGCCGCCGCGACCACGGCGGCGTCATCTTCATCGACCTGCGGGATCGCTCGGGCCTGGTCCAGGTGGTCTACGATCCCGACCTGCCGGACGTGTTCGCCACGGCCGAGCATGTGCGCAACGAGTTCGTCGTTCGGGTCAAGGGCCGCGTCCGCGCGCGCCCCGACGGAACGATCAATCCCGAACTGCCGACCGGCGAGGTCGAGGTGCTGGGCAAGGAGCTCGAGATCCTCAACCGCGCCGAGACACCGCCGTTCCAGCTCGACGATGACGACACCTCCGAAGAACTGCGCCTGCGTTACCGCTATGTCGACCTGCGTCGTCCGGTCATGCAGGAACGCATGATTCTGCGCGCACTGGCCACCCGCACGCTGCGCCGCTACCTCGACGACAACGGCTTCCTCGATATCGAGACGCCGATGCTGACCAAGGCCACGCCGGAAGGGGCGCGCGACTACCTGGTGCCGAGCCGTGTGCACGCCGGCAAGTTCTTTGCCCTGCCGCAGTCGCCACAGCTGTTCAAACAGCTGCTGATGATGTCCGGCATGGATCGCTACTACCAGATCGTGCGCTGTTTCCGCGACGAGGACCTGCGCGCCGACCGTCAGCCCGAGTTCACCCAGCTCGACCTCGAGATGTCGTTCATGGACGAAGACCAGATCATGAACCTGATGGAAGGCATGATCCGCGAGCTGTTCGACACCACGCTGGGCGTCAAGCTGCCCGACCCGTTTCCGCGCATGAGCTACGCCGAGACGATGCGCCGTTTTGGTTCGGACCGGCCGGACCTGCGCTGCCCGCTCGAGCTGGTCGATGTCGCCGACCTGATGGACGACGTCGAGTTCAAGGTATTCGCCGGACCGGCCAGGGACCCCAAGGGACGGGTTGTCGCGATGCGCGTGCCCAATGGCAGCACGCTGAGCCGCAAGGATATCGACGAGTACACCAAGTACGTCGGCATCTACGGCGCAAAGGGACTGGCCTACGTCAAGGTCAACGACCTGACGCAGGGCCGCGAGGGCCTGCAGTCACCGATCCTCAAGTTCCTGCCGGATGCGGCGGTCGACGGCATCGTCGAGCGCACCGGCGCTCAGAATGGCGACCTGATCTTCTTCGGTGCCGACAGGGCCACGATCGTCAACGAGGCGATCGGCGCGCTGCGCGTGAAGCTCGGCCACGACCTGGGCCTGATCGCCGACGAGTGGCAGCCGCTGTGGGTGGTCGATTTCCCGATGTTCGAGTGGGACGAGGGCGCGAGTCGCTGGCAGGCGCTGCATCACCCGTTCACGGCACCCAAGGCTGCACACGTCGACATGCTCGACAGCGCGCCGGGCGAGGCGCTGTCGCGTGCCTACGACATGGTGCTCAACGGCACCGAGCTGGGCGGCGGTTCGATCCGTATCCACCAGGAGCCGGTGCAGGAAAAGGTCTTTACGCTGCTTGGCATCGACGAGCAGGAGGCGCAGGAGAAGTTCGGCTTCCTGCTGACCGCGTTGAAGTACGGTTGCCCGCCACACGGTGGTCTGGCGTTCGGCCTGGATCGACTGATCATGTTGATGAGCGGTGCCGGCTCGATCCGCGACGTGATGGCCTTCCCGAAGACCCAGAGCGCCAGCTGCCTGCTTACCGAGGCGCCGTCCGAGGTCGACCAGGGCCAGCTGCGTGAGCTGCACCTGCGGGTGCGCAAGCCGCAGGTCGAGAAGCCTGCGGAAGGCGAGGGCTGATCGATCGGGCCGGCGAAGCCGGTCGGGTCGATGCCAGACGTGTCCGGCGAACAGTCCCACAAGCGGCCCGAGTCTGTGCTGGTATTGGTGTGTACCCGCGCCGGCGAGATACTGTTGCTCGAACGTTCCCGACCGCGCGGATTCTGGCAGTCGGTGACCGGCTCGCTGGAATGGGGCGAAACCGCTGCCGATGCGGCGGCCCGCGAACTGTTCGAAGAGACCGGCCTGCACGCCGGAAGTCGACTCGTCGACCTGCGCCACGGCGAACGCTTTCCGATCGTTCCGCCGTGGCGGGCGCGCTACGGCCCCTCGGCGCATACCAACCTCGAACACTGGTTCGTGCTGGAACTGCCGGCCCGTCGCAGCATCCGGATCAGTCGCCGGGAACACCGTCAGTACCGCTGGTTGAACGCCGCGCAGGCCGAACGGCGTGCGACATCCTGGACCAATCGCAAGATAATCCGCGCGTGGATCACCGGCCAGGCCTAAGATGCTGGAACATCGGGATGGACCATGAAACGCTACAAGATTCTGCATCGCACGTACTACAACTTTCCCGTGGCCGTTGTGTTGGAACCGCATACGCTGCGCGTGCGTCCGCGCGAAGGACACGAGCTGCGCATCGAATCCTCGTCGCTGAAGATCACGCCGCCGGCGAAGCTGCGCTGGCATCGCGACGTCGAGGATAATTCGGTCGCGACCGCTTCCTTCGATGAGCCGGCAAGGCAACTCGTGATCGAAAGCGAGGTCATTATCCAGCAGTTCAACGAGGCGCCGCTGGACTTCCTGGTCGAGGACTACGCGACAGACTACCCGTTCGCCTACGTGCCTGAAGACCACGCTGTCCTGGCTCCGTATATGCAGGTCGGTAGAACGGCGCCGGATGATCAACTGTCCGCCTGGTTGGCGGACATCTGGCAGCCTGGAGCGCAGATCCAGACCTATACCCTGTTGCAGCGGATCGGCTTGAAGATCCAGCAGACCCTGCTCTACCGGGCCCGCGAGGAGCCGGGTGTGCAGTCGCCGCTGGAGACGCTGTCGCTCGGCTCCGGTTCCTGCCGCGACTCGGCCTACCTGTTCATGGAGGCCGCACGGCGCCTCGGTCTGGCCGCCCGGTTCGTCAGTGGATATCTGCATGCCGAGCCGTCGGACACGAATTTCGGCGCGACCCACGCCTGGGCAGAGGTGTTTCTGCCCGGCGCAGGCTGGAAAGGCTTCGATCCCACGATCGGTGAGCTCGTCGGTACCAGCCATACGGCCGTCGCGGTTGCCAGGGAACCGGAACAGGTGCCGCCGGTTTCCGGTGCCTATGTCGGCCCCCCGGGTGCGGGCCTGGACGTCGGCGTCTGGGTTACCGCCTTGTAGCCGGCAGTTTGTGGTCGCCTCGTCGGTGTCCGTTGTATCCGCGAATTTCGGTTCGTACGCGGGCGGCCTGAACGCCGCGGCATTGGCGCAAACCCGCCAGAGCACCGCCCGTTTCACAGGTTCCATGCACATCAGGCCATGGGTTCGGCCCGTTTCCGCGCAATCCCCGGTTCGTTCGGCGCATGCCGCAAGTCATGCGTTGGGGCGCTGCCGGCGCGCTGTATACCTGGCTGACGTTGAGGGCACGGCCGGTCGGGTATGTCGATCAAGCGCCCTGCCGATAGGGTGCCCCACGAAATGCCTGCCGGCATGCAGAAATTGTTAAGCTTGTATTAAGGGTGCCCGGATACCCTGTTCACACAGGTACCCACGTGAGCGAAAAATGAATCAGACAGACGGCTGTTCTCTGCAATGCCGAGGTGCGACCGAAAACCATGAGCCGGCAGCGCCGGTCTCGTTGAAATTCTCCGAGAAGTACGACCGCGAGCATTCGCGCCAGTACTTCGAAAAACACCAGGCCACGATCTCGCGGCGGCTGTCCAACTGGCGCGAGATGCAGATGGCACGCCAGGCGCTGCGCCTGGCCGGCGAGCCGTCCAGCGTGCTTGACCTGCCGTGCGGGGCGGGCCGCTTTTGGCCGCTGCTGGTCGAGAAGCCGGACCGCAGGGTGTTGGCAGCCGACAACTCCGCCGACATGATCGCAATCGCGCGCCAGCATCAGCCATCGGCGATCACCGACCGGGTCGAGACCTTTCAGACCTCCGCGTTTGCGATCGACCTGCCCGACAATGCCGTTGAAACGGTCTTCAGCATCCGGCTGCTGCACCACATCGAGCGCTCCGGGCATCGCCTGACGATCCTGCGGGAATATGCGCGTGTGGCGAACAGCAGCGTCATCCTGTCGCTGTGGGTGGATGGCAACTACAAGGCCTGGCGCCGGCGCCGGCTGGAACAGGCGCGCGCGCAACGCGGCGAGTCGGCGAGCAATGCCAACCGGTTTGTCGTAGCCCGGCAGCAGATCGAGGCCGAGTTCGACACGGCGGGGTTCGACATCGTCGCGCACCTCGACTTTGTCCCCAAGTACGCGATGTGGCGCACCTATGTACTCCGCAAGCGCACTTGAAACGTCCGGCGCGGCCGATGTGCTGCCTGCCGATCCGTTTGAATTCTGGCAGGCGCTCGGCGAATGCTCGCCGTGGGTCGAACAACCCAATGTCCGGCGCAGCGGCGTCAGTGGTGTGCGACGTGCCCGCCTGAATGGAGAGGTGCTGTATATCAAGATGCAGACCGGTCACTGCCACTACTCCTGGCGTTACCCGCTTGGCCGACCGACGGCCCTGCGCGAGGCCGAGGCGCTGGAGGCGTGTCACCGACTCGGGATTCGCGCGCCGCAGCTTGTTTTTTGCGAGTCGCGCAGGTCCGGTCGGCAACGCCGCACCCTGTTGGTCACACGCAGCCTCGACCGTTTCGTCGACCTCGATACCCTGTTGCTTGGTGATGAATTTTCGGATCGTGAATCACGGCGTCGCCTGCTGGACCGGATAGCCGCGGTCTGCGCCCGTCTGCACGGGGCGCGCTGGCAGCACTCGGCGTTGTACGCCAAGCATGTGTTTGTCGCCGTGCGGCAGTATCCCTGCGTGCCGGGTGTCGATTTCGACGTGGCCCTGATCGACCTGGAGAAGGCACGCAGGCGTGTTTCGACCGCACGCGCCTCGCAGCACGACATCGGCCAGTTCCAGCGTCATTGCGCGGGTTTTGATGACCGCGACTGGCGGGTTTTCATGGACCGCTACGCGTACTATCTTGCGCGCCGCTGAGTGGCCGATTCCGGATCTGACGGGCGTTGTCATCGCGGCAGGGTGGTCGGGGATCGCCGGGTTCGGGTACGCTTGGCGACAATCGACACCAGGAGACCCTGCCGATGGCCGATGATCGCGATTCCGACTCCGCCTGCTGTCCGCCGCCAGTGGCCGCCAGCGATGACATCCTGCAGGACCGCCATCGCAACAGCGTGCGCGACGCCTATTCCCGGGTGGCGCAGGCCGACAATGCCGGCGAGGCCTGCGGTATCGGCAGCAGCTGCTGTGGGGTCGGCGACGACGCGATGATCAACACGATCGTGTCGACCCGGCTCGGCTACAGCGAGGCCGACCTCGAACTGGTGCCGGGTGGTGCCGATATGGGCCTGGGCTGCGGCAACCCGAAGGCGATCGCGGCGCTGCAGCCGGGCGAGGTGGTCGTCGACCTTGGTTCCGGTGGCGGGCTGGACTGCTTTCTGGCCGCCGCCGAGGTCGGTGACGAAGGCCGGGTCATCGGTGTCGACATGACCCCTGACATGTTGTCCAAGGCGCGCGCCAACGCGCTCAAGGGCAGATTCAGCAACGTCGAATTCAGGCTGGGCGAGATCGAGCATCTGCCGGTGGCCGACGACAGCGCAGACGTGATCATCTCCAACTGCGTGATCAATCTGTCGCCGAACAAGCCCCAGGTGTTTCGCGATGCGCTGCGCGTTCTCAAGCCCGGCGGTCGCATGGCCGTTTCCGATATCGTCGCCACCGTTGAGTTGCCCGACGAGATGCGCGACGCCCCGGAACTGGTGGCGGGCTGCATGGGCAATGCGTCGTTGATCGAAGACCTGGAATCCATGATGGCCGCGGCCGGGTTCGAACAGATTCGCATCGAGCCGAAGGATGAATCGAAGGCCTTCATCAAGGAGTGGGCACCGGATCACAGTGTCACCGACTACCTGGTCTCCGCGTCGATAACGGCGCTGAAGCCAAGGTCCGGCTGCTGCTGAGCGGCCTGAGGCGGGCCGCATCAGGCTCCCGAACCTGGGCCTTGTGTCCGGCAGCAAGCTTCCTGCCGTGATTCCTGTCGCGCCCTTTTCCAAAAAAACGGGCGGGAAGGGCGCCATTGCGGGTCGACCGGCGCGTGCGCATGAGCGGTCGGTGCTCAGACACCCGGAGGCCGAGCGAACAGGCAGGCGCTCCGGGCTCGTCAGCCTTTGATATCGTCGATCCTGTATCGCGGTCGCTACCCGACGTCGCCGGAACGCCGTGGTCCGGGCGGCGGCGGATTCGGTGAGTTCGACACGGTGGCCAACTCGTCGCCCGGGTCGATCCGGGTGAACGGCTTGGCAAACTGCCTGTTGACGGTAATCCGGACGCTATCGTCGCCCGGCAGACTGCCGTGATCGCCGTTGAGCCTGCGCATCCAGGCGAGCAGTTGTGCGACGGTTTCGACCGATTCGGGCGGCGTCAGCTCCCCGGACTCGCGGCCCAGCCTGCTGGCCAGATAGTGGAAATACAGCACCCGGATGTTGCGCCCGGCGGGCGTTGCGCCGGCCAGGTGTGCGCCGCTGTGGTCGTATCCGGAGCGGGCAAGGCCGTCCAGGTAGATCTGCCAGTGCCTCTCCCGGTTGATTTCCAGGTCGTACAGCGTCTGCCACGCATAGATGCCGGTATCGTGGCCGTCATCGAACACAAGGCGTATCGCGTAGTGACCCTGCGGCACGATCTGGTCGATATTGACGTTTTCCCTGCCGGCCTCCGGTGTGCGTCGGCAGGTCAGCTCCGCCGCAGGAGCGTGTGCGCGCAGGTATTCGCACGGCAGCGCGGAGGATCTGCGGTCGGAAAAGCGGATCCTCAGCAACCGCGATTTTCGATGCAGCTCGATGTCGGTTGGGATCGGGCCTCTGGATGCGTCGCTCACGCCTGTCTCTGCGATTCACGATCACGAACAGCCTCATGCCCGTCGCGCGGTTACAGTCGCGCGGTTGCAACAGGGCCACGTACGTGGATTCCCGATCAGGTCAGGGTTGGCCGGTGACCTGGGCGCGGCTGCCCGCGGTCAGTGCCGAGGTGGCCTCCCTGCACAGCTCGCGAAAGTGCCTGTAGCCTGTCTCGCTCAGCTGGCTGCCGTCGCCGTACATCAGGCCGAGTGGGCGGTTGCCGACGAACAGCGACATCATGTAGGCGCCTTGCGGTCCGAGCATGGCACGCAGCGAAGTGGGCAGGTAGGGCTGGTAGCGCTGTGCATTGTCATGGTTCAGCCACAGGCTCTGCGGTTTGCCCATCAGGGCGCTGAACAGGTGTTTTTGCTGCAGGTCGAGATCGAGGTGGCGAATTCCGTCTTCGGCCTGCCCGCCCAGCGCCAGGCGCGTGCGCAGACGACTGCGCTCCTTGTTCAGCATCGCGAACACCACGCGGCCGGCGCCGGCCTCTTCGCGGATGCGTTTCATGACGGCGGCCATGGTGTCGTGCAGGCCGGGCCTGGTCGTCGGCCTGGGTTCCTGCTTGTGCGGACGCCTGACACCGAACGCCGGAATATCGTCGTCGTCCTCGTCACCTCCGACTTTACCGGGCATCAATACCAGTTGGAAGCCGGGCAGCGGATAGTCGAAGCGGCTGAATGTGCGTGCCGCCTCGCTTGCGCGTTCGTGCAGCCAGGCGCAGGCCTGATCGCGGCTCATGTCGAGAAAGTCCGACAATACGGCGGTCAGCGTCTCGGTTTCCTCGCTGTGCCAGTCGGCCGCGGTGGTCAGGGCGAGGTCGTCGGCCAGTTTTACCGCCTGCGGGCGCGGGTTGAAATCGTCCCAGTCACCCATGGCCTGGCGCGCCAGGCGTGGCAGCGACCAGACCTCGGCCAGACGCCAGTTGGCATCCTGCAGCGGCGTGCCGAGTTCTGCACCGAACGCGATTTCCGCAGACACCCCGTCGCGTACCGCGTTGGTCGCGCGCAACGCGGATTCAGGTTCGAACGCCCAAAGTGCCAGGATCGCCGGATTCTGCAGCAGTGCCGCGGTCGACAGTTCCTCAAGCCGGGGCAGCCCCTTGCAGTCGGAGATCGCCGCTGCATAGAAGGCGGCGTGGGCGGCATCGCTGTAGGCGTCGGCGACGCTGGCACCGCGGCCGCGTGGTGGGTGCGCGATCTCGGGCAGGGAGTCGAGCACGCGTCGAAACGACTCGATACCGATCAGTGACACGGCGTGTGCCGCATCGCCTATCTGCTCGAATGACCCCGGCCGGGCGCGCTCCAGTTCGCGGAACACGGCGATCGCCGCGGCGGGATCGGCCAGCAGGACGTCCTGAAGCTGCTGATTGCGCGTCGATTTGAGGTCGAGCAGGCGCCGCAGTTCCTGTGCCGTCCGCGGCATGATCGGCAGCATCGTGTCAGCAAGCTTTGGATCCAGGCCCTTCATGGCTTTTGTCGACGGTCGGGGTACTGCCTTTGTGGCGGCCGCGGTCGATCGGACTTGAACGCTGTCCTGGCCTCCCGGGGGTGGTAAAATCCCGATTTCGAAGCCAGTATCAACGCCGGTTTCGGCAATCAATACAGACGAGTCAGGACGAGGTTAGGGGCATGGCAGGTCACAGTAAGTGGGCCAATATCAAGCACAAGAAGGCGGCCACCGACAAGAAGCGCGGCAAGCTCTGGTCCAAGTTGATCCGTGAAGTGACCGTGGCGGCGAAGGAGGGCGGTGGCGACATTGCGGCCAACCCGCGCCTGCGCCTTGCGGTGGACAAGGCGCGTGGCGCCAACATGCCCAACGATACGCTGGAGCGTGCGATCAAGCGCGGTTCGGGCGGTGAGGACGACAGCAATTACGACGAGATCCGCTACGAGGGCTACGGCCCGGGCGGCGTTGCGATCATCGTCGACTGCATGACCGACAACCGCAACCGCACGGCCTCCGAGGTGCGCCACGCGTTCAGCAAGCACGGCGGCAATCTGGGTACCGACGGTTCGGTCGCCTACATGTTCAGCAAGAAGGGCATCATCAGCTACGGTCCCGGCGCCGACGAGGACGCCATCATGGAGGCCGCACTCGAGGCCGGTGCCGAAGACGTGGTCGCCAATGACGACGATTCGGTCGACGTGTATGCCGATCCGGACAATTTTTCCGACGTGCTCGAGGCGATGCGCGCGGCCGGTCACGACCCGGACAACGCCGAGGTCACGTTCGAGGCCGAGAACAACTCGCCGCTGGACAGGGACGGTGCCGAGAAGCTGATGCGCCTGGTCGATTTTCTCGAAGACCTCGACGACGTGCAGGATGTCTACAGCAATGCCGACATCGCGCCCGAGATCATGGAGCAACTGGAGGCTTGAGCGGCATGACCCGGGTACTCGGCATCGACCCGGGTTCGAGGGTGACCGGTTTCGGCGTCATCGAGAGCGACGGCATACGCAGCCGGCATCTGCACTCGGGTTGCATCCGCACCACGTCGGGCGAGTTTCCGCAGCGCCTCGGCGAGATCTTTACCGGCATCAGCCAGCTGCTCGATGAGTGGGCGCCCAGGGAGGTTGCGATCGAACAGGTATTCGTGGCGCGCAATGCCTCGTCGGCGCTCAAGCTCGGCCAGGCGCGCGGCGCCGCGATCGCGGCCGTCGTCACCCATCAGCTTCCGGTGCACGAGTACACGCCGGCGGCGGTCAAGCAGGGGCTGGTCGGCAACGGCCGCGCCGAGAAAGAGCAGGTACAGCACATGATCCGGGTGATCCTCGGCATGCAGGGCGCGTTGAGCCTGGATCAGTCGGATGCGCTGGCGATCGCGCTGTGTCATGCACACAGCCACGCCACGCGACGCATGATCGAGGCCGCACAATGATCGGCCGTCTGCGCGGCAGGATCCTGTCGAAGCAGCCGCCGTTTCTGCTGCTCGACGTCAACGGTGTCGGCTACGAGATCGAGGCGCCGATGTCGACCTTCTACGTGCTGCCGGCCGGTGACGCGGAGGTCGTGCTGCACACCCATCTGGCCGTGCGCGAGGACGCGCACGTGCTGTACGGCTTTGCCCGCGAGGCCGATCGCCGGCTGTTCCGCGCGCTGCTGAAGGTCAGCGGGGTCGGCGGCAAGATGGCGCTCGGCGTGCTGTCGGGTATGACGGCCGAGGAATTCAGCCAGGCCGTGCAGGCGGGCGACCTGGCGGCACTCACGCGCCTGCCGGGTGTCGGCAAGAAGACCGCCGAGCGGCTGGTCGTCGAGATGCGCGACAAACTCGACGCCGTCGTCGGCAAGCTGCCCGAAGGGGGCGTGGCTCCGCCGCCGGACAGCGCGCCCAAGGGCGCCGACCAGGATGCGGTCAGTGCCCTGATTGCGCTGGGTTACAAGGCGCCCGAGGCCAGTCGCATGGTCAGCAAGGTGTTCGAGGCCGGCATGGACACCGAAACGGTTATTCGCGCGGCCTTGAAAGGCACCGTCAAATAGGCACCCGATTGCCGCGCTGCCGGTTCACCAACAGGTGTCGACTGCACCGGCCCGATGACATGCAGCCGGCGCGCGCGATGCGTTTCTCCACAGCATCGGTTCCGGCAATCCTGCGCATCGCGGCCAGTCTCCGATGTCATCTCGCACGCTGATGTCGCCGTGACCTGTCTGTAGACCACCGCCGGTTCATCGTTTCGTCGAAGCTGGCTCGATGCGCGCCTGGGTTTGAGCGGCCGGGGTAGTGGCTTGCTCATGTAACCGGCCCTTTCATCTTCTGTGCACGCCCCATTGCCGGACCGCCAGGCGGCAGGTGGCCGGCTGCCTGCCGTGTGGTCGCGATTATCCCAGGCGCTTGCTGCTGCATCTCTGCCACTCGTCAAAGCGTGAATTCTTCACACTGTGCGCGACGATTTTTCCCCACGCTCGAAAAGCCTTACTGCCTAATCTTTTTCCCAA
>Ga0316201_10002140_pt1 | contig 13916 bp, 13 predicted proteins | sample CS6wburrow_MG_FD_204516 | JGI IMG/M metagenome (GOLD analysis project Ga0316201, IMG submission 204516) | Coastal sediment microbial communities from Delaware Bay, Delaware, United States - CS-6 worm burrow | ecosystem: Environmental > Aquatic > Marine > Coastal > Sediment | place: USA... | reverse complement strand
GAGAGTCAGGTGGGGAAAGCACCGTTTGGGCCCTTGGAATTGCAGCCCGGAACACACACGGTGCGCGTCGAATCTCCGCGCTATTTGCCGTTCACCGATACGATCGAAATGGCGGGACTGGGTCGCATTGAAAGCCTGCATGTGCAGCTGGTGCCCCGATGGGCCAATGTCTCGGTGCAATCGGAGCCAGCCGGCGCCGATGTTTTCGTGGGCGACAAACAGCTTGGCGTGACACCGGCAGTCATTGAACTGCTCGAGGGTACGCACGAAATCACTGTTGCCAAGGACGGCTACGCGCCCTGGGATGGCAGCGTCGCCGCCGAACCCAATGTCGATCAATTAATGCCGAAGATCACGTTGCAACCCGCGGACGCGAAGCTGCTCGTGAACACAATTCCGCGTGGCGCAAATGTCACGGTGGACGGCCGTTACCGTGGCCAGTCGCCCCTCACACTGTCGCTGTCGCCGGATGTTGATTACGAGGTCGGCATGTCAAAGGCGGGCTACGGTGTTACGAGTCGCAGCATCAGGCTCGAGTCGGCGGCCAGCGATTCGATTACCGTGGATCTCTCTGCAAGGCTCGGGACGGTAACTGTGAGCGTGCAGCCGGAAGACGCCACGGTGTACGTTGACGGCCGCGCCAGCGGTACCGGCAAGACTACCTTGCGCTTGAGTTCGGCGCCGCACCGCATAGAGGTACGCAGGCAGGGCTACCAGTCATGGACGCGGACCGTGACGCCGCGGCCGGGATACCCGCAGACCTTAACGGCGCGGCTACGATCGCTGCAATCAATAGCACGCGATTCGGTCGCACAAACCGTGAACACAGCGGCAGGTCAGACCATGCGCCGAGTCGAAGGTGGCACATTTTCGATGGGCGCCTCCCGGGCGGAGCCGGGCCGGCGGGCAAACGAGGTCATACGGCCCGTGACACTCACGCGACCCTTCCTGATCGGCATTCACGAAATAACCAATAAACAGTTTGCCGAGTTTCGCAGGAACCACGACTCGGGTGCTGATGTGCACGCGTCGCTGGCCGCTGACGACAACCCGGTTGCTAACGTCAGTTGGGAAGACGCGGTGCAGTACTGCAACTGGTTAAGCACGCAGGAAGGGCGCACACCGGCGTACCGACAGGAATTCGATCAGTGGGTACCGATATACCCGACGCCGGATGGCTATCGCCTGCCGACGGAGGCCGAGTGGGTACTGGCGATACGCTATGCCGGCGGAAAGCGGGCGATGAAATTTCCGTGGGGAGACAAATGGCCACCGCCGAAGGACAGTGGCAACCTCGCAGACGTTTCGGCCAGGGAGCTGGTGCCGTCAATTCTGCCCGCCTATGACGATGGCTATGCGTCGACGGCGCCCGTGGGCAAGTTCAAGCCGAATGCCATCGGAATCTACGACACGGCTGGCAACGTGGCAGAGTGGGTAAACGACTGGTACACGGTGCCGACGCCCGGAATTAGCGAGCCGGCGATCGATCCGGTTGGCCCCGAGCGGGGAAGCGGCCACGTGGTTCGCGGTTCCAGCTGGCGGCATTCCGGTATTACCGAATTGCGCCTGAGCTACCGTGATTACAGCGCAACGCCGAGACCCGATATCGGTTTTCGCATTGCGCGGTATGCGGACTAGGTATCAGTATCTGAATTTCATGCGACAATTGCGCGTCATCGCTGTCAAAAGCTCAAGCTGGTCTGGAGGAGGTCCGACATGCATCGGCCGTTGATATTGCTAATGTTGCTGTTCGCGCTGCCGGGCTGGGCGCAGGAATCTGACGATGTCGATTCGGAAGTAAAGCCTGAGGAGAGCACCGAAGCATCCGAAGAGCCGATCGATGACGAATTTGCGGACGAGCTCTACACCGAAGAAGAGGATGCGTTCATTCCGAGTGAAAACGTCAAGTTCGGGCAATCCATACCCTTCCCAACAGATATTTGATCTACAGCCAGGTTTGCTTTTATGAAAAAGAAGAACATACCGGTCGAGTTCGTCTTTCAGCTGTTTGCGCTCATCATCGCGATCATCGTCGTGCATGCCTTCTACGTCTCGATTGTGCGGCCGAATGCGGTCGAGGTCATCGAAGAACAAAATATGATGGCGGCGGCCGATCCGGATTTTGTGCGTGAACGCAGCCTCTGGGTCCTGATAAAGGACTGGGAGCAGGAGTCCTGCTTCATCCTGATGTTCTGGGCGCTGGCAATCATGGGCTACAAGTCCGTCAGGCTCAGCGGCGAACGGCGTCTGCTGGAGGTGGACCTCGTACCGGTCGCCGAGGGCATGCGGATATTGCCCGAAGATACGCGTGAGTTTGCCCGCCAGGTGCAGGCGCTGCCCGAGGATCGCCAGCAGATGCTGCTGCCAAGGGCGCTGCTGAACGCTTTACGGCGCTTCAATTCGACTCGTAACATCCAGGACGTTGCTACGAGCACGCACACAATTTGCGAATCGGAGGCTGAGCGACTGGACTCCGAGCTGTCAATGATTCGCTATATATCCTGGGCCATTCCGTCGATTGGCTTTATAGGCACCGTGCGCGGAATTGGTGAGGCGCTGGCGCAGGCCGACAAAGCGGTGCAGGGCGATATTGCGGGTGTAACACAGAGCCTGGGTGTTGCCTTCAACTCGACGTTTATTGCCCTGCTCATCAGTATTTTTCTGATGTTCCTGGTCCATCAGCTGCAGCTGATGCAGGAACGGCTGGTGTACGACAGCGAAGCGTACTGCGATGACAAAGTTATTCGGCATATGAAGGCGGACTAGGCAGAGGTTGTCGAACCAGTGGGCATACTTGCAGCACATTTGAATGACGCCGCCATCCTGGTCATTAACAACGAACGCATGCTGTATCGTGAGCCCGGATTCGCGCTGCTCGAAGACGATCACCTGGCTACGGGCAACGAGGCTTATGCCAAGGCGAGACTGAAACCCCGTCGGATTCATAACCGCTACTGGTCTGACCTTCGAACCGAGCCGCTTGTCGATCCGCGGTTCCAGCACATGAGTACGGCGGACCTTGTCAGCCGGCAGCTGGAACAAATCTGGAAACGGGCCGCCAAGCCGGGCGACCGGCTCGCGATAGCGGTACCTGCCTACATGAATAAAGACAATCTCGGACTGTTGCTGGGCATCGCCACGGAACTGGATATCACCGTGGTTGCGATGGTCGATGCGGCGGTCGCTGCGACGCGACGACATTACGAACACGCGGTGCCCGTGCATATCGACCTCAGCCTGCATGTCGCAACTTTAACGCGCTTGTTGCAGGAAGGTGAAGTTCAGGTAGAACGCTCCGCCGTCGTCGATGATTGCGGCCTGTTAAACCTTTATGACGGCTGGCTGCGGATTATTGCCGAAGCCTTTGTTCAGCAGTCCCGTTTCGATCCGCTGCACACGGCGGAAACGGAGCAGATGTTGCAGAACAAGCTGTCGGACTGGTTGTCCGCTGCAGCCAGCAGAGAAACGGTACTCATGGGCATCGAGTATCGCGGCATTACGCATCAGGCGGAGATCGAGTCACTCCAGTTCGTCGCGGCCGCAGCACCCGTGTATCAGAATATAGTCAGCAACCTGCGGGCTCTTTACAGGGCCGAGGACACCCCGGCAATTCAGCTATCCGATCGCGCGGCGCGTATGCCCGGGCTTGCCGAGACGCTTAAAACACGTGTCGGCGGGGAGGTCTTCCTGCTCGAGGCTGGCGCGACGGCGCGAGGGCTGTTGCAGCGCTGTCGCGAAGATCGTCGCAGCGGTGGACTGACGCTGGTACGGCACCTCCCCTGGGACCAGGCTCCTGTCGAAGTGCGGCCCGGCGATGCTGCCAGCCAGGGCGGCCAGCCAACGCACCTGTTGTTTGGCAACCATGCGTATGCGATCAAAGCCGATCCGCTGGTTCTGGGCACGCAGGCTGCGGACGGTGAGCGCTGGCTGGATTTGCAACAGCAAATGCCTGGCCTGTCCCGTCGCCACTGTGCTGTCAGCCAGGAAAACGGCCAGTGCGTGGTCACCGACTTCAGTCGCTACGGCACGTTTCTGAATGGACATCGGATTGACGGATCAGCCGTGCTGCAGGCGGGCGACCTCATACGCATCGGTACACCCGGTTTCGAGCTGCGGCTGATTTCAGCGGACGAGCGACATGGCACGTAAACGGCGCGAGGCGGAAATTTTCAGCATGGCGTTCCTGGACTGCATGAGCTGCGGTTTCGGCGCCGTAATCCTGTTCTTCATGATCATCAACTCGCACGTCAATGCGACGACAGAGGCGGACATGACGCCGCTGATGGCCGAAACCAATCGCCTGGAAATCGAAGTCCTGGAGGGCCGCAAGAATCTGGCGCTGGCGCGCAATACCAAGCAAAAGCTCGAAACCGAGCTGCAGGAAGCAGACAGCAAGATCGCACAGATCATGGCGCTAATTAAGGAGCTGCAGGCCGAGCTCGATAAATACGACAACGACACGCTCGCTAAAATCGAGCGTGTCGAGAAGCTGCAGTCGGACATCAAGTCCCTGGAAGAAGAAATCAAGCGTTTGCTTGCTTTGAAGCAGCAGCAGGACGCGGCGGGCCGGCAGATTCGCACCTTCAAAGGCGAGGGAGACCGGCAGTATCTCACCGGGCTCAAGCTCGGAGGCAAACGCACCCTCGTCCTGGTCGATCGTTCTGCCAGTATGCTCAGTGACAAGCTGGTCAACGTGCTGCGACGGCGCAACCTGCCCGAAGCCGAGCAGCTTCGCTCCCGCAAGTGGCGCCAGGTGGTTGCCAGTGTGGACTGGCTGACGTCGCAATTTGCGCAGGGCAGTGAGTATCAAATCTACATGTTCAACAACAAGGCGGAGCCGGTCATTCAGGGCACGGATGGAATTTGGCTGAAAGCCGAAGACGATACGCAGCTCAATGAGGCGATACGCGTCTTGCGGCGAACCGTGCCGAAAAACGGCACTAACATGCATGCCGCATTCAGGATCGCTAAAGAGCTTTCGCCGCGGCCGGATAACATCATCCTGCTGGTCGACGGCATGCCCACGATGGAAGCGGAAACGACCAGCAAGACGGTTGTCAGCAGCGGCGAGCGCGGCAATATATTCACCAAGGCCGTCCGCGAGCTGCCGTCGGGCGTGCCAGTAAATATTTTGCTGTACCCGATGGAAGGAGATCTGAACGCTCCGATTTCGTTCTGGTCGCTGGCATTAACGAGCCGCGGCTCGTTTGTAAGTGTCAGCAGAGACTGGCCGTAGCGGGGGGGCTGACAGTCGATGCGCCGCAAACGAAATATCCAGGCATTCAGCTTGTCTTTTCTCGACTGCATCTGCTGTGGATTCGGTGCCATTATTCTGTTGCTCGTGTTAAGCAAGATTTACGAACCGGTTGTCATTGAAGAGGCGGATAACAACCTGGAACAGCTGATTGCGCTGTTGCAGGAAGAGCTGTTCCAGCTTCGTGGGCAGTCAACGATTCTTGATCGCGAGCTCAAGGAGATCAAAACAGATGCGGCTTCGACAAGACTGTATCTTGCCGAGCTGAGCGGCGACCTGAACAGGATCCGTGGCCAGTACAAGGCCACGAAGCAGGATGAAGAGGAGACTATCGATGAAGGCGAAATGCTGGCTGCGAAGCAGCGCCTGACCGAAGAGATGCGTCGTCTGCGGCCCTATTACCGGCGTCCTGACGAGGACGCGGTAGCCGGAATTCCGGTCGACAGCGAATACATTATTTTTGTTATCGATACGTCACCCAGTATGCAGAACTACAATTGGGGCCTGGTTCAGCGCAAGGTGCGCGAAACGCTGGAGGCCTATCCAACGGTCAAGGGCATCCAGATCATGAACGACGACGGTCGTTACATGTTTCCCGACTTCGTTGCACGCTGGATTCCTGATTCGCCGGGGCGTCGTCAGGCGATCGTCAACCGGATGCGCACCTGGACGGCAACCAGCGACAGTGATCCCGTGGACGGGATCCAGGAAGCGATTACGCAATTCTGGGCCGCCGACAAGAAAGTCAGTGTGTACGTTTTCGGCGACGACTTTCAGGGCAATTATTCGATCGATGCCGTGGTGGCCACAATCGACCGGCTCAACCGCGCCGGCGCCGATGGTAAACGGCGCGTGCGTTTACACGGTGTCGGCTTTCCGCGCGGTTTTCGCAAAGGCGGCCAGATACCGGCAACGGCTGTCCGCTTCGCAACGCTGATGCGTATCCTCTGCGAACGGAACGGCGGTACCTTCGTCGCCCTGACCGACGAGAACCGATAAACGGCCGGGCGTCGCAAGGCCACGATTTGCCACAATTGATCATCGACTCACCACGATAGCGACCTTTCCCGACCGGTATTTCGCCGTGTAATGACCTCAAGAAGCAGGCCACAGCCCTGGCCCTGCAAGAAAGAGGACATTGAAATGCGTTATACGACTACTGCTCTAACGATTGCCACGCTGGCAGTAACTCTGGCCGCACCATCGGCCTTTGCCGCGACGAAGTCATCGAAGGAAGAAGCGATCGGTGTCGGGACAGGTGCTGTGATAGGCGCAGCTGCAGGTGGCCCGGTCGGTTTCATCATCGGTGCAGCTATCGGTGCGAAGCTCGGCGATACGATTGACCGCAAGAACGATCGGCTCGAAGGCCTCGAAGGATCGCTGGATGATTCGCGTAACACGGTCGCATTCCTGGAAGCAGATGTCGGCAAGCTGAGCGGCGAGATCGAGCGACTGCGCAATGTATCGCGCCCGGAACTGGTGAGCCTGCTACAGGCGGGCATCGCCATGGACCTGCTTTTCAGAACCGATGAGTTTGCTCTCGCCGACACAACTGGCGATCGCCTGGCGCAGCTGGCGGGAACACTGGCCGCAATGCCTGACATAAGAATCCAGCTCGATGGTTTCGCCGACGAGCGTGGGGACGAGGAATACAACCTGAAGCTCTCCGAGAAGCGCGTGCAGTTTGTACGCGAACAGTTCGTTGCGGCCGGCGTCCACCCGGGCCGAATCAATGTTGCAGCACACGGCGAGTCGGTGGCCCAGGACGCGTCCGTTGACAGCTTCGCACTCGAGCGGCGAGTCAGCGTCAAGTTGTTCATCAGCGATGTGCCATCGCTGGCTGCCAACCCCAACTAGCTTTCCCTGCGACTCACTCTGAGTCTCCGCCTGGCCGGCCCGCGAGGGTCGGCCTTTTTTTTGCAACGCGCTGCGCGCTTCGGCGGCGATTCATATAAGCTTGGGCCAGTCAGGTAAGGATTAATCGATGGCAGAAAAGCTCGCAAGTAAACGCTGTAAGCCCTGCGAGGGTGGCGTTGAACCGTTACGGGGCGACCAGGTACGGGAGCTGCTGAAAGCGTTGCACGACGACTGGAAATTGAGTGACGACGAGCTGGAGATCTCGCGAGTCTTCGATTTTCCGGCCTACGGCCGCACGCTGGCATTCGCAAATGCTGTCGCGTGGATCGCCATCAGCGAAGGGCATCACCCGGTGCTGACCGTAAGCTACGGTTCCTGTGCCGTGAGCTATACCACCCACGCGATCAACGGCCTGACGGACAACGATTTCATTTGCGCTGCGAAAATCGACCGGCTTTGGGAAGATTCCGCCGGGTGATCGATATTAGTGATATCGAGGCCGCGGCGGCGCGCTTGTCCGGGATCAGCGTTCGCACACCGTTATTGCGTAATTTCGAACTCGACCAGGTCGCCGGCGGCCGCGTGCTCGTGAAGCCGGAGTGCCTGCAGCTGACGGGATCCTTCAAGATTCGGGGCGCTTACAACCTCCTGAGCCAGTTGACGAAGGAGCAGGCGCGTCACGGCGTCGTTGCCTGGTCGTCAGGCAATCACGCGCAGGGGGTTGCCGCGGCCGGCGGTATGCTGGGTATCGCCACCGCAATCGTGATGCCGGAGGACGCGCCACAGGCGAAGCTCTCGAATACGCGCAAGCTGGGCGGTGAAGTCATTACCTACGATCGCTACAGCGGAGATCGCGAGGCGATTGCACGACGCATCGCATCGGAACGCGGCGCCGAGTTGGTGCCGTCGTACGATCACGAGCAAATAATCGCCGGCCAGGGTACGGTCGGCCTCGAAATTGCGGAGCAGTCCATCAGCATGGGTTTACCTGCAGAGCAGGTACTCATCTGCTGCAGCGGTGGCGGACTAGCCTCGGGCAGTGCGGTCGCGCTGAAAGCGCGTCTGCCCGATGTTTCTGTGCATACGGTCGAGCCGAGGGATTTCGATGACACGGCGCGTTCGCTGGAACTCGGCGAACGGGTTTGTGTCGACGGCTCGCCGCGAACTATTTGTGACGCGCTGCAGGCGCCGACACCCGGTGAGCTGACGTTCGAAATAAACCGGCGACTGCTGGGCAGGGGCCTGGTGGTCAGCGACGAGGAAGTGCGTGAGGCGATGCGTTTCGCATTTCGAAATCTGAAGCTGGTTGTCGAGCCCGGCGGTGCGGTCGCGCTGGCGGCGGTGCTGGCCGGGAAAATCGATACAAAGGGAAAAACGACGGCGATCGTTCTCAGTGGCGGTAACGTCGACAGCGATCTCTTCGCTGCCATTCAGAGTGAGACTTCAGGCTGACCCGAACTGGGGCCGGCGCAACATCGAAGATGGAGTTATCGGCTGCCGCTTCACGGTCGCTGCCCCAGTTGATGCGCGTCGGCGCTGCGGCCAGGCATCCAGCCACTGCATGATCTTCTCGATCTGTTCAACGTCCTGTTTGACTCGAGAAGGCTGCATCTCGCACAGGCCGAGGCCTTTTTCCGCCGCATAAACAAAATTCTGGCTGTCACGCAGGACCGCGATGATCGGGATACCCAATGAGTCGAGGAAGCGCATGAGCTTGGCAAAGCTCTTGGTGTTTTTACGGGTGCGGTTTGCGACAACCGCGAGCTTGCGATCGCGGCGATCGATTTTGGCGACCAGCAGCAGATCGGCAATACACCGTGATGCCGCATGAATATCCATCGACGATGGCAATACCGGCACGAGAATGCTGGTCGCGTCACGCGTCAGTTCGCGCAGTTCGTCATGACTGACACTGGCCGGAGAATCCACGAGAACATTGACGGTGTCGCTTGGAACCCGAAGTTGCCAGCTGCGGGTCGCCTGCATGGTTTTCTTGAAGGCCGCGATGCCATGAATCGCGGGGAGATCCTGCGAGCGGCGACTCAGCCAGGCCATGGTAGAACCCTGCGGGTCGAAGTCCATGAGGGCAGGTATGGGGCCATCTTTGGCGTAGCGAGCGGCGAGATTGGTCGCGAGCGTAGACTTGCCACAACCCCCCTTGGGGTTGAGGATAACAATCTTGTTGAGCTTGTCCTGTCTCGGCGTAATCAGCATCGCTTGGTGACCGTTTCGGGGTCGTGCAACCAATCTTGCCCTTTTCGGGCGAGAATTCCTTGCGCCAGTTCACATAATACCGGACTCGGTGACATTAAGAAAATGCTGGAAAATCGGTCGGTTAGCCGGGATAGGTCTGGTAGCACGGCAGGTCAGCATAAATCGCTGGACCCATTACGCCCTGTGGCGGTGAGTTCGCAGAAATCCCATGGCTTCGTGCAGCCAGTTACAGGTATCGCACTCGCAGTGGTCAGGGTGCGGCGCTTCGCCCTCGCCCGGCGACCGCAGGTAGTCGACCGCTGTATTCAGTGCCTGCAGCAGCTGATCCAGGGGCAAGTCGGTCAATGGCGCTATCTGATTGGTGTTCAGCCAGCGACAGGCTTCGCCAAAGTGGCAGGACAAACACTGGCCGTCGTTTGCATCGAAGCCACCGCTGAGGTGGCAATCCGTGAAATCGACTTCGCGCTCGATAATCCAGCGTGGGTAATCGAGCAGCGTAACGACGTATCCGGTAATCGTGCGAGTATTTTGGCCCGTTAGCGTTGGCATCAACGACGTCTCCTGCGCCGGACAGGCTATTCCACTGGCCCCGGGCGCCGCAATTCGCATTTTTACCTAGCAACAGCGAATCGGCGATCCGGGGTTCGGATTTCGCTCAGAACATCTCGCTGGGGCCCGGCGATTCGTCGTCCGGTTTTTCGCGACTCTTGATGTAGTCGCCCGTGATCATGCTGTCGTAGCTCAAGCCCGGTCCGACCATCGGGTATACTCCCGCGTCGCGATCGATGATGACCTCGAGGAACGCCGGGCCCTCGAACTCCATCAGTTCTTTGATGGTTTTTTGCAGATCTTTCTTGTGCTCGAGGCGTTTGGCGAATTTGAAACCGTCGGCTTCGGCGGCTTTGACGAAGTCCTTGCTGTGCAGTGACTTGTCGCTGCCGGACATGCGACCGCCAAAATACAGGTGCTGCCACTGGCGCACCATGCCGTCACCGAAATTGTTCAGCACGATGACCTTGATCGGCAGCTTGTAGGTCGTCGCCGTTTCGAGTTCACCGATGTTCATGCGAATACTGCCATCGCCGTCGATATCGATGACCGTGCGTTCGGGACGAGCAAACTGCGCGCCAATGGCGGCCGGCAGACCGAAGCCCATCGTGCCCATGCTGCCCGAGGTGAGCCAGAGTCGCGGTTCGCGAAAATCGAAATACTGCGCTGCCCACATCTGGTGTTGTCCAACCCCGGTCGAAATAATCGCCTCACCCTTCGTGTGTTTGTTGATTTCCTCGATCACGGCATAAGGCTGAATCAACTCGGATTCCCGATCGTAGTTGAGCGCGTACTCGCTCTTCAGCGTGGCGATTTCCTTGTGCCATTCAGCGAATGCCTTTTCGAAGCCAATGCGGCGCCCGTACGCGAGCATATCGTTGAGGTCGCGTTCCAGCATGCCGACGTGATGCCAGTTCACGCGCTTGACCTTTCCTATCTCGGCAAAATCGACGTCGAAGTGAGCAATGTTCTTGGCATTCGGCGCAAACTGCCCGGGGTTTCCGGCAACGCGGTCATCAAAGCGTGCGCCGATGGCGATCAGGAAATCGCAGTCCTCGACGGCGTAGTTCGCGGATGCAATTCCGTGCATGCCAAGCATATGCATTGCCAGCGGATGCGTCGTGTCGCTGGCACCCAGTGCCATCAGTGTTGTCGTGACCGGGATGCCGTACTCGTTCGCGAGCCGCCGCATCGCCTTGGCCGCGTTCGCGTTGATCACGCCACCGCCGGCATAGATGAGCGGGCGATCAGACTCCGCCAGCATCGTGAAGAATCGTTCGCACGCATCCTGGCTCAGGATATTTTCTTCCACTTTCGCGAGGCGTCGCTGATAGCCATGCAGCGGCAGCACGCCGTGCCCTTTGAAAGCGCCTTCCCAGTTCTGAATATCCTTCGGGATATCGATGACCACTGGCCCGGGCCTTCCCGTGCGGGCAAGTTCGAATGCGCTGCGCATGGTTTCTTCGAGTTTTTCGGGGTCGGTGACGAGGAATATGTGTTTCGCAACGGCGCCCATAATGGCGGAGACCGGCGCTTCCTGGAATGCATCCGTACCTATTGCCGCCAATGGAACCTGCCCGCAGATTACGACCAACGGCACCGAGTCGGCCATACTGTCCCGGACCGGTGTCACCATGTTGGTCGCGCCGGGCCCCGAGGTGACCATGACGACGCCAACCTTGCCACTGGCACGGGCATAACCTGCCGCCATAAAGCCTGCGCCTTGTTCATTGGCAGGAACGATGAGCGGCATCGGTGAACTTCCGTCGGCGCGCTGGTGGGTATCGTTGTAGCGAAAGACGGCGTCGTAGATAGGCAAAATTGCGCCGCCGCTATAGCCAAAGATTGTATCGACGCCCTCATCAGCTATGACTTGCACGACGGTATCGGCGCCGCTTAGCGAATGACCGGCAAGCGGATGTTCGTCGATCGCTGCGGTGTTTGACTGATCGTTCATATTAATTGTCTGTTTATGCACATAAGTTACGGATTTTTCACGAGTGTTTACTAATTTCAGGGGCATTGCAATACTGTGGCTTCTGCGCCAACATCGGCCGTTCAGACCAACAGATTGGTTTCAAACGTAATTCATCGCCCGGGCGAGAAACGAGCAAACTATGCGACACGCTATTTCAGTTCTCCTGCAAAACGAGGTTGGCGCATTGACGCGCATGACCGGCATGTTTTCGTCTCGCGGCTATAACATTGAAACACTGAATGTTGCACCGACCTACGATCCGCGAGTATCGCGAGTGACCCTCGTCGTTACAGGATCGGATGCTGCGATCGCGCAGTTGAATGCACAGCTCGCCAAGCTCGTCGATGTCGTCAATATTCACGACATGACCCTGGGTGAGCACTTCGAGCGTGAACTGGCGATCGTCAAGATCAAGCTGGGCACCGGCGGGCTGGCCAAGGCGATGTCCCTCGCCAGGAAACTGGGTGCTGAAATGCTCGACGAGGCACAGGTCAGCTGCACGATGCAGCTGACGGGCAGGGTGCAAGAGGTCGATGAATTCGTAAACGAAGCAGCCAAGGTCGGTGAAATCTCAGCGGTGGCGCGCAGTGGCACGGTCGCCGTTTCGAAAGGTGAGGTCACGCTGACGTCCTTCGATCGGCAACATCTGCTGGTCGGGTAGCCCATGGCCGCACTGGCGCTTTCCGATTATCGCCGGCTGGTAGTCAAGGTCGGATCCTCACTGCTGGTCGATCAGTCCGGGCAGCTGAACCGGCACTGGCTCGAGACCCTCGCTGACGATATCGCAGGGTTGCAGGCGAAAGACCACGAAATCCTGATCGTCTCCTCGGGCGCCATTGCGATCGGCAGCTCGGTCCTTGGCTTGAACAAGAAGCGGGCGCGTCTCGAAGATCTTCAGGCCGCGGCCGCTGCCGGCCAGGTTCAGCTCGTCCACGCCTACCAGGAAGTACTAGGCCATCATGGGATCGTCGCGGCGCAGATTCTGCTGACACCCGATGACACCGAAAACCGACGCCGGTTTCTGAATGCCCGCGGCACACTGGGACGCCTTCTCGAGCGCTCGGTGATTCCGATCATCAATGAGAACGACACGGTTGCGACCGAGGAAATCCGCTATGGCGACAACGATCGGCTGGCGGCCCGGGTTGCGCAAATGGTCATGGCGGATGCGCTGATCCTGTTGTCCGATGTCGATGGCCTGTATACGGCCGATCCCGGCGCTAATCCGGATGCAAAACACATTCCGGAAGTGCGCGACATCAGTGGCGAGATCATCGCGATGGCCGGAGAGACGCGTTCCGACATCGGCAGTGGCGGCATGGCGACCAAAGTCCAGGCGGCACGCATTGCGACTCACGCGGGGTGTTCGACGATCGTTGCAAGCGGTGCAATCGAGCATCCTCTGCGAGCGCTGGCCGAGAATGTCCGCTGCACTGTGTTTCGTGCTGAAGGAACGCCCGCCACGGCCCGCAAGCAATGGCTTGCCGGCGTGCTCGAGGTGCGTGGCGAGATTCGTATCGACCATGGAGCCGCCCAGGCCCTGCACAACGGCAACAGTCTGTTGCCGGTCGGAGTCGTCGAAGTAATCGGCAGTTTCCGGCGTGGTGATGTTGTTTCGGTTGTCGGTCCGAACGGCAGCGAACTCGGCCGCGGATTGACGGAATATTCCAATACCGATGCGCTGCGCCTGCGAGGCTGTCAGTCAGAGCAAATCGAAGAGCGGCTGGGTTACCGTGCTCGCTCGGTGATGATCCACCGGGACGAACTGGTCCTGTTTGAGAGTGACACCTGACATGCCGACTGAAATCTCGATCGCGGAAGTTATGGACGATATCGGATGCGCCGCCCGGCGAGCGGCGACGATGCTCGCGACCACGGACAACGAACAGCGCAACGCCGCGCTCAAGGCGTCGGCGGCTGCGATACGCAGTGCTGCCGCCGACATAGGCCGGGCGAACGCGCTGGACATGGATGCGGCAGCGTCGCGTGGGCTGAGCGCTGCAATGCTGGACAGGCTGATGCTCGATGCCGAGCGCATTGAAGCTATGGCGACCGGTATGGAGG
>Ga0316201_10002139_pt1 | contig 13917 bp, 9 predicted proteins | sample CS6wburrow_MG_FD_204516 | JGI IMG/M metagenome (GOLD analysis project Ga0316201, IMG submission 204516) | Coastal sediment microbial communities from Delaware Bay, Delaware, United States - CS-6 worm burrow | ecosystem: Environmental > Aquatic > Marine > Coastal > Sediment | place: USA: Delaware... | reverse complement strand
GTCCTGTTCCTCAGACAATTCGAATGTGCCCCGCGGCAGTTTGGCGAGCTCGGCACGAGAACATTTTTCGCCATAGTCCAAAAAGGCCGTCATCGCATCTTCGAACGGATCTACGCCGTATTTTTCGGCGAGCTCGTTTAGACGCTTGCCGCCGATGCGCACGGACGCTATAGCTGCCCAAACATCACCCTCAAGCACATCGGGCATGCGCGAATTGACTTTCAATATATCCATTACCGAGCGGATCGGATCGCCCTTCGAAATTATCTTGATCGCCGGTAAGCGCAGACCTTCCTGGAAGATTTCTGTCGCCTCGCCCGTGAGTGACCCCGGCGCCATGCCTCCAACATCGGAGTTGTGTGCAATATTGGCTGTCCAGGCAACGATTCGACCGCCGGCGAATACCGGCATGGCGACGACGATGTCATTCAGATGAGTTACGCCACCATGGTAGGGATCATTGGTCGCGAAAACGTCGCCGGGCTCGATATCTCCGGGCTTATCAAATTTGTTGACGAGTGTTTTCGCCGCTTTGTCGAGCACACCGACAAAGGCGGGGATGCCCGCACCCGAGCACACGAGAGCACCCCGTCCGTCGAGGATACCTGTCCCCATGTCGAGTACTTCGTAAATGATTGAACTCATCGCCGTCTTGCGCATTGCGGCGAACATCTCGTCCGCGGCCGCCTGCAATGAATTCTGGATGATTTCCTCAGTTATCGGATCGCTACTGGCCATTTCGCCTCCTCAGGCCGACAGATAGATGTGGGTGTTGCCATACTCATCCATCTCAGCACGGTTATCAGGATGAATCACGACGGTCGAACCGGAATCTTCGATGATCGCAGGCCCGCAAAAAGACATCCCCGGTTTCAGTTTAGTGCCGTCGTAGATATCCGCCTCGTGTACTCCTTCCAACGCATAGTCAACGTCGCGTTTGCCTTTCAGTGCCGACGATGCGTCGGCTTCGCCGACTACCTGCTTGGTCATCGTCAGTTTTCCGACCTCCGCTGATGCAACCAGGTGGATTCCAACCAGCTCGACTGGCGCATCAAGACGATATGTGTACTCGCGTTCATAGGTTTCGTGAAAATCGGCCTCGATTTTTGCGAGATTTGCGCTGGTAACCGAACCGTCAATCAGCACCTCCGTCGTGTGCTCCTGATTCTGGTAACGGAACTTGCCGTAGCGCAGGAAGCTGACCGTATTACGGTCGATCCCCTCGGCCTCGAACTGCTGCCATGCCTGCTCTTCTGTTTCGGCGAACACACTTTCCAAACTTTCTGCGGCGCCTTCGCTGAGATCGGCCAGCCGGGTGACAAAATAGTCACGCCGCAGATCCGACAGCATCATTCCCCATGCAGAGAATACGGCAGCACCAGCCGGCACAACGACCTTTTTAACACCAAGCTCGGTTGCGAGCGCTACGGCATGCATGGAGCCGCCGCCGCCAAAAGCAACGAGCGTGAAGTCACGCGGGTCGAAACCACGATTAAGCGACACGAGCTTGAGCGCGTTAACCATGTTGTTATTCGCAATACGAACAATACCGCGTGCGGCTTCATCCATATCGACGCCAAGTTTCTTGCCAACTGCACCGATCGCGGTTTTCGCCGACGCCATGTCGGCCTCTACTTCACCGCCGCAAAAATAATCTGGATTGATGCGGCCGAGCCAGAGATTCGCATCGGTCGTGGTTGCCTCGATGCCGCCCTTTCCATACGCAGCAGGTCCAGGCGCGGCGCCAGCCGACTGCGGGCCGACGTGTAACTTCCCAAAATCGTCCACCCACGCGATCGACCCGCCGCCATTGCCAATCTCAACCAGGTCAACGACCGGCACCATGATCGGATAGCCAGCCGACTTCCGATCGCGCTCGATCCAGTAGTCCGTCATGATTCGAACCTGGCCGTTCTCAATGAGCGAACACTTCGCCGTTGTGCCACCAATATCGAGCGCCAGCACATTTGGCTCGCCGATCTGTTTGCCAAGCTCGGCGGCACCCCAGAAACCAGAGGCTGGGCCGGATTCGACCATGGTAATCGGGATGCGCGACACCGATTGCAAAGAATCGACGCCGCAGTTCGATTGCATGATGTACGGACTGCCGTCGAAGCCCCTACTTTTCAGTCCGTCATCAAGGCGGCGCAAATAGCGCTCAGCCGCCGGCTGCACGTAGGCCGACAAAACGGTCGTGTTGGTGCGCTCGTACTCGCGCCACTCGCGCGTGATCTGATGCGACGAGACAACCGAGACCTCGGGCCACAATTTCCGGACTTCTTCCATGGCACGTTGTTCATGCGATGGGTTCGAGTAAGAATGCAGGAAGCAAATTGCCACCGCCTCCACACTTTCGTTTTTGAAATCCTCGAGAATTCCGTTTAGTGGTGCGAGATCGAGCGGCTTCTGCTCGTCTCCTCTATAGTTCATTCGACCGGACAACTCGCGGCGCAAATATCTTGGAACGAAGGGCGGGGGTTTCTTGTAGTGGAGATTGAAGAAGTCCGGCCGGTTGCCACGTGCAATTTCCAAGGTGTCACGAAATCCTTCGGTGGTGATTAAGCCAACTCGTACACCTTTTCGTTCCGTCAGTGCATTAATGACAACCGTCGTGCCATGAGCAAGAAAATCAATTGACGCGGGATCAACACCGGCTTTATCGAGTACATTGAGCACACCGCGCTCAAAATCCGGTGGCGTAGTGTCCGACTTGGCAGTGATGACGTTCGATTTGCCTGTCGCCGCATCGATCTCAAAGCAAACGAGGTCGGTGAACGTCCCGCCAACATCAGTCGCAACGCGGAGTGTCTTGTCTGCCACTTTCGAGCCTCCAGAATCCGCTGCCGCGGGCGATTCGTTCTTATGCCGTTCTTAGACTCCGGGTTTTCGCAGCGTCGACTTCCAGGTCGCCTGTCAATTCAACGCCGTAGGCAGTCCGCGCATGTTCCAGCGATACGTATCCATCGATGACGTCCTCCCGAACAGCTTCCGGATCGCGTTCGAACGGTTTGCCGTAGCCACCACCACCGCCCGTCAGGGATTTGATAACCGTACCGCTCCGAACCTTGATGCCGTTGATCTTCAAGACTTCCAGCGTATCTTCGTCGGGCCGCTGCACGATCACATTCGGCGCCATTCCGTTCTCTCCGTCGAATAAGCCCCATGCTGTCGTCTTCGATCGCTCGAACCAAAGAAAAAGATCAGAGTCTGCTTGCACCAGGTACTCGCGGTACGTACCGTTTCCACCTCGATGCTTACCGATTCCGCCCGAATCCTCGCGGATGCCATAAGACAGCAATCGCAACGGGTACTTATTCTCAAAAACCTCGACCGGTATGTCTTTGAAGCTACCGTTGACATTGTTAATCAGCGAGCTTTCTCCATCTCGCTCTTGCGAGGCACCCCATCCGCCCGTCGTCGGTTCGATCATAAAAAAGAATTCGTTATCGTTTCTCGGATCCAGCCCCGCGATCGAAACCACCATCGAATCACCGTAATGTGCGCCTGCTGCTCGTTCCGGCATCACTGGTGCAAGCGCCTTGATCACGAGATCGATTAATAAGCCCAGAGACGAGAAGTACCAACCGCACGCTGCAGGTTCCTCTGCGGAAAAGATCGTTCGTTTCGGCGCAGTAACCTCGAGCGGCCGAAACGAGCCGCCATTTGGGGAGACCTCAGAACAGATGAGCAGTTTGTAGGCAACACGCGCCGCCGCAACCGTTTGTGTAAAACCGCAATTCACGGGCCCTCTTGCCTGCTCTGCCGAACCGGCAAGATCGATCACCATCGCATCGTCCTTTACGGTCAGCTTCAAATTCACAAGCAACGGGTCGCTGCCCAATCCGTCGTCGTCCAGATAGCCTTCGGCGTGATAGACACCATCTGGCACCGCCCGCACCGCCTCGCGCTCAAGTATTTCAGTTTGTTTGAAAATTTCGTCTCTGGCTGCGGCAATCGTTTCAGCACCAAAACGATCGAACAAGGCATGCAGTCTTTTCTCACCCGTACGCCCCGCAGCGACCTGCGCATTCATATCACCAACCGTCGCCTCACCGAATCTGCTGTTGCGGCGTAACAAATCAATCACGTCTTCTCGTGGCTTGCCATTCTCATACAAACGCGTTGGACCCCAGCGCATGCCCTCTTGATAGATCTCGTGTGAATCAACCGGGGTACCGGGGTCCTTGGCTCCAACATCCAACCAGTGGGCGCGCGACGCGGCAAAGCCGATTCGATCGCCATGCCAGAAGATAGGCATGATAATGGTCGAGTCGTTGAGATGCGTACCCGTCATATAGGAATCATTCATATAGAAGACATCGCCTTCATTGAAGTAATCCCAGCCGTGTTCTTCGGCAATCAACTTGATGCAAATTTCCAGGTTGCCAAGAAACAGCGGTAGTCCCAGTGACTGTCCCAGCACCTCGCCATCGGCGTCGATCAGCGCAACCGAACAGTCCTTGCCTTCATAGATAACGGGTGTGAATGCACTTCGAATGAGCGTCGCGTTCATGTCTTTTGCAATCGATATGAACGCGTTGCGTATGATTTCGGTTGTAATCGGATCGACCGTCGCCATCACGAACCTCTCTTCTGCATTACAATGCTGCCCTGCTGATCAATCGTCACGCTCCAATTTGGCGGAACGACCGTCGTCGCACTTTGCTCCTCAATAATTAGCGGTCCCGTCGCCGAATACTCCAACCCGAGCCGGTCGCGAGCGACAATCGGCGTTGCATGGCGAACGCCATCGAACACGACGTCCCGCTCGCCAACCACAGGATCACCATTAGTTGCCGCGACGACATTTGTGCTTGGGTATTTTTGCAATGCTCCAAACGCGGCGACCCGAAGGTTGACGAACTCGATCGGGGCGCCAGGGCTGGAATGGCCGTAGCGGCGATCATAAGCGTCGTGGAAATCGGCCTGGATTGCAGCAATATCCTCAGTCATTAAAGGAACGTTAATCGTGTACTCCTGCCCCACATACCGCATGTCTGCGGATCGCTGGAAAGAAACATCACTTTCCGCAATCCCCTCGGCCACAATCGTGTTTCGTCCGTCAGCTTCCAACTCCGCGTAAACCTGAGCCATTTCAGTGACATCGACAGCGCCGGCCGGCCGGAAGAAACCTTGCGTAAAATCATGGCGGAGATCGGTTTGCAGCATGCCCCAGGCAGAAAACGTGCCCGGAAATTTCGGTATGACGACCTCCTCAATGTCCAGTTCCTGCGCGAGAAATGCGGCTGCCATCGGTCCTGCACCGCCAAAGGCCACAAGCGCAAACTCTCTTGGATCGACGCCCTGACTAATCGTAATGGTTCGCATCGCGTCAGCCATTGCCGCGTTCGAGATCGCTAGGACGCCTTCGGCAAAGGCCACGGAGTCCAGGTTGGCCTGCGGCGCGAGATTCTCGATTGCTGTCGCGGCGGCATCGATATCAAGCGACATTTCCCCGCCCAATAGTGATTGTTCGCCAAGTCGTCCCAGGAAAAGGTTTGCATCAGTAACTGTCGGCGCCTCGCCACCGCGTCCATAACACGCGGGACCAGGAACGGAGCCCGCGCTCTTTGGCCCAACCCGTACAGCGCCATTCTCCATCCAGGCGATTGAACCCCCACCCGTGCCGATTGTCTCGATATCCACGATCGACATAAGCAAGGGTAAACCTTCGAGTTCGGTCTCAAGGGTCGCGTTTGCCCTGCCATCAATAACCAGGCTCAGGTCAAAAGACGTGCCGCCCATGTCGACGCAGAGTAAATTCGGCCGCCCACTGCTGGCCGCGAGTGCGGTACCGGCTATCGTGCCACCGACTGGCCCCGACAAAAGCGTGAAAACCGGGTTCTTGCGTGCGCTATCGGCCGTCGATACGCCGCCGCTGGACTGCATAATATGAACCGTCGCGTCCATTCTCATGTCCCGCAACTGTTGTTGCAGGCTACCAAGATATCGCTGCACAACGGGTGCAACATAGGCGTTCATAATCGCTGAAGACGCCCGCTCAACCTCGCGCCACTCGCGCGCAACTTCATGCGAAAGGGATATCGAAATTTCCGGGAGCGCTTCGGCAAGGATTTTGCGCGCCTCTTGTTCGTGCTCGGGGTACGCGTAAGCGTGCACAAAGCAAACCGCAACCGCGTTGATGCCTTCGTCACGTACCTTTTTAATGATCGGCTCGAAATCTGAATGATTCAGCGGCTCGATTTCAGAGCCATCCCAAGCCAGCCGGCCACGAACTTCGTGCACATCTCGGCGCGGTACCAATTGTTCGGGTTTCTTATACTGCAGGTCGTAGAGCGTGCGCCGACTTCCTCGCGCAATGGTGTAAGAATCGCCGAGTCCGGCGGTTGATATCAACAGCACACGCTCTCCGCGGCGCTGGAGAAATGCATTTAGCCCGACCGTTGTGCCGTGCACGAAAAAACTGATATCCGACAAGTCAGGCACCAGGTCCTTGATGCCGTTAATGACGCCTTCTGCCGGATTTTCCGGTGTCGTTTCGACCTTTCCGACGAAGGCCGGCCCATCCGACGGCTCTACGACGACGTCGGTGAACGTGCCCCCGATATCAGCGGATACCCGATAGCTAGTCATAATGCTATGTTCCCGCTTCGCTTACTGGAAATTGTAGCGATATTTAATGTTCCAGATACGACCTGGCGCCCTCGCGGAAAACCCGCCTGCGACCCATTCGGAGTTGTATTCTTCGTCGCCGATGTTGTAAACAGACCCGGTGAGGTCCCATTTTCCGGATTCCGACCGCAGCCCAAGCCTGGCGTTGATGAAGTTCAGCGCGTCGCGCTTTGTTGAGTTCTCCACATCCCAGAACTGCTCGCCTCGGCGCTCGTAATCGGCTCTCGCAAACACTTCCATACTGGTCGTGACGGGCACTGCAAACTGAAACCCGATATTGAGCGTGTCTTCCGCAATGTACGGTGCATCATTGCCAACCACCGTCGGGTCGACGACGTATGCCTTGATTTCGGAATCCGTGAAACCGTAAGCCCCAAACAACTGCAACGTATCCGTCGCCTGGTACACGACGTCGATTTCGCCACCGCTCAGTGATACCTCGTCGATATTCGTCAAGATCTGCGCACTGATTGCGCCGATGAATGAGAAGAACTGTTGACCTTCCACGTCGGTCTTGAACACCGCGGCGTTCAAGCGCAGACGATCATCAAGAAACTGGCCCTTGTAGCCGAGTTCGATGGACTCTGATTCTTCCGCACCGGCAATGTCAGATACGCCAATTAGCCCTGCGCCTGCCGCCACTTCCGAGATGCCGTTTTGATTAAACTGGCCGCTACGGAAACCTTCGCCCCAGGTCAGGTAAACATTGTTATTGTCGTTCGGTCGGTAACGAAACGTCACTTTTGGTTGCAGCTTGTCAAATGTCGATTTGTTGCGCGCACCCGGCACACCGGCGGGGAACTGCAGTGGAGACACGTCCTGAACCCGCTCTTCTTCGTCGTAGCGCAACGCCAGTGTAAGATCCCATTGGTCGGTCAATGCAAAATCGAGACTGCCAAAAACGGCCCACGCCTGGTTGCTATTTTCGTCGGCAAGAAACGATGTGGTCGGGTTGCGTGGGTCGGTTGTCGGCTCACGCTCAAGCCGGATGATGCCTTGACCAGTATCCGTGCCGGTTGACAGGGATACGAATCGATCCCAGTCGAGATAGTAAGCACCGACTTCCCATCGAGTGCGATCCCCGACCGTTGAGCTGAAGCGAAACTCTTGCGTAAACGCCGAGAGGTCGAAGAAGCCGGTCTGAGTGCCGTCGAAGCCGAACAGTGCCGGTGAACTACGCGCGTTTGTGTACGGGAACTGGTCTGAGTCGGACCAATCCTCGATATCCGTGAATGAGCTGGTGGATACAAAGGTGCCGGCACCAATCTGCCAATCGATTTTCAGCGAAAGGTCGAGCATGTCCCGCTGGCCGGTATCGACATTATTGTCGCGCACGGGCAGCACGTTGTTTGCATCGATTGGACCCGTATCGACTCCAAATCCGATCGCGGTTATGCCGTCCGCGTCAAGATCAACGGCCTGGTACTGAAAGCCGATTCCGCGCCCCTTGTGACTGGATACCGCGGCACGAAAGTCGACAGAGAGCTCCTCTGACGGCTCAAAGATCAACCGACCGCGCAGTGTGAGATCTTCGAAGCGGTCTGCCTTTTCTCCACGCGTAATATTGTCAAGGTAACCATCACGGTCCAGATAATTCGCCGAAATCTGTCCGAACCAGCGATCCTTTACGAGTGGGCCGCCGTACGAACCCTGCACCGAATACTCGCCGCCGTTGCCGCCGCCAACCTGAACATATCCGTACTTGTCATTCGTTGGGCGCCGTGTGTTGATAATGATGGCGCCACCTGTCGCGTTTCTTCCATAGATAGCACCCTGCGGACCTTTAACGACCTCGATGCTGTCCACATCGAAGAGCTCCTGTCGAAACTGGAGTGCGCTGAACTGCAACACACCATCCACAATTGTCGCGACCGGCGCCTCCCCGTTTCGCACCTGCGTGATACCACGAATACTGAGAAAACTGGTTCCGATGCCTTGTGACGTTGCGAGCGTTACGTTGGGCGTTAGTGCAACGAAGTCCTCTACCCGTTGAATCCCCGCATCCTTGATCATCTGCGCACTGAATGCGGTAACCGCGATGGGTGCTTCCAACGCGGACTCATTTCGGCGACGAGCTGTAACGACAATTTCTTCAAGCGAGGACACGCCATCGCCTGGCGAATCCTGAGCAGTCGCTGGTATAGAGAACGTCGCCAACGTCACTGCGACGGCTAGAACGTGAGTCACTCTTAGAATTTGCATGTGTACAACCCCCTGATGTCCATGACTTATCTGACCGCGCAAGCACTATCACAGGCGGCAAGGCCGCGAAAATCCGTTGGCGCCTGTTGTCTTCGGACCTTTACTTTACTTAAAAAATTAACTATTTCAACTTTTTTGACAATGGCGCGCGTACCGCTAGAATAGCGAGCAATCTAGCTGAACTATGCGGGCTATGGCGCATGACGATTCAGGCCAAATCAACCAATCCGGTCAAGCGATCGATCGGGAGCCTACTCAAAGCGCGACGTCTTACGTTGGGACTGACGTTGCAGGACCTCGCCGATCGGGCAGCGCTATCGGCCGCCTTTCTGTCCCAGGCGGAGAGAGGAAAGGCAACACCGTCAATTGTTTCATTGATCAATATTGCCAAGGCGCTCGGCACAGATATTCACTATTTCGTTACGCCGCCCGCTCCCACTAGCCTTGTACGGCGCGCCAACGATCCGCAATACATTCACATAGATTCACCGGTCGTCTATACGCGCCTCGATGCTGAAATCCGTAATCAACGAATGAACGCGCTGATCCTTGAAATCCCGCCTGGAACAGAATTGCCGGTCGTGCATCGCGAAGAAGGTGAAGATTTTTTCTACGTGCTCGAGGGCGAGGTTGAGCAAGGCATCGGCGACAAGGTCTTCACGCTAAAGCAAGGTGACAGTGCACATCACAATACTCAGGTTGACCATAGCGTTGTCAATAAGAGTGATAAGAACGCCAAATTAATCTGGGTCGGCACACCCGTGCTTTTCCCATCCAGCCTCGACGACAGCGGTAAGAGTTGAGTACCCAGAACACACTGGTCTTTTCATCGCAGTACGGTGAATTTTCTATCTTGTTGCATTACGATCGCGCGCCGGTAACCTGCCAGTATTTTTGCGATCTTGTCCGCAACGGTGGGCTCAGCGAGTCCAGCGTGTTCCGAATTGTCTCGGACCGGAATCAACAACCGGAAGATTCATGTCCGATACACGTCGTGCAAATCGGGCCCAGTCACAATATCTTCGGCGACAGGCATTTCATTACACACGAAGGTACGAATTTGTCAGGACTTTCGCATCGCAAGTGGACCGTTTCGGCAGCACGATTTGGTTCGGGTGAGGTTTACGGCAGCTTCTTCATTTGCATGCATGATGAACCCGAACTCGATTTCGGCGGATGTCGTCAACCTGACGGTCAGGGATTCGCCGCTTTCGGACAGGTCATCGAGGGATTCAAGACGGTAGAGCAAATTTATCAACGAGGGGAGTGCGACGAGATGCTGACGAACGAGATTCCGATACTCGATGTTTCGCTCACAGAATCTTCACTCGATCTCAAATCAGGTTGTCGCAATGGGGCGTGACAGGTCCGAGCTTTACCCGGATGTCGAACCGTATAACATCGGACGCTTACAGGTCTCCGATTTACACACGATCGTGTACGAGGAAGTCGGCAATCCGAATGGCCGGCCCGCATTGTTTCTCCATGGCGGTCCTGGTGTAGGAATTTCACCGAGCTATCGGAAGTTCTTTGATCCCGAACACTATCGAACCGTGCTCGTCGATCAACGTGGCGCGGGTCGAAGCACACCGCATGCCGATATTCGCGAGAACACCACAACGGACATCGTCGCCGATCTTGAAAAGCTGCGAGAAGAGCTGGAGATCGAGGACTGGATTGTCATGGGAGGTAGCTGGGGAAGCCTGCTTGCGTTGTGTTACGCCATCAAACATCCGGGCAGCGTCGCTGCGATGATCATCCGTGGAGTATTCTTGGGCCGTCAACTTGAGATCGACTGGATCCACGGCCCACACGGGGCGGCCCTGATCTATCCGGATGAGTGGGAGAAATACAAAACGCCCGTTATGGACGCCGAGGACATTGTTGCAACGTATTGCGAGCTACTCAACAGCGAAAACAAGGAAACCGCCATGGCAGCGGCGCGCTCCTGGACTCGCTGGGAAGCGTCAATGATGACGCTTTTCCCGGACCCGGTTGCGCTTGAGGAGATGATCGACGATCACTCTGCCCTTTCAATTGCACGTATCGAGTCATTCTACACAGCAAACAATTTCTTCCTCGAAACGGACAACTACGTGCTTGATAACGCGGGCGTAATCGCTGCGATACCTTGCAACATCGTTCATGGTCGTTACGACACGATCTGTCCACCAATTTCTGCGTGGGAATTGCACAAGGCACTGCCAAACTCGTCGTTGACAATCGTCCCGGATGGGGCGCATTCCCCGGTGGATGGCGGTATGACGGCAGAACTTGTCAAAGCAGCAAACGATCTTAGGACCCTTAAGTGACCAACAATACGACCGAAAATCCAGTTGACGTATCTACGGCAAAGAGTGTTGGGCAATGGTTCCAGGACATGCCTCTGACAAGAACGCACTGGATAGTAGGACTGACATTGTTTGTGGCGTTCATCATTGAATCCTGGGAAATGATGATCATCATCTTCTCGAGTGGCGCCATCGGCGTGGAATTCGCGCTGCATACCGGGCAAATCGGCTCGCTAATTGGTGCCATGTTCCTTGGCATGATCCCCGGCGCGCTGCTGTGGGGGAAGCTGGTCGGTACATTGGGTCGCAAACGATGCATGATCTGGAGCATTGGTCTGTACGGCCTGTTTCCTTTAATGAGCGCGTTCGCGCCAAGCTTCGAAGTTTTGTGGGCTATACGGTTTGTCTGCGGCATCGTATTGTCCGGCGCGCTTGTTGTGACCTTCCCCTACTTCGAAGAGTTAGTACCCGTCGGGGTGCGCGGCCGGGCTACCGTGTATTTATCGGCCGGTTGGCCGCTAGGTGTTCTTGCCGCAATAGCAGTGACTGTCTTATTAATGGATTTGGGTTGGCGCTGGGTTATTGGATTCAGCACGATCGTCTCGTTATGGGCATTCGTCATCTACAGGTTCGTACCCGAATCGCCGTACTGGTTGGCCGAGAAAGGCCGAAGTCAGGAGGCAATCGAATCCATCAACCGTCTGGCGGAAAATTCGCAGTTTGCGAAGTCAGTTGCAACTGTCAGTACGGGCGGTGACATCGCGTTTATGAGTATATTCAAGCGCTCCGTAATTCGAATTACGATCATACAGACTGTTATTAATTTCTGTTTTTCCTGGGGTTACTGGGGGCTCGCGTCGTGGATGCCTACACTTCTTGCCAAACGAGGGCTAAGTGCACCGGAAGGCCTTGGCTTCATGGCAATTTCCGCCTTGTTCATGTTTCCGGGATACATCTCGGCGAGCTATCTGACCGGTAAGTACGGCCGCAAGAAAATTATGTTGATCTACGTTTTCCTTTCCGCGATCGCTGGTTTCGGATTCGCTAATTCCGGTTCAATTACGGCGATGTACATTTGGAACTTCACGCTGTCATTCTTCAGCCTGGGCGCGTGGGGAATCTGGAATACCTGGCTGGGCGAGATTTATGACACGCGATCACGCGGTGCAGGTACGGCCTGGGGTGTTTCGGCACAACGTGTCGCGAACGCAATTGCGCCGGTTGTTATTGGTGCGATGCTGGTTACGTCAAGCTTCATACAGACAGTAACTTTTATATCAATGTTTCTCGCCATTACTTTCTTTGCCGCAGCACTTTTGCCGGAGACTGAAGGCAAAGCATTAGGATAAGCAAAGCTCCCAGTTCGACACTAAGGCGAGTTGAAACAACCTCAGAGTGCCGCGAATCCGGTATTAATTATGAAAGACGGCAAGATTGTGAAGGGTAGGACCTGAGAGGGGATCGTCATCTATGCCAGCGCCGTACTCCAATTCAAATCTTTGGATGTCGCCGAAGTCGTCCTCTCAACACCGGCCCGAAATGGCGGGAGACCTTGACACAGAGTTTCTTGTCATTGGGGGCGGTATTACGGGCTGTTCTGCAGCACTGCGTGCGGCGGAGCTCGGAGAATCAGTTGTTCTACTTGAGGCGAAAACAATCGGATATGGCGGATCGGGTCGAAATGTAGGGCTCGTGAACGCCGGTCTGTGGTTGGATCCTGAATCAATTGAGCAACGACTTGGCAAGGAGTCGGGCGGGAAACTCAACAAACTATTATTGACCGCGCCCGCCGCGGTATTTTCGTTGATCGAAAAGCACGACATTTCATGTGATCTTTCTCGAAATGGAACCCTGCAGTGTGCTGATTCGAACAGAGCGTACCGTGCGCTTCGCGAGCGCGCGGCGCAAGTTAATCGGATAGGCGGACAAGTCGAAATTATTGGCCCTGACGAAGTTGCGGCCAACACAGGAACCAATCGATATTCTGGCGGGCTCATGGACCCCCGGGCCGGCACTATACAACCGGCTCAATACTGCACAGGACTTGCCGACGCGGCCTCCCGTCTCGGCGCAACAATATTTGAGGAATCTTGTGTCAACCGGGTCTATCGTGACGGTACCCGATGGATTGCCAAAACGCCGTCCGCAACAATAACTGCGAAAAAATTGCTATTAGCAACAAATGCTTATGCTGCCAACATTCAAGATATTTCGATGGCCGAGTTCACCGCCGTACAGTATTTTCAGTGTGCGACGGAGCCACTCGAAGAGGGCCTGCCAGAACGAATATTGCCGACCGGACTGGGGTGTTGGGATACCGCTTTGGTAATGTCCTCGTTTCGAAAAGATGCCAGCGGCCGGCTCCTGATCGGCAGCATAGGACGTCTCACTGACGCAACGAAGAATATTCATGAGCGTTGGGCAGCGCGTAAGTTGCGGTTTCTTTTTCCTGACCTGAACGGAGTGAAATTTGATCATTCCTGGGACGGACGCATCGCCATGACCAATGATCATCTTCCGAAAATCGTCCGGCTCGGTCCCGACGCGTATTCTGTGTTTGGATTTTCTGGTCGTGGCATCGGACCTGGCACCGTATTCGGTCAACTAGCAGCGGATTCGTTGCTTCAGTGCGAGGAGGACATCCTTCCATTGGTCCCGATCGATCGGTACACGAATTTTGCGTCACGAACAAAGTCCTGTTTCATTGAACTGGGGGCGGCTGCGCTCCATCTGGTTCAGGGGCGCCTCTAATTCCAGGAGGCGCTTTTTCGAATAAATACTCACCAGCTGC
>Ga0316201_10002138_pt1 | contig 13923 bp, 10 predicted proteins | sample CS6wburrow_MG_FD_204516 | JGI IMG/M metagenome (GOLD analysis project Ga0316201, IMG submission 204516) | Coastal sediment microbial communities from Delaware Bay, Delaware, United States - CS-6 worm burrow | ecosystem: Environmental > Aquatic > Marine > Coastal > Sediment | place: USA... | reverse complement strand
CCGGAAGAGGAGCTGACCCGCGAACTGATATTTAAGATTCTTCACACTTAATCTCCTGCCTGTGCTTACCCTGATCATCGTTATCCTGACCGTACTTGTTTCTATGCTTGCTTTCAGGCGAAGAGAGCTCTTTTACCGCCTGGACCTCTCCCCCGCCCGCGTGGTTCATAAAAAAGAATACTACCGTATTTTCACTCACGCTTTTCTCCATGCCGACTATTTTCACCTGGGGATCAACATGCTGGTTTTGTACTCCTTCGGGACCTATATCGAAAGGGTATTTTCCCAACTGGAGACCGCAGGGCTGATCTTCTCCGGCCCTTTCTTTTTTGTCCTGCTTTATGTAAGCAGTATCGCCCTGGCATCCCTCACTACCATCACCAGATACAGGAATAACGAGGGCTATAGTGCGGTGGGAGCTTCCGGGGCAGTTTCGGCGATTGTATTCACCTATATCTTCTTTGCTCCACTGGAAAAGATCTATTTCTATCTGGTGCTCCCCATCCCGGGAATCCTGTTTGGAGTCCTGTACCTGGCCTATTCCTCCTACATGAGCAGACGAAACAAGGATAACATCAACCACGCGGCACATTTCTGGGGTGCGGTGGTGGGATTTGTGTTCCCCATTCTGCTGGAACCCTCCCTTTTCCTGGTATTTCTGGAAAACCTGAGACCACAATGAAAAAAGCGATCTTCCTGGACCGGGACGGATGCATTAACAATAACTGCGACCATTACTATGTCTGGCGGAAGGAGGACCTTCTGCTGAATCCGGGAGTAAAAGAAACCCTTTCCGAGCTGCGGTCCAGGGGCTATCTCCTGATTGTGGTCAGCAATCAGGGAGGGATCAGCAAGGGAGAGTTCAGTGCAGAGGACGTGGAGGCTTTGCATGAACATCTTCGTTCCATGCTGGAAGCAGAAGGCGTGTTCCTGGACGAGATCTATTTCTGTCCTCATCACCACATGGTGGAGTCCTGCCTTTGCCGCAAACCTTTGCCCCTGATGATCGAAAAAGCCCTGGCGCGCTTTGATATTGACCCGGCTGAGTCCTGGATGATCGGAGACTCTCAGCGGGATGTGGAAGCCGGCCTGGCTGCTGGCTTGCGCACCATCCTTATAAAATCCAACAGTGATCTTCGTGAAGTGCTAGGAAAAGTGAAAGGGGGAACTAGTTGAGGCCGGGATCTTCGGGGAAGTTGGCCCAGGCCCGGTATTTGTTGTTGTAACTGGCCATGGTCTTTTTCCAGAACTCTGGATCCACGGCCTGCATCACCAGCCTGGGCGGTATCTTTCCAACCAGCCAGGCATGCTCCTGCATCTCTCCGTCCAGTTGTTCCGGCGACCAGCCGGCATAACCCAGGAAAAATCGCAACTCGTGTGGTTTTACGGAACCCTCGGCGATCAGCTCTTTGATAAGGCTAAAGTCTCCTCCCCAGAAGATGCCATCGGCTACCAGTACACTGTCAGGGACCCTGGCTCCCAGGGTATGGATATAGTGTACCGTATTATTGCTCACCGGGCCCCCTACGGAAATTGTAAACTCCGAATCCGGGAAATCATCCACAATATCCTTGATGTTGACCCCGATGGGTTTATTCAGCACGAATCCCAGCGAACCTTCTTCGTTATTCTCGGTCAGATAAACCACCGAGCGACGAAAATAATTGTCCCCCAGGAAGGGCTCAGAGATGAGGATATTTCCCTTCTCTGCCACGTTTTCGTTTACAATATGGAAAAAATCAATATTCAGCTCCATAAAGCTCTTACTGTCAATGGGACAAGTTACACCATTTTTACCTGAAATAAAACGATGATGGAAGAAAAATAGTATCTTGGCCCCTTATGTCACAATGCGCATGAATCCTAAAGAACCCAGGAAACCAAGTCTTTTTCAGGCCCTGATTCCCATCCTTGTGTTAATCGGTCTTCTGATCCTGAATGTGAACTATTTCGGAGATCATACCCTGGACGGTGCCAACCAGTTTGCACTGATACTGGCTTCGGCGGTTGCAGGTGTTGTGGCCATCAGCTTGGGGGTCCGGTGGACCCGTATCCGCGAGAGTATGGTCAAAAGCATCAGTTCGGCCATGCCCTCCATCCTGATCCTCCTGATGATCGGTGCCCTGGCAGGTACCTGGCTGCTGAGCGGGGTGATCCCCACGCTGATCTATTACGGCTTACAGGTATTCCATCCGAAGATATTTCTGTTTGCCACGGTCATTATTGCCGGCATGGTATCCCTGGCCACCGGTTCCTCCTGGTCCACCGTGGCTACCATCGGAATTGCCCTGATCGGCGTGGGACAGGCACTGGGTATCAGTGAAGGCCTTATTGCCGGAGCAGTCATCTCCGGCGCCTATTTCGGAGATAAGATGTCCCCGCTGTCCGATACCACCAACCTGGCCCCAGCCATGGCCGGAACGGATCTGTTCACCCATATCCGCTACATGACCATTACCACCGTACCGGCCATGAGTGTGACCCTTGTTATCTTCCTGGTCATCGGCTTCACCTATAAATTTGAGGCCACCCCGGGCGATATTGAACTGGTGCTGGGGTCAATCAGCAGCAAATTTCATGTGACTCCCTGGCTGATGCTGGTGCCGGCTTTCCTGATCTTTATTATTGTCAAGAAAATACCTCCCTTACCCGCCCTGCTGGCCGGTTCTCTTATGGGCGGCGCCTTTGCCATTATCTTCCAGCCGCAGCTGGTACGCGAGGTGGCCCTGGGCCTGGATGGCACCACTACCTCCCTGTTCAAGGCTTCGTACCTCTCGGTCATGCAGGCTGTCTTTGGCGATATTGCCATAAGCACCCCCAATGACATGGTCAATGAACTGCTGACCAGCACCGGAATGCGCGGAATGCTCAACACCATCTGGCTCATTCTGGCAGCCATGGTATTTGGTGGAACCATGGAGTCGGCCGGATTACTGGTAAAAATCACCCACTCGGTCATCCGGTGGGCCAACTCCACCGGTTCCCTGGTCACCACGACCATTGCCACCAGCATCTTTTTTAACATCACTGCATCGGACCAGTACATTGCCATTGTGGTCCCGGGACGCATGTTTGCCTCCTCCTATAAGAAAAGAGGCCTGAAACCGGAGGTACTGAGCCGTACCCTGGAAGACGGAGGAACCATTACTTCCGTACTGGTTCCCTGGAATACCTGTGGAGCCACACAATCCAGAGTACTGGGCGTGCCCACGATGGAATATGTTCCCTTCGCCTTCTTTAATATGCTGAGTCCTATGTTCAGCATACTCTTTGCCTACCTGAACTACAAGATCAGAAGGTTTGATGATGATACGCCTGATGAGGCACACAGCATCACGGACGAGGAACGAAAAGACTATTAAGGGTAATCTGAACAAGAGAGGGGACTGCCCTGGTCTGGCACAGCCCCCTCCTTCTATACTTGGTTTTACGCTTAAAACCATAGGAAATTTACGAAGTAAAATCCTTATCTCCCTAATAATCTGGGTATTATATGATGAATGGAGCTTTTAGGCCTACCAGTGTCAGCTTCCGGACCTAAGCACTATAATCTCGTATTTATGACTTTCGTCCCAGCCAGGGAGCCATCCAACAGAAAATAGAGGCCACTTGTCAGTAAATGGCCCTGTATTTATCAGGATTCGACTCATGCATTAGCCCGTAGATTGCCTCAAAGAGATCCTCCGCATTGGGATTGGAGAAATAGTCCCCATCGGAGCTGTAGGCCGGCCGGTGTTCCTGAGCAGTAAGGGTGATTGGTTCCGCATCCAGGAAGAAATAGGCCTTTTGTTCTTCCAGCACCTGTTGCAGCATAAAGGCGGTGGCTCCGCCCGGCACATCTTCATCAAAGAAGAGCACGCGACCGGTCTTTTTCACTGATTCAGCTATGCTGTGGTTCAGATCAAAGGGAAGTAAGGTCTGAACGTCGATCAGCTCCACCGAGATGTCAAATTCGGCAAGCTGTTCTGCTGCCTTCTGCGCAATTCTAACACAGGATCCGTAGGTGACCACCGTGATATCACTTCCTTCCATGATCACTTCCGGGATTCCCAGAGGAGTACGAAACTGTCCCAGATTACTTGGCCGGTCCTCCCGGAGCCCGTAAACTTTAAGGGGTTCAATGACCAGGGCAGGATCATCCCCCTGCAGCAGGGTATTGTACATCCCTGCAGCCTGGGTCATATTACGGGGGACACAGACATGCACGCCTCTGATGGAATTGATCACCATGCTGAGCGGGGAGCCCGAATGCCATATTCCCTCCAGCCTGTGGCCCCGGGTACGGATGATCAGCGGTGCTATCTGAGCACCCTTGGTCCGCCAGTGGAGTGATGCCAGATCATCACTGATGGTCTCCAGGGCATAGAGGATATAATCGAAATACTGGATCTCCGCGATGGGACGAAATCCCCGCAGTGCCATCCCCACTCCCTGCCCCACGATGGTGGACTCGCGTATTCCGGTGTCGGTTATGCGCAGCTCCCCGTATTTGGCCTGCATTCCCTCCAGACTCTTGTTCACATCCCCGATTTTTCCTGCGTCCTCCCCGAATATTACTATCCTGGGATCAGCTGCAAGAAGGGCATCAAAATTATTTCTCAGCATCTCCCGGCCCGTGATCCGTTCCGGTTCTTTATCGTACACGGGAGCGACCGGCTTCACTTTCAGGGGAGAGCGATCGGTCTCTGAATAGACATGGCTGTTATATCTCTTCCGGTTCTCCTCCTTGTAAGCTGCAAGCCATTGGGAAATAGAAGCCTGCAGTTCTGCACGAACGGGACAGTCCATGCAGAGGTGGCGCATAATCCGCTTGGCCGTTCCCTGGATATCCCGCCGGATGGGATAGACAATCCGTTTCAGATCCCGGCTCAGGATGCCCAGCTTATCCACACCTTCTTTGGAACACTCGCAGCTGCGCTGATCAATAATACTCAGCAGCTCCTCACGCTCCCTGGCGATGGGTTCCATATAATTCTTCCAGGCTACATCGCGGGCCTTTCTGGCCTCTTCAATGGCTTCCTCCTTCATCCGGGACAATTCCGCCTGGTCACATATCTGATTCTCCAGCATCCATTGCTCCATCTTCAAAAGTGGATCATGGGCTGCCTCCCAGTCCAGCCGTTCTTTTGACTTATAACGCTCATGGCTCCCTGAGGTGGAGTGCCCCATGGGCTGCATCATCTCGTCCACATGAAAGAGGACCGGTATATGTTCCTCCCTGCAGCGTTTCACCCCTTCAGCAAAAACGCGGACCATCTCCGGGTAGTCCCAACCCAGAACCCGGTAGATCAGCAGGCCCTTGCTCTCCTCCTCCATTCTGAATCCATCCAGGGCCCGGGAGACGCTTTCTTTGACAATTTGCTTATCCTTGGTCACTGAGATGCCGTAACCATCATCCCAGACGGCCATCGCCACGGGTACCTGCAGTACAGCGATGGCATTCATGGCTTCAAAAAAATGGCCTTCGGCAGTAGCAGCATCGCCAATGGTTCCAAAGGCCACTTCGTTGCCATTGTTAGAAAACTGGGTCATTTTTGCCAGTTCCGGATTGTTCCGGAAAAGTTTGGAGGCATAACCCAGTCCCACCAGCCTGGGCATCTGACCGGCAGTGGGTGAAAGATCCGCCGCGCTGTTTTTCATCCTGGCCAGCTTGTTCCAGCTACCGTCGGGATTCACACTTTGGCTGGCGAAGTGATTGTTGAAGTTCCTTCCAGCACTGCCCGGATTGGCCAGCTCATCGGTATGTCCGTAAACCTGATAAAAGAACTGTTCAGCGGTAGTGAGACCGATGGCCATCATAAAAGTATGGTCGCGGTAGTAGCCTGAACGCCAGTCGCCTTCCTCAAAAGTCCTGGCCAGAGCTATTTGAGCCAGTTCTTTACCATCACCGAAAATCCCGAATTTAGCCTTTCCAGACAGGACTTCCCGTTTGGCCAATATGGCGATTTCCCTGCTTAATAGAGCCAGTTTGAAATCGCTCAGGATCTCCTCCCTGCTCAATAAAAATGAGTTTTCTGACATATCGGGTAGTTTACTATCTTTGCAGTGGTATTATTACTCATTCAGACAAGTAAATTTCTTTATTGTTCAGATGTATATACAGATCCTGTTAATAAGCCTGGTTCTCCTTAGCCTCTCCATGGCTGGGATGATGCTAAATATACTGATTAAGAAAAAAGGCAAGTTCCCGGAATACCGTGTGGGACATAACCGTGCCATGCGCAAGCAGGGAATCTCCTGTGTAAAACATGATGAGATCCGCTGTCACAACAAGCGACTAAAGCAGAGCGAAGGTTGTGCAGGCTGCTCCTGAGAGGAACTCCTTGCTCAGTCAGGATAGACTTCTATCTTCACAGAATCCTGTGGACCGGAATCCAAATCACCGTTCTGGTCGGACTTCAGGTACATGCTATTGCTGGAATTGTATTCGGGAACAATGGCTGTGAGCTTTTGAACCAGCTCTTTCTCTGTTAGTCTATCGCAGGACTGGAGCAGTGATACGATCTTGGCCAGGGTAGCCTCATGGTCAAAATCGGCCACCTCGGCAATACGTACCTTTCTGTTATAGGTGGGCAATGTCTTCTCCTGGTTGGTTAAAAGCTCTTCAAAGAGCTTCTCCCCTGGTCGCAGACCGGTGTATTCAATTTTGATGTCTTTATCCGGTTCGTACCCCGAGAGCTTGATCATATGTCTTGCCAGATCCGCAATCTTCACCGGTTCTCCCATATCGAACACAAAAATTTCACCCCCTGATCCCATGAAGCCTGCTTCAAGAACCAGCTGACAAGCTTCAGGTATGGTCATGAAGTAGCGGGTAATATCCGGATGGGTCACGGTGACCGGTCCGCCCGCTTCAATCTGCTTCCTGAATATGGGGATCACCGATCCATTGGACCCCAGTACATTCCCGAAGCGGGTAATCACAAATTGGGTCTTGTTTCCTTCATTATTGGCCCTGGACCGCAATATCTGCTCACAGGTGCGTTTGGAAGCCCCCATCACATTGGTGGGATTAACCGCCTTATCGGTGGAGACCATCACAAATTTCTCAACTCCGTATTTCACGGCCAGATTTGTCATAATGGTCGTTCCCCCCACATTTACCCGAACCGCTTCGTAGGGATTATGCTCCATCAGAGGCACATGCTTGTAAGCTGCTGCGTGGAACACAAATTCGGGCCTGTGCTGCCTGAATATCTGGTCCATCCTGGCATGATCCGTTACATCGGCAAGAACGGTATGCACCGGCGCGTGGGCAAAATGTTCCTGGAGCTCGCCTTCCAGGTGAAACATGGGAGTTTCCGCATTATCCACAAGCACCAGCCTCCCCACATTAAACCGGGTAAGCTGCCTGACTATTTCCGAACCAATGGATCCGGCCGCTCCGGTAACCAGAATGGTTTTATCCCGTAATCCATCAGCAATTCTTTTCATATTCAGCTGGATCGGATCCCTGCTGAGCAGGTCCTGTACCTTGATCTTCTTAAGCTGTTTCACCTCGAATGAGCCGTTAAGCCAATCCGAAACCACCGGGATCTGCAATACCTCCAGTCCAAGTTCCACCGCCTCCCTGTAAATATCACTTTTTCTGCTCGCTGCGATATCATTGATGGCAAAGATCATTGTCTTCACCTTGTTCTTCTCCAGGAAGCTGGGTGTTAGTTTCTCCGGACTGTATACGGGTATTCCATTGAGGTTTTTGCGCTGTAATTTCTTATTTGCATCCAGGAAACCTACAATATTGTAGTCATTTTCGGTATCACTGCCAATGACTCTCTTGACAATGACCCCCATGGCACCCGCTCCATAAATAACCACATTTTTCTTATTGACCGGTTTTAAGGAAATCATTTCATAGAACATCTTTACGGAGATGCGCGCGATGAAGAGCAGGGCATTTATGGTCACGTAATGAATGACCAGGATTGATCCAGGAATATTGAATACATCTTTCCATGCGGAGATCCCGCCGGCAAAGGTAAAGATCAACAATACGGCCAGGGCTGAAGAGGTCGTCATCAGCACATTAAAAATATCCCGGATGGTGGTATGACGGATCAATCCCGCATAGGCCCTGAATACCAGTTCAAATACACAGTAGACAACAACCACCAGGATGGCCTGCTTCAGGGCCAGCCCCATACTGAAATCAGTAAGTTCAAAATTGTAACGCAGAAGGTAGGAGAAAAAGAAGGTAAGAAATACCGCTCCGGCATCAAAGGAGAAGACCATCCAGCGTGGCAGGGAATGTTTCCTGAATACCACCCTGGCCTTTGAACTCAGGTAATCAAACAAATCTGGCGCCAACTTTCTCATAATCCTTTTCAACTTCCATGACCTCGCCCGAATAAAGCAAACGAGATTTCTACCCGAAGTTAAGGAATTCACCAGCCTAAACCCGCATTAAAACGGGCCGTTTTGACCAACAGTGTTGCTGCGTTGATTTGTACCTGCTCAGGCAGTTTAAAGAATAGCCTGGAGAGCTTTCCCCGACCCTGACACTCAACTAATGAAAGGGGCTGTTCGTGGAAAAAATCAGATCATTCGTCAAAGCGATGGGCTGTTCCTTATTAGCCAGAACAATGTGATTTGGGAAGCTTAAAGGATACTGATTTTGTGTATACTGTTCCAGTTCTGCCGGGATAAGTGAATGAGGTAGATTCCACTTTTCAGATGTCCGGCATCGTAGGTGTAGTTGCCGGGGTTGATCAGCTCCTGCTCCAGCATTCTTCCACTCAGATCAAAAATCTTGAGCGAACATTGCTCCCCCTCCGTTTCCCCGGAACGTATCCGGATGAATTTGTTATGGCAGTAGACATCCGTATCCGGTTTTTGGCCTGGAACGGAGGTGGCGAAAGCCTGGTTACTCAGTACGATATCCAGTGTGCCTTTGATCCCCGTCCCGTCCTTGGCCCTGGCTATGGCTGTAACGGTCCCATTTTTTTTTTTTGTGCTCAGCACTCCCGAAGGAGTTATGGAGGCCATCTCCGGATCATCCACAAACCAGCTAACCTCCTTAATGGAAGCATCTCCGGGGAATACCTCCGCCTGCAGTTGCAGCGTGCCGTTGGGAGTATTAATGGCAGGAGCGCCATCCTCGGTTAACACTTCAATTCTGGTCACCGGATTATCCACGAAAACACCATCCCAGCCGGCCATTCTGGCTAACATCCACCACATGGCCTTTGCCAGTCTCAGGGCACCTTCCGGACCAATGTGACCCGTACTGCCGTTCCCGAGATTTGTTGGAGTGATCACCTCATAGGTCCGTCCGTCCCAGCTCAGGGTCGATTGTTCCCCGTTGGCATCGTGAGACAGAATATCCGCATAGTCAAACAGGATGGCCGAAGGGGTGGCTGCCACATGGGTCCTGATTCTCTGGTTCCTGAGGAAAATATTGTACCCATAAGCCCCTCCGGCTCCCCGGTTGGTATAGGAATCCCCGTCCACCGGTCCGGTGGAATAAAACACCTGGGTGGGATAATCATTGGCAATGCAATGCTCGATATACTCTGCGGTGGCATTCAGGTAAGCAGTGGGATCATAAATGGTGGGATCGTAGCACCATCCATAGCACATGGCTGCAATACTCAGGTTATTGGTATTGCAGTAAGTGATCCCGGCCTTGGTCCGGTCTATGGCCTGCCGGCTGGTGAACCAATCCTCCCTGCCATAATCGTAGATCCATCCGGTGGCATGATCCAGGTCCCCCCAGGTGCCGGTACTGGCTCTTAAATGGGCGTTGGTATAGGCCTCCGGAGTTCCCGATTCCGTGATATTGACAGCAAATGCGGGGTTAAGTCCTTCCAGGGCCTCCAGGCCGCTTCTGTAAGCCTCTGCGTGGGATTCTCCGGCTACAACCAGCCACATCTCCTTTACAATATTCATATACTCCTGTGGTATCTGGTCAAACCACTCCACCACCGAATGATCTGCAATGATCTGATCGCCCATGTTCTGGGCCTTCAGGCTGCCTGCAATCCCGCTAAAAAGCAAAATGGCGGCAACTGTCCGTGTTATCTCGGTTAAATTCCTCATGATCTCATGTTTAATATCCCGCAGGACCATTTTTCTTACTATTCTACCTTTCCCTGAGCCACATCAATGATGTATTGCGCAAAGAGGGGGGAGAGCTCTCCTCCGAATTGTTTGGTGGGGTGAGAATCATTTGGGCTGGAGGCGTATTTATCTGCCAGATAAAGGCCCCCTTCCGTTTCATACTTATAAAAATCCCAGAGGAAGATATTGTCTCCTTTTTCGTCCCATTCAGTCAGGAGCCAGTTATGGAATTCTTTGGTTCGCTGGGCTTCTCCCTCTGTTATCTTGCTCTTCACATGTACCGCAGGGGTCCAGACAATGAATTTGTTGTCGGGAAATTCATGCATCTTCTCCTTCAGGGCATTGTATTGAAGTTTATAGTTTGACAGGGTTTTGACATTGGAATCGACATCCGGGCTTCCATTCTCTTCCAGAATATTACTTACAGGGTAGCAATGCTTCCATATGATAATATCATACTCTTTGGTGATAATCTCCAGGGTCCGTTCATTCTGCCAGGGCTCGTTTCCAGCATGCTTGACCCAGATGTTGTAATAGTCATGGGGATGGTTGGGCATCTTGGCCGGAAAGCTTTCATCTATAATGGAGTAGGAGGTTTTGTTTTTCCGGTTGTATTTGCTGAAATACCTCTGGACATCCCCTTTTTTTGTTAGTTTATAGACGTAGCGGTTGGTGGTTCCGATCCAAACCCTCTGACCGGTACTATGGCGTAGAAAGACGATTTTTTCCATTTGCTCCTGTTTTGATTCACAACTTGTAAATAGAATTAATATTAAAAAAAATAAAAAGGCGTTCACAGGTATTAGTTTCTTCTTCATCTTACAAATTCTTAAAATGTTCAATGACATGAGGTTTCTTTTCCGGATCAGACATTCTTGCCGTGGGCATGCGTCCCGGGCTCTTTCGGTACATAAATTTCTGAACCTTCATGTCATAGGCAACTTTTGCAGGATTCCCAATTATCACCGAGTTATCCGGGAAGGTGCCCCGAACAACACTGCCGGCACCAACAATGCAGTTATTCCCAATAACGGTATTGGGAAGAATGGTGCAATTACTGCCTATAAATACATTGTTCCCGATTTTTATGGGTCCGAAAATATCATCCTCCGGGAATTCATCCCTGAAGCACCTGATCCCGGCATCGTGCGCTATAAACTCCGTTCCCCCGGCTATCCCCACATAATCCCCGAGTTCTACCAGGTAAGGCTCCGTTGAAAAAGCCAGGGTATCCACGGTACAACGTTCTCCAATTTTTACACCCAATCCTCTCAGATATTTGACTCGTTTTTCCTGACTGGATCTGATGATGAATAGTCTTCTTAATCCATCAAGTTTACTTCTAAGGCCCATTCTAATTATAGTTTCTGCTAATAAGGCAAAGATAGATTTATTTTAAATAACAAACAGAGCAGCTTCCCCCTGAAGTTGTTAAAACTGTCCCAAAAAGATTTTAACATTACAGGCGGAACTCCCTGAGCAAGACATCCAAGATTCGTGCCAGGTCCTCTTCCTTAAGATTGGAGCCGGAGGGCAGACAAAGTCCATCCTGGAACAGCTTTTCCGAGTTGCCGTTTACATAGGCCGGGAAAGATGAATAAACAGGCTGCAGATGCATGGGTTTCCACAGGGGGCGGGATTCTATGTTGTCCTTTTCCAGCGCCAGCCGAAGCCCTTCACGGTCTGTTCCGCATTTACGGGGATCCAGGAGGATGCAGGTAAGCCAGAAGTTGGATTGGTATTGCTCCGAAGGTTCCGTATGAAAAACGAGACCGGGAACTTCCTTCAGCACCTGGCGGTACCAGGTGTTGATCTCGCGGCGCCTGTGAACCATGGAATCCAGGGCCTCCATCTGGCCCCGCCCGATCCCGGCCAGGATATTGCTCATCCGGTAATTATAGCCCAGCTGGGTATGCTGGTAGTGCACCGCCTTGTCCCTGGCCTGGGTAGCCAGAAATCGGGCCTGGTCAATCAGCTTCTTTTCGTCAGAGATAAGCGCCCCCCCGCCTGAGGTGGTTATAATTTTATTTCCATTAAAGGAAAGGACGCCCATCAGTCCAAAAGTACCGAGTGCTTTGCCATCATACCTGGCCCCAAGTGCCTCAGCTGCATCCTCGATAAGCGGGATATTGTACCTGTCAGCGATGTCCTGAATCCGGTCCATTTTGGCGGGCATCCCGTAGAGATGTACCACTATAATGGCCTTTGGGCGCTTGCCCTGCTTTCTTCTATCCTGAATGGTCTTTTCCAGCAGGTCCGGATCCATGTTCCAAGTATCCGTCTCGCTATCAATGAGTACCGGAACTGCCCCCTGGTAGATAATGGGATTGATGGTGGCAGAAAAAGTAAAAGTGGAGGTGAGCACCTCATCCCCGGCCTGCACTCCCAGCATAATCAGCGCCAGGTGGATGGCAGCAGTACCCGAGCTGAGGGCAGCGGCATGTTTTGCCCCGCAATAAGAGGACAGTGCCTCCTCAAAGCCGTTCACATTGGGACCCAGGGGTGCGATCCAGTTCTCCCGGAAGGCCTGTTCAATATATTTCATCTCACCACCGGACATATGGGGACTGGACAGATAAATTCGTTTACTCATAAGATCATAATTAAAGATGTGAAGCTAAGTATTTTAATACAAGCATGCATCCATTAACCGTAAAATTTAGTCTCAAATTAAGCAACAATTTAAGGGATAGATCGTTTATTTTTTTGTATTATAAGCCATAGAAAATGAGAATGTATAAAAGATTAGCAGGCATGCAGCTACTAGTAGTGCTGGGACTATCCTTCCTGACCCTGAGCTCCTCTTGCAAAAAGGAGACCATTGACCCTGATCCCTATGAGGATGAGGTTGTTGGACCACTGGAGAATCCCATATCCAAAACCGCTTTCTATGTGGCCCCTCCCACGGCCACTCCCGCAGGAAATGACAGCAATCCAGGCACTTATGACAAACCCTGGGCCACCTGGGAAAAGGCCTTTAACTCCTCGGCTGTCCAGCCTGGTGATACGGTCTATTTCAGGGGTGGAGTCTACTATCATACGCAGACAGAGGGAGGCTACGGCTATGATGCCAGCCGCAGCGGAACAGAAGGCAATTATGTGGCCTACCTGAACTATCCAGGCGAAAGGCCTGTGCTTGATTGCAGCACCATTGTTCCCAGAGGCAATATCAATATACCCGTGACCCTGAGACGTATCCACCATGTGAAATTCAGGGGGCTCACCATCCGGAATGCCTGGCAGGCCGATGGTGAGGATGAGGTGGTTACCTGGATTATCAGCGGTTCAGACCATATTATCGTCGAAAACTGCACCGTCCATGATACCCATGGCATTGGCTTCAAAGCGGATGAATGTGATGAACTCTATTACATCAATTGTGATGCCTACCATAATTGCGACTATCATACCACTGTTCCGGCTTCTAATCCCATGCCAGGAAACGATGGTACCGGGTTCCAGGACTTTAACTGGAACCGGACGGATGCCAGGGTATATTATATAAACTGCAGGGCATGGAACAACGGGGACCAGGGATTTTCATCGGGTTCGGTGGGATACACCGAATATGACGGATGCTGGTCTTTTGACAACGGAATACTGGAGGGTGATGGCCACGGCTTCAAGCTGGGCTGGATCGAGACAGTAACGCCCATCCTCCTGAATCGCCTCTACAAGAACTGCATTGCCGTGAACAACCGGCAGAACGGATTTACCACCAATGATGTGGGATATGACTGCGGATCCATGAATCTATTCAATAATACCGCCTATCATAACGGCTACGACTACGAGACCGGGAACACCGGTTATGGGTTCTATATCGACAATACCAGGGATTCCGATGCACGTGAACTACTGCGT
>Ga0316201_10002137_pt1 | contig 13930 bp, 12 predicted proteins | sample CS6wburrow_MG_FD_204516 | JGI IMG/M metagenome (GOLD analysis project Ga0316201, IMG submission 204516) | Coastal sediment microbial communities from Delaware Bay, Delaware, United States - CS-6 worm burrow | ecosystem: Environmental > Aquatic > Marine > Coastal > Sediment | place: USA... | reverse complement strand
CGCCCAGGCGGCGAGGTTCATTGGCCTCGGGCATCGTCCAGCGCTTGCGGTGCGCCAAATCGAGCAAGCGCGCCGTGGACAGGTTCGGCGCCGGGGTCTCCTCCGAGGGAGTGGACAGTGATACGGCCGGCGGTGGCTTTTTGGGTTGGGCCGCCGGCGGCGTGTCGTCCGGCCGGGCGGATGCCGCCGGGCGCTGCGGCTGGGTCCGCGCCGGCTCGACGTCCGGCACGGGCGGTAGCGGGGCGGTGGACTGCAGGGACACGCTGAGGCGGTGCAGGACCTCTCCGGGCTGCAGACCTCGCTGCGCGGGCAGCATCAGGAACAACCCGTGCAACACCAGGGCCGCTGCGAGAAAGCCGGCGAAGCGAGCGGTCTGCGGCGATGTGTTGACGGCGGCGTTCAGACTCATTCCATCCCTGTCCCGGGGCCACGGCGGAGCGCGGGCACAGTATGCCAGCCGGGGGTTAATTTGCGGTTAAGGAATGTCGCGACGAGGATCGCGGCGTATATAATAGCGAATTGCCGATTTTCAGATTCAGCACACCAACGTACAAGGAAAGAAAGGATGAGCTACCGCCACGTGAAGTTACCCGAATCGGGCCAGAAAATCAGTGTCAGCAACAACCGTCTGGTCGTACCCGACAATCCTATCCTTGGATTTGTCGAAGGCGATGGCATCGGGCCGGACATCACCCGCGCCGCGCTGCGCGTTTGGAACGCGGCGGTGGAAAAAGCCTATGGCGGCCAGCGCAAGGTCCACTGGGCGGAACTGTACCTGGGGGAAAAGGCGTCCGGCATTTACGACGGGGATTATTTTCCGGCCGAGACCCTGGAAGCTATCCAGGAATTGATCGTCGCGATCAAAGGCCCCCTTACCACGCCGGTCGGCGGCGGTTTTCGTTCGCTGAATGTCTCGCTCCGACAGGAACTGGACCTCTACGCCTGCGTGCGGCCGGTCCAGTATTTCCAGGGGGTCCCCTCGCCGATGCGGCGTCCGGAGGACGTCGACGTGGTAATTTTCCGGGAGAACACGGAGGACGTTTACTCGGGTATCGAGTATCAGTCCGGCACGCCGGAGAACCGCAAGCTGGCCAAATTTTTGCGCGAGGAGATGGGTGTCGACTTCTTCGAGGACGCAGGGCTGGGTATCAAGCCTATCTCGCCGTTCGCCTCCAAGCGGCTGGTGCGCAAGGCGATTCAGTATGCCATCGATAACGGCCGGCCCAGTGTGACCCTGGTGCACAAGGGCAATATCATGAAGTTCACCGAAGGAGCGTTTCGTAATTGGGGATACGAGGTGGCACGGGAGGAGTTCGGCGACCGGACGCTCACCGAAGATGAACTCTGGGAAAAGCACGACGGCGTGGCGCCGGAAGGCAAGGTGGTCATCAAAGACCGCATCGCCGATATTACGTTCCAGCTGATGCAGTTGCGGCCGGCGGAGTTCGACGTGCTGGCGACCATGAATCTCAATGGCGATTATCTGTCCGACGCGCTGGCCGCCGAGGTCGGCGGCATGGGCATCGCCCCGGGCGCGAACATGGCCGACCACGTTGCGGTGTTCGAGGCGACCCATGGCACCGCGCCGAAATACGCCAACCTCGACAAGGTCAATCCGAGTTCCCTGCTGTTCTCCGGTTGCATGATGTTCGACTACATCGGCTGGCGCGAAGTATCGGCACTGATAAACGAGGCGTTCATTCGGACAGTCGGCGCGGGCATCGTGACCTACGATTTCGCCCGCCAGATGGAGGGCGCGACCGAAGTGTCGACTTCGGGCTTCGGCGATGCGCTGATCGAGCGGCTCTGACCGCTACCAAGGCAAGCGCTGCTACCCTGAACCGCCGGCCGGAGTGATGCGTCAGGGCCTGTTCGAGTCCGCTCATCACTGCCTGTCGCTGTGCGACCCGGCCGACAAGTGCGCGGCCGTCGCTGCACTGGCCGATGCGCATGCGGCCGGTGGCATTCATGTCGACCCGGACTACCCGCTCAGGCCGATCGGCCCGCCCGGCCGGCCGGAACAGCCCGCTCTCGTGGATGCGGCGCAGGTGCCCCGCCGGCGCCTGGGCAGTCCGCAAGGCCGGGCGGCACTCGTCCACGCGGTTGCCCACATCGAGTTCAACGCCATCAACCTCGCGCTGGACGCGGTCTACCGATTTCGGGACATGCCGGCGGGCTATTACGGCGACTGGATTTCAGTCGCGCTGGACGAATCGAGACACTTTCGCCTGCTGCAGGCCCGCCTGGAGGCGCTGGGACTGGCCTACGGAGACCTGCCAGCGCATAACGGTCTGTGGGAAATGGCGGAGAAGACGGCGGACAGCTGCCTGGTGCGCATGGCGCTGGTGCCGCGCGTGCTGGAGGCCCGGGGGCTCGATGTCACACCCGGCATGATTCAGAGGCTGGGGGCGGCGGGGGACGCGGAAACCGTCGCTGCGCTGGAGGTAATCCTGGACGAGGAGGTCCGGCATGTCGCGATCGGCACGCGCTGGTTTCGGCACTGCTGCGAGCTTCGCGGGCTGGACCCGGCGACCACCTTTCTCGACCTGCTGCGGCGTCACTATCCGCGCCTTCCGCGCGGACCGTTCAACCTCGACGCGCGTTACGCCGCCGGGTTCTCGAAAGCCGAAATGGATGCGCTGGAGTCGGGGTGAAACCGGAGCTTTACAGCGTAACGGACCGGGCGCCGTCCGGCGTGACATCAAGGTAACTCCCCGCACTGTACCAGTCGGCCAGGACGATGCGTTCGGCGTCGATTCCTTCACCCAGCACGTGCCGGTGAACGGCCGGCCGATGCGTGTGTCCGTGGATCATATGGGTCACTCCATGTTCGAGGAATGCCTCCTGCACGGCGGTTTCGTTGACGTCCATGATATCCATTGCCGTGGAGCCGGTGTGCAGGCTGCTGGCATCCCTGGCCTCCCGCGCCAAACGCAGGCGCTGTTCGACCGGCAATTTGAGGATGGCGGCCTGCCAGGCGGGATCGCGCGCCTGCTTCCGAAAAGCTTGATATTCGACGTCATCGGTGCATAGCGTGTCGCCGTGCAGCAGCAGCGTGGGCGTGCCGTAAAGCGGCACGACGAGGCTTTCCGGCAGCAGACGCAATCGGGCCGCTGCCGCGTAATCCTCGCCCAACAGGAAATCGCGATTGCCATGCAGGAAGTGGCAGGGGACGCCGGATTCGACGAGTTCCGCCGTAGCGCGCGCCAGCCGCCGGGCGGTCGGCGGCGGCGCGTCGTCCCCGATCCAGTATTCGAACAGGTCGCCGAGTATGTAGACCGCCTCCGAGCGCCGCGCCGGTCCGGAGAGGAAGGCGCGAAGCCACTCCAGGGCCTCAGGCCGGCTGTCTTCCAGGTGGATGTCAGAAACGAACAGCGTGCTCATGCGGCGCCTCCAGGCCGGATGCTCAATTCCCGCTGACTTCGACCCGCTCGATAACAACGGGCTCGACCGGAACGTCGCTGTAGCGGCCGACATTGCCGGTCTCGATGAAGCGGATTTTGTCCACGACATCCATGCCCTCGGTCACCTGGCCGAAGACGGCATAGCCCCAGGTCCTGGAATTCGCCTCGCCGGTATGGTCGAGGTTCATGTTGTCCTGCACATTGATGAAGAACTGCGCGGTCGCGGAGTGGGGGTGGTTCGTGCGGGCCATCGCGATGGTGCCCCGCTTGTTGGAAAGGCCGTTGTTGCCTTCGTTCACAATGGGTTCGCCCGTGGGCTTCTTTTCCATGTCCGGCGTGAATCCACCGCCCTGGATCATGAAGTGGCTGATGACACGATGGAATATCGTGCCGTCATAGAAGCCGCCGCGGGCGTAGGAGAGGAAGTTTTCGACCGAGTTGGGCGCCTTGTCTGCGAACAACTCCAGCTGAATCTCGCCCAGGCTGGTGTGCAGCACTGCGGTTGGGTTCTCCGCCGCGTGGAGCGGTTGCGCAAAGCTGGAGACGGCAACCAGAAGGAGCCCTGATATTCGGCCGAGCAGGCCTTTGAACGTGTTCATGTCAGCATATTCCCCGTCATAATTTTCGGCTGAAAGGCGAAATGATACTGATGCGCCGGGGGTCCGGCCAGCACTTTCACCGAATACGCGTTAACGGGGCCGCGCAAAGCCCGTAAATACCCGATTTCATGGTATAATTCTGCGCTTGCGAAAGCATTCGGAACGCCGTAATAACCCTTCAAATTTACCAACATTAAAATATAAAAAAAACATATAGTTAGGTAATTTTTCGGAGTAAATTTCACGAATGGCTGAACTCGCCAAAGAAGTGCTGCAGGTCAATCTCGAAGACGAAATGCGCCAGTCCTACCTGGACTATGCGATGAGCGTCATCGTCGGCCGTGCGCTTCCCGATGTCAGGGACGGCCTGAAACCGGTGCACCGCCGCGTTCTGTACGCGATGAATGTGCTCGGCAACGAATGGAACAAGCCCTACAAAAAATCAGCGCGCGTCGTCGGTGACGTCATCGGCAAGTACCATCCCCACGGGGACACCGCGGTTTACGACACCATCGTGCGCATGGCGCAACCTTTCGCGATGCGGTACCTGCTGGTCGACGGGCAGGGCAACTTCGGCTCGGTGGACGGCGATGCGGCAGCAGCGATGCGGTACACCGAAGTACGGATGTCGCGGCTCGCGCAGGAGCTTCTCGCCGACCTCGACCGGGAAACGGTCGATTTCGTTCCGAATTACGACGAGACCGAGTCAGAGCCGCAGGTCATGCCGACGCGGGTGCCGAATCTGTTGGTCAACGGCTCGGCCGGTATCGCGGTCGGTATGGCGACCAACATTCCGCCGCACAATCTCGTCGAGGTCATCGACGCCGCGATCGCCCTGGTGGACGATCCGGATATTTCGGTCGAAGGCCTGATGGAGCACATGCCCGGCCCGGACTTTCCGACGGCCGGCGTTATCAACGGGGCGCAGGGCATTCAGGAGGCCTACCGCACCGGTCGGGGCCGCATCTACGTGCGGGCGCGCTCCCAGGTCGAGACCAACGAGTCCACGGGCAAACAGGCCCTGGTTATCACCGAACTCCCCTACCAGGTCAACAAGGCGCGGTTGCTGGAGAAAATTGCCGAGCTCGTCAAGGACAAGAAGCTCGAAGGCATTACCGAGTTGCGGGATGAATCGGACAAGGACGGCATGCGCGTGGTGATCGAGCTGCGGCGCGGCGAAGTGCCGGAGGTCGTGCTGAACAACCTGTACAAGCACACCGCCATGCAAAGCGTGTTCGGCATCAACATGGTCGCTCTGGTGCACGGTCAGCCGCGATTGCTGAGCCTTGTCAAAATGCTGGAGGCATTCGTCGCGCACCGCCGCGAGGTCGTGACACGCAGAACGCTGTTCGACCTCCGCAAGGCGCGAGAGCGAGCGCATGTCCTGGAAGGGCTCACGGTGGCGCTGGCCAATCTCGACGAGGTCATCGAGCTGATCAAGGCCTCGGCAACACCGGCTGCGGCCCGGGAAGCCCTGCTGGCGCGCCGCTGGCAGCCCGGACTGGTCGCCGCGATGCTGGGGCAGGGCGGAGCAGAAACTTCCCGCCCCGAAAACCTGGAAACCCGCTACGGGCTCCACGACGAGACCTACCTGCTGTCGCCGGTCCAGGCCCAGGAAATCCTGAACATGCGTCTGCACCGGCTCACGGGCCTGGAGCAGGAGAAACTGGCGAGCGAATACCGGGAAATCCTGATCACGATCAAGGACCTGTTGCGCGTCCTTTCCGATCCCGGGCGCCTGATGGAGGTTATCCGCGAGGAATTGCTGGCCGTGCGCGAACAGTACGGTGACGAGCGGCGTACGGAAATCCTGCAGGACAGGCTCGATCTCAGCCTTGAAGATCTGATCACCGAGGAAGACGTTGTGGTGACCATCTCGCATGCCGGCTACGCCAAGTCGCAGCCAATGGACCGCTATCGCGCCCAGCGGCGGGGCGGCACCGGCAAGTCGGCGACCCGCATCAAGGACAAAGATTTTATCGAAAAGCTGTTCGTAGCCAACACGCACGACACTCTGCTGTGCTTCACCAGCCGCGGCCGCGTGCACTGGCTGAAGGTGTACCAGCTGCCTCAGGCCAGCCACGTTTCTCGCGGCAAGCCCATTGTCAACCTGCTGCCCTTGGAAAAGGATGAGCGGGTCAACGCCGTGCTCCCGGTGCGTGAGTTCCCCGAAGATCTGTTCGTGTTTTTCGCGACCAGGAGCGGAATCGTCAAGAAGACGCCCTTGTCCGATTATTCGCGGCCGCGCGCGACCGGCATCTGGGCGATCGATCTGCCCGAGGACGATGAACTGGTGAATGTCAGCGTTACCGACGGCGACCAGGACATCATGCTGTTCGCGAGCTCGGGCAAGTGTATCCGTTTTGCCGAGAGCGACGTGCGCTCCATGGGCCGAACCGCGCGCGGGGTCATCGGGATTCGCCTGCAGGCGGACCAGACGGTCGTGTCCATGCTGGTCGTGAGCGAGGGCGATGTCCTCACCGTGACCGCGAACGGCTACGGCAAGCGCACGGCTGTCGACGACCACCCGCGGCAGGGCCGCGGGGGGCAGGGTGTCATCGGCATTCAGACCTCGGAGCGCAACGGCGTCCTGATTTCCGCCATCGAGGTGTCAGAGGACGACGACATAATGCTGATCTCCGATGGTGGAACCCTGGTGCGGACGGGTGCCAGCCAGATCTCGCTCCTGGGGCGCAATACCCAGGGCGTGACGTTGATCCGCCTGCGCCAGGAGGAGAAGCTGGTCGGTCTGGAACGCATCCAGGCCGACGAAGAAGAAGACGGCGACGACGCCGCGGAGTAGCGTTGGCGCAGGCCGCGCCTTAACTATTTTTCTGCACCGACCGTCAATCGAGTTGGCGGACCACCACGAACGCGCCGCGAAGATCGCCTTCTTCGAAACCGGTTGCCTTGTCCCTGGGGTACAGCTCAGCCAGTTTTTCCGTCACTGGCGGCGCAATCGCCGTCCCGTGGCAGATCAGGCAGAGCGGCTGTGTGGGAATGGCCTTCATGAATCGAAATTCCCGGCCGCCCTGCGTCTCGGCAAATTCCTGCCAGGTAAGGGAACCTGGGTTCTCGCCGGCCTCCAGGCGGGACTGGAAATCCTGGAGCACGGCTGCCTGCCAGGCGCCTGGCGCGTTTTCTTCCTTGCGATTTCGCTGGCTGACCCGCGATAACTCCAGCCCCTGTTCCTCTGAAATTCGCCTGGCGATCTCCGGCGCCCGCGCGTGGCAGACGTCGATGGCCTGAACCGGACCGCCGGCTCCCATGGCCGCCATGAGTTCGGATTTCAATTCGGCAGCGAAAGCGGCCACCGCCGTCTTGGCCTGGCCGGTCAGAGCAGTGGCGTCGGGTGCGTCCGGGCCGCCTGCAGGCGCCGTCGAGGCTGCCGCCAGCAGGCAGACGGTGAGGAGCGGGTACGTGAGGATACTGCTTTTCATCCTGCGGTCCCTCTGCAGTGGTTATTCGTCGTATTCGATGTCGATTTCGAGCGCTTTCTCGCCGTTCAGCGAATTCGTAACGAGACACACGCTCTCCGATTTCTCGGCAATGCGATGCGCCTTGTGCCAGTCGGCGCCGCGCGGCAGGCGCAGAGTCACGGCGATTTGAAACTCGGTGAAGCGAGTCACGCGCTCAACGCGGTTGAGCACGCCGACCACTTTGCAGCTCAGCGAATTCCATTCGAAGTGCGATGCCCTCGCGACTGCGCGGAACGTCAGGATGAAGCAATTGGCCACCGAGGCGACCAGCATCGTTTCAGGCGACCAACGGTCGCCGGGGCCATCGAATTCCGCCGGCGGCATGACCGCGATGCTCTCGAGTCCCGGGCTGCCCGTGTCGATGACGCCGTCGACACTGCCCTGGGCCGTGGCTACATAAAGGTGGGGATACTCTTGCATGATTCCTGCTGGCGGCTGGCTTCTTTGACTTCGATTATCACGAACGCCCCGCGCCGAACACATGATCGGCGTCAGTGGACACTACAGTTGCGAGAGCACGTGTTCGGCGCTGCTGACTCGGAACTCACCTGGTCCTTCGACGAACAGGCCGGTCACCACGCCGTCCTCGGCGATCAGCGCGAAGCGTTGGGAACGGTGGCCCATCCCAAAGGACGTCGCGTCGAGTTCCAGGCCCAGGGCGCGGGTGAATTCACCGTTGCCGTCTGCCAGCATCAGCAGGCTTTCCGCCCCAGCGCTCTTGCCCCACGCATTCATCACAAAGACGTCATTGACGGCCATGCAGGCAATGGTGTCCACGCCGCGCGCCAGAATTTCGTCCACCTGGTCGACGAATCCCGGCAAATGTCTGGCCGAACAGGTCGGCGTGAAGGCCCCCGGTACCGCGAACAGCACGACCTTTTTGCCCGCAAAAACGTCGTTGGTGCTCACGCTGGTGGGGCCGCTGTCGCCCATCGTGCTCAAGGTGGAATCGGGCATCTTGTCACCCACTCTTATCGTCATTTTCGCTCTCCTGGCAAGGGGTTGTCGCGGGCGCCAGACGCCCTGTCCGGACGAACATGGTAGCGGCTCGGCGCAGATGCAAGGGTCAGGTGCCGCAGGAGGCGCTTCAGGCCGCAACCGCCTCCGAAATGGCGGCCAGCAGGCGTTGGCGGTTGACGGGTTTGGTGATGTATTCACGCGCACCTTGGCGCAGACCCCACTGGCGGTCGGCCTCGCCGTCCCTGCTGGAGACGAAAATGACCGGAATGTCGCGGGTGGAGTCCGAGCGCCCGAGCCGGCGCGTCGCCTGATAGCCGCTCATGCCGGGCATGACGATGTCCATCAGTATGACTGCGGGGTGCTTCAGGGCGGCCAGTCGGAGCGCCTGCTCACCGGACTCGGCGATCAGGGCCTCATGCCCAGCCTCTTCGACCAGTTGGCGCAGGCTGTGCCGCTGCGCCGGAGAATCATCGACGATCAATATCTTAGGCATGACGCCTCCCGCTTCCTGCGGCTGACTCATCCACGCCACCCATTATGCCGCAGAAGGCTGCCAAAATCGAACCGGAAGCCCGCTCAGGCGTCTTCGCTGATCTTCACCACCGTTCGGCCGAGGGACCCGCCAGCCAGCATCTCGTCGAACACCGCGGCCATGCCCTCCAGGCCGACCTCGCCGCGGACGATCTCATCCAGGTGCGGCGGTTTCCATTCGTTGGCCAGGCGGTCCCAGAGTTTTCTACGGATATCGATGGGGCAATTGGCCGAGCTGATGCCGAGCAGGCTGACGCCCCGGAGAATCATTGGAAATACCGTCGTGTGAAGACCGGAACCGCCGGCCATGCCGCAGCAGGCGATATTGCCCCACAGATCGATCACGCGGCTGATGCCGGCCAGCATGTCCCCGCCGATGGTGTCGATGCAGCCGGCCCAGGATGCGCGCTCGAGGGGCTTTTGGCCCCAGTGGAGGTCGTGGCGAGAGATGCACTGGCGCGCGCCGAGGCGGGCCAGCCAGTCGAACTGTTCCACCTTGCCGGTGATGGCGTGCACTTCGTAGCCGGCCGCGGTCAGCAGATCGATGGCAATGGTTCCCAGGCCGCCAGAGGCTCCGGTGACGACCACCGGCCCCATGGCGGGCGTCTGGCCGTTGGCCTCCATCCGGTACAGGCTCAGCGCGGCGGTGAAGCCCGCCGTGCCGAGACCCATGGCCTCGCGCATGCTCAATCCGGCTGGTAGCCGAACCAGGATATTCGCGGGCAGTCGCAGGTACTCGCTGAATCCGCCGTCGCGGGTTTCGGACAACCCGCTGCCGTTTGCAAGCACCTTGTCGCCGGGCAGGAATTCATCGGAGCCCGATTCGACCACGGTTCCCGCCACGTCAATGCCGCCCACGAGCGGAGACTTCCGAAGAATTCGCCCCTTGCCGGTTGCGGCCAACGCATCCTTGTAATTCAGGCCGGACCAAGCCACCCGGATGACGACGTCGCCCGACGCCAGCTCATGCAGGCCGATTTCCCCGATGCCGGAGCGGTAGCCCTCCGCGTCGTCGTGAATGCGGAAGGCCCGGAAACGCTCGGGGACACCCCCCATATCGAGCGGGTCAGTTGCCGCGGTGGATGGCTCGGCCATCCAGGTGCAGGGCTGCTTCGTGTACCGCCTCGGACAGGGTGGGGTGGGCATGGACGATGCGGGCCAGGTCCTCGCTGGCCCCCTGGAATTCCATGGCCACGACACACTCGGCGATCAATTCGGATGCGTTGGCGCCGAAGATATGGACGCCGAGGATCTCGTCAGTCTCCGCGTCCGCAAGCATCTTGACGAGGCCGGCGCCGTGCCCGCCGGCCAGGGCTCGGCCATTTGCGGCATAGGGAAAGGAACCCGAGCGGTAATCGACGCCGGCGTCCTTCAGTTCCTGTTCGTTACGGCCGACCCAGGCGATTTCCGGATCCGTGTAAACGACCCAGGGGACGGTGTCGAAATGGATGTGTGCGGGTTTGCCCGCGATCAGTTCGGCGACGGCGATGCCTTCCTCCGAGGCCTTGTGCGCGAGCATCGGGCCCCGCACGCAATCTCCGATGGCCCATACGCCGGGCGCGGACGTCCGGGATTGTTCGTCGACCTCGATCTGCCCGCGCTCGGTAAGCTTGACGCCGGAGTCGTCGGCGAGCAAACCCTCGGTGTAAGCCTTGCGCCCGACGCTGACCAGCAGGCGATCGAAGGTGAGCTGGCTCTCGCCGTCGCTGTCCTCCACCGTCACGGTGACCTGCTTCTTCTTGACCTCGGCGCTCTTCACCAGGGTATTGAGCCGGATGTCCAGGCCCTGTTTTTTGAACTCCCGTTGGGCCTGTTTGGCGATATCACGATCCGTCAGCGCAAGGAAATCCGGCAGAGCCTCCAGCAGAATGACCTCGGATCCCAGGCGCTTCCAGACCGAGCCGAGTTCGAGGCCGATAACGCCCGCACCGATGACCCCCAGCGTCTTTGGCGCCTCGCCGAAATCAAGCGCACCCACGTTGTCGACGATGTACTCACCGTCAAATGCGACGTTCGGAATCTCGATGGGTGCGGAACCGCTGGCCAGGATGACGTTGGCGGCCTGGAGTTCGACAGTATCCTCCGAGTCCGACAGCACGACTTCCACGCGCCGGTCGGCCCCCAGCCTTCCCTTGCCGTGGTAGAAGGCCACTTTGTTTCCTTTCAGGAGTTGGGTGACGCCGCCGGTCAGCTTTTTGACGACGCCGTCCTTGCGGGCCAGCATGGCCTGCACGTCGATGGAGGGCTCCTCGCATCGGATGCCGTGGGCCTCGTAGTCGTGCTGCAGGTGGTGATAGATTTTACTGGAGTCCAGCAGGGCCTTCGACGGTATGCAGCCCACGTTCAAACAGGTTCCGCCCGGAGAGGCTTTACCGTCCTTGCCCGTGTAACTGTCGATGCAGGCTGTCTTCAGGCCCAGTTGTGCGGCCCGGATTGCAGCCACGTAGCCGCCCGGCCCGCCTCCGATTACGATTACGTCAAACTTGTCTGCCATGTCTTTTTCCCGATTTGTTCAGATGCCCAGCAACAGGCGGGCGGGGTCCTCGAGTGCGTTCTTGACCGCGACGAGAAACTGCACGGAATCCTTGCCGTCGATGAGGCGGTGGTCGTAACTCATCGCCAGATACATCATCGGCCGCACGGTAATCTCGCCTTCGACCACGACCGGCCGCTCCTTCATCGTGTGCATTCCGAGGATGGCGCTTTGCGGTGGATTCAGGAGCGGCGTCGAGAGCAGGGAACCAAACACGCCCCCGTTCGTGATGGAAAATGTGCCGCCCTGCAGGTCCTCGAGCGTTATCGTGCCTTCCCGCGCCTTTGCGGCATACTCGGCGATGGCGTGTTCGAGCTCCGCAAGTCCCAGATTCTCCGCATTGCGTATGATCGGCACCATCAGGCCACGCTCCGTCGATACTGCTATGCCGATGTCCTGGTAATTGTGGTAAACCAGCTCGTCGCCCTCGATGGACGCGTTGACGACGGGGAATTTGCGCAGCGCATCGGTGCAGGCTTTCACGAAAAATGACATCAGGCCGAGCTTGATGCCGTGCTTGGCCGTGAATTCTTCCTGGTGCCGTTTGCGCAGATCCATGACCGCCTTCAGGTCGACTTCGTTGAAGGTGGTCAGGATCGCCGCAGTATTCTGGGCCTCTTTCATGCGCTCGGCGATCCGGCTGCGCAGCCGGGTCATTTTCACGCGTTCTTCCCGGCGGGAGCCGCCGCCTTTGAGGAATCCAAGAACATCGCCCTTGGTAACACGGCCGCCGCGACCCGTGCCTGCGAGTTGCCCCGGATCGACTTTCTCCTCCTCGGCGACCCGGCGCGCGGCTGGGCTCAACCGCGGGGACTCATCCGGCTTCGGCCGCTCCTGCTGAGCCGGCACAGGTTGCTTCTCCTTCGTTTCGCCGGCCTGTGTCTCAGCAGCCTCGGGTTCTTCATCTGCAGCGGCCGGCTCTTCCGCTTCAACCGCCCCTTCCTCGATCACGGCGATTACATCGTCGCTGTGGACCGTGTCGCCCTCCTTGGATCGCAGTTCCTTGACGACGCCGTCGACCGGTGCGGGGACCTCGAGTACGACCTTGTCGGTTTCCAGGTCCACCAGGTTCTCATCGCGCCGGATGGAGTCGCCGGGTTGCTTGCGCCAGGTCGCGATAGTCGCGTCTTCAACCGACTCGGGCAGTACGGGTACTTTTACTTCGATCGTCATCTCATGTTCCTTGTGGCGCTCGTTGCCGGGTGGTCGAAAACCGAACCCGAACGCGCGGGCAAATCTTAAAGGATGGCTTCCTTCACAACGGCCTGCTGTTCCTCGACATGCACCGTGTAGTAACCGACCGCCGGGGAAGCCGAATGCGAGCGTCCGACATATTTGAGTTCATGCTGATCCGTGGTGCAGGCCTGCAGATGGTGGCGGATCTGGTACCAGGCTCCCTGGTTCTGCGGTTCCTCCTGGCACCAGACGACTTCGGTCGCATTCGGAAATTCGTTGACGAATCCTCTCAGGTCGTCTTCCGGAAACGGGTAAAGCTGTTCGAGGCGCATTACGGCCACCTCGCGGATGTTCTCGGCATCGCGCTTTTCAGCCAGGTCGTAGTAAATCTTCCCGGCACAAAAAACGACCCGCTTGATCTCGTCCGCGCCTCCCGGTCCCCGGTCGCCGATGACCTGCTGAAAGCGGCCACCGGTCAGGAACTTCATCTTCGAGGTTGCCGCCTTGCTGCGCAGGAGGCTCTTCGGCGTCATCACGACGAGCGGCTTGCGCGTAGGCTGCATGACCTGCCGGCGCAGCAGATGAAACATCTGGGCCGGGGTAGAGGGTACGCAGACCTGGATGTTGTGGTTGGCGCAGAGTTGCATGAAGCGCTCCAGGCGGGCGCTGGAATGTTCCGGGCCCTGGCCCTCGTAACCGTGCGGCAGGAACAGCGTCAGGCCGCACAACCGACCCCATTTGGCTTCCCCCGAAGTAATGAACTGATCGATTACGACCTGGGCGCCGTTGGCGAAATCACCGAATTGCGCTTCCCAGACGACGAGCGTGTCCGGCGCCGCCGTGGCGTAGCCGTATTCGAACCCGAGCACGGCCTCCTCGGAGAGCAGTGAATCGATCACCCGCACCTCGCGGTCCGGATTGACGTTCTGCAGCGGTATCAACGCGGTGCCGTCGGCCTGGTTATGAAGTACGGCATGCCGGTGAAAAAACGTTCCACGCCCCGAGTCCTGACCCACCAGGCGCAGCTTGTGGCCTTCGTCGATGAGCGTCGCGTAGGCCATGGTTTCCGCGAAACCCCAGTCCATCGGGATCTTGCCCGCAGCCATCTTCTTGCGGTCTTCCACAATGCGCTTGACCCGATTATGCAACTGGAACCCGTCGGGTAGCGCGGTGATGCGGTCCGACAGTTCGCGGATCTTCTCGAGCGGTACGGCGGTATCGACAACGCAGGGTTCGTCTACATGGTCG
>Ga0316201_10002136_pt1 | contig 13931 bp, 10 predicted proteins | sample CS6wburrow_MG_FD_204516 | JGI IMG/M metagenome (GOLD analysis project Ga0316201, IMG submission 204516) | Coastal sediment microbial communities from Delaware Bay, Delaware, United States - CS-6 worm burrow | ecosystem: Environmental > Aquatic > Marine > Coastal > Sediment | place: USA... | reverse complement strand
GCTGCGTTTTCCCATTTGATTTAATGCTCCACTTAAACCAGAACTGGTCCAGGTTCATAAAGGCGTGTTTGTTGTGAATGCCCAGGATCCCGCTTTTCAGATCCAGGGCCTCGAATCCTATGTTCTGGTAGACCTTCCTGACCTCCAAAAGAGTGGGTTTAATCCCCCGGTCCGGGTCCACAATCCCATTCAGACAAAAGTTGCCATCAGAAGGAACATCATCAGGGCCAAAATCACCTCCATAGGCCCAGTATTCCTGGCCATCCTCTGTGCTAACCAGGATACCCTGGTCCACCCAGTCCCAGATAAATCCTCCCTGCAGGGCAGGGTATTTTTCAATGAGGTCCCAGTAGTCCTGGAAATTCCCAAGGCTGTTCCCCATGGCATGGGCGTACTCACATTGAATCAATGGCCTGGCCGGGTTACCGTTCTCGCTGAGCGCATATTTCTCCATGCTTTCCATCCGCATATACATGGGACAGAAAATATCGGTATTGTATGCCCGGTGTGCCTGCTCATATTGCACGGGCCTGGTTCCATCCACCTGCTTCAGATAGTCGTAGGTGGCCTCGAAGTTGATCCCGTTTCCGGATTCATTTCCCAGGGACCAGATAATCACCGATGGCTGATTCTTATCCCGTTCGTACATATTCCGGGTCCGGAAAAGGTGAGCCCCCATCCAGGTGGAATCTTTTGCCAGACTTTCCTTCCCATACCCCATCCCATGGGATTCAATATTGGCCTCATCCACCACATATAGCCCATACTGGTTACAGAGCTCATACCACCGCTCAGGCTGCGGATAATGCGAGGTTCGCACCGCATTCAGATTGTGGCTCTTCATAAGCAGAATATCTTTCAGCATGGTGGCTTCATCCACCACATGCCCGTTCTTTTCGTGATGCTCATGCAGATTTGCACCCTTCAGGTACACATATTGTCCATTCACCAGCAGCACCCCTTCCCTGATCTCCACCGTGCGAAAACCCACATCCTGCTTGATGGTTTCTATTAGCTCCCCATTTGCATCCTTCAGAGTAAGTACCAGTTGGTAAAGCTTAGGGATCTCGGCAGACCAGGGCTTTATGCCAGGAAAGCGGTTCTCCACCTGAACCACTGCAGGTCCATCTTTCAGATCCACCTGCATCTCCATAAGCGAGATAGTCTCTGCCCCCTTATCCAGCAATTCTGCCTGCAGGGAACAAACCGGTTCAGACCCTGGATCCAGATTCACCACCTCCACTTCCAAATCGAAAATACCATCGGCATAGGATTCATCCAGTCCGGCTACTACCCTGAAATCCCTGATATGTTGAGGATTCCGGGCCACCAGGCTGACATCCCTGGTAATTCCCCCCATTCTCCAGAAATCCTGGTCCTCCAGGTAGCTGGCATCACTCCACTTATAGACCTCCACAGCCAGGCTGTTCTCACCTGGCTGCAAAAAGGAGGTAATATTGAACTCCGCCGGAGTTTTACTGTCCTCGCTGTATCCTACACGGGCCTCATTCACCCACACGTACATGGCAGAACTCACAGCGCCAAAGCGCAGGTAAACCTGCTTTCCCTCCCATTCCCGCGGAATAGTGAAACTGCGCTTATAGGAACCTACCGGGTTATAATGTTTCTGCATGTAAGGAGGGTTCTTCTCATGAGGATATTTCACATTGGTGTAGATGGGATAGTCATAGCCCTCCATCTCCCAGTTGGAAGGAACCTTGATCTGGTCCCATCCTCCCGTATCAAAGTCATTTTTATAGAAATTGGGAGGCCGCTCCCCCGGATTCCGGGCAAGATGAAACAGCCAGGGGCCATTTAAAGACCGGACCAACCCCGATGCCCGGATGGAGTTCTCCTCCATTTCTGCACGGCTTCCATAGGGCACAAACCATGCCCTGGGGGCTTCCCTGTTGATCTCAAAGACAAACTGATTCTCCCAGTCAGGCGGGACCTTCTCCTGGAAAGCCGCGCCTTCATAAGCGGACTGGCTGTAAGCAGAGATGGAAAATAGCAGCGCCAAGCCGGCGTGCATAGTGTTTTTATAGGGCTTCTTCATAGCCTGAGCGTTATTCATATAGATTCCTCCCACAAGGTATTTAAAATATAAAAATCAACCTTCCTAAAGGAACTAATTTCCAGCCAGGATATGGAATATGCACGTTCCTCCTTTGCTTACTGATCACAACGGGATTAAGGGAGCGATTGGATATCATAAAATAATATTTATCTTTGTTCGGTATTTAACGAACACTATGGATAAACCGGAGGTCATTTCCGAAACTCAAAAAACCATGGCACGCTTTGCCAAAGCCATGGGACATCCCATCCGGATGTACGTGCTTGAGTTGCTGGTAAAACAAAGCTGTTGCTACAGCGGAGACCTGACTGAGGTACTTCCCATCGCAAAATCAACCCTGTCACAGCATCTGAAAGAATTAAAAGATGCAGGTCTGATTCAGGGCGAGATTGAGTCTCCGAAAATCAAATATTGCCTGAATCAGGAGAACTGGAAAGTAGCCCAATCCCTGTTCAATAGTTTTCTGAACAAATAAAAAAATTTAAGAAATTTGTTCGTAGTTTTGCGAATGACGAATCAAAATAAGATCCTATGGAAATTAAAGTTTTAGGTACGGGTTGTGCCAAGTGTAAATCACTGGAAAAGGTAACCAGGCAGGCTGTTGAAGAGTTAAACCTGGATGCCAGTGTCATCAAAGTTGAAGATATCCAAAAGATTATGGAATATGCGGTAATGCGTACCCCTGCTCTGGTCATCAATGAGAAAGTAGTGCTTAGTGGACAAGTCCCGAAAGTTGCAGAAATTAAAGAGTTATTAACCCAAAATTCATAGCCATGAAATACTTAAAACCCTCCCTCCTGTTTATATTTGCAGTTCTGGCTCTTCTTGCCTGCAATACCCGGAAACCCGCAAATCAAGTAATCGAAAATCAGCTAACGGAGACCGTCGCTACTGACGACATACAGGTATACTACTTTCATAACACCAATCGCTGTGCCACCTGCAACGCTGTGGAGAATGAAACTAAAATGGCCCTGGAACTGTTTTACCCGGAGAAACTGGAAGCAGGTACGATTGAATTCACCTCTCTGAATCTGGAAGATGAGGAGGGAGAAAAGTTGGCAGAATCTCTCCAGGTATCTGGTCAGACTCTTCTGCTGGTCAAAGGTGAAACCCGGGTGAATCTGACCAACGATGGATTTATGAATGCGCGTACCAACCCTGCCAAATTTCACGAAATCCTGAAATCAAATTTGGATCAGTTGCTTTAGTGCATGGAGGAGCTTCTCAATAATGTGTATGCAAATACATCCATTCCTATTGTATCTGCACTGGTACTTGGTTTGCTGACGGCAATCAGCCCCTGTCCCATGGCTACGAATATTACGGCCATCGGATTTATCGGGAAAGACCTCGGAAACAGAAACCGGGTTTTTTACAATGGATTGATCTACACCCTGGGCAGAACCTTTTCCTACACTGTACTGGCTCTCATACTTTTCCTGGGTGCTGATCAGTTTAAGATATCTGGTCTTTTCCAGAAATATGGCGAGAAGATCATGGGGCCCTTATTGATACTTATCGGCATTTTCATGCTGGGAATTATCAAGCTGAATTTCCCGGCCTTCAGTCGTCTCACGGCCCGATTCCAGGATCGAGGCAGGTTTAATTACTGGGATGTGTTCCTGCTGGGTGTGATCTTCGCCCTGGCCTTCTGCCCATACAGCGGAGTACTTTATTTCGGGATGCTGGTTCCATTGACCATTTCCACCTCCGGCCTTCATTTGCCGGTGGTATTTGCCATAGCAACAGGTATTCCGGTGATCCTGTTTGCATGGCTTATTGCATACACCATCTCAGGAATAGGAACGGTGCATAAAAAATTTAAGTCATTTGAATATTGGTTCAGAAGAGTGGTGGCAGTGATTTTCATTGGCATAGGCATCTATTACATCATTACAGTCTGGTTATAATATGCGTCGAATAAAAAACAAGCTTCTCCTGGTTCTTCTCCTGATCCCTGTTTGGATCATCCTCTATAAGTATCTGCAGGAAATTTCAGATTTTATCGTTTTCCGTTTGTTTCAAATGACCCCTGAAAAGCACCTGACGGAGGCACTTCGCTTTTTCATCTATGAAGTCCCCAAGGTACTTATGCTGCTGGTGCTGATTATCTTCCTGGTGGGGATCATCCGTACCTACTTTTCGCCGGAAAAGACCAGAAAGGCACTGGAGGGAAAATCCCTGTTCACCGGAAATGTGATGGCTTCGCTTCTGGGTATTGTCACTCCCTTCTGCTCGTGCTCGGCCATCCCCTTATTCCTCGGGTTTGTGGAAGCAGGAATTCCACTGGGCGTCACCTTCTCATTTTTGATTGCCGCCCCCATGATCAACGAAGTGGCCCTGGTACTGCTTATTGGATTGTTTGGCTGGAAAGTTGCCGTCATCTATGTATTTACAGGTTTAAGCATCGCCATACTGGCAGGATTTACGCTTGAAAAGATGAACCTGACCAGATATGTGGCCGACTGGGTCTATAAAACCCATGCAAAGCAGAATCTTGAGGAGGAGCAGACAATGACCTTTAACCAGAGAATCTCCGCCGGCTGGGAGGTGGTTAAAGAGATCGTTGGAAAAATCTGGATTTATATTCTATTGGGTATTGCGGTAGGGGCAGGCGCTCACGGATTTGTCCCGGATGAATACCTGGCAGGAGCATTGGGTAAGCAGAACTGGTACTCTGTGCCACTGGCCATTCTGGTGGGTATCCCGCTCTATTCCAATGCGGCAGGGATCATTCCCATTGTCAGTGTCCTCATCGAGAAAGGAGTGACCCTGGGCACCGCGCTGGCTTTTATGATGTCGGTCATTGGGCTCTCCCTTCCGGAGATTATCATCTTAAAGAAGGTGTTGAAGTGGCAACTGATCGGCATTTTTGTTGGGGTGGTTGCCTTCGGGATCGTCACTGTCGGATTTATATTTAACTATCTCGTATTCCTGTAAATATCGCGCAGGCCCTGAATTCACACAGGCACTAAAATTCCTCTCCGAATCCTGCAGATTCTTCACTCGGATTCTACGGCTATTGCCGGAAAAAAATAATGAATCCGTTCAGGCCTGAATGTTTTCAAGCCCACTAGGCCAGACACTTAAGTTAACATTATTGCATCTCGGTTGTTATAAGTTTTAATTATTTTACTTTACTTCGCCCTAACAACTTAACTTAAAATGACAACTCAAATACCTGATGAACAGTTTCGTGCTTTAGAGGCCCGGATAAATGAATTCAACAGCCTGTTTGTCAGCAGTATCGATCAAGAGATCTCAAACCACTCCGCCATCCTGGAATCGCTTCGTCTGCGTCAGAAATCACTGGCTGAATTAAAGACCCCAAAGCAAAAAAAAGCTGAATGGTCTCATCTGATAAGCAGCTTCCATATTCAAAACCTGGAGCTTCTGAATCAACATTTTAAAACCCTTTCCTCTGAAACCTTTCTGAGTGAAATACTTGAAAAGTTTACCAGCGACATCCATGCCCTTATTGAAAATTCACCCAAGACCCTGAGTATCACATATCCCAGGGAATCTTTTAAAGCCGGGAAACAAGATCCCTTCAGGGTGAAAGTACTCCTGAAATTCGAATGGGGGTATATGAGCATTAAAAGGCTTTTCAGGGCTGTGGGAAAACTTTTCCAAAGAGCTTCCCGGAAAAGGAAAAAAGATATTGAATCAAGGACGCTCAAGGTACACTACAGAAAGCTGCTTCAGGGATATTTCTTTCCCGCCTATCTGGCTCAACTAAGCCAGCTGATTAAGGAAAGTCAGCATGTCCTGATACGCTCCTATATAGCTATCTTTGAATCAGAGTATGGGATCATCCAGAACGACTACGCGCCGCCTTCCGATGGAGTGCCGGAGTCAGGAAAAAACTCTGAAATCGAAACACCCGCTCTGCCAACAGACCTTTTTGAGGAACACAAAAAAAAGCTGGAAGTGCATTTGCAGAGGTCCGGCATGCTCCTAGCCATGAACCGCATGCGAAGCATTGGCCGAAAACGTGAGTTTAATAAATCCCTGGAATCCCTTCAAAGAGTAAACAAAATCTGGCAAAGCACCTTTTTTGCTTTTTTTGAGGACTGGCGATTTCGTGAACAACTATTTGCATACCTCCAATCGGTTCACTCGGCGCATCTGAAGCTGGATTCAATCTATTCGCAAAGGATCACAAACTCACTACTTCCTGAAGTTGAAAAACAAAGAAAGTACAGCTCTGAACTGCTGGAGCGGCTGCCTGATCCTGATACTTCGCCCATGGAAGCCATCCGCAGCTTTTTTGTTTCTGAATTGTATAAACTGAAAAAGAGCAAACTGACAGAGGAACAAAAGGCCGCTATTCTGCAGACATCTAAAGATATTCCCAAACTCATGCAAAAACTGGTGCATGAGGTAAAAGAAATGCTGGAGATGTTTCCTGCCAAGGTGGGCGTTGTAAGTAACCCAAAGTATACCAGCGGCGTAAAGTCCTCCGAGATATTCTATTTCTCCCCGGGCGAATATATCGAATATGAGAATCTCAGTGAGTTCCGAAAGGGAATGGACATCCAGCGGAGCGGGCTGGAAAACGCACTGGAAAAGATCGTAAATGAATTTGGCGAATATGATCAGATCATTGATTTCTACCTGGATTCTGCCATTTCACTGACGGAAAAGCACGGGATAGAAGAAAAGGTGGTCATCACCTTCTTCCGGGAGGGTGTTCAACGTCTCTCCAATATTACCCGGCGAATTTCAGAATTATTGAATGCCCAGCAAAACGACAGACTGGCCGAAATAGCAAGCTTGCTCAAGAGGTTCACTGACCACGTTGCTGCACTGGATGATAACAGCAATATCCTTAAAATCTATGCGCATCTGTTAAGGTCCAAAGCTATTGCGGAATCGAAAAATAAAAGAAATAAGATCATCGGGTTTACTAAAAAAGAGTTTGCCCGGGCAGCAACTTTTGTAAAAACCAAGAGCAAATGGCTGCAGACATCCTACTCGGATCTTAGAAAGAGACTCAGGCTTGACACGCATGCCCAGCCGATCTCCTCCGACATCTCCGATTACCTGAATGATATCCAGCAAAGGATCTATAAATTGCCTCTGATTTACCAGCATCTTTTTGACACTATCCCCGTCAGGGAATTTAATCTTTTCCTTTCCAGGGAAGAGGAGATCAACAGCCTTAACACAGCTTACAATTCCTGGTTAAAAGGCAATTTTGCGGCATCCCTGATCATAGGAGAGAACGGAAGTGGCAAATCGTCTCTGCTTTATTATTATTCGAAAACCCTGAAATCAAAATACGGGATCCGGCTCTTTCAGGTGTCAGAATTCTATTATACGGAGGAGGATTATTACAAACTGCTTCGTGAAATTTTCAAGCGGGAGGAGCTTACAGATGATCAGTCTGTGCTGGACTATATTTCCTCGATCAAGGAGCGAAAGATTGTAATAATCGATGGACTTGAGCGCCTGTTTCTGAGGAAGGTGCATGGATTTTCATGCTTACAGAAACTCCTTTCCCTTATCGTTTCAAGTGATGATCAGATTTTCTGGATCTGTTCCTCATCAAAATATGCCTTTAATTACCTGAACAAAACAATAGCCCTTTCAGAGCACTTCGACTATACCATCCATTTGGATAACCTGACCAGCAGACAGATCCGGGACATTGTACTAAAGCGTAATCGTCTGAGCGGTTACCAGGTAAACTACCAAATGAGCGAGAGTGCCGGGGAAAAGGCCAAAGCAAAAAAACTATCCCAGGGCGAACTTGAGGATCATTTTTTTACCGAGCTCAACGAATTTGCCAGCAGCAATATCAGCCTTTCGCTTAATTTCTGGCTTCAGTCGATCCAATCCGTTGAGGACGATCTGGTCGAAATAAGAGATTTTAACGCTCCTGATTTCGGATTCCTGGAAAACCTCTCGCCCGTGAAAGCCTATACCCTATTACATGTATTGATGCATGGCAAAATATCGGCTGAATATCATTCCCTGATTTTCAATCAAAAGGTGGAAAAAAGTAAAAGAATTCTTACCATCCTAAAAGAGGACTCCATTCTGATAGACCAGGGGGAATACCTCATCCTGAATAGTATTCTTTTCCGTCATGTGGTCAGGATTTTAAAAAACAGGAACTTAATACATTAATGGTCCATGAAAATTCTTTTTAAAATATCCCTGGTAGCCCTGCTTTCCACCCTGTTAAGCATTAGCTTATACTCGAATACAAGGTTTGCCGTTGCGGTGGATACCATTGTGGTGGATGCCATGGCTGCGGATAGCATGGCTGTTGACACCATCGATTCTGCAAAGAACCTGATCTCCGGTGTGGCATCAGAAACCAGAGAAATGTCCAATTATTTTTCTCTGTCGAAAATTTTAATCACCCTCATCATTTTAGTACTTACCTTTTTCTTCGTCCGGATCATAGCGGCGCTGTTATCCGCCTGGGGCGAAAGAACCACCAAGCACCGGATCACCATCAAGGGATTTATCCCGGTCGTAAGGATTCTGGCCTGGATGGGTTCCTTTTCCTTTATTGTGGTGGCAGTCTTTCGACCGCCCATGGCTTCTGTTTTAGCCTTTACCGCAACCATTGGGGTGGCCATCGGCTTTGCCGCCCAGGATCTGGTGAAAAATATATTTGGCGGCATTATCATTATCACAGACAAACCCTTCCAGCTGGGCGATAAAATAGAAATAGGGAACCATTACGGAGAAGTGAGTAGCATAGGACTGCGTTCCACCCGGATCATAACTCCGGATGACAACACGGTAAGTGTTCCAAATTCAGAAGTAATGAGTCAGGCAGTTTCCAATGCCAACGCAGGAGAAGAGAACTGTCAGGTCGTTACCGAGATCTTTCTCCCGTTGAATGCCGATATGAACCGGATCAGGAATTCTGCCATGGAAGCCGCCCAGGTATCTCCTTACATTTTTCTAAACAAGCCCATTTCCGTGCTTTTTTTCCAGGAAAAAATAGGTCACAAGGTGATGCTAAAAGTAAAGGTAAAGGCTTATGTAAATGACCTTAGAAACGAATTTGCCCTGAAGAGTAATATCACCGAAACACTTACTAATGAGTTTCAGGACTACTACAGGGTGGATCCGCTGGAAGATCCCCCGGAACTCAAATAAGCAAACCCGCTTGCCTGATGCCCTCCGCTGAAGGAGCGCTTAATTGTTGCCTGGATGCCAATTGTCTCCATGCTATTTGCGAATAATATTTACATTATGTATATTGCATTATGTAATATACAATTTGTTAATCATGAAGCATCCAGGAACCCCCTTCCCAACTACCGGCTACTTCGGCCCGGAGTACTTTTGCGACAGAGAAAAGGAGTTAGCAAGCCTGAAGCGCAATCTGAAAGGAGGAAACTCCACCACCCTGGTTGCCCTGCGCAGGCTGGGAAAAACAGCCCTGATCAGGCATCTTTATCACCAGCTGGGCCCCAGCTATACCAAGATTTACCTGGACATTCTTCCAACGGAATCCCTTGGGGATCTGTTGAACCAATTTACCTCCTCCATCGCAGAAGTCATTCCTGAAAATAGCACGGCCGGGAAGAAAATCTGGACCTTTATTCGCTCTTTACGCCCCACAGTTACCTACGACGCCCTCCAGGGAACACCTATCTTCAGTATCAGTACGACCCGGGACCAGTCCAGGCAATCGATCCAGGACCTGTTCGCCCTGCTGGAACAACAATCAAAGCCCACAATAATCGCCATAGACGAATTCCAGCAGATCCTCAGTTATCCGGAAGAACAGACTGATGCCTGGCTGAGATCGGTCATTCAGAAACTGACTAATGTAAGCTTTATCTTTGCAGGTTCCCAGCAACACCTGATGCAGGATCTTTTTGCAAACCCAAAGCGTCCCTTCTTCAGAAGCACCCAGTTTCTGAAGATCGATAAACTGCCTGCAGCTGCTTACCGTGATTTTATTATTCAGAAGTTTGCAGAATACAAAAAGGCCATTGCTCCGGAAGTGGCGGAAGAGATGCTGAATTGGGCCGATAACCATACCTACTATGTCCAGCTTCTGTGTAACCGGACATTTCTGGCAGCTGGAAAAAAAGTTGATTCCGATTGCTGGAAAGGAGAGGCCAGGCGGATCCTGAAAGAACAGGAGTTTGTATTTTTCGGCTACCGGGAGATGCTTACGGGTCCGCAATGGAGACTTCTGAAGGCACTGGCCAGAGATGTCTATGTTCTTCACCCAACCTCGGCGGATTTTATTTCACGCAATTCCCTGGGAAATCCGGCCACTGTCTTACGTTCCTTGAAATCGCTTCAAAAAATGGAACTTGTATTTCGCGAAAACAATTCAGAGGGGCAAGCGTATTACGGGATCTATGACGTTCTCTTCCGTCGCTGGATCACATAAGCCGGCACCTGGCCCGTCCTGAAAAGCAGCGCGGTCAGTACCAGAACCAGCAGGGCAAGCACAGCATGAATATGCATGGCTTTCAGCATCCCGGTGGCATCGCGCAGATAGCCTAAAAAGATATTGCCCACGCTCACCCCTGCTCCATAGTGAAACGCCCAGATCAGGGCCTGTCCGGTACTCTGAAGGTGATCTGGCGTACGGGCCTGCACATATTCCACCACCCCCAGCAGAAAGAATGCCACAGTGATGCAATGTAAAATGCTGAAAAAGATGGCGACTTCAGGTACGCTGATAAAGCCGTAGAAGACTAAACGAAGCATGGAAATCAACATGGAGAGAAGTATCATATTCTCCGCTCCGATGCGTTTAACAATCCTGACTCCCACAAGATAGGCCGGTATTTCGGGAATGGCCTGGAGAAAAAACACCCAGCCAATAAAAGAGGCATTTGCGCCAATATCGAAATAGTACAGGTTGATAAATTGCATCAGAGGGGCAAGCGCAATTCCTAAAAAGAAAATGAGCAGGAGAAAAAAGAGCATCCGGTAGTTTTTAAAGAAGATCCCGAAGCTCCGGAAAGTGACCAGGCTCCTCCCGGTCAAGGGTTTATTTGGCAGGGTGAAGAGGTTAAACAGGCTAAGAATAAGGAAAAGTCCGGCCGAGACTTTGAATATGATATCCGTCCCATGGCGGGCCAGATAGCCTACAAGCAGCGAAATGGAGGCATAGCCCACCGAGGTCCAGAGTCTGAACTGCCCATAGGAGAAACATGGATTTGCCCGGACAAAGCCCACTGTCATTCCGTCCACCACCGCTCCCGAGGGCTGGTGAAAAACGGAAACTATGGCAATAAACATAAGCATCCAGTGAAACTTAAAGGTCTCCCCGATCAGGAGGACCATCAGGGCGCATACCGAAGAGAGCAGCAGCAGAATCCTGTTTCCTCCGTATTTATCTGCCAACATCCCCCAGAAAGGAACTACCAGGGCAGAAGTGAAAATAAAAATCGCATTCAGGATTCCGATCTGCATGCTGCTGAACCCGATCCCATCCAGGTGCAGATTGTAATAAGACTGCCAGCCAGCAAAGGCTCCCAGAACCAGAAAGTAAAATACCGGAAGTTTATACTCCTCCCTCATTTGAAAAGAGCGCTGCTCGATACCACGGATAACACTCATGCCTAAAAGTATAAACTTCGCGTCAGAATATCCCCTGTGTTTCTTACTTTACACAGGGAAGTTCTCCGGCAAGCATGGCTAAAACCAGATTCAATCTGAAGTATATTACCGGGATCTCCCTTGTGGCAGCACTGGGGGGCTTATTATTTGGGTATGACTGGGTAGTCATAGGCGGGGCCAAACCCTTTTACGAGCAGTTTTTTCATATCGCCCGGAATCCTTCCCTGCAGGGCCTGGCCATGAGCAGTGCCCTGGTGGGCTGTATTTTCGGAACCATCATTTCAGGGTTCCTCGCGGGGCGCTTTGGCAGAAAAAAGTTGTTGATCCTGGCATCCATCCTCTTCCTTATTTCCGCAGCGGGGACCGGAGCTTCTGACTATTTCTCCACCTTTATTGCCTACAGAGTTCTGGGGGGAATGGGGATCGGACTGGCCTCGAATCTGTCTCCCGTCTATATTGCTGAAATAGCACCGGCCAGTATGCGGGGACGATTTGTGGCCGTGAACCAGCTCACCATCGTCATCGGGATCCTCCTGGCACAGATCGTGAACTGGATCATAGCAGAACCGGTACCGGATGCCGCCAGCGGGGAGTTTATTCTCTCCTCCTGGAATGGCCAAACAGGCTGGAGGTATATGTTCTGGGCAGAAGCAGCCCCGGCAAGCCTGTTTTTCCTATGCATGTGGGTTGTTCCCGAAAGTCCGAGATGGTTAATAAAGGGGGGGCGATCCGAAAAAGCCAGGAGCATATTAAACAGGATAGGAGGAGAGATATATTCCAGGGACACCTCCAGGGAAATTGAAGCTTCCCTTTATTCTGAAAACAGGAAACTTAAACCCCTTTCCATTCTGAATAAATCGATCTTTCCCGTGGTTCTGATTGGAGTCGTCCTGGCTCTGTTTCAACAATGGTGCGGGATCAACGTCATTTTCCTCTACGCCGAAGAAGTCTTTTCCGCAGCCGGATATGCCATTTCGGATATGCTGTTTAATGTGATGATCACCGGAAGTGTGAACCTGATCTTTACCCTCCTTGCCCTTAGCCTGGTGGATCGAATCGGACGCAAAAAACTGATGTTGATCGGCGCAGGAGGGCTGGCCCTTATCTACTCCATTGTTGGCACCCTTTACTTCACCGGTTCAAGCGGTCTTCCTCTTTTGATTTTTGTAGTAGCCGCCATTGCCTGTTATGCCATGACGCTTGCACCGGTAACCTGGGTAGTCCTTTCTGAAATATTCCCCAACAAGGTTCGCGGTGCCGCCATGGCCGTGGCTACTTTTGCACTCTGGACCGGAAACTTTCTTCTGGCCTATTTCTTTCCGCTTATTAACAGCAAAATCAACGCCTGGGGAAGTTTCTGGATGTTTACACTGATCTGTATTATGGGTTTCTTCTATATCAAAGCCAGACTAATCGAGACCCGGGGGAAATCCCTGGAAGAAATAGAAAAAGTCCTGTATAAAAAACAATAATTATGAGAAAATCTCTTGGATGGGTACTCCTCCTGCTGGCTTTGGCCGCATGCAACCAGAAAAAAGAACAGTATCTGGATCTTTCAGGTGAGTGGAAGGTTTACCTGGACAGGGACGATCTGGGATTCCCGGGGCTCCGGGATGGTTCCGACTTCTCTGAAACCGCCAGCCTGCCAGGTTCCCTGGTGGAGAATGGCCTGGGTGATCAAATCTCCCTGCAAACCAGCTGGACCGGACAGATTGTCGATAGTTCCTGGTACCTGGGAGAAAAATACAGCCGCTACCGGGAAGAGGGGAATATGAAGATCCCATTCTGGTTACAACCCGAAAAAAAGTACCTGGGTGCTGCCTGGTTTCAAAAAAAGGTGAAGGTTCCAGAAAAATGGGCCAATAAACAGGTCCTTCTTAAGCTGGAAAGACCGCACTGGGAAACCACGGTCTGGATAGATGAGCAGGAAATCGGGAAACAGAACAGCCTGGGGACTCCCCACAGCTATTTCCTGAATGAGCCGCTTATACCGGGGGAGCACCTTCTCACTATCCGGGTCGACAACCGTATCAAAGAGATCAATCCGGGGGTAAATTCACATAGCCTGGCCGATCACACTCAGACCAACTGGAACGGGCTGGTGGGAGAACTATCCCTGCGTGCCCTGCCCCTGGTGTATCTGGATAAAGTGAGGCTGTATCCGGATGTGGAACACGGACTGGTGAAAGTAGAAGTGGAAGCCGGGAATGCTGCCGACGGGCCCCGGGCCTGTATCTTAAAGCTCCGGAGCATATCCGGCGGAAGCGGAGAAAAGCAGGAGCAGCTGGTG
>Ga0316201_10002134_pt1 | contig 13936 bp, 11 predicted proteins | sample CS6wburrow_MG_FD_204516 | JGI IMG/M metagenome (GOLD analysis project Ga0316201, IMG submission 204516) | Coastal sediment microbial communities from Delaware Bay, Delaware, United States - CS-6 worm burrow | ecosystem: Environmental > Aquatic > Marine > Coastal > Sediment | place: USA... | reverse complement strand
TGTGGAAGCGGGGATATCTGAAGCAGGTGCAGAAATACTGCCCGCAGTTGGAACCGGGCGACCTTGAACCCTGGCCGGCCGGAATCCGCGCCCAGGCTGTTTTGAGCGACGGCACCATGGTGCATGATTTCCTGTTCGCCGAAAGCAGCAGGAGCCTGCACGTCTGCAATGCACCGTCACCGGCGGCCACATCGGCCATTCCGATCGGCGCTCATATCTGCGAAAAAATCAGGGAGATGTCCGGCGGGCTGGGTTGATCCGCCGGAATTCAAAAGCTTCTCAGCTCACCAGCAGCTGCCCAAGCCGGCCGGTCAGGATGGCCAGGTAGTTACCCAGGGCATAACCGATCATGGCCATCAGGATGGACGCCGGAACCAGTGACTCGCGGTGATGGGCGGCCACGATCGGCGCCGAGGCCGCGCCACCGATATTGGCGGCAGAGGCGATGGCCAGCGTGTGGACATCGACACGGAACAGCCAGGCGCCGGCAAGAATGAAAATGCCATGGACCATGATCCAGACATAAGCCATCGCAACGAAAGCGCCCATGGTTTCCAGGCTGGCGTTGCTCAGGTCCATGGTCGCGCCAATACGGGCGACGTATACGTAAATGATGGCCATCGCTATGGGTTGCGCGGCCGGCAGATTACGCGCCGGTGTGGCCGAAGCAGCCAGGGCCAGCGTGGTGACCAGCAGGATCAGCCAGGTACTCGCGCTGATCACCGTTGCGCCTCCAACCACCACCGGCGGCAGCACATTGGAAAGTTCAAGCGAGATCCAGGTGAAACCCAATGCGATCAGCGCCAGGTACAGCAACTGGGTCATGCTGGCCGCTTCCTCGGAACTGGAATGGCTCGCGGCTGCCTGGTCCATTAACTCGAGGCGGTTGGCGGGAACGCGCATCCAGCGATTGAATTTCTCGGCAAAGGCCCTGGAACCGAGCAACAGGGGCAGCCAGATCAGGTAGACCATCTGGTCGGCTGCGGCAGCCATTGTCATGTGCTCCCCGGTGCCGTCAAGCGCGGCGTGCGCTGCGGTCATGTTGCCGGTGCCGCCGATCCAGCTTCCGGACAAGGTCCCAAACGCTTTCCAGCTGTCTTCGGGAAGCGGGAACTGCAGCGGAAAGCCTTCCGGGGTGGTGATTGCCTGGCCCAGCGCAAAAGCCAGGAAGCCACCCAGCACAACACCGACCGTACCCAACAACATGACGAAAACACCCTTGCCCATGATGCGCACGGCGCCGAGTACATCCACCTTGATCAACATCAGGCAGATAAAGATCGGCAGACCATAATGCCGCAGAAAATCGTAGGCAGCGTTTTCGTACGGGATCAGCCCGGTATTGGACAGAACCACCGGCGTCGCGTAGATGAAAATCAGTGGTGGCAGGTAGTCGAAAATTTTCCACTGGCTTTTCTTTTCAAGCCAGAACCAGAAACTGACCACGGCGACCAGAACGGCCATGACGCCTACGGGGGAGACAATTAAAGGATTATTCACTATTATTCCGCTCGCGTAATTCGTGCAACAGCTTACAGGCCAATTCGAGAGAGTCCAATAGCCGCGGCGTCGCGCGGCTGATCTTGTCGGCGTTCAGCAGGAACAAAGCTTCGTTCTGAACGGCTTGCATGCCAGGCCAACTGGCCCATCCATCCAGCGGATTGGCATCTCCTTCAAGCCATGGTGCAAACAGGGCGTCCGGGTCGGCGATTATCACCGACTCGTGAGCTGCCTGGAAAGCCAATCCCTGCTCTTCCTCGAAAATATTGCGGCCGCCGCACAGGCTCAAGCCCTTGCTGATCGGATGTTCGCCGTTAATGGTGAACAGGGGCCTGGCATCCACCTGGTAAAAGAATTCCAGTGTTTGCTCGTTACGGTAGCGATCGATCAGCCCAGCCAGGCGCTTTCTGAAATTCTGTGCCGCCTCGAACGCAGTCTGCCGGCGATCCGTTACGTGGCCAATAGACTCGATGACGCCCGGAATTTCATCCGGTTCCAGGATTTCAACGGACCACACCGGAATTCCCATGGAACGCAATTGCTCTATCGCCGCCGTGGGATTGCCGGAATCCCAGGCAATCACCAGTTCGGGGTGCATGGATACGATTCGCTCGATATCCAGCCGAAAGGCATCGCCGATCCGTGGGATGTCAGTGGCAGCGGCGGGGAATTCGCTGAATTCAACCGTCGCCATGATCAGGTCGCCGGCACCTGCTGCGAATACCAGTTCGGTGAGGTGCGGTGACAGGGTCACCAGGTTTTGAACAGGCGCGTCAATCAGCAGTGTCGAGCCATCCGCCTGTTCGAGTTGAATAGGTTCAACTCCGGCAGCCAGGCCTGGAGCAGCGGCGACGAAACACAAAAACAGCATGCGGCACAGAGCGTACCGGGCCCGCTTGACGATCATGCCGGAATATAGACGCTGGCGTTCCGCAGCATGCTTCAGACGATCACGCCAATGAGCAACAGCAAGGCCAGGACGGTCAGCCAGACACCCAGCAGGCGCCAGGTCAGATCCATCGCCTGCTGCAGGCCCAGCATGGGACCCTCGAGTTGGTCGGCATAGCCGTCGCGTGCTGCATGTCCGGTCAGGACAATGCTGCGTGCGCTGGCCAACAGGAAACCATTGTCTCCCTCGAACAGGCCATGTCCCTGTTCGTCGTGATATTGCTTCCAGGCCGTATAGACCGAGTCGAAATCGGTGGCGATGGCGAGTGACAGTGTCATCAGCTGCGCTGCCGGCCAATCCATGATCTGTTGCAGTCGTGTGAAAAGCCCTTTCTGTTCATCACTGAGCTGGTGCTCCTCGTTGACCAGCCAATCGACCATTCGATAAAGGAAAGCGCCAACGATGCCCAGTACCGCAAACCAGAAAATCACACCGAACCAGCGCCGCAGAGCTTCCCTGAATACCGCCTCGACCGCCAGGGCGCGACAGGCATCCTGGTCCTCGGGGGCAGGTTGCCCCAGCAATCCTTCCAGTGCTTCCGCCCGCGCTGCTTCATCATCCGACTCGAGAATCGCCGCGACGTCGGTATCGAGGTCGCGGGGCCCAAAACTGTAAATCAGGACGACCAGGGCGAGCAGAAATGCCCCGGTGATTCCCAGGGCTGAAACAAGTACCTGGTTTATCAGTAGAAGCACGATCAAAGGCAGTGCCGGAATGGCCAGGAAACCAAGCACGCCGGACCAGCCCGGCAGCTTGCCGAAAGCATCATTGGCGAATTCGACCCAGGATGTCAGCCAATCGCTTTTCCTGTAGCGGCCGAGTTCCCGGACAAAGTGGCATAATCCAAACGAAAGCAAAATGGCGATAATAGTCATGTGCCTATCTTATTCCTTTGCGGCCTAGCCAGCTACCCGCCGCCCTGACCAGTTGTTCCAGATCTTCACCACTCTGCTGCCAGTACCAGTCGGCGATCAGCTGGAAAGCGATGGAAACCGGAGGTGGTAATCGCACTTCGTCCTCCCGGAGGGCCGATTCAAGCTGTGGGGCAGTCAGCCAGCGAAGTTCTTCCATTTCATCCGAGGCGCCGCAATCGCGGTTAACGGCTTCGGCATAGAATCCACACATGGCGGAAGAGGGAAAAGGCCACGGTTGGGATGATACGTAACGGATGCCCTTCAGCCTGACATGGGCTTCCTCGTAGACTTCGCGCACCAGGGCATCCTCCAGGCTTTCACCGGGCTCGACGAACCCGGCCAGCGTGGAGAATCGGCGCGCTGGCCAATTGGAATTCCGGCCCAGCAGGCAGGCATCGTCGTGCGTGACCAGCACAATGATGGCCGGATCGATCCGGGGAAACGATTCCCGCCGGCATTCAGTGTTGCTGCAAACCAGTTTATGGCCTGCCGACTGCAGATGATTGGGGTTACCACACAGGCCGCAGAACGCATGCCGGTACTGCCAGTACAACAGCGCCTTGGCATAGGCAAGCACGCCGGCATGCTTGGCGTCCATATCGATAGAGGCGAGCCGCAGATCGACAAAACCTGCATCAGCGCGCGAGGCCAGCAAGCTGTCCTTTTCCTGGTCGTCAATGGCTGTCGCGAAAAAATACCGCTTACCATCGGTGCCAAGTAATGTAGCTTGCTGTCCGCTGTCGAGCGAATACAGTTCCTCAGCTTTGAGGTATACCGCGGTTTGTTCTTCGCCATCGATGGTCAGCAGGTTACGGTTTCGCCACAGCGGCACAAAGCGGGCGGCGTCCGATTGCAGGGCCTCGTTCACCCACTCGGAATCATCGCGCCATTCCGCCAGGCGATCCAGTCTGACCGAGGTGAACAGGTTACGGCGAGAGCGTGTTATCCGGTCGATGCTCAGGTCGAGCTGAGCCACCGTCTATACGGAGAATGATGAACCGCAACCGCAGGTTGTGGATGCATTCGGATTACGGATGACGAACTGTGCACCTTGAAGACTCTCGGAATAATCTACTTCCGCACCCATCAGGTATTGAAAACTCAGCGGATCCACCAGCAGGGTGACTCCGTCGTTTTCAATCGCAATATCGTCTTCCGCCTGCTCTTCGTCAAAGGAAAAACCATATTGGAAGCCCGAACAGCCGCCGCCGCTGATGTATACGCGCAAATTCAAATCCGGATTGCGTTCCTCCAGGATCAATTCCTGCACCTTGCGCGCCGCGGCATCGGTGAAAACAATGCCAGGCATGCCATTGGCTGCTTCCGTATGTGTGTCTATAGTATGTTCCATTAGCACCACTATGGAGGTTTTATGCGGTTGTTTCAACCGGCGCCAGCTGAGCTTCCGGGGCCTGTGCCGTTCAGCAGTTCCTTCCACTCATAGCTGCGCAGGACCGGATTTCTCTGTGTTCCTGATTCCAGCCGAATCTTCAGACGTAAGGGGGTGAAGTTCTCCGGTAAAGCCAGGTAGCCTTCCAGTTGCTGAAAATATTTGAAACGGAACCGCGGTTCTGGCGTATCGCCATGAGCCAGCTGGTTCCAGCGAAGGCTGAGCAATCGGTCATTCCTGGTTCCTTCGACATCAATCCTGACCCGTCCCGTGACGATGTCGGCTCGCCGGATATTCTGGGTGAGCGTCAGTATGAACTGGAAAACCCGGGAGGAATCTGTTGCACTGATTTCCGCATGGTAAACGTCGAGACCTTCCTGAGTTCCGCCGGTTCCGGCCAGCCTGCGATAGAAATCCAGCTCTGAAGTCAGGCGGTTCAGCTCCGCCTGGCGTTCGCTCTCCTGTTCGCGCAACAGTCGGTTGGCCCTTCGCAGTACATCGGTTTCCCGCTGCAGCACGATTTGTCTTGCCTGGGCACCTTGTAAACGCCTCGTGACGTTGTCCAACTCACTGGCCAGGAACGCGACGTCTTTCTGTAGTTCGTCCGTTTCAGGAGGATGGTGCCTGGAAGCCAGTTGCCAGGCAGCGAACATCAGCACAGAGACGACGGCGATCGTCACCACCATGGCTTCGATGAATTTTCCTGAACTGTTTCCGTTTCGCATATGACAAAAAAGCGGCCGAAGCCGCTTATTCCCTGCACGTTCTGTTTGTTATTTTTGAATTTATTATTCTAGTTATTTGGCAAGACCCCAGAACTGGGGAAGTTTATACAGCGTCCCACATGCTCCCGTCAAGAACTTGTAACAGATTTGTAATTTTTAAACACACCAAGCCAGTCCTTGCTGTCGTCTGCGATCACCAGGAATTCCGGATTCAACAAGGATTTTTTCGTGTTGTAGCGCAAGCGCTTGCCGTCGAGGGTGACGATTTGCCCGCCTGCAGCCAGCACCACGGCATGCGCCGCAGCGGTGTCCCATTCCGAGGTTGGACCAAGGCGCGGATAGAAGTCTGCCTTGCCCTCGGCCAGCAGGCAAAATTTCAGCGAGCTGCCCATGCTGACGAGTTCGTAGTCACCCATCTGCTCCAGGAATTCCATCAGGCGGGGATTGGCGTGGGAGCGGCTGCCAATCACCACGGCCGGGCTGGCACAGGGTTGGCGGATTTTGATGTGCTCCATTTCCTCTGCGCCGCTCTGCCGGCCGGCCCATTTGCCGACCACGCCGGTATAGGTGATTCCCGTGACCGGCACGTGCACGACGCCAAGTACGGGATCGTGGTTTCGAATCAGCGCGATGTTCACGGTGAATTCGCCGTTGCGATTGATGAACTCCTTGGTTCCGTCCAGCGGGTCGATTAACCAGTATTGAAACCAATCGGCGCGGGTTTCGTAATCGATTTCCGAGGATTCTTCCGACAACAGCGGGATGTCCGGGGTCAGGCGTGCCAGGGCATTGCAAATGATGCGGTGACTGGCCAGGTCTGCCTGGGTCAGTGGCGACATATCGTCTTTTTGTACGACTTCGAAATCCTGTTTATAGATTTCCAGGATTGCCTGGCCAGCCTCGATCGCGATTTCCGCAATGGCTTCGGCGAAGACGCCGATATCGCTATGCATTGGAAGCACTCTCCTGAAGATGATCCCTGGCAATGTACAAAGCAGCAATGGTGCGGCCCTCGGTGCAGTCCTCGCGAGCCGTCAGTTCACGCAGCCTGGCGATGGGCCAGGGCACGACTTCGAGTTCCTCGGGTTCGTCGCCTTCGAGCTTCTCGGGGTAGAGGTCGCGGGCCAGCACAATGTGGGTCACGTGAGTCATGTAACCCGGAGCCAGGCTGAGTTGGGTAAGTTCGACCATATCCCGGGCGCCATAGCCGATTTCCTCTTTCATCTCCCGCTCGGCTGCCTCGATAATCGATTCGTTCTCTTCAAGACGTCCCTTGGGCAGCCCGATTTCGTAGTGATGCAGACCAGCCGCATATTCGCGTGCCAGCAATACGGTATCGTCATCCAGCATCGGCACAATGATGACCGCACCGAGGCCGCGGGTTCTCATCCGGTGATAGATGCGTTTTTCACCGTTTGAAAACTCCAGGTCAAGTTGTTCGAGCTTTAACCACTTTCCGGCGTCACGCTCGCGCATTTCGTGAATGGTAGGCAGTTGCTTTTCATTCATGATCGACTCGCAGTCCTTTTCATTCGTTCAGTTGTTCGAGCAGGGTGGCGTGCAGGCCGGGAGTGGCTGCAAGCACCGAAGTCGTTTCCAGGCTTGGCGGACGGCCCGCCAGATCAGTAAAGATGCCACCTGCCTCGTTGACAATGACACTGAGTGCGGCGATATCCAGGATATTGACATCCGATTCGATCACGGCATCCAGTTGGCCGGCTGCCAGGCGATGGTAGTGATAGTAGTCACCGTAGCCGCGAGTGCGGTTGACAACCGCAAAAATCCGGCCCAGGTTCTGCCACTGTGGGCTGCGTGCCAGGGATTGCAGATTGCCGGTGGAAACCGAAGCATCTGCGAGCGCTGACTTGTTGCTGACCCTCATCCTTGCGCCATCCATGTGCGCCCCCATGCCCCTGGCCGCCCAGGCAACTTCATCCGCGGCCGGTGCCGAAGAAACTCCCAGCACCAGTTCCCCCCGGTGCATCAGGGCGATCTGGGTGGAAAACATGCCATAACCACCGACGAAACTCTTGGTGCCATCAATCGGATCGACCAGCCAGAGGTAGTCGGCATCCGCCTGGTCCTTGCCGCTTTCCTCTCCGTAAAACCCATGATCCGGAAATGCTTCAAGCAGAATGCCCTTGATGATTTCCTCGGCACGCCGGTCCGCGACCGTGACCGGGGTCTGGTCCGATTTCAGCTCGACCTCGAATTCTCCGCGGTAATAACGCAGGATATCCGTCGCTGCGGCAGAGGCGGCCGCCAGCGCGGAATTGAGAAATGATTCCATAATGTTTTGCAGCGCTTCGATAGATAGGGAATGATAACAAAGTTGACCCTGCTAACTCCGGGATTTTCAGTGCGCATACACCGTATTCATACTCAAGCAACCCTCGAGCCTGGATTGGAAATTACCCTTCGAAACGGTTCAGCCCACTATCTTGGACGCGTTTTGCGGGTAATGGCGGGGCAAACAGTCGTGTTGTTTAACGGTGACGGTCAGGACTACGTGGCGGAAGTGATCAGCTTGTCGAAGCGAGATGTGGTTCTCGAAGTCACCAACCGCCTTCCAGCGGTGCGCGAGTCCTCCCTGGAAATCACCGTTGTTCAGGCCCTCAGCCGTGGTGAGCGCATGGACCAGACGCTGCAGAAATGCACGGAACTGGGAGCGGTGGCTTTCCAGCCATTGATCAGCGAGCGCGTCGAGTTCCGATTGAGCGCCGAGAAAACGGCGAAAAGGCTCGAACACTGGCAGGGAGTAGTCATTTCAGCTTGCGAACAAAGTGGGCGGGCAGTCGTGCCGCGGGTCTATTCACCGGTCGACCTCGCCGCGTGGCTGGATCAGCAAACGACGGGTTTGCGCCTGGTGCTTTCACCCGGTTCGGAACCGTCGCTAAAGCGGGTTGAGCTGGCTGGAAAAGTAGCGCTGATTACGGGACCCGAGGGCGGATTCAGCAATGCTGAGCTGGAATTGATGAAGTCGCATGATGTACGTGCCGTCAGCCTGGGGCCCCGAATTCTGCGCACGGAAACCGCCGCCCCCGCCTCCGTTGCGATTCTTCAATCCCTGGCAGGCGACATGTGACGAATGACAATCCCTGCCTCGGCAACCAGCAGGGAATTCAGGGCACTCAATCGTCGAGCTGGGTAATCGGCAGGGCGCCGAAAGTTGCGTGAGTCACCAGGTGAGCCAGGCGGTCGAGGTCCGGAATAATCGCCTGGTCTTCCCCAAGCGTCACGCGGCTGAACACGCCGAGAGATTTCTTCTCGTCCCCTGTTTCCTGCAAATCCGTCTCGCGGACATTGACCGGGCGGGGCAAATCGCCCAGAAGCAGACCCAGGTAAGGCACCCGGCCTGAATCGACCAGTGACTTCAGAATGATGATTTTTGAACGTGCCGGTATTTCACCGAGATCCGTGCCGTTGATCAGGGCGCTGAAACTGAAAATGGGGACCTGGCGGTTTTCCCATTCGATCTGGCCAAGCAGCCAGGGCGGTGCTGCTTCCATTGGAACCGGTTGCTGAAATTCGAGAACCTCTGCCATCACGCTGGTCGGCAGTAACAGCGTCTCACGGTTGGTCGGGACCAGCATGCAATGCACTTCCTTGCTCTTGCCGGATTTGCGCAGCACCTTTTTCTTGACCGGCTTTCTGCCATTGGCTTGCCTGCTCATCACTCTGACCTCCGCGGTATGAGTTCAACATCGAGCATTTCGCTGACCTTTTCGACCAGTTCCACTTCCTGGTACGGCTTGGTCAGGTAATCGTTCGCCCCTGCCTTGCGGGCTTTCCTGCGATGCTTCTGACCTGCCCGGGAAGTGATCATGACGATCGGGACATGACGCAGGCGCGCATCGGCACGCACGTGCTCGAGCAGTTCGTAGCCATCCATCCGCGGCATTTCAATGTCCAGCAACATCAGGTCGGGCACCCGGTCATGCAATTTCTCCACGGCATCCACGCCGTCCTGGGCTGTGAGCACTTCGATCGAGTGATTCTCCAATACCCTCGAGGTCACTTTGCGCATGGTGATGGAATCGTCGACCACCATGACAAGCGGTTGACGTGTTTCTTCCTTGACCACGGCTTTCGGCTCAACCGGCTGCACAGCGGTTTCCAGGCCGCGCCTTATGAGTGGACCCATGTCGAGGATGATCATTACCTGGCCATCGGCTGCAATGGTGCCACCCAGAATTCCCGGAATGCTGCTGACCTGCGGGCCGACCGGCTTGATGACGACTTCCTGGTGACCCTGCAAATCGGCGACCCTGAAAGCTGCCTTGTGTTCGCCCGAGCGAATCATCAGCAACGATACGTTGTCGCTGTCCAGCGGCAGTGACGGCGCGCGCAGCAGTGGCTCCAGTTCCAGCAGGGGGAAGGCCTCGCCGGCAAATTCATAGGACGGTGATTCGCTGCGCAGCAAGTCCGAATATTCCGAAGGCGTCATCCGCGCGACACCGGCGACGCTGTTCAGCGGGATCTGGAAAGGCCGGTCGCCAACGGATACGCCGATGGCTTGCATGACGGCCAGGCTGAACGGAATGCGGATCGTGAAACGCGTGCCCTGGCCGCTCTCGGTGTCGATTTCCATCGATCCGCCGATTTGTTTGATTTCGCTGTTGACCACGTCCATGCCAACACCGCGGCCGGCCAGGCCAGTGACCGTGGTTGCGGTCGAGAAACCACTGTCCCGAATGAACTGGACCAGGCGGTGCTCGGAGACTTTCTCATCCTTGCCGATCAGGCCGCGCTCGATGGCCCGTTTGCGCACCGCATCCACGTCTACCCCGGCCCCGTCGTCCTGCACCCGGATAACAAACTCGGTTGCTTCTGCCTCGACGGTCACGGTGATATTGCCTTCTTCCGGCTTCTTGAGTTTACGGCGCACCTTGGGTAACTCGATGCCATGCGCGATGGCGTTGCGCAGCATGTGTTCAAGTGGCGCGGTAATGCGTTCGAGCACGTTGCGGTCCAGTTGATCATTGGAGCCGGCCATGCGCAGTTGCAGGCGCGCTTTCTTGCCGGTTTCGGCAGCGGCTGCCCGAACCACGCGGCGCAGGCGCGGTGCCGCGCTGCCGAAGGGCGTCATGCGCGTTTGCATGAGTCCTTCCTGCATTTCGGAACTGACTCGCGATTGCTGGGTCAGCAGGCTCTCCGCCTGTCGGACCGAATCGTCCAGCATGTCATGCAGGTTCAGCAAATCGCTGACCGATTCGGACAGTGCCCGTGACAACTGTTGCATATTGGAGAAGCGGTCGAGTTCCAGCGGATCGAATTCTGACGATCCTTTGGTGGCTGCGCTTTGATAGCGGGACATCATCTGCGCTTCGCTTTCGATGTCCATCTTGCGCAGTTGTTCCTTGAGACGCTCGACGGTTACATCCACTTCCTTCAGGTTGTGGCGCACGAAACCCAGCTGTTGTTCCATGCGCGATCGGTAAATGCTGATTTCGCCGGCATAGTTGACCAGCTTGTCCATCAATTCGGCCGCTACTCGAATCTGGGCGCCCGGGGCGGCATCTTCGGCCGCAGAGGCCGGCCGGTCCGGTATTTCCTGGAACTGGCGGGCGGGATCTTCGCGTAAATCCGGTTTCCTGGCGACCGGCTTTGCAGCCTTGCGCTTCGTGAACCTGGATTTGCGCCTGGGTTTGGCGGCGGTTTTTGCTTGCGCGCTTTCTTCGGCTGCCTGCTCCTTTGCCTTGTCGAGGTCGGTGACTTCTGGCCCGGCCGGTTTTTGCGGCGCTTCCGAGAGGTCTTTGAATTCCGCTGGTTCGCCGGCATCCGGCAGTCGCAGCGCGCTGACTCTCTTGTCGAAGCGGTCCAGCGCGTCGGCGGTTTGCGGCAGTCTGCCTGACTGGACCTGTTCAACCCAGAGGTTCAGCTTGTCACAACCTTCCTCCAGCGCCTGAACGGCTGCAACGGTGGCTTCCATCCGGTTGCTGGCGATGTTCTCGAGCAGGTTTTCCATGGCGTGACTGAAAGTACCCATGTCTTCCAGGCCTGCCATGCGGGCGCCGCCCTTGAAGGTGTGAATTTCGCGTTGCAGATTCTGAACGAGCTTGCGGTCAGATAGCTTGTCGCGCCAGGTATTGAGCAGCGTATCGCAACGCTCAAGCACCTCGTTGGCTTCTTCGAGGAAAATGGAAATAATGCTTCCTTCCTCGATGACAATGGCGCCACTGTCCGGTTGCGCGCTTTCCTGGGCTGGCGTTTCCATGGCCTGCTGCTGAGGTTCCCCTCGCTGCTCTTCTGTGGGCAAGCGTGGTTCAGACGGCGCCGTGTCTGCGGCAGCCGCGGTATCAGCTGTGCGGGCTGAATCTTCGTGTTCAGCCAATCCGGACAGTTGCCGGATGAGTTCGCTGTCGTCCAGCGGATAGCTTGCGGGATTTCCATCATCCAGCACCGCCAGCCGCTGGTGAATGCGATGCAGGCAGGTTTGCATGGTATGGGACGCAGCCCTGGTCACCGGCTGGTCGCTTTTCAGGCGATTGTCCAGGTAATGCTCCAGCGCGCGGGCGGCGGCCACCTCCTGTCCGAGGGGCGCCAGCGCCAGCGTGCCGGCCAGGGTGTGAATGGCCCTGACGAGGTTTGAACTGACGGCTTGCTGGGAGCCGGTCATCAGTGCGGAAACGAAGCTTTCCATTTCTGTGAGCTGGCCGCGGATCTCTCCGAGCATCAGTTGCTTCAGAGTCGGATCGATATCCCCACCGCCGAGAATGTCTTCCAGCTGGGCCTTGTCCGGGCTTGCCTGCGGGGCCGTGATCCCCGGGGCGTCTTCCACGGTGAGATCAGGCAGTGATTCACGCAGGGAGTGGATGTCCGGCTGTCCGCCTCCACTCAACTGCCTGGCGAATGAGGTCAGACTGTCGATGCCATCCTTGTCCAGCGCGGTGCTTTCACTGAGCAAACGCGCCTTAAGCGGAAGCAGGGCATCCACAGCCAGCTCAACCACTTCGCCAATGGCCGGCGTATAGCTGACCCGGCCTTCGATGAGCTTGTTCAGCAGTTCCTCGAAGCGCCAGGAGAAGTCGCCGATCTCTGTTGCGCCCACCATGCGCCCGCTACCCTTCAGAGTATGGAATCCCCGCCGGATTTCCGTGATCAGCTTGCTGTTCGAAGAATCCTCGAGCCAAGGTGCCAATTGGTTTGTGAGCTGGCTGTGAACCGAATCGAATTCCTCCAGGAATATACTCAGCATGGCCGGGTCGATATCCGGCGCTGCCGTCGCTGATTCTGGCGCCTTGATTTCTGTAGCAGCCGTTTGCGGCAATGAAATGGTGGTAGCCGGCATTTCGTCGCCACTGGCGCTGGCTTCCGGCAAACCGTCCAGTCGCGAGTGCATCACTTCGAGGAATCGCAGGCTATTGGCCTGTTCATCACGGCAACCGGCCAGGTAGAGCTCGAGTGCGGCGACTGCATCGGTCAGCGGTTCGAGGCTGCCGGCATCCGCCTCTGCAATCGTTTCAGGAGCAAGTGCTGCATTCAGCGCGCGACTGAGCTTGTCGGTCAGCAATGCGACCTCATCCTGGGAAGCGATTCTCAATGCGCCTGATATTTGCTGCAGTGTGGCTTCCCAGTCAGCTTCATCGTCACCTTCGAGGCGCTTTCTGACAGCATCCTGTGCAACATGCAGACTGCTGACGCATTCATCCAGCAGGCAGCTGAGAATTTGCCTTTGTTCCTGCGGGGGCAGGCCGATGAAACCGTCGCTCTTCTGCTCCTCGACCGGTTCGCCGAGTAACTGGATGTGCGTGTCGAGAATCGATTCCACTTCCAGCAACTTCTGGGCCAGGGCCAGGAGGGGAGAATCCAGGTCCGAAATGCTCGAACCGTCGGTATTTTCCAGTGCCGGCAGCAGGTCTTCTATCGCCCTGGCCGGTACCGGCAGGTTGAGCATGTTCAGCGTATCCGCCAACTGGCGCAGCGACGTAATACTCTCCTCGCGTTGTTCTTCGTCAACGCGGCCGGTCCGTAATTCCATGTCAAGGGTATCCTTGACCAGGCTGAGTTCTTCACGAACGGCTTCGCCGATTGACTGGAACAGGCCGGCATCACGACCGGTAACGGCGCCACGTGCCCGCATCAGCGCGTCGCGGTCGGGAATCAATTCCTCCAGCTTGAAACGCTCTCGCAGGGTATCAGTTGCCTTACTGCCCGGGCGGGCCTGTGCGGCGTAAAACAACAGCGCCCGCGAAAGTGCGGTAATGGTGTCGCTCGCCGGGCCTTTCTCGCCACCTTCGATCATTGCCTTCAGGGTGAGGTCCAGGCGCGCAAACAGGCGGCGCAGGGGCAGGTCATTGTCGATGGACCCGTCTCTCAGGCCTTGCATGGCCAGGTCCGCGATCCACCACAAGCGCCTGAGCTCATTGCGGCCAAGGCGAATATATAGCGTGCGGCAAACCTTCTGCATCGGTCCCAGCAGGCTGTCCTTGGACTGCTCTTTCAACCAGCCCAGCAG
>Ga0316201_10002133_pt1 | contig 13944 bp, 9 predicted proteins | sample CS6wburrow_MG_FD_204516 | JGI IMG/M metagenome (GOLD analysis project Ga0316201, IMG submission 204516) | Coastal sediment microbial communities from Delaware Bay, Delaware, United States - CS-6 worm burrow | ecosystem: Environmental > Aquatic > Marine > Coastal > Sediment | place: USA: Delaware... | reverse complement strand
GCACTTGCCCCCCGCCTTCTCCCATCGCGCCATCAATTTCTAAAATCGATTGTGTGTTGGATGTGATTGACATAAGTCAGTTCTAAAGTTCTAAATTTCTAAATTTCGGTTTTTATGTGGGTGACAACGGATTTTGTCGATTTCATATTAATTAAATAGTGTAGGGGCGAGCCGAAAGTGTTCGCCCAGGCGAAGGTGGCATTGAGGCCAATTACCCTAACGTTCCAATATTCAATCCCCGTCATGAGTTGTACTCAATCCCCGTCTTATGCCTTCCGTAACGAAGTTTCATTGTATTCAGTTACCCAATAAACTCTGAATTTGGCTCAATTGTTCAGAGCCTGGCGGTAAGCTTGGCCCCCAATTCATGTTTTCGGGATAACGTTGTTTGCGTAATTCATCTAACCGTTGTTGCAGTGCTATGGCTTCAGTATGTAGTTGCTGAAAAGTGTCATCGTCTACGCCCTTGATATTCCCGCCGCCGCTGCCCGAATAACCGTAATTAGACAATTTAATACCCTCTAACAGGCCCGCATCTTTTGCCTGAGTGGCGAGTTTCGTGCCGGTTAGCGGATTGTACACAAAAATCAGGAAGTAATCGGGCTCAATTTGCTCATTGAGTGAGAGGGTTTCGCGAATCTGATCTGCGGTTTCAAAGGGCAAACCAAACATATTGAATGATAATGTCATAATCCCATTTTCACGCGCCAGCGCAAAAGCATTCCTGATTTTCTGGTTAGAAATATTACGACGGAGATAGGTTTTGCGATATTCTTCATTCCCGCATTCAATCCCCATCATGACGAGACGACAGCCGGCTTTTGCCAGTATTTCAAATTTATCGCCTTGTGCGTTGTGAGGGTGGGCACAGATTGAAAACGGTAAACCAATGCTGCGCGGGTATTCAACGCTGAAGTTTTGTAACCATTGTCGGTCAAGCGTGAGATCTTCATCCCATAATTCTAACCATTCAGGCTTATATCGCGTCACAATCTCTTCTAAATCTTTCATCGCCACGGGAACGCTGCGTCGGCGAATAAAGGGTTTGGCTGATAAGCCATAAGCTTGTTGGAAAGCATGATTACAACAATAGGTGCATTGATACGCGCAGCCGCGTCCAACCATGTGGCTGGCCGTTTGAAATGGGCCACCGAGTTCGCCTAGTACTCGCATTTGATGCCGCTTCATCACATCCGCAAATTCAAACAAGTCATAATCAGGTGTGGGCAAAACATCTAAATCTGGAATCGGTGAGCGAAGCTTATTTTTTTTAAGTTCACCTGTCGTCGTTGTCCAAATATTTTCGATCTGAGTGGTATCATTACCCGTTTTGAGGCTTTGAACCAGTTCTAGCATGGCAAACTCGCCTTCACCTAAACAGATATAATCAACACAGGCATGTTGTATTGTTTCATCAGGTGCCAGTGTCGGCTGCCAACCGCCTACAATGATGGGCGCGTCAGAGAGGCCCTTCATACGATGTAACCAAGGATCCATCATTGTCCAATAAAAGGACATGGCCGAAACGGCGATCAAAGACGGTTTTTCAGTTTGCACTTTGGCCAGCAGTTCAGCATCAATAGTTTCTTGATCATGACGAAAATCGATCATCAATAAGGCGACTGAAAAGCCTTCGCGTTTCAGAACAGCCGAAAGCGTGGCAATGCCTAAATGGTATTCAGCGTTATCAGTGGGAAAAATAAACAGTACATCAGACATGGTATTGAGATTCCTTTAATGTAGGGGCAATCCTTTGTGGTTGCCCAGATTAAACAAGGGATTACCCCATAATATCGTTTATTTTGTAGGGGCAATCTATTGTGGTTGCCCCGATTGATTTGATTTATTATTACCACAAAGGCACTTTGATGCCAAGGTACGTCAAGATTTTGTACCTATCAGTCGCGTTAATCTATATTGTCGTTAAATACAACGCATTACTGAAAGTAAGTGAAAGGGCAACAGGGATTGCTCCTATAATATCGTTTGCTGGGGCAATCCGTAGGGTTGCCCTTTATGATTTACCCGATTCGATTCGCTATTCGCTATTCACTATTTACCATTTTCAATAGCGAGATCAAATTGCCGTCACATTTTTTGAGTAACTCTATGCCTTTTAGTAAAACATCACAAATTTCAACAATCATTGAATATATTGAACACCTTAATCCCGTTTCCATACTTGATGTCGGTGTTGGAATGGGGCAATACGGGTTTTTAACACGTCTTCATCTTGAACATCACAATCTGTTTCACATCGGTGAAAACGACATCACGCCGCGTGATCGAAAGGAATGGCGAGTGCGTATTGATGGTATTGAAGGCTACAAAGCCTATCTCACACCGGTTCATGATTACTGCTACAATCAGATCATGATAGGCGATGCCTTAAAGATATTACCCACTTTGCCAGACAAGAGGTATGAACTGATTTTAGCAATCGATATACTTGAACATTTTACCCAAAGCGATGGGATCATATTTCTTTCACAACTCAAAAGAGTCGCCAAGAAAGCGGCTTTAATCAGCACCCCGAAGACATTTATTCCGCAAGACTCCAATGCCAACCCTTATGAAAACCATCGTTCTTTATGGGAAAAGGAAAAACTGATAGAAAACGATTTTTCAAAGATATTAGACAATGATTTTTGTTGGATTGGCGTGTGTTCTTTGTGTTAGTGCTATGTACAGGAGAAATTTCCACGCAAAATGTTAATATATTAGAGACGCGAAGCATCGCGTCTCAAAAATCGCGTCTCAAAAATCACGTCTCAAAGATCGCGTCTCAAAAACTATCGCATATCAAAGACTATCGCATATCAGAGACGCGAGGCATCGCGTCTCTACCCAACTGTTAGAGAAAACGAATAGGGGGTAGGGATGCAGCCTACACTTGCTGACCAAATTGCCCATTACGATGATCTGCTATAGCCTGTTTAATTTCCTCTTCTGTATTCATCACAAAAGGGCCGTAACGTGCCACGGGTTCTTTGAGGGGTTGTCCAGCGATTAACAGAAAACGCGCATCAGTTTGTGCTTTTGCTGAGATATGATCACCACAGCCAAGTACGACAAGGGTTTCTGAAGCAGCAGCGGTTGTACCTTTTTCGCTGATGATTTCTAATTTTCCATTAATCATGTAGATAAAGGCATTATACTCTGCGGGTATCACTTCACTAAAGCTTTGGTTTTGAGGGACACTGATATCGAAGTAAATCGGATTGGTCGCAATTTCCTGCACGGGGCCAACTAAGCCATAAGCACTTGTTCCCGCAATCACACGTAAACGGACACCATTTTCTCTAAGCTCTTCAGGTAGGGTTTCGGCTTGAAACTCCTGATAACGTGGGGGCATCATTTTTTTGACGCTCGGCAAGTTGACCCAAAGTTGGAAACCATAAAGCAAGCCGTCTTCCTGTTCAGGCATTTCTGAGTGTATAATGCCACGCCCCGCTGTCATCCATTGAACGCCGCCAGGTTTAATAACGCCTTCATGTCCCGCACTATCACGATGTTTCACTCGGCCTTCAAGCAAATAAGTGACGGTTTCAAATCCCCGATGAGGATGAGGCGGAAAACCGGCAATATAATCTTTTGGATCATCGGAACGAAAAACATCAAGTAGTAGAAAAGGATCAAGCATATCCAACGACGGTGAGGCAATATATCTGACTAACCGAACGCCGGCACCATCTGATGTTTCATGCCCCTGAACCAGTTTAATAGCATCTCGTGCTTGTACTAAATCAACATTATTAGTCATGATGTGTTCCTTAATATCTAAATGTTTTAGATTAAATCATTTCTGATTCTAACGGATTTTGGGGGCAGCATAAATAATGTGAATCATAGCAGCAATGGGGTATTCGTTTATTCAGCTTCGCTGTTTTTCTATTCCTAATTACTTTTATTATATATAGCGTTTCCCGATCTCATGACGTACAGTTATATCAAGAAAATCGAACTGCAAAATAAATTTTGAACGAAAAGAAGGCCGCAAAATAAATTTTGAACGAAAAGAAGGCCGCAAAATAAATTTGAAACGATAATGATTTGTACTTAGCGAAGCACACCGAAGGTTCATTCAATCGAGAAACGCTATAGTTTGTCAGATAAATATGTTCAGATAAATATGTTGGCCTTTCCAATAGTGGATATCAAGGCATTGATAACTGATAACTGGTAACTGGTAACTGGTAACTGATAACTGATAACTGGTAACTGATAACTGATAACTGAAAAACTATAGTTTGTCCAGTTAGTATCGCTAAAAATGGGTTTTGCGCGCAAAACTTTTGCGTGAAAAATGATTTATTTTTCATTCTTCCATTTATACACCGATAACGATTTTGCCCTTTTTTTCATTTTAATAAGTTTAGATATGACGACATTATCCTCCCTATTTTTAATTTTTTTACTCATCATCACTTTACCCATCAACGCTGAAATCACAACCGATGGTACACTTGGCTCCCGCGCCAATTTACTCGGCCCTGATTATCAAATCGGTGCGGACTTGGGCCGACAACATGGTGGCAATCTTTTCCATAGCTTTCAAGACTTTAACTTGAATAGAATTGAAAGTGCCACGTTTTCTGGCCCGAATAGTGTTAGTAATGTGATTAGTCGCGTCACGGGCGGCAATCCTTCTAATATTGATGGGTTAATTCGCTCGACAATGCCTAACGCCGATATGTATTTCCTGAATCCGTATGGGATTATGTTTGGGCCCAATGCACAGTTGGACGTGCAAGGCTCTTTTCATGGTAGCACGGCCGATTATCTGCGTTTAGGAAACGGGGGACGTTTTGATGCGCGTCAGCCGAGTGACAGTTTATTGACGCTTGCGCCGATTGAAGCTTTTGGTTTTTTGACCGATTCACCTTCTAGCCTTAGCATACAAGACAGCAAATTATCCGTATCAGAAGGGAAAACGCTGTCATTCATTGGGGGTGATTTACAAATCACGGGCACCAATGCTTTTCGTGACGAAAAGACTCGTTTTCCGGTCGGTGATGAAGCGACTGTCTTATCAGCGCCTGGTGGACGTATTAATCTAGCCAGCATCGCTACCCCAAATACCGTGAAAATAACCCGTAATGATTTGAAACTCACCTTCAACGAGCAAGACGGCCTTTTTCGCGCTACAAATAGTATTTTTGATGTCACTGGCGAAGGTGGGGGCAGTCTTTTTATCCGTGCAGGTGATCTCACACTCACTAATACTCAAATTGATAGTCAAACGCTTGGTCATCAAAATGGTGGCTTGATTGATATTCAAGTGGCTAATTTACACTTAATCAATGGTTCAGAATTATTCACCAGAACATCGGGAACAGGTAACGCAAGCAGCCTTCATATTCATGCCACTGATAGCATTGAACTTTCAGGTATGAATCAGAATCAACGTGCGAGTACCATTAATGCGTCAACAGTGCTTGAATCATTTGATGGTGGTGATGCCAGTGAGATTCTGATAGCAGGCCACAATATATCATTTCTGGATGGGGCCCATATTTATTCCGAAACGCAAGGAGGTGGCAACGGTCCTCAAATCACAATCAGGGCTGAAGAATCAGTGCGATTTTCTGGCGTTGATAGCAGTGGTTGGCGCATAGCGGGCTTTACGATGGATGCCATGAGCAAAGAGAAAGGCGCGGGTCATGCTGGCAACCTGCTTATTGAATCCAAAGACATCAGCTTTGAAAATGGAGCAGGGATGCAAAGTGGTACCGCCGGTCAGGGTCATTCCGCCAATGCGACTATACGTGCGACTGGCACATTTACCCTGAAAGGACAGCATAAGGACAGCACTGGGAGCCAATTGCATAGCGGTGTGATGGACAGAAGCACTGGCGGGCAAGGTGGTCATCTCGTGCTTGAAGTTGGAGAGTTAATCATGAATGACGGGGCGCGTATCTATGCGTCAACCAATGGCCCGGGTAACGGGGGTAATATTACTATTCATGCCACTGGAACGGTTATATTATTAGGCATTAATGACCAAGATCAAGCCAGCCGCATAGTCAGTGAATCTAAGGGCGGTAAACGTGCTAGCACGGTTGGAGAGGGGGGTAGTATTGTATTAACCGCCGATAAACTCACGCTACGCGACGGTGCAAAAATCAGCACATCAGCAAAAGCCAGTAGCAGCAAATTAGCCGGTAAAGCCGGTGAAATTCAAATCACAGTTGGAAAAGACATTGTCCTCACCGGTTTCAATCCCTACGCGGAAGAACGGGTTGAATCGGGTAGCGGTATTTATGCTTTTTCTAAAGGGTATGGTGATAATTCGGATGATGCGGGTCACATTGTCTTGAAAGCGGATTCGTTAACGATTAAAGAAGGTGCCGTTATCAGAAGTAGTACCAATAATAATGCCCAAGGCGGCAATATCGATATCGAAGTTGGAGAAACGCTTAATATTGTGGGCCATACGTCACCCCTTCAGGATATTCAATTGTCGAGTGGCATTTATGCCACCTCAGAGAGTGTTGATGCTGAAGCTGGTTTAGGGGGGAACATTGTTCTCAAAGCCAATCGCTTAGTTATAAGCAATCAGGGTACGATTGCAACCGCCAGTGGTGGCGGCGGCAAAGCGGGCAACATTACCCTTAACCTGAATCAATTACAAATGGATAGCAATGCCTCCATTAGCTCCGAAAGCCAATTGCCAAATAAATATCAATTTGCCACACTGTTTGACCGAGATAAGGGTATCGTTATCTTAGGTGATGTGGTTGAAATTGCCGAAGATGAAGATGGCAAAATATCACATTATGCCAATATTGGTAACAGCTTAATCAGAATTCAACCTATTTATGCCGTTGCACATTTTGCTGATCTGTTTGAAGTGTCTAAGCAGTACAATCTTAAAGAAGGTCAAGTGGTTGAAGTGAAAGACATTGGTAATGGACAGTCCGCCCGTTTTGTATATAGTTATAATGACTCATATAAGCTTGAAGATTGGATAAAATTGGAAGCACAGCCAATCTCGGTAACTTTTGAGACTCAAAACAACCTAGATGCCATCGAAAAATGGTTTATTCCAGACGAAATACCTTATCCTTCCGGTACTTTGATTCAAGTCAACGATAGAGGTGATGGTAAACCGGCTCTATTTGTCTATTCGGCTGATATTGTGATTCCAGTCAATGGTAGATTGGAAGGGACACCAATTCGGATTAAGTCTTTTGATGTCACTGATAGTAATGCATTAAATCAGCTCGCCCAAATGTCTTTGAATAGTGATATTGCTACGGTGAATGATCAGCGTTTTGTGTTCCAAAATGATCAATGGATACCGTTGACGGGTAATGTCCATCAAGTGGTTGATTTGCCTGACACAGAAAAACTGATTCAAGCCCAAATCGGTAATGTTGCTCAAGTATCCAATATTGGCAATGGGCAACGGGGTGAGTTTATTTATAGCGGTTCTGGTTGGATTCCCTTAAATCCTAATCGTTATACGGTTCAAAACCGTTCTGAACTTGAAAAGTTTCCAGCGACAAGCGGCGATCTGGTAGAACTGGAAGACGCGGGAACGAGTCGTCATGAACACTTTTTTTATGTGGATGGGCAATGGCTTAAAAAAGTGAAAGGCGGAGATGCTGGCACTATAACGATTAACACTCATGGGAGTTTGCATTTATCTCATGACAGCACGATTACGACGGAAGCGGTGAGTGCTGGTGGTGGTGCGATTAGTATTCATGCTGACAGTTTAGTCTTTTTGCAGGATAGCCAAATCACCAGCAGCGTTCAAGAAGGGGCAGGAAACGGGGGTAACTTAACGATTGAAGGGCCACAGTTTGTTATTATGAACAACGGCAATATTATTGCCCAAGCCAATGAAGGACAAGGTGGCGATATTCATCTTGGCTCCAAGCAATTAGTCAAATCACCTTGTAGTCAAATCAGTGCGTCTTCTCAACTGGGCATTGACGGCAACGTGGAAATTGATTCGCCTGATGTTGATATGAATGCATTTATGGTGATTTTGCCAGGTGGATTTGTGGAAGCACAATTGAAGCAATGTACAATCGAAGAAATTGAGAATCCCAGTACCTTCAAAATTGATTTGAGTCGTAAAAGAGGCATGCCTTTTGGCAAATAAGAACAACATAGACTGTATTTTATAAGGGATTAAAAGCAAAAACGACAAGGATAGTCTAATCGAAGGGATTGGTTCTTTCGATTAAGAGATTGGTGATATCTTGTTTTAATCCTTTCATATACAATCCCTATCGTTCATTTTCGGAGAAACATAATGAAATCACAAATTATACTCACAATTGTTTTATTAATCATCAGCTTATCCATCAACGCTGAAATCACCACCGATGGTACACTTGGCTCTCGTGCCAATTTACCGGGCCCTGATTATCAAATCGGCGCGGACTTGGGTCGCCAACACGGTGGCAATCTTTTCCATAGCTTTCAAGACTTTAACTTGAATAGCTCTGAAAGTGCCACGTTTTCTGGCCCCAATAGTGTTAGTAATGTGATTAGTCGCGTCACGGGCGGCAATCCTTCTAATATTGATGGGTTAATTCGCTCGACAATACCTAACGCCGATATGTATTTCCTGAATCCGTATGGGATTATGTTTGGGCCCAATGCACAGTTGGATGTACAAGGGAGTTTTCATGCCAGCACTGCTGACACCTTGCGTTTACAAGATGGCGGACGATTTGATGCCCGTGAACCCGGCAATAGTCTGTTGACTGTTGCACCGGTTGAGGCATTTGGTTTTTTTACAGATTCACCAGCCTCTATTATCACTCAAGACAGCGATTTATCCGTTTCAGAAAATCAAACTTTATCGTTGATTGGCGGAGAAATAGATTTAAGTGGTCATTCACCGATCAGGTTTGATGAACAAGGTTTTATGGCCGTTTTTGCCCGTTCTAAACTCGCAACCTCAGCCGGACGAATCAATCTTGCCAGTATCGCATCTCAAGGTGAAGTCATTCCTCGCGAATTTGGATTAGATTTAAATGCAGAAGGCGGTCAAATCACCGCTAACAATACACTCGTCGATGTCAGTGGCCGAGGGGGGGGAAGCGTTTTTATTCGTGGTGGACAATTGATCATGCAAGATTCAGTCGTTCAAGCTTCAACATTAGGCGATTTAGAGGGTAAAAGTGTTGATCTGCAATTAACCGAATCTATTTCCATCAGCGGGAATTTAGTAAGCCTATTGACTTCAAGTTTTGGCAGTGGCGATGCCAGTTCATTGTTTATCAAAACACCAAACTTAAAAAACACGAGTTGGATAGTGAGTGCAAGTACTGATAGTGGCAAAAGTGCTGATATGGAGATTGAAGCTGACCAAATCAGCTTTGAAAACGGAGGTAGTATTGCCAGTGCTGTTATGGGGAATGGTCAAAGTGGTAATTTACATTTTAAGGTCAAAGAAATCTTTTCACTTTCAGGACGACGTCCGGGCAATATAGCTATAGGTGTTGCCACATACGATAATTTTCCCAGTGTAGTTGCTACGAATACTTTTTCAAATGCTAAAGCGGGTAATTTAAGCATTGAAACGGATCATTTACAGATGGATGGTGGTATTATTTCAGTAGACAGTTTCGGTGTTGGTGATGCCGGTGAATTTAATCTCCATGCGAACACTACAGAATTAACGAACGGTGCGCTTATTTCCAGTACCAGTTTTGTCCAAGGAAACGGTGGGAAACTTAATATTTTAATAGATGATACCCTTTCTGTTTCCGGGCAACGTTTGGGATCATTAACGATTCCTTTTGGCCCTACACTGGAAAATAATGACACTGGAATTAATAGTGCTACCTTTAGCACTGGTGATGCCGGGCAGATTTGGATTGAAGCGGATACGTTGTTATTGGCCAATGACGCTTATATGAGTACTGCAACTATCGGAGATGGTTCAGGTGGACAGTTGGTTATTAAATCGAATAACTTACATTTGATGAATCAAGGTTCAATTAGCAGTTCGTCTGGGATTTTTAATGACGGTGTGCTGTTAGAAGGTGTTAATGCTAAAGGGGGTAATGTCATTGTCCAAGTAAATCATCTGACCTTGAGCAAAGGTAGCTCAATCAATTCGACAAGCGTTGGTAAAAACGATGCTGGCAATGTTACCGTGCAAGCCAATACAATTCATTTGGAAGAAAGAAGCAATATTAGCACTGCGGCAAGACAAGCTACAGGAGGTAATATTACCATTAAAAGCTCTGATTTATTGCATCTACGTGAAAGTGAAATGACGACGAGTGTTGCTACTGGCAAAGGCAGTGGTGGCAATATCACGATTACAAATCCCACTTTCGTTGTTATGAACGGCAGTAGAATTATTGCCCAAGCCGATGCGGGACACGGTGGGGATATTTACATTAAATCTGACCAGTTTATCAAATCGCCTTGCAGTTTGGTAAGTGCGTCATCAAGATTAGGGATTGATGGTTTCGTTCACATTGAATCCCCCGATGTTGATATGAATGCATTTATGGTGATTTTGGCGGGCGGTTATGTCGAAGCACAGTTGGGGAAATGTATGGTGAAAGAAATTGAGAATCCCAGTACCTTCAAAATTGACTTGACTCGTGATAGAACAGTGCCTTTTGGAAAATTCATGAAGTTGAAATAATGATAGGGAAAGAGGGGCATTTCTTTTTTCCATTCCCCCCCTGTCCTATTCTATGCACACAATGGGTTTTTAACTAAACTAAGTTATTGAGTTTTAAATAGTTAATAGTGCAGGAAAGCGGAAATATCGAGACCCCCTCAGCCAACAGCTAAAGCAGTTGTCTAAAAGCTTAAGTCAGGTGGTGGTGACTACCTCTCTACAATACCTATTTTTAATTCCATTTTTATATAAAAAATGTTTATATACTGTATAAAGTTATCAAAGCCAAGGGCCTGATTTTCTTAATGTGGTTATTGATATTACCTGTAGAGACGCGATGCCTCGCGTCTCTCCAATCGCGCCTAAGCAAAATAAATTTGGAACGTAAATTTGGCCCGAAGCAAAATAATCTTAGCGCCCTAATGAACCATGATAGTGTTTTGCAAAAAAGCCTTTGGTATAAGGTTAATTTTTGGGAGTGGACGAAAGCTTTCGCCCACTCTACGATATTCAACTACGCTCGCTAGATTTAAGCGAGTTGTTGGTTACGATATAACATGGCCTGATGACTTATTTCATCAACACTTTTATCAATCCAGAGTTTTCGTTGCCAAAGCGTGTAATCAAAAGGTTCTCTCATCACTAAGCTTATAAAACGTTCTGCCTGAACCTCTCCCAATACACACATTAAAGCTTCCATTCCTTTTGTTCTGATTTCAGTATCAGCTATCATAATTATCAAAAACCTTCACAAATTCTATTGGATCAATGACTTTAATTTCAGTAAACTTTGAGAGTTTATTTAAAATTTTGTCATCAGTGGTTAGAAAATACTGCGCTTTGCCTTCTATTGCTGATGCGACATGTAACGCATCCTTTGCTTTCAGCCCAATCTGTTTCAAATTTTTGGCTTTATCTAACAGAGTTGATTTTTTCCATTTTCCAATCGCCTTACCGCCCTAATGAACCATGATAGTGTTTTGCAAAAAAGCCTTTGATGAATCTGATGCCATACCAAATATGGGTGAGAAAAATGTAGAAGGGGCTGCATAAGGTGACTCGCCAGTCTTCATAACGTTTGATATCCCAGAGTGCTTTGAGTAACGCGAAACCGTAGGCTAATAATCCGGCGATAAAAACAAGCTGAATGGTGCTTGAAAAAAAGCGGCCTAATGTTCCGATAATCAGAAATAGGACAAACAGTGTGGGTATAAAATAGGTTAATTTTCGGGAGTTTTCGGGATAATGCTTGGCAAAAAAGCCTCGGTGATAACCATAATTCCCAATTTGGCGCAGATGTTGGCGTAATTTGGCGCGTCGGTGGTGATGTACGATCAGTTCTGGAATATAGATTATCTTCCAACCTGTCATGATAATATCTCGGCATAATTTCGTGTCTTCACCTGGCCAAAAATCGGAATCATAACCGCCTACTTGAAGAAAGACTTCCTTTTTAACGATTAAATTGACACTGGGCCAATCATCGACTTCTTTGCTAGGGCTTATTGAAACATAGCGTTCTGGAAATCCCCCTGAGACTTTGCTTAAAAAGACGGCCCCTGAAACACGGGCCCAAAAGGCATCGCTTTTTGGCGTAATCGCTGGGCCGCCTATGGCACCCACGTTGCTTTGGGTTGATAAAAAACGGTGGGCCACGTCTAACCAATCAGATTGGGGATAGGCATCATCATCTATAAAAGCTAAATAGTGCCCTTTTGCTTTTTCGGCACCGATATCGCGTTTTATGGCTGGACTCACCGCGCCTGTGCTGATGATTTGAATGGGTAAGTGAGTGTAGGCAGTCGGTAATGTGATGTCATCATCGGGTAACAGAATGACTTCATAAGATTTAAAGGCCATTTGATCAATGTGAGAGAGACATTCGTCTAAATCAGTTGACCAGATTTTGAAAGGGATTATGATAGAAAAAGGGATGCTGTCATTCATGGGTTATTTTTTTTGTTGGGTTGTTTTGGGTTGGAGTGCAAACTTTAGTTTGCCATTAAACTAAAATTTGTACTCCAATCTTCCTACAACATAGCTCGAAAATATTCAATGGTTTTTGGAAGGCCTTCTTCCAATTTGATTTTGACGTTCCAGTTGAGGGCTTTTTGAGCGAGGCTTATATCTGGTTGACGTTGTTTTGGATCGTCGCTGGGTAGCGGTTTAAACTCTATTTTGCTGGATGAGTTGGTCATTTTGATGACTTTTTGGGCGAGTTCTAAAATGGTAAATTCGCCGGGATTCCCTAAATTGACGGGCCCTGTAAAGTCATCGGGTGTATTCATTAATCTGACAAAGCCTTCAATTAAATCATCGACATAGCAAAATGAGCGGGTTTGTGAGCCCTCTCCATATACGGAGATCGGTTCGTTTTTCAGGGCTTGTACAATAAAATTAGAGACGACACGGCCATCGTTGGGGTGCATTCTGGGGCCGTATGTGTTAAATATCCGTGCGACTTTGATATTTAATCCGTGTTGTCGACGGTAATCAAAAAATAAGGTTTCAGCACAGCGTTTGCCTTCATCATAACAGGAGCGGAGTCCTATTGGATTGACTCGTCCCCAATAACTTTCTTGTTGGGGGTGGATTTCTGGATCACCATAGACTTCGCTGGTGGAGGCTTGGAAAATTTTGGCATGGGTGCGTTTGGCTAAACCGAGCATGTTTATCGCGCCATGTACACTGGTTTTGGTCGTTTGCACCGGATCAAATTGATAGTGAATGGGAGAGGCCGGGCAAGCGAGATTATAAATTTCATCCATTTCGACGTAGAGGGGAAAGGTGACATCATGTCTCATGATTTCAAAGTGATGGTGATCCATCAGATGAATGATATTGTCTTTGGTGCCCGTAAAAAAGTTGTCAACACATAAGACATCGTGTCCATCGTTGAGCAGTCTTTCGCAAAGATGTGAGCCTAAAAAACCGGCACCACCTGTGATTAGGATACGTTTTCTGGTTGATTGCATGATTTTAATTAATTAATGTTTGTAGGGGCAATACCGAAGATTGCCTCATAATTTTTTATTAGCAATTGTTTGATGAATAATGATTAAAAAATAAACGCAAGAGACGCAAGAGACGCAAGAGACGCAAGAGACGCAAGGATGCCAGATTTCTCTTAACGTCTTTAGCGTCTTTAGCGTCTTTAGCGTCTTTAGCGTTTAAATTCTTTATAAGCATTCGTATCCATTAATATTTCTATTAACAGCATAATTCCTCATCTATTTTGGAAAAATCAGATAATACTAGATACAATCCTTGTCGTTACCAATTGTTTTACGGATTATATACAGTGGCCGTTGCACGACTTCGGTATGGATATGTCC
>Ga0316201_10002132_pt1 | contig 13945 bp, 6 predicted proteins | sample CS6wburrow_MG_FD_204516 | JGI IMG/M metagenome (GOLD analysis project Ga0316201, IMG submission 204516) | Coastal sediment microbial communities from Delaware Bay, Delaware, United States - CS-6 worm burrow | ecosystem: Environmental > Aquatic > Marine > Coastal > Sediment | place: USA: Delaware... | reverse complement strand
GTACAATGTCGAGATGCCGATATGTCAGGCTGTGCATAAATGCTTGAATGAGGGTCTGCGTATTGACGAGGCGATGCAAGAGATGTTGAATCGTCCCCTGAAAAATGAGCGGTAGAAACCAAATAAAACACACCATAACAGCGAGAACCATATGGCTTTTTGGCTTTTGAAATCAGAACCTTATAAATTCTCATGGGATCAACAGGTTGAGAAAGGCAATGGACGCTGGGAAAAACGCGTACGCAATTATCAGGCCCGGAATAATCTCAATGCCATGCGCGTCGGGGATCAGGGGTTTTTCTATCACTCGAACGAGGGGAAGGACATTGTTGGGATTATTGAGATCACAAAAGAAGCCTATCCAGATCCTGATGATGAAACAGGAAAATTTGTAACCGTTGATGTGAAGCCGGTGAAGCCCCTTCTGAAGCCCGTCACACTCAAGCAGCTCAAAAGTGATGACGTTTTACAAGACATGAAGGTCGTGCGGCAGGTCCGTCTGTCTGTTTCTCCGGTGACGGATGAAGAATGGTACCGCGTCTGCACACTGGGCGGGCTGTAACCTCTATTAAAGAAGGACGAACACAATCATGACACAAGATATTTACGCCCCTTCAACAGAAACTCTCAAGCGCGCAAAAATATCGCGCAAAGACTATGACGCGCTGTATAAGCGCTCAATCGAGGACCCGGAAGGGTTTTGGGGAGAGATGGCACAACGTCTGGATTGGTTTACGCCGCCCAAAACGATCAAAAACACCAGCTTTCAGTCCCCTGTCTCCATAAAATGGTATGAAGACGGGGTTTTGAATGCCTGTTACAACTGCGTTGATCGGCATTTACCGGAAAAAATGACCTCTACAGCACTAATTTGGGAAGGAAACGACCCGAATGAGAGCAAAAAGATCACCTATGGCGAGTTGAAGGATGAAGTATGCAAGCTGGCCAATGCGCTTAAAAGCCGCGGCGTTCAAAAAGGTGACCGTGTGGCCCTCTATATGCCGATGGTGCCAGAAGCCGTGTACGCGATGCTGGCCTGCGCGCGAATCGGGGCGGTCCACTCAGTTGTCTTCGGTGGGTTTTCACCAGAAGCCCTTAAAACACGAATTCTTAATTGCGGCGCAAAAATTGTCATTACCGCAGATGAGGCGCGGCGCGGCAATAAGACCACCCCCTTGAAAGCCAATACGGATGAGGCGGTTAAAAGCTGCATTAACGTTCATACGGTTTTGGTTCTCCGTCATACAGGCGCAGATGTCGCCTGGAATGACGCGATTGATGTCGCATGGGATGAACATGTAGACGTACAGAGTACAGATTGCCCCTGTGAGCCGATGAATGCAGAAGACCCGCTGTTTATCCTCTATACCTCCGGGTCGACCGGTACACCCAAGGGTGTCATGCACACAACGGGTGGCTATATGGTCTATACCAGCCTGACCCATGAATGGGTGTTTGATTACCGCCCCGGTGATGTGTATTGGTGCACCGCCGATGTCGGCTGGATCACTGGACATTCCTATATCGTGTACGGGCCATTGGCCAATGGCGGAATATCTCTGATTTTCGAGGGCATCCCCAATTACCCGGATTACTCGCGCTTCTGGCAAATCGTGGACAAGCACCATGTGAGCATATTCTACACTGCGCCAACAGCCATTCGCTCTATGCTGCGCGCTGGCGACGATTTTGTGACCAAAACCAGTCGAAAGTCCTTAAGAGTTTTGGGGTCGGTCGGTGAGCCTATCAACAAGGAGGCCTGGGAATGGTATCACAAGATCGTGGGCGAGAAGCGATGCCCTGTTATCGATACGTGGTGGCAAACCGAAACAGGCGGGCTCATGATTACCCCGCTGGTGAGCTTTGATCTCAAACCCGGCTCGGCGACCCTGCCCTTTTTCGGCATCAAGCCTGTCATTGTCGATGAAAAGGGGCAAACCCTTGAAGGCGAAACAGAGGGCAATCTTTGTTTTTCTGATTCGTGGCCGGGGCAAATGCGTGGTGTCTTTGGTGATCCACAACGTTTTGAAGACACGTACTTCAAGCATTTCCAAGGCTTGTACGAAAGTGGCGATGGTGTACGGCGCGATAAAGACGGCTATTACTGGATTACCGGCCGTGTGGATGATGTCATCAGCGTCTCTGGACACCGAATCGGCACTGCCGAGGTCGAGAGCGCTATCAATGAGCATCCCGGTGTTGCCGAAAGTGCCGTGGTCGGCTCTCCGCATGAGATAAAAGGCGAAGGCATCTATGCGTACGTCACTCTGGTTTCGGGCGTCGAAGAGCAAGAAACTCTAAAAGAAGAGATCACGAAAACAGTACGCAAAACCATAGGGCCGATCGCCACTCCGGATGTTATATTATTCGCTCCGGCGCTACCAAAAACACGTTCAGGGAAAATCATGCGCCGGATCTTAAGAAAAATTGCCGCCTTTGATGAAGAGCATATCGGTGATACTTCTACTCTGGCAGACCCGGACGTGGTAGAAGACCTCATTAAAAGACGTACCCATGCAACAAACTACAAGATATAGACATGACTGATAAACCTCATATTGCTGCGTTAAGTCCTGTTTCCATTGGTTTAAAAGAAGGGAAGGACTACTTTTTTTGCACCTGCGGTCGTTCGGAAAACCAACCCTTTTGTGACGGATCACACAAAGGGACAGGCTTTCATTCTCACAAATTTACAGCTGAGAAAACCGGGGAAGCATGGCTTTGCCAATGCAAGCATTCCAAAAACATTCCGTTTTGTGATGGAACGCATTCCTCTTTGAAAGATGAATAGATAACTTTAGCGCCTGTTTTGCCTTGCTTGAATACGCTCTGAAAAGCTGTTTGCCTGTGCGATAATGCGCTTTGCTTCTCTTTCATTGCCCAGATGCAAACTTATACTTGCGGCCTCTTTGTACAAGTTCACAGAAGCATACGAGATCGGCATGGGGTATCGTGTGGCCTCCATTAAGATGCTGTGCGCTTTTTTAAACTCCCCTTTGACACGGTATATTCGGGACAGGCCAAGACGTGCATCCACCAGCAAAGGATTGTGCTTTAGTGTTTCTTTTAAAAGCACAATTGCTTTGGCACGTCCATGCGGATCTATATCTGGATAGGATAGAAAATGTACCATCGCCTGATTGTTCCAAAGAGTGGCAAAAGCCGGATTACGCATTCTGGCTTGTGCAGCCAATAACAAAGCTTCCTCGTACGTTTTTTTTCGCTCTTGCGGCGTTCTCAGCGCTCCGGCTTTGGTTAAAAGGTGAATGCGGTAACGCATTTGCAAATCATATGGCTTTTCCCATGTATCAGGCGCGTATTTCTGGGCTAGAAGAATATTCTGATACCCTTCTTCTGACTTGTTTTGTTGCAGCAGAGCCGAGGCTTTTCCAGCGTAATGAACGCCAAGCGCGGCAAAACTTAGCCAGATGATCGGCGCTGCGAGGACTAAAAATAACACGGCTTTTAGAAGTAGTTTTTTTGTGGTGGTACCCGCAACACTTAGAGACAGCTCCTTATCTCCAACAATACGTACAACGCGGTCATACCAGAACGCCATGAGCAGCGCAGCTACGATTAGCGGCGGGGGCATGTAGAGATGGAAACTGACATGTGTGTGCCCAGCCAGTGTTAACAGCCCGCAAAAAGAGGCGTACAGCCATAGCCTGTCTTGGCCCTCCGGCACCGACTTACGTGTGGCCTTGAGTGTCAAAATAAGAACACAAATCAAAATCCCGTAAAAGAGTATTGGTGCCAAAACCCCCATTTCTGCCCAGAATTGCAAAGGGTCCATATGCGTAAAATAACCATCACTCATGTCTTTGGGATCGCGGTGGCTTGGGTAATAGTAATAGAATGTCCCCAGCCCGGTTCCGCTCCAGATGCGCGGTTTTATGATGTCCCATGTTGCGCCCCATATGAGTTGGCGCTCGACCACGCTATGCCTGTCTGTCGGCAAAGACACCAGTGTCTGGGATAGACGGCCTGATGATTCGTGGTTTACAACCCAGAACAACGCCGCCCCACAGGACAAAAGCATCAGTACCTTTTTTCCCGTGACCGATTTGTTTTTATAAACAAAAGCCAGAAACAAGATCAACGCAATGGCAAATGCCAGCAATGCCCCCCGGCTTTGCGTGATAAAAAGCGCCACAAGCAAAAGCATGACCAACGAAAAGGCCAGTATTTGATGGCTTTTCTTACGTACATAGAAAAACAAGCCCAAAGCCGGAAACAAGCAGAGATTAAAAATCGCAGCCAGATTATTAGGATTGAGCATCGGGTGATGAATGCGTGGGCCGTACACGTCGAAAAGAAAGAAAAACTGTATCAGCGCCCAAATCGCCATCCCTGCGATAGCCACCCCCAATGCGCCAAGATGAACAGCCAGCCATTTGGTGCGTGATTTGGATAAAACAGCGGTTATGAAAAGATACGGAAAAAGGCTAAAGATCATGGCAAAAAGCGTGCTGTTGTATGGCACGCTTGACCAAGTCGGACTTATTCCGACATACGCCCAATAGCCCAGAACGCAGAAAAACACCAGCGGGTACGGCCCTTTCCATCCCCGTTCAAATCCCGGCCAGAGTGATATGGCGCCAAAGAGAATACTGCCTCCTATTGTGGGTAGAAAAAGGATGCTGTTTGTGCCGGTAAAAAAGACCCCGGCAAGAAAGCTTCCCATCAAAAGCGGGACGCTAATGACCCAGGGGAAAAGGCTTTTAGGGTTTTTTATGGCATGGGCTATATGCATTGGAGCTTTGGCGCTTTATTTAGGCGGCCAAGCCGACTGCGGCTTTGTAAAGCTCAAGAAGCTCTTCTGCTTCGCGGCGTTTTTCGCCATCCATTTTTCGTAATGTTACGATCTTGCGCATGGTTTTGACATCAAACCCGACGCCCTTGGCTTCAGCATAGACCTCCTTGATATCTTCCATAAGCGCGGCTTTTTCTTCTTCCAGACGCTCGATTCGCTCGATGAAGGACTTCAGGCGTGACCCAGCCACACCGCCAACATCTTTTGTCTCTTCTTGTGTGTTTTGTGGGGATTGCTGCGCTTCATCCGTGGCAGCCGGAAATGCTGCGACATTCTCGGTCATCATCTAACTCCTTTATTGGTTTTGATTCGAATAAAGTGAGTGTAGCGGAATACAGCCACGCGATAAGTCTTTTTTACCGCCCGTCCCCAACAAAAATCTTATTTTATGGGTTTATTATGATCCTGCATTAACGCACGATCTTGCCGCTCCATGTCTCTACAAGGATACCATGTTCGTTATCCACGTTGTTATGACGGCCCACTTGCAAGAAAATAACCATTTCCTGTGTGATGGTTTCCTTGTCATTGGCCAGTTTGTAGTCCCTCAGGCCGCTGGGCACATAAGAGACCATAACCTCTACCCGGTACAGCCAACGATACCGCCCACCAACAGCACCCTCTTTCTTCATTTCAGGCAAATCTGTGACAAAAGCACGCACATCATATTTGCCACTATTGAGTGTTGTCAGAAAATTCTTATCTTTTAAAAAAGCAACATATTCCTTGTTGCCTGTTTCTGATAACTTTTTTCGCTTTTGCTTATAGGTTTGCTGAAAATCGGCGGTGTTATAAGACATCAACTCCGGCACTGTGTCCTCAACCCATTTGGTTATTGCCGAATTTATGCGGTGGCGCATATGAAGCGGCGTTGCTGTATCCTGTAGCCCTTCGCTTGGGTTGGGTTCATCAATCACGGCATCAGGATTGGCAAAAGGCGCCTGCATCGTTTCTGAAGGATCCGGTCCCTGCTCTTTTAATGTTGGAAAGAAAAATTCAAGCCACCCATCTGCGTGTGCCGGTGCCGGCATCGCGAATAACAAGAATACAGACACACCAAAAAATAATAAAGTTGATCTAAAATACATATCTTACCCTCTCCCTTCCATACACTCTTTTATTTAAACACAATTCCTGTCTGATGGAAGTCTTGTCTTTTCACTTGACCACAACTAAGATCGCTCTGCTTGTCGCCGTGACCCAATGAAAGCTATACCATCATAACATATATGTTTTTGTGTTAAAAAATGACAAATAACCCGGACAAAGAAAAACTGGAGAGAAATACGCTTGGCGGGCGCCTGGCGCGCTATGGGCGTGTATCGGGTACAATGGCAGGGTTGGCGACGCGACTTGCCGGAGAGCGTTACCTTGGGATTAACATTGAGCGTGAAGAACACGCAGAAAAGCTTATGTATGCGCTGGGGAATCTCAAAGGCCCCCTGATGAAAGTCGGACAAATTTTATCGACAATCCCCGAAGCCTTGCCCCCTGAATACGCGCAGACCTTTCAGCAACTCCAATCCAACGCACCGCCGATGGGCTGGTCATTCGTCAAGCGCCGCATGAAAGCTGAGCTTGGACCGGGCTGGGAGAAGAAGTTTAAATCTTTTGAGAAGAACGCCGCTGCAGCCGCTAGTCTGGGACAAGTCCACAAAGCGGTCTCTACTGATGGCCGCGCCTTGGCGTGCAAACTGCAATATCCGGATATGCAATCTGCCATTGATACGGATTTGCGCCAGCTCAGGCTTATTTTTTCTCTTTACGAGAAATATGATAGCGCCATTCAGACCGGGCAGATCCATGAAGAACTCTCACAGCGCCTGCAAGAAGAGCTGGATTATGATCTGGAGGCCAGGTATTGCAAGCTCTACCGCCATATGCTAGCGCATGAGAAAAATGTTCATGTGCCCGAGATTATTGATGATCTGTCTACCGATCGCCTGTTGACAAGCACATGGCTGGAAGGCAACAAGATCCTTGATTTTGTTGATGCCGATGCGCAAACGCGCAATCAGTTGGCTATGAATTTGTTCCGGGCGTGGTATGTCCCGCTGTATCACTACGGGATTATTCACGGCGATCCGCACCTTGGCAATTACACGGTGCGTGATGATCATTCGATTAACTTGCTCGATTTTGGCTGTGTTCGCGTATTCCCGACGACCTTTATTGGCGGGGTCATTGACCTTTACAATGCGCTGACAACCAATAATATTGATCTGGCCGTGCACGCCTATGAAACATGGGGCTTTAAAAACCTAAGCAAAGAGCAGGTTGAAACGCTTAATATATGGGCGCATTTTCTTTATGCTCCGGTCATGGACGATACGGTGCGCCCGATCGGAGAGGTTACAAACGGCATTTACGGGCGGGAAACAGCCGAAAAAGTTCATAAAAAGCTGCGTGAAGTCGGCGGCATTCAGGTTCCAAAGGAGTTTGTTTTTATGGATCGCGCCGCGCTTGGACTAGGATCTGTGTTTTTGCACCTGAAAGCTGAAATAAACTGGCACCGTGTATTCAATGAGCTCATCGAAGGGTTTGACGTAACAAAAACGCAAGAAAAACAAGGCTCTGTGCTTAAAAAATTCTCCATTCCGGCGCATCACTAACCTTACCCTTGACTCCCAGACTTTTTCCACAGTGGGGATAGAATCCTCGATTCGTTTATCCCCAAAAAATGCGGCGCCTCAAGCGGTTTTCGTAAAGGTTTATAAATATTTATCCTTCATACTGTCTGAGTGGGTAACTGTTTTCTACAGCGTATTTTGATTTGAATTTATGAAATCGGGCAGGATGCTCCAGGGATTTTTACAAGGATGGACAGTATTTCGGGGGGACATAAAATAAGCTCCGACAAGGCCAAGAAAAAAGAAACATTTTTAAGCGCCCAAAAAGGGAATATCTTTTTCACTCTTTTTGGCGCCATTGCTGTGGTTGGACTGATTGGTGCCGGTGTCGTTGCGACGATGCGCGGCCCCTTAACCACAATGGTTGAGGTGAACAACCGCGCCAAAGCCCAAAGTGAAATGATGATTGCCTCACGCCTCACCTTGCTTGAGGCTACGCAGTTGGCTGGCGATGGTGACTGCGATTCAGACGGTTTTGTTGAGCCTTTGGAGTGGGTCGACGCCAGCGGCGCCGGGCCGGATGGCGTGTTTGGCTCTGACGGCGGTGGCTTTCTCCCTCCTGAGGTTGGCACCTCACATCTTGACCCTTGGGGCACGCAATATGGTTACTGCGCCTGGGATGCCGGTGGCACGATTGATGCCATTGGCTGCGATGTGAACACAGATGGCAATTATTACCGTCTGGACGGGAATGGCGGCGTGGCTGACGAGACCTACACCGTGATTGCGCTTATCTCTGCCGGGCCGGATGGCGTTTTTCAAACAATTTGTGAAGAAGGGGCCTCTGCAAGTGCAACAAAAGGCGGGGACGACCTTTTGACGACCTATACCTATTCCGCAGCAATTGCCGAGACCGGCGGGCTCTGGAACATCAAAAGCGGTGACCCGGCCACAGCGCAAATCAACAAAGAGCTTGAAGTCACGGGCGGTGTGTCGTTTTCCTCCGGGATTAATTTGACCGCCAGCACCGCCGCCTTGCAGCTTGGCGCAGCCTCTATGCTGTTTCCCACAGAAAGCACACTCAGCACCTGTAACGCGGCCAATGATGGCCTTTTAAGGCTTAACACTTCAACCGACCCGGATCACCTGCAAGTTTGTGACAATCCCACGGGCTGGGTGTCGGTGTCGGATGGCGCGCCGGGATTGAAGCTCTGGCTGGATGACGGTCCGGGCGGGCCTAATGAGATTTACTACAATACAGATAATGTCGGGATCGGCACCAACGATCCCGCCTTTACGCTGGATGTGAGCGGCACGCTCAACGCCACCGGCGCAGCAACGCTCGGCAGTACACTGGGCGTGACAGGCGCAACAACGCTCAGCACCCTGAATGCTACCGGCGCGGTCGATTTTGATACAACGCTCAATGTAGATGGGAACAGCACCTTGGTCGGCACGCTCAACGGTCAAGGCGCGGTTGATTTTGACACAACACTCAATGTCGATGGGGCCACAACCCTGGTCGGCACGCTCAACGGTCAAGGCGCGGTTGATTTTGATACAACGCTCAATGTCGACGGGGCCACAACGCTGGTCGGCACACTGGATGCGCAAGGAACAGTCTCGAATTCCACAGGTGATGTTGTTTTGGGCGACAATGTCGATATCACTGGAAACCTGGATATGCAGGGCAATATCGCCAATTCCACGGGCGATGTCAGTGTGAATGACAATCTCGATGTAACGGGCGATATTGATGCTACGGGCTCTATTTCCGCAGGCTCGACCGTGAATGTGAATGGCGACCAATTGGGGCCGGCCTCAAATTGTACATCCTCGCAAAAACTGCAATGGACGAACGGCTCCGGCTGGGGCTGTATTGTGGATCTGCAAGGTGGTGGCGCTGGTGGTTCACCGCCGGATCTGGAAGATGTTCTGACTCAAGGCAATAATGCCAATACGCTAACAGCCATTAATCTGGGCGGCGTGGCTGTGGGCAGCACAACGCTCAGCTCCGGCGCGGCTGCACTCGAAGTGGATGTGACGGGCGAAGTCGGTGCGACCGAGTTTTGTGACGCCGATGGCAATAATTGTTTCACCACAGACGAGATGAACCAGAATATTGCCGAAGTGCTTGGGGTTGGGAATGATGCAGGCGGCGCAACGAGCCTTTTGAACCTTCAGGGATTGGCGGTGGGCTCCTCGACCATCAGCACGGGTGGCGAGCAGAATCTTGAAGTGGATATCACGGGCGATGTCGGGGCCACATATTATTGTGATGCCGCTGGCAACAATTGTTTCACCGCCGCGAGCGTGGCCAGCGGAACGGCGCCTGCGCCGGGCGCAAACCGCGAGGTGGTGTTTAACTCCAACGGCCAGCTCCATGCCGAGAGCGGGTTTATATACACTAGCGCCGGGCGGCTGACCTTGAGCTATTCCTCCTCCAACCTGTTTATTGAGGGTGGGAATGAGAGTGTCACAGGTAGCTGGAACGTCGCGTTGGGGAATGGTGCAGGACTAAACATCACCTCCGGGCAGGAAAACGTGTTTACGGGCTATAATGCTGGGGCTCAGGTTACGGATGGTGGCAGAAATACTTTTGTGGGTGATCAAGCGGGCGATAATTACACCTCTGGTAGTTATAACATCGCCATGGGCTGGCATGCCGGGGGCACGGGAAATAATAATATTGATATTGGCGGAGATGCCGCAGCATTCAACACCGGAAGTTCAAATGTTATCATTGGCCGAAACGCTGGACGAGGGGTTTTTGGTGTTACAAACTCCAGTAGCAATGTCTTTATTGGCCAGAGTGCGGGGCTTGCAGTTACGACAGCCTTGAATAACGTCTTTATGGGATATCAAGCCGGGGACAGCACCACCAGTGGGGATGACAATATCCTGATCGGGTATGATGTGGATTTGCAATATGTCAGTCAGAGCAATTACCTCAATATTGGCGATACGCTGCTGGGTGATCTGGATACGGGCACAGACCCGCGTATCGGGACGTATAAATATTGTGATGAAACGCTGACCACCTGCTTTACCGCCGCCGATATTGCCAGTGGCGCGGCCGGGCTTTGGGTCGCGGGCGTGGGTGATGACATATATTATAACTCCGGCACACCGCGTGTGGGTATTGGCACGACCAGCCCTTCTGTTTCCCTTGATCTGGGCAGTGTAACCGATGCGGTTCTCTTCCCGCGCGGCACAACGGCCCAGCGCCCGGGCGCAGGCGTCGACGGGATGCTGCGCTATAACTCCACCAATGCAAAGTTTGAAGCGCATCAGGGCGGGAGCTGGAAAGACATCATGACCGATGAGGCGATTGCCGCTGCGCCTGATCGCGGGATTCAGTTTAACTCCGGCAACAAAATGGGCGCGGTGGATGAGTTTAAGTATCTCGCCAACGGTGATTTTGTTGTCGGCTCCCCGCAGCTCGATGATGATGGTGATGCTAGCCATGACAACCGGATGTTCTACAACAAAACCAAAGGTGCTTTTCGCGCGGGGCGGGCCCAGAGCACGCAATGGGATGATGCAAATGTCGGGTGGCGTAGTGTCGCCTTGGGTAGTAATTCCACAGCCAGTGGAAGCGAGTCTATTGCCTTTGGCAATGCGACGGCAAGCGGCGGCCAATCTTTTGCTGTTGGCGGTTTTGGCGGAACGACAACAGCCTCACAAACCGGCGCCATTGCTATGCAAGGTGGGACAGCATCCGGAATGAACAGTTTTGCTCTTGGCGGTGGTGCAGGAGCTAGCGGTTTAACGGCTGTGGCCATCGGGCAAAATACATCAGCCGCCGGGATGGGCAGCACTGCATATGGCCGTGCTGTTTCAACCGGCGCTGCGGCCAATTACTCCATCGCCTTTGGCTTAAGAAGCACTCCAAATTTCGCCCCCTCTATTACAGGGGCCTACTCTCTTGGTATCTTTATGGGTGGGCAGGATAACATTGACCTAACGGCCTCCAATACACTCGGTCTGTTCGGCGGAACGATGGTGATTGACCCCGCGGATCCCGCGACGGAACTGGCGGCATCCAAAGGTGGTGAGCAGGATCTGGAGCTGGATGTCACCGGCGATGTCGGCGCGGTCAATTACTGTGATGCCGACGGGAACAATTGTTTCACCGCCGCGAGCGTGGCCAGTGGGGCCTCCCCCGCTCCCGGTTCAGACCGCGAGGTGGTGTTTAACTCCAATGGGGAGCTCCATGCCGAGAGCGGATTTAAGTACGTTTCCTCCGGAAAACTGAATATCGGTACGATGGGCAACGGCAATGTCTTCATCGAAGGCGGGAACACAACCACGGCAGGAGAACAAAACGTTGCTTTGGGCCATGGCGCACTGATCAGCCTCAGTTCGACCTGCGCCGGAGATAACTGCTCTTACAACACGGCCATTGGACGGCTAGCTCTTAATGTCAACACAACAGGACGATATAATACGGCTGTTGGCGCAAATACGCTCGATGCTAATATAACGGGAGGTAACAACGCGGCTTTTGGCCTCAATGCTATGAGCAGCAACATAACCGGCAGCCTTAATACGGCCATTGGCATGGGTACGCTCCAGAGCAATGTTGCCAAAAACAACAACACCGCCATTGGTTATGATGCCATGCGCTACGCTGATGATGATGCCACCCCGGCGAATACGTTTAACACGGCCCTTGGTTATCAGGCCCTGCGCGGGAGCACGACGGCGGCAAACAACACAGGCATCCACAACACGGCAATGGGAGGGCTCTCTCTTCAAAACAACACCACAGGGGTGAGCAACGTTGCCAGCGGGTATGGCGCAATGTTTCTCAACACCACAGGCGGGAACAACACCGCCATAGGACATAATGTGCTTCGAAGCAACACAGAAGCAAATGCCAATACCGCCATCGGTGAAGCGGCGCTACACTTTTTTGATAACACAGGCTCAACTTACAATGTTGCGGTCGGGTACAGAGCCCTTTACGGTGTGAGTGGATCCACAACAGGGATAAGAAATACCGTGCTAGGCGCTCTGGCCGGAGATAGCATCACCAGCGGGTCAAACAATATCCTCATCGGCTATCAAACTGATGTCCCCGCCCCGACGACGAGCAATTACCTCAATATCGGCGATCTGTTCACCGGGGATATGAGCGCCGGGCTGGCTTATGTCAGCTCCACAGGCGCGTTTAGCCCCGCCATCGGGACCACGGGCCAGCGTCCGGGCAGCCCATCGAACGGGATGTTCCGATATAACGCCTCGAATGACCGCTTTGAAGGCTATCAGGGCGGCAGCTGGCGGGATATCCTGACCGATAGTGCTATTGCCGCCTCCCCCGACCGCGGGATTCAGTTTAACTCTGGCGATCAAATGGCCGCGGAAGCCAACTTCACCTACACGAGCGCAGGCGATTTCATCGTTGGGTCTTACCAGCTCGATGACACCGGCACCGGCAACGAAGATCGCCGGATGTTCTTTGACAAGTCCAAAGCGGCGTTCCGCGCGGGCCGCGTGATCGGCACAGAGTGGGATGCCAGCAATGTTGGCGATGAGAGTATTGCGCTCGGGACTGCCACACAGGCCAGCGGCGCGCAAAGTACAGCGATTGGTATGGTGGCCAATGCCAGCGGCATTGCCTCGACTGCAATTGGCTGGAACGCGCAGGCCAGTGGTAACTTAAGCGTGGCCATCGGAATGAATACGGCCGCGAGTGGCACTCACGCTATGGCCCTTGGTTACGACAACACGGCCAGCGGCGACAATAGCGTGGCCATTGGAGACAACACGACCGCCAGTGGGGACTCCAGCACGGCGATGGGCTATTACACCACGACGAGCGGCAATTACAGCACCTCGATGGGCTTAAGTACTCAGACCAGTGGGAACATGAGCACCGCGATGGGTCGCTCTGTGATTGCCGGGAGCGGCACACCCGGTGATGGCGCGGGTGATGGCTCTCTGGCCATTGGTTTGATAGATGATACGACCATTGTTTCGACCCTGCCCAAAGTGACGGGCGTGCAGTCCATGGGGATCTTCATGGGCGATCAGGACGGCGGCGTTGATATGACCGCAAACAATACAATGGGCCTGTTCGGCGGGACGATGGTCATTGACCCGGCGGTGCCATCGACTCAGCTGGCCGCGTCCACGGGCGGAGAGCAAAATCTTGAGCTTGATGTGACCGGGGATGTCGGCGCGGTCAATTACTGTGATGAAGACGGGAATAACTGTTTCACCGCAGCCAGTGTTTCCGGTGGCTCTGGCGCTGCGCCGGGGAGCGATCGTGAGATCGTGTTTAACTCCGGTGGTACGCTGGCGGCCGAATCCACTTTTGTTTATACCAGCGCGGGTGATTTCATCGTTGGCTCCTATCAGATTGATGACACCGGCACCGGCAGTGAAGATATCCGCATGTACTTTGATGTCTCCAAAGCAGCCTTCCGGGCTGGTGGTGTCGGCAACAGCGATTGGAATTCGTCGAATAGCGGCCTATATAGTGTGGCCATGGGACAAAACACCCAAGCCACCGGCTCGGCTGCTATTGCCTTGGGTAATGGTGCTAATGCTGACG
>Ga0316201_10002131_pt1 | contig 13945 bp, 11 predicted proteins | sample CS6wburrow_MG_FD_204516 | JGI IMG/M metagenome (GOLD analysis project Ga0316201, IMG submission 204516) | Coastal sediment microbial communities from Delaware Bay, Delaware, United States - CS-6 worm burrow | ecosystem: Environmental > Aquatic > Marine > Coastal > Sediment | place: USA... | reverse complement strand
TGGGGTCGACATCGGCGTAGAAGCCGCGGAAGACCCCGGCATTCTCCAGTCGGCGGATCCGCTCCGAGCAGGTCGACTGGGCGACGCCGACCCGGGCGGCAATTTCCTTGTTGGACAGGCGCGCATTCTCCTGAAGAACCCCAACAATGGCGCGGTCTGTTCGGTCGAGCATCGATATTTTGCCCACTATCCGAATACCCTTCGGTTGATATTGACGTTCTCCGCATCAATCATACTATAGGTGATAGCACAGCGAAGAAGCGCCGGGTTTTCGACCTCCTAGCCGTAGGAACGGCGCCATACGAAAGGGATTGGCATGAGCCGCCACAGCTGGGCAGAGCCCTACAAGATCAAGGTTGTCGAGCCGATCCGGATGACGACCAAAGAGGAACGGGTTGTCGCTGCCCGGGAAGCCGGCTACAACACCTTCCTGCTCCGTTCGGAAGACGTCTATATCGACCTACTAACCGACTCGGGGACTTCGGCCATGTCCGACAACCAGTGGGCGGGAATGATGATCGGTGACGAGGCCTACGCCGGCAGCAAGAGCTTCTACAACCTGGTCAGTGCGGTCCAAGATGTCTACGGGTACGAGGAGCTCGTGCCAACTCACCAGGGTCGCGGCGCCGAACACATCCTCAGCCAGATCCTGATCAAGCCCGGCGACTACGTACCGGGGAACATGTACTTCACCACGACCCGGTTCCATCAAGAGCACGCCGGCGGCAAGTTTGTCGATGTCATCATCGACGAAGCTCACGATCCGGGCAGCCTGCACCCGTTCAAGGGGAACATCGATCTCGCCAAGCTCCGCAAGTTGATCGACGAAGTCGGCGCCGCCAAGATTCCCTACATATCGGTTGAGACCAACGTCAACATGGCAGGCGGCCAGCCGATGTCGATGGAGAACCTCCGGGCTACCCACGAGCTCTGCCATGCCAACGGCATCCTGGTGATGCTCGACGCCACCCGCGCAGTTGAGAACGCCTGGTTCATCAAGCAACGCGAAGCCGGCTACCACGACAAGAGCGTCGCCGAGATCATGCGGGAGATTTGCTCGTACTCCGACGGTGCCACCGTCTCATCGAAGAAGGACAACCTGGTCAACATCGGCGGGTTCCTGGCGCTACGCGATCCGGAACTGGCCAAGCAAGCGCGAGCCATGCTCGTTGCGTTCGAAGGCCTCCACACCTATGGCGGAATGTCGGGTCGCGACATGGAGGCGCTGGCCCGGGGCATTCGCGAGATGGTCGAAACCGACGATCACGTTCATGCCCGGGTCGGCCAGGTCGAATATCTGGGGGACGCACTGATCAAGGCGGGGGTGCCGATCATCAGACCGGTTGGCGGCCATGGTGTCTTTCTCGACGCCAAGGCGATCCTGCCGCACCTCCCGCACAACCAGTTCCCGGCGCAAGCACTGGTGGCGGCGCTGTATGTCGAGTCCGGCGTACGCGGTATGGAGCGGGGGGTTGTCTCCGCCGGTCGTGACAAGGAAACCGGCGATCACCACTACCCGACCCTGGAACTGGTACGCCTGGCAATTCCGAGGCGGGTGTACACCCAGGCCCACATGGATGTCACCGCGGAGTCGGTAATCGAGTTGCTGGAGCATCCGGAGTCGGTTTCCGGACTCCAGTTCACCTATGAACCGGAGTCGCTGCGTTTCTTCCAAGCCCGTTTCGAGCCTGTCGCCTAGAACCTGACCGGGCCCGAGTCGCGGAAAAATCCACTGTTTATGCGGGTTTTCGGTGTAGCTTGGTCGCTTGCAAAGCGGGTAGACACATCCCGAAGGTTCGTCAAGATAGGGAGTTCCACAGTGAACAAGACGGAGATGGCGAAGAAGCTCGCCAAGAAGGCCGACCTGAGCCAGGCCAAGGCCGCCGAGGTCATCGATGCAATTTTCAGTTCTGAGTCCGGCAGCGGCATCATTGCTGTAGAGCTAGACGCGGACCGCGAGGTCAGCATCAGCGGTTTTGGCAAGTTCTACACAAGCCGTAGCAAGGCTCGTCAGGGTCGCAATCCTGCCACCGGCGAAACGATTCAGATCGCAGCCAAGAAGCATGCGAAGTTCAAACCCGCCAAGGGTCTGAAGGACCGTGTAGCCGTCTAGGTTTCACCTGAATCAACCAACCGCAAAAACCCCACCTACGGTGGGGTTTTTGCATGTTCTGAACAGGTCGGGGCTGCAAACAGCCGGTCAGTCGGCCAGGGCCCGATCGGTGGCAGCAAGCCGCTGCGCCAACACTCCCATGACTTCGACCGCAATCTCCGGGTTGGTCTTGAGCAGGGCCTTGAAATCCCACCTGGTCACGACCAGAACGGTTGCATCCGACTTCGCAACCACACTGGCAGTTCGCGGAGTGTCATCGAGCAGCAGAGCGATCTCGCCGAAGTAGTCGCCCGGCTCATAGTCACCCAAATGGTGCTCGCCCCTGGTGGCGGCGACCTCACCCTCGAGCAGGATATAGAAGCCCATGGTGCTCTGGCTGTCCTCGCGGATGATCTTGTCGCCGGCGCTGAATTTCCGCGTCCGCGCTACCTCGGCGATCGAAGCGACCGTTTTGGGAGAACAACTGGCAAAAAGCGGCGTCTTGCTTAGAAAATCAACGTTGTCCATGAATACTCCTCGGTGACCAATTCGAGGCCGACACTAGCCTGAACCAGCACGCCTGGCAGGAAACTCTGCTCAATCCGCCATCGCAGTACGTGGCGGACCGTGACGTAACTCCTCTATTCGAGAGATCAACTTGGTCGCTCCCATCGACTCGGCCGTTTCGCGCGCGCTCACCAGGAGACCTGAAGCCTCCCCACCCCGACCCAGCGCGAGCAGGGCCTGGGCCTGTCCGATCCGGGCCAGTACACCATCGAGCACCCGGCCCGCCCTCTCGGCAGACGTCACCGCGCTCGAGAACTGTTCGACAGCCTTGTCCATCTCCCCACACGAGAACTCGAGTACCCCGCCGGCGAGGGCAACTTGCACCTCGCCTACGGCTCCAACCGGGCGGGTGCTGCGAACGAGTCGTCTCAGGAAGTCGTGGTGACCGGTTCCGGCCAACGCCGTCGCGACCGGCGCCACAAAGTAGCTGCGGAATGCGGGAGCATCGGCCGTGGCCCGGTCATACTCTTCGCTGAGGGCCAACACCTTGGCGCCATCACCGGCGTCGTGTGCCAGCTCCACGGCAAATGACAGGACCGGGGCAAGCACCTGCTGGTCCTTGATCGCCCGGGCTGTCTCCAACAGCGGTTCAAACAACTCACGCGCCTCTCGCTCCCGACCCCGGTGGAACAGAACCACGGCCCGGATTGCCGCCGCCCCGGTGCCGGCCTGGCTACCGCCAGTTTTGGCGTCGCTTTCGAGGACTTGCTCGGTGAGTGCCAGAACCTCGTCCCAGCGACCCATCGGAGTCAGGATCTCGGACTTGGTGTACCTACTCCAGTTGGCGGCGAGACGAAGGCCCCGCTCCTCGGCGAGACCAAGGCCTCTGTTGATGTGAGCAAGTCCCTCACTTGTGTTGCGCATCAGCGCAACCACCGTCGCCAGGTTGTTGATCGCCGTCGTGGCCGCTCCGGTCAGGTTGCGGTCGACAGCAATGGCGGCTGCGCTCTCGAGGTATTCCACCCCAGAAGATTCACCCAGTTCGACCAACGCCCCACCCCGGCTGTACAGCAGACGGATCTGGTCGTCGGTGGTACCTGCCGCAGCCACCACCGGTGCCGCCTTCTCGGCGAGGTCGAGGGCTTCAGCGGCCTCACCGCGGAGAAAGAGGGCCGAGGCTCGAGCGGTCAGAATCCTCGCTTTGGCGGCGCCGACCGGTAGTTCGTCGAGCAGTTCCATAGCCTCCAAACCCCGGTTGTGGGCTCCGGACGTGTCGCCTCTCCACCACAGGAGGCTTGACATGCTCTCGAGCGCCAACGCTTGGCCCTCGATATCTCCTGCATTGCGATACAGCTCCAGCGCTTCGTCGTATATGGGTCCCATTTGATCGGGATCTTGGGACACACGACCCAATTCGAGAAGCGCCGCGGCACGATCCTTCCCGGGCCGCGCCACATCGGCGGCCGTCCGGTAGTAGCCGACCGCACGAGCTGGATTCAGGCCTTTCGTGCGGTCGCCTGCCTGCATATTGACGCGGTACGACTTCATTCGCAGTTCCGGATCCGGATCACTGGACAGGAGCATGGCCTCCCCCAGGTGATACGCAACCAGTTCGGCAGAGTCGCTGCCTTGGGGACCGGTGACCGCTTCGATCCAGCTGGCAACAGCCTCGTGGAGATGAGCTCGATCACCCCGAGGAATCTGCCCATAGGCGACATCGCGAATCACGCTATGGGAGAACGCATACTCCTCCTGACCCAGCATCGAGGGATCTCTCACCGGACGGATGAGCTCGCGTCGGACGAGATTGCGCACCAACGCCGATGAATCAGGCGCCGGACGAACTGCCTGGAGAGCTCCAAGCCAGAAGACCTTTCCGATGACGGCCGCTGCCTGCAGCGTCGCCTTCGCTTCGGGCTCGAGGAGGTCAAGCCGAGCGGCAACAATGCCTTGCACCGAACCCGGCGGCGGCAAACCCTCGATACCAGCTGCGTCCTGCAAGAGGCCCCTATCACCTGCTAGGCGCACAAACTCGGTCACATAGAGAGGATTGCCTTCGGATCTCTCCAGAATGGCCTGTTGCACCGATGCATCCAGGACTGTTGTCTCCAGGAGTGCCCCGAGCAGGACGGCAGCATGTTCGCTATCAAGGGGGGACAGACTCACCGACGCCGCGTTGCGCTTGCCCCCACCCCAGCTCCCTCGTAAGGAGTAGAGCTCGGGTCGGGCTGTCGCAACGACAAGGATCGGTGAACCAACCGCCCAGTCCGTCAGATGCTCCAAGAAATCCAACATGGCCTCGTCCGCCCAGTGCAGATCTTCCACGACCAAGATCAGCGGATTCCGCGCGGCCAGCGCCTCGAAGAACCGAGACCATGCCGAGAACAGTTCGGCCTGCTCGACCTTGTCGGCGGCCCCGCCGACGCCGGCCAGGGGCGACAACCTCGCCTTCACCCAGTCAGCCGTGGTCGAATCAGCGAACAAGGGCTTGACTGCGGCCTGAAGCTTCGCCTCGGCCCCAGTTCCCGAATCAAGGATTCCGGCATGGGCTTTGACGATCTCGGCAAGCGCCCAGAAAGTTATTCCTTCGCCGTACGGTAGACAGCGGCCCTGCCGCCACCAGGCAATGTCCGGGCGGGCATCGATGGTTTCACGAAACTCGTTCAGCAATCGACTCTTGCCGACACCCGGCTCTCCGATGATCGTGACCAGCTGGACGGTGTGTTCTCGCACGCTCCGATCAAAGGCATCCACCAACGTGCTTAGCTCCGCATCTCTGCCGACAAACGGTGTTGAGTGCCGACGATCGACATCAACACCAAACCGGCTGCGCGCTTCACGCGGTTGCCAGATGGGCAGCGGTTCAGCCTTGCCCTTCACCGCGACCGGATCGAGATCCGCATAGATGACGACGTCGCGGGTCAACAGGTAGGTGCGCTCATCGACGACGACTCCCCCTGGTGGGGCTACTGCCTCCAGCCGCGAGGCTGTGTTGACTACGTCACCGACAATCCCCTCCCGGTCGCGGTCCTCTCCTGAGATCTGCACGATGGCCTCGCCGGTCGTAACCGCAATACGGACAGACAGCGAAAGCTCGGGATCGGCGGTATTCAGGTCATCAACAGATCTCTGCATTCGCAGAGCGGCGCGAACTGCTCGCTCCGGGTCGTCCTCATGAGCGACGGGAGCGCCAAAGACGGCAAATACTCCGTCTCCCATGAGTTTCTCAACCCGACCGCCGAATCGCTCCACGTCCTGACGGATCTTGCGGTGGTACACAGTCAAACGGGCACGAACGTCCTCAGGATCCGACTGGGCAGTGTGTGCAGTGAAGCCGACTAGATCCACGAAGAGAACCGATACGACCTTGCGTTCCTCGAGCCCGCCACTTGCTGCCTCACCAGAAACACCATCGACCGGGAACCCGCATGAAGAGCAGAAGCTTGCCCCCAACGCAATCTCGGCAGCACAATTTCGACAGCTTGCCGCAAGCGAGGATCCACAGCTCGTGCAGAACCTCGCATCATCGGCAGCGGGGGCACTACAAGCTGGGCAGACGACACTCATGGAGGCGAGAGTGTAGGCCCGCTGCAAGCAGCGGGTTCGAGGTTTCTGCTTCGCAAAAACCCGGGAAAGGCAAAAGCCAGTACCGTGGGAGTTTCGTGGGACCGAAACTCCAGCCAGTTCGGAAACCGTTTCTCCAGCGGGCCGCTACTTTTTCGCAGCCTCGTAGTAGGGGTTGTCGCCACCCGCGTGATCGGTGACGTCGATCACCTTGGTGATCTCGGGCACCATTTCGATGAGGGTCGTCTCTATGCCCTGCGAGAGCGTTACCGAGGCCATGCCGCATCCCTGGCAGCCTCCGCCCAGTCGCACGTAGGCAGTGCCATCCTCGACTCCTGCGATCTCGGCCCTTCCACCGTGGGAAGCGATCGCCGGGTTGATCATCGTTTCCACGACCTGGACTGCCCGCTCGGCGACGGAACCCGATAGCTCCGCAGCATCCCGACCCCCGAGGATCCGCGGGCTGGGCCCATTGGGGTTGTCCAGGACCAAGCCGGGTTCGAGCAGATTGGTCGACATCTTGATCGTGGAGCCACGAAGGTTCTCCACGTCCGCCTGCGGCACCACGATGGTGAGGTCGGCATGCCGGATGAGCAGGTCATCGCTCGCAACGTCATCCAGCCGCACCATGGCCAGGTTGTACTTGAACGCGGCTCCGTCGATACCGGCGATGCTGACCACAAGGGCAAGCTGATCGCCATCCGGCTCCTGGTCGAGCACCCCGAGGATCGTCGCCTTGGCCTTGTCCTCTATTGCAATCACCGGCTCGAATGTGTTTGGCATCGGCGTATCGTAGGTTGCCTTCCGAGGTGAGGATGTCGTTTGACCAAGCACGTGGCCATCGTTGCGGGAGAATCCAGCTATCGAACGCCTGACTTCCTGGAAGCGGCTTCACTGCTGCGGATTGCGGCGCATGTGGTCGGCGATGGGGTGTTCCCCGCGGGGCACGAGGGTTTGGAGGTTTGCCTCGACGACCCAACAGCCGCCGCCAGGACGATCGCCGCCGAGTTGCCCCACCTCGACGCGGTCATCGGCGTAGATGACCACGCAGTCCTCGCCGCGGCCGCCGCCGCTGCTCTTCTTGGACTTCCCCACAATCCGGCTGATGCCGTGGCGGCTACCAGAAACAAGGCAACACTCCGCCAACTTCTCTCGGCGGCCGGAACCGCACAGCCGGACTTCCGGACGGCACCACCGGGTGCGGTTCTCCCGGCCGCAGCCGAGCTGGGTTACCCGGTGGTAGTGAAGCCGACCAGCCTGGCGGCGAGCCGTGGCGTAATCAGAGTAAACCACCCCGGGCAAGCGGCTGTGGCGGAGAATCGAATCCGGTCGATTCTGGAGGCCGCAGGTCTTCCTGCAACCCAGAGTCTTCTCGTCGAGCGATACATCCCTGGGGAAGAGGTTGCCGTCGAGGGTTTGCTCGGGCCGGACGGCCTCGAGGTCTTGGCGGTCATCGACAAGCCCGATCCTCTGGAAGGCCCTTTCTTCGAGGAAACGCTCTACGTAACACCCTCTCGGCACGACTCCACCGTTCAGGCGAATGCCGTTCGACTGGTCGAAACGGCCGCCACCGCGATTGGTCTGCAGACCGGCCCGGTCCACGCCGAGATCCGCATTGGAGCGAATGGCGATTGCTATCTGATCGAAATCGCCGCCCGCAGTATCGGTGGTCTATGTGGACGGGCGTTCAGTTTCGGTTTGCTCGGCGAGTCGCTCGAGGTTCTGATCCTGCGGGCCGCCCTCGGTCTGGCCTCGCCGGACTCGTCACCGGCCCGCCCGGCGACCGGGGTGCTCATGCTGCCGATTCCGGCGACCGGCACCCTGACCGGTGTAGGCGGTATCGAAGCAGCACGCGCGGTCCCCGGCGTAGATCACGTCACCATCACCATCGCCACAGGCCGCAGGGTGGAGACGCTCCCCGAAGGGGACCGGTACCTCGGTTTTGTGTTTGCGGGCGGGGCGGACCCGGTATCCGTCGAGCAATCGCTACGTATGGCAGGGAACGAGCTGAGCGTCACGATCGACGGCGAAGAGGTCCGACCGCCAACGCCGCTGGCTTAGGGGCGTGCACGGTGGCCGGGGTATCCCTCGGCTAGAGCAGCCAGTCCCCGATCCACCAGATAGCAAGCGCACCCAACGCCACTAAGAGGAATAACACGAGCGATGTGGCCCGGTCGGGCACGAGAGCTTCCAGCTTGCGCACCTTCTGACTTGCAACTTCATCAGAGAACCTGACCAGCGGGGTGCCGTCGGGAAGAACGGCATCGGGCCAAGCCTCCAACAGCGGTTCCAGAACAAACCGGCGTTCGGTCATTCGCGGGTGTGGAACAGTGAGCGACTCGCCGGTCACCGTCTCGTTTCCGTACAGCAAGATGTCGAGATCGAGCGTACGTGGCCCCCACCGCTCGCGGCGTTCTCGACCCTGCTCACGTTCGATCTCGAGACATCTCTCCAGCAGTCGCTCGACAGGAAGCTCCGTATCGACAACTGCGACGGCATTGAGATACGGACCCTGCTTGGGACCACCTACCGGCGCAGTCTCATAGAGCGAGGAGACCCGCACCAGCGAGCCTGTCTCGGCAAGAGCCGCAAGGGCCTCTCCAATGTGGTTTGCCCGGTCGCCGAGGTTCGAACCAAGGCCGATGGCGGCCCGGGCCATCGCTAGATCGCGTCCGGGATGAGGCCGCGCCCCTCCGGCCCCAGTGGGCGCCCGGAGATCTCCTGGATCACCGAGGTCGCCACGATCGGATCGGCGATTAGGCCGGAATGGACCAAGTATCCGCCCATGAGACCAACGAGCAAGTCGCCGATCAGTTCCCGATGCACGAGGACGGAGGCCCCGGGGTAATCCATGGCATCATCGAGAACCTTGAACACCTTTTCGCGGTCCTCCGGGTCCAGATCCTCTTCGATCGGGTAGTGGAAGACGCGCAGCGTGGCCCCTTCATAGGCAGCCTGGTTTTGGTTCCCCGGCATCAGCGACAGGACGGTGTTTACCCCCTGTTCGGCAAGCCAGATGATCTCCTCTTCGCGACGAACCCGGCGGTGCTGAAATCCGTAGCCGCCGATACGCTCAGAGATGGCGAGCCTACCGGCGATCACCCACTTGAACCCCCTTGGTTCGAGACCTGCCACTTGTCATAACCTCCGTTGCGAAGCCCGCACGATAGCGTCGGCGGCACGCGCTGCCTGGAAAGCATGGCCCACATTGTGTACCCGCACGACGGCCGCGCCACCGGCGATTGCCAGAGCAACCGTAGCCGTTGTTGCCGGGTCGCGTTGGGCTGCGACGGTATCGAGACCGGCTTCCAGCAGGATTGCTCCCAAGAAACCCTTCCGCGAGGTTCCAATCAGCACCGGATAGCCGAGGTCCGCAAGACGATCGATGTTGCTGAGCAGTTCGAGGTTATGGGCGTGGGTCTTGCCAAACCCGATACCGGGATCGATGCAGATACTGGAGGCCTTGATGCCGTGCCGACGCGCTCCCGCAGCACGAGTCTCCAGGTAGCTGGATATCTCGGCCATCAAGTCCTGGTAGCGAGGGTCGATCTGCATCGTCTGCGGGTCACGCTGCATATGCATCAGGACCACGCCGACTTCCGAGGTTGCGCACAGAGCCGTCATCTGGGGATCGCCCAAGGCAGTGATGTCGTTGACGATGTGCGCTCCGGCCGTAATCGCAGCCTCGGCAACCTCCACTTTCATGGTGTCGACACTGACCACAACGCCGGCATCGACCAGCCCGGCTACTACCGGCACAACTCGGTTCAATTCCTCATCAGCGGAGACCGGTTCTGCCCCGGGCCGGGTTGACTCGCCTCCCACATCGACGATGTCGGCTCCGTCGTTCCACAGCTGCAAACCGTGTTCCAGCGCAGCTGCGGTGGCTGAGTATCGGCCGCCATCTGAGAACGAATCGGGGGTTGTGTTCACCACGCCCATGATCAGGGTGTGGTCTTCGGTCGAGAGCACACGGTCGCGTATCTGCCACGACGGGTGATCGCCGCCTGGAGTTGGTTCCGTCATGCTGCCGACCCGAGCTCTTTGCGCTTATGGACGCGACGGCTGCGGATCGTCAGTCGGTACCGAGGAAGCAACCATCCCATCCCCAACTGCGGGTGACTCTGGGAGCCGAATGCGCAGTGCTCCAACTTCAGTGTGTTCCCACTTTGGGACATCGGCAAATATCTCCGCGACCTCGGCAGCGTCAACCGTCTCTTTCTCCAGGAGAACGTCAGCAATCCGATCCAGCGCCGCACGGTGGGTGGTGATGATCGACCGCGCCTCTTCGTGAGCCTGGTTGATCAGCATGCGAATCTCGTCATCGATGGCAGAGGCAACATCGTCCGACATCTCCTGCCCGCGGGTGTAATCACGACCCAGGAAGACTTGCGATTCGGGACGACCGTAGCGAAGCGGACCCAGCCGATCGCTCATGCCATATTCCATGACCATCTTGCGGGCGATATCGGTCGCCTTCTCGATGTCGTTGGATGCGCCGGTGCTCGGATCTCCGAACACCTGCTCCTCAGCAGTACGGCCCCCCAGCGCATAGGCGAGCTGGTCGACCATCTCGCTGCGGCGAGCGTAATTCCTGTCTTCGACCGGGAGCGCCAGGGTGTACCCACCCGCACGTCCCCGAGGAATGATGGTCACCTTGTGGATCGGATCGAGGTTGGGAAGGGCAAAACCGACCAACGCGTGACCACCCTCGTGATAGGCGGTGAGCTTGCGCTCCTCCTCCGACATCACTCGGCTCTTGCGCTCGGGACCAGCGATGACCCGGTCGATGGCCTCTTCCAGCTCGTCCATAGAGATCAGCTTCTTGTCGCGCCGCGCCGAAAGCAGTGCAGCCTCGTTGATCAAGTTGGCCAGATCGGCACCGGTGAACCCAGGTGTCTGCCGGGCCAGGGCCGCGAGGTCCAGACCCTCATCGAGCGGTTTGCCTTTCGAGTGAACCTCGAGGATCTGCTCGCGGCCCTTGAGGTCGGGTCGGTCGACTACCACCTGGCGATCGAACCTGCCGGGACGCAGCAGCGCTGGATCCAGAATGTCGGGCCGGTTGGTAGCTGCAATGACGATGACTCCCGTATTGACATCGAAGCCGTCGAGTTCCACGAGCAGCTGGTTGAGGGTTTGCTCCCTCTCGTCGTGCCCGCCGCCCAAGCCGGCGCCACGATGGCGGCCAACTGCGTCGATCTCATCGATGAATACGATCGCCGGCCCGCTTTGCTTGGCCTGTTCGAACAGGTCACGAACCCGCGAGGCGCCGACGCCGACGAACATCTCAACGAAGTCGGAGCCGGAAATGCTGAAGAAGGGGACTCCGGCCTCACCGGCGACCGCACGTGCCAGCAGGGTCTTGCCGGTTCCCGGGGGGCCGAACAGCAGGACACCACGCGGGATCTTGGCCCCGATGGCGCGGAACTTGCCGGGACTGGCTAGGAAGTCCTTGATCTCCTCCAGCTCCTCGACTGCTTCATCTGCCCCGGCCACGTCCTTGAACGTGACCTTTGGAGAATCCTTGTTGATCTGCTTGGTCTTCGCCTTGCCAAACTGCATCACGCGGTTGCCGCCACCCTGCATCTGAGAAAGGAAGAAGATGAAGACACCGAAGATCAGCAGATAGGGGAAGATGGTCCCGAAAAACCATTGGAGGGCACTGGGATTCTCGTTGTTGACCTCAAAACCCTCGAGACCGGATTCCCGGATGATGATGGTCAGGTCGCCCTCGTACTCGCCGGGATAGACGGTTCGGAACTCTGGGTTGGCACCTTCGATTACTGCATCGTCGGCGAAGACTCCGAGGATCTCATCCGAGCGGGTCTTCATCTCGAGACTGGCAATTTGGCCTGAATCGAGCTTCGCCTGGAATTCAGTGAGCGACAGCTCCTCGGGTTCGTTGGCACCCTGGAGGAACACGTTTACCGCCATCATCACCAGTATGGCGACGACCATGTAGACGAGAATCGTGCGGGCGGTTCGGTTCACTTTGCTCCTTGAAATTGCTCAGACACCCAACGGTTGCTCTCGTCGGGCGTCCCATGATATGCGATTGGGCACACTAGTTCGCCAATAAACCTGGTTCGAATGTGCGCGTGAGCAGGCTGCGTTCAGTCGGCCAGCTCAAATCCCTTCTGAACATCCTCGTATGACGAGGACGTGTCGGTGTCCATCACTCCGATGTATGGGAGGTTCCGGTACTTCTCGTCGTAGTCGAGCCCATACCCAACCACGAATTCGTTGGGAATGTGAAATCCCTCGTACTGGATATCGAAGTGAGGTCGCTCCACATCGTCCTTGATGAGCAGAGCTGCGAGCGAGAGTGTTGCCGGCTTGCGCACGGCAAGGGTGCGCAACAAGTACTTGAGAGTGTGACCGGTGTCGATGATGTCCTCAACGATCAAGACATTGCGGCCCTCGATCTCATGATCGAGGTCCTTGAGAATCCGCACCACTCCAGAGCTGTGAGTTCCACCGTGATAGGAGGAAACGGCCATGAAGTCGGTCTCGACCGGGAGCCGAACGTGTCGAGCAAGATCGGCGAGCACCACAAAGGCCCCTTTGAGAATGCCGATCATCAGCAGGTCACGGCCTTCGTAGTCTTTGGTGATCGCCGCACCCATGTCAGCCAACTTGGCGTCGATCTCCTCAGCGGTGATAAGGACCCTTCCAACTTTCACGAGTTGCGCCTTTCGAGTTCGATCCATGCGCCTGGGGACGCCTCGGTGCGGGCCCACGCAGCAACGCGAACACCGGCTACCCACACGATTGTGCCACGGCTCGCGACGACGGGCCAAGCCGACCGTTTTCTAACGGGCACCGCTGCCTCGTTCAGAGCGTCGAAGACTGCCTTGGTACCGTCGCCGATGTCGATGGCGTCTCCCTGACGCACTGCGCGAACTGTCAGCCCCTGAACCGGGACGAATACTCGACACCGGTCGTGCGCCATGTGGCCTTTGTCACTCGAGTCGGCCGCCACTGCGCTGATCCTGTGGCGACCGCACACTGCCTCGCCCGGGACAGGGAGCTTTACCTCGACATCGGATACGGGCTCCTTTGCAGAGTAGAAGGCGAGTTGGGGACCCTCGCGCGCGACGACGATCCCGCCGCTCAGCTCACGACGCCGATGCCTTCCTTCGGCCACGGCCAGCACATCGCCGACCTCGCGACTGGTTCCGGGATAGGGCGGATGAACTGTTCGCAGCAGACCTCGGACGGCAGCTTGTGCCAACACCGGGGGCGCCGTGACGAGCGGGGCGGTCGCCACAACGAGGGCCTCGCCATCGCGTTTCACAACCATTTCCGGGGCTGCGTCCTCGATGTAGGCATCGGCCGCAGCCAGGTGCGCCGCGCTGCGTCCGATGATGTCCGCTAGTTCTCCGTCGATATGGCGATCGAGTTCCGGAAGGATCTTGCGTCTGAGCAGATTGCGCCGCAGCGCGACATCCTGGTTCGAGGGATCGTCCCGGAACGGCAATTCCAGTTCTTCGGCCAATCGTCTCAGCGCCGCGCCCCGGAATTCCAGCAGCGGCCGAACAAATGGGGACCGGTGCGCCGAGATTCCGGAGAGTCCGGTCAATCCCGCCCCTCTCAAGAGATTGCCGACAACGGTCTCGACGGCGTCATCGGCATGGTGGCCGAGGACGACTTGCCTCCCCTGCGCAGCTTCGGCGAGCGCGGCGAGCCTTGCCTCTCTGGCGGCCCCTTCTGGCGATGCGATGGCCTGCGGGGTGACCGTGATGAACTCCAGAGGGAGACCAAGATGCTCGGCAATGGCGG
>Ga0316201_10002130_pt1 | contig 13946 bp, 11 predicted proteins | sample CS6wburrow_MG_FD_204516 | JGI IMG/M metagenome (GOLD analysis project Ga0316201, IMG submission 204516) | Coastal sediment microbial communities from Delaware Bay, Delaware, United States - CS-6 worm burrow | ecosystem: Environmental > Aquatic > Marine > Coastal > Sediment | place: USA... | reverse complement strand
GGTCACTATGCACTCGGTGCAGAATCGAAACTTCGACTCGTTGTCGGCTTCCGCGAATTCAACGGCGGGCCCGGTATCGAACTGCATCGAAATATCGGGCATCGGAAACACCGTGCCGTCATTGAAGTAAACGGACATGCCGGCGACCAGTTCGGCAAAGCCCTTGGCGCCGGCGTCCACAACCCCCGCTTTGCGCAAAACCTCCAGCTGATTGGGTGTGTTTGCCAGCGCCTCTTCGGTTCGGACCAGCGCTTTCTGGAAAACGACGGCAAACGTGTCTTCGCGATTTTCCGAGACCTGGTACGCGATGCTGTCTGCAAATGCGCCGACAACCGAGAGAATAGTGCCTTCGCGGGGCTTTGACAGCGCGTCGTGCGCGTATTCGCTGCCCATGCTGACGGCCTTGCCAAACGTGTAGGTCGTGAAGCGGCTGATTTCCTCGGCTGAGTCGCTCATACCCTGAAAGAACTGCGCGAGAATTGCGCCGGAGTTGCCGCGCGCGCTGTCGAGCAGCGCATCGGCGATCGCGGCGAGCATCGTGCCCAGGTGTTTCTCGCCTGGCTTGTTGAGCACGGTAAGCGCGGCGCTGAGCGTGAGACTCAGGTTCGTACCGGTGTCACTGTCGGCAACCGGGAACACGTTGATGCGATTCAAGAGCTCCTGTTCACCGAGGACCCGGTGAATTCCGGACGTCAGGGCGAGAGCAAGCGCGTCACCATCGAGGTATTTCGTAACCGGACTGGCCAAGCCGCGCGCTCTAGTCGCGCCGCAGCAAGAAAGACGTGCCGCGGTATCCGAGAATGACGCCTTCGGGCGTGATTTCCTCGACGACGGGGCCCTCGGCGAGCTGCGAGTTCTCGCGCTGTTTCGACATGTTGATGAACACGAAACGGTCGTTCGGCACGTCGCTGTAAACGTGTATGTCCAGGTGCAATTCAGGCAGCGACAGGGTGCCGTTGGCCCTGAGTTCCTGGATCGTAGGCAGTACTCTCGAATCCTCCGGCGGAGCGGAGTAAACGACGCCGGGTGTCACGGCGGGCTCTGCCCGCGATCGCGGCGGCGGCGCTGCAGCGGGCACGCGGCGCGCCGGCGCATTTTGTTTTGCGACAGCGACCTTTTCTGCGAAGCTCGGCTCGTTCAACGTCGGATCGTTTGTCGTCGACTCGTCAAGCGCAGCTTCGCCAGCCTCGGCTACCGGCGTTGCCGGCAGGCTCGGCGGCGTTGAATCCGGTCGAAAAAACAGGGCAAGCAACACGAGCAGGTTGATCGCAAGCAGCGTCCCGAGCACCCACAGCCAGCGCGGCACGCCGGCGCTGTCGCCGCCTGTCGGGACTCCGGCAAATTCCGCCGAACTTTGCTGCTGTCGGTCGGTTTCCGATTTTTTGAGCGCGTCGAGTATGAATGACATCGGCTAGTCCTGGGCCAGCAGAGGCGTCTTGAGACGCGGCGTACCGTCAATTGCAAGCAGCGAGTTGATGACGATCTGGGTTTGTTGACCGGCAATCCCGTCGACATCGAGTCGATGGGCACGCTGGAAATCTTTCACGACCTGTTCGAGCTCTGCATCGTAGGTATCGGACAGGGGATTGCCGGTGGCAAAGCGCTTGTCAATCGATGCGAGATTCTCGCGTAGCCAGAGCACATCGGCGCCGCGCGAACCGGGCCCGAGAGAAACGGCTCGCCCGTTGGGTGGACGCCAAAGTAACAGGTACTGGCCGAACCAGGCGTCCGTGATCGATTCAACCGGCTGCGTGACGAGAACGCCACCGATCGAAAGCTCCGCCGCGCTGCCGTGAATTGCCATCAGGACGACTTCGTGAGATTCGCCGCTTTTGTCGATCAGGGTCAGGACAGCCGGTCGGTCCATCTGTCGCAGTCCGCTCCAGGAACCGCGCTGATACAAACAGACGAGGCCGGCATCGCGAGCTTGGTCACAAGCACTTTTCCCGCCGCTGTCGTAATCGAGGCCCCAGGCGCCAAACAGTGTGGTCAGTGCGGACGATGTGCTCGTCAATTCGGCCGCGAGCTTGAGCTGCTCGTCCAGCGTGGCCTGTGGTTCGGGTAATTCGGGCGCGGCGGCAGGTTCCGTTTGCAATGTATCCGGCGCCACATCGACGGGTTCGGCAGCGACGGCGGGCGTATCTGCGACCGAAATCGGTGAAGCTTCCTGCTGCCGGGTCAGCGACCAGACGCTCGCGGCGATAATGGCAACACCGACGATACCGGCGGCAACTGCGACCGGGCGCAGCCAGGGTGAGCGTTCAAGCTGCCCGCGGACCTCGGCGGCGGCGCGACGAACAAGTCTGCGATCGACGCGACGCGACTCGAGGCTGTAAGCGCCGAGCAGCGCACGGTCACAGATTACGTTGATCAGGCGGGGCACTCCCTGTGACAGCTGGAATGTTTCTTTTTTCGCGCCCGCGTCGAATACTTCGCCAAGCGCGCCCGCGACCTTGAGGCGATGTTCGATGTAGTGCGCGGTTTCCTCTGCGGTCAGCGGCTCGAGATGGTAGCGGCCGGTGATGCGCTGGGCGAGCTGGCGCAGATCATTGCGCGCAAGGAGTTCACGGAGTTCAGGCTGGCCGATCAGGATTATCTGCAGCAGTTTCTGTTTTGCGGTCTCGAGGTTGGTCAGCAGGCGCACCTGTTCCAGCACGGCCGGCGAAAGATTCTGCGCTTCGTCGACAACCAGGATGGTTCGACGACCCTGCGCATGGGTTTTGAGAAGATGTCGGTTTAGCCCGTCGGTCAGGGCTTTGATGCTGCCCCTGTTATGCGGGATGTCAATATGGAGCTCCTCGCATATCGTTGCGAGAAATTCGAGCACGGATAGCTGCGGATTCAGTACGACGGCAACGTCGGCATTGTCGGGCATGCGGTTCAGCAGCAGCGTGCGTACGAGCGTTGTCTTGCCCGTGCCAACTTCGCCCGTGAGCTGCACGAAGCCGCCGCTCTCGGTAACACCGTAAACCAGGTGCGCCAGCGCTTCGCCGTGTCGCTCGCTCATAAAAAGATAACGCGGGTCGGGCGTTATCGAGAACGGTTTTTCATTCAGGCCAAAAAAACTGGTGTACATGAATCCCCACAGAGGGCGGTGCCGACCCTCGATTCTACCCTATTCACTGCCCGTCCAAAGTCCTGGCCCGGCCGACGGACGCGCTGCCGAATCGATCGCGAATCTCGTCAATGGTCTGATCTATCGGCGGGTCCGGATGATCCGGCGCCGTAGCAAACAGGTCAGCCTGCGCTGCCGGGGCAAGATGGCTGCCGCCGACGCCCAGCAGTCGGATCTTCGCGTCCGGATTGCGACCCAGCCAGGCCTCCAGCAGTCGGCGTGCGACAGCGTATAGCTGATCGGTGCCATTCGCAGGCGGCTTGACGCTCTGCTGTCTCGTGAAGGTCTTGAAATCGGACTGACGGATCTTGACGTGTACCGTGCCTGCGGCGAGGGCCGCTTTTCTCAGGCGGCTGGCCGTGCGTTCGGACAGGCGCAGCAGTTCGCGGTTCATTTGCTCACGGCTCGTCAGATCCGTTTCGTAAGTTTCCTCGGCGCTGATCGACTTCTCTTCGCGTGAAGAGACCACCGGGCGCTCATCGTGCCCCGAGGCCCGCTCGCGCGTCTTCCGCGTGAATCGTCCGAATATGGGCTCGAGTATGCGATTCTCTGCAACTCGCAGCTCGCGGACCGTGCTGATGCCGACGGCCGTGAGGCGCGCCAGGGTCTTGCGACCGATGCCCGGAATCACAGAAACGGGCAGTGGATCGAGACGCGCCGCGTAGTCCTCGGGCCAGAGAACCGTCAGGGCGTCCGGTTTGTCGAGATCCGAAGCGATTTTCGCCACCAGCTTGTTTTCGGCGACGCCGACCGACGCCGTCAGCCGGGTTTCGTCCAGTATTCGCTGCTTGATGGCCATTGCGATTTCTGCCGGCGTGCCGAACAGGGTCGCGCTCGCGGTGACGTCGAGAAAAGCCTCGTCGAGGGACAGGCCTTCGACGGCGGGCGTGAAGTCGCGGAAGATGGCGAAGATCTGCCGGGATACAGACTTGTAGTGCGACATGCGCGGCTTGACGCGGCAGAGATCGGGACAGCGCCGCATCGCTTCAGACATTGGCATCGCCGAGCGGATGCCGAAGGTCCGCGCCTCGTAGCTGGCTGCCGCAACGACGCCGCGGTTGGTGTCCCCGCCAACGACAACCGGCTTGCCGCGCAAGCTCGGTTCGTCGCGCTGCTCGACGGACGCATAGTAGGCGTCCATGTCGACGTGCAGGATGCTGCGGGCTGCCGGCGACATCGGTTTATTGGCCGCGTTCGACGATAAAGCGGGCAAGCCAGTTCAGCGGCAGCGCCGCGTGACCGAAGCGCTCGAGCTGCTGTAACGCGCCGTTCAATAATTCGTCACAGCGCTGCCGTGACCGGTCGAGTCCGAACAGGCCCGGATACGTCGCTTTGCCGAGCCGCTGGTCGGCGCCGGCCTGTTTGCCGATCACGTGGGTCTCGCCCTCGATATCCAGGATATCGTCCTTGATCTGGAAGGCGACGCCGATGGCGCGGCCAAAAGCATCTAGCGCGCGCGAGTCCGCAGCGGAGAGATCTTCCCGCAGCAGGCACGCCGACATGACCGCGGCGTGAATCAGCGCGCCTGTTTTCAGCGAATACATATGCTCAAGAGTTTCGGCGCTCAGGGAGCTTCCTTCCGCGGCCAGGTCGATCGACTGGCCGCCCGTCATGCCGGTCGAACCACAGGCATTGGCGATGAGGTTGACAAGCGCGATCTTCACTGCCGCCGGCACGCGCTCCTGCTGCGACAGCACAGAAAATGCCAGCGGCTGCAGAGCATCGGCCGCGAGGATGGCCGTGGCCTCGTCGTATTTGACGTGTACGGTCGGCTTGCCGCGACGCAGGTCGTCATCGTCCATGGCGGGCAGGTCGTCATGAACCAGGGAGAACGCGTGAATCAGCTCGATTGCTACGGCCGGTGCGTCGAGCAATTCAGTGTCGACACCGAGGCATTCGCCGGCGGCATATACGAGCAGTGGCCGGACCCGTTTGCCGCCGTTCAGCACGGCGTAACGCATCGCCTCGTGCAGGTGACCCGGGTCGGTAGACGGCAGCGGCAGCGCGGCATCGAGGCGTTCTTCGACGCGTTCCGTGTAAGCGGTGATGCGATCTGCGAATGTGTCCGGCAAAGCGTTCGAACCTCGGGATAGGGGCCATGTAGCGTACACGGAATTATGCCGCGGTGCGCGCGTCCGGCTGGGCTATAATCCGCGTCCCTGACTGGCTAAAAACAACAAGAGACGTGGACATGCGGGCAACTGCGATCGCCCAGCCAAACATTGCGCTCATCAAATACTGGGGCAAGCGTGACCTCGAACTGAACCTGCCCGCGGTGGGCTCTATTTCGATCACATTGCGCGACCTCTTCACGGAAATGCAGGTAGAGCTTGATGAGCATCTGGTGGCCGACAGGCTCACGCTGAACGGCTCACGGGATGAAACGATGTTGCCGCGGCTGTCAGCCTGCCTGGATCGGGTTGTCGGAAGCGATCGGCCGCGTGCGAGCATCGTCAGCCGCCACAATTTTCCCGTCGCGGCCGGCCTTGCTTCTTCGGCGTCGGCTTTTGCAGCTGCGACGCTCGCGGCCGCGCACGCCGCCGGAAAATCGTTTGACGTTGCGACGCTGGCGAATCTTGCCGGACGCTCGTCGGGATCAGCAGCGCGGTCGCTGTACGGCGGATTCGCCGAACTCGAGAACAGGGAGAGCGAGATTGCGGTCAGCACGCTCTGCGACAGCGAGCAGTGGCCGCTGATCGTGGTTATCGCGATTACCGAAACCGGGCCGAAAGCGGTTGGTTCGACCGAGGCCATGGAAATCAGTCGCAGGACCTCGCCGTTCTATGCCAACTGGATCGAACGCCAGGACGACGATCTTAAAGTTGCGCGCGACGCGATATTGAAGCGCGATTTCGAACAGCTGGCGGCGATCGCCGAACACAACTGTTTGAAGATGCACTCGGTCATGTGGGCATCAAGGCCGCCAATCGTGTACTGGAATTCCGTGACGATGCGCTGTCTGCAGACCGTGCGCAAGCTGCAGCGCAGCGGCATTGGTGTGTTCTTCACGATCGATGCCGGCCCGCAGGTCAAGGCGATCTGCCTGCCCGACCACGTACAGGACGTGCGCGCTGCGCTGGCCGCAACCGAGGGCGTCATGGAAATCATGGAATCCGGTCTTGGTGATGCCGCGCGGCTCGTGGACCTCCCGTGAGGGACGCTCGTGCCAGCGCGCCCGGCAAGCTCGTGCTGTGCGGCGAATACGCCGTGCTGGACGGTGCTCCCGCCGTCTGCATGGCCGTTAATCGTCGGGCGAAGGTCAGCATAACGGCCGTTGACGGCGAGCAGCACCGGGTTTCGGCACCCGGCCACTCATCTGTTGAAGGGCAGTTTGTTGTCGACGGCGGCGCCATTGCGTGGCTGCAGGGCGAGGACGATTACCGGGTCGTCGACGCCGCCTGGCATGCGATTGCGCCGGTGACAAAGCGTGGCCTGTCGATCGAGCTTGATACGCGCGCGTTTGTTGACGAAGCATCAGGCAACAAAATCGGCATTGGTTCCAGCGCCGCACTGACCGTCGCGCTGGCGGCGGCATTGACGCAATCCGGCGAAATACTTGAACCCGCGCTGCATGCCCATCGGTTGTTTCAGGGCGGCAGCGGCAGCGGCGCCGATATCGCGACCAGCCTCACCGGCGGGCTGGTCGAGTACCGCATGAAGGGAGCGGCGGTGTCGCGGCTGCGCTGGCCCGCCGGGCTGGCCTACAGGCTGGTCTGGAGCGGTGTCCCGGTGAGTACCAGAGTCAAGCTCGAGCAGCTCGAAAAAAGCGGTCACGACGCATCCCGGGCCGCGCTGCTTGACGCTGCCGAAAGCATGGCGGGCGCGTGGCGGTCCGCGGCTGCCGTCATGAGTCAGTTCCCGACCTACATCGCGGCCCTGCGGCAGTTCAGTATTGACCACGATCTCGGCATATTCGATGCTGGCCACGGGCAGCTCGTGAGCGCGGCTGCCGCGGCCGGGCTGGTTTACAAGCCCTGTGGTGCGGGCGGCGGCGATGTCGGTATTTTGCTGGGCAACAGTGACAAGCAGCTCGATGATTTCATGAATGACCGAAAGGGTCCCGGCTGCCAGGTCCTGGACTTCAGACTGGAGCCCGAGGGCGTTTTGCTGGAGCAACGTTGAAAGATTCCCGCATAGCAGGTCTCTACAAACTGACCGTTGCCGAGCGTATCGAAGCGCTTCGCAAGCACGGCTGGTTGTCGCACGCCGATGCTGAACGATTGCGTGACGGTCGCCAGGTGCTGTCGAGCGCTGCTGCCGACAAAGTCATCGAAAACGTGGTCGGAGTCTTCGGGCTGCCGTTTTCGATTGCACCGAACTTCCAGGTCAATGATCGCGACCATATGGTGCCGCTGGTCGTCGAGGAGCCGTCGATAGTCGCGGCCCTCAGCGGCGCTGCGCGCCTGGCTCGAATGAGCGGAGGTTTCCTCGCCAGCTGCGACGAGTCGCTGCTGGCCGGGCAGGTCCATGTGACGGGTATGGCCGATCCTCATGCGGCGATGCAGGTCCTGCAAGCCGCAAAATCGGCTTTACTGGATGCGGCAAACGAAGTCCATCCCCGATTGAGTGCGCGGGGCGGGGGCGTTCGCGACCTCGAATTTCGGCGGCTCGAACTGGCGGACGGAGCGCCGCTGATCCGGGTGCATCTGCTCGTCGACACCGTCGACGCCATGGGTGCCAACCTGGTCAATACCATTTGTGAGGCTATTGCGCCGACGATTGCCAGGCTGTGCCAGGGTCGCGTGTCGCTGCGGATTTTGTCGAATCTTGCGGACCGGTCCGTCGTCACGGCCAGCGTTCGCTACGCCTCAGACAATCTCTCTGTTGAAGGTTTCGACGGTGAAGTGGTACGTGACGCTATTGTCATGGCGAGCAATATTGCGCTGGCTGATCCGCACCGCGCCGCGACGCATAACAAGGGCATCATGAACGGTGTCGACGCGCTCGCTATCGCAACGGGCAACGACTGGCGGGCAATCGAAGCGGGCGCGCATTCCTTTGCCGCGGCAAGTGGAAGATACATGCCGCTGACGCAGTGGACCGTCAACAGGGAGGGCGACCTGCTGGGTGAAATCGAGATACCGCTCAAAGTGGGCACCGTCGGCGGCACGTTGCACGCCAACCCGGCCGCGGCGCTGGGTCTCGCCATAAGCGGGGCAAAGTCGGCCAACGAACTGGCACTGCTCATGGCGGCCGTTGGCCTGGCGCAGAACTTTGCTGCGCTGCGGGCGCTCGCGAGCAGCGGCATTCAGCGCGGGCACATGAAGCTGCACGCGCGTAGCCTGGTTGCGGCTGTCGGCACGCCCGATGAGTGTTTTGACGATGTGGTTGCCAGACTCATTGAAAGCGGCGAGATCAAGCGCTGGAAAGCCGAAGAAATTCTCGAGCAGGTGACGGCGTCCACGACGCGGCAAAATGCGCCGCACGCGACGGCGGCCGGCAAGGTCATTCTGTTTGGCGAGCATGCGGCGGTATACGGGCGCCACGCCCTGGCCCTGCCCATCCCGGATGCTGTGAGCGTGTTCGTAGAACCTGCCGAGACGGCTACGTCTCTCGCAATTCCGAACTGGGGCATTGCAGGGGAAATAGACCTCGTCGATCCGCAGGGTATCGCGGCGGCTGTCGCACTGATACTGCAACAACTGGATATCGAGGGAGCCAATTTTTCTATCACCGTGAATTCGCAGTTGCCAAGGGCCATGGGACTGGGCTCATCTGCAGCGATCGCGGTGGCCGTGACCCGGGCCATTTGCAAGGTCATGCAGCTCCCGGTCGATGATGAGCGCGTCAATGAGATCGCATTCGAATGCGAAAAGCTGGCGCATGGTACGCCGTCCGGAGTCGACAATACGATCTCGACCTATGCCGAGCCCATGCTGTTTTGCAACGACGGATCGCTGAAAATCGAGCCGTTAGGCCTGGCGGAAATTCCTCCAATTATTATCGCCAGCAGCAATGAAGTGGGGCTCACGAGCGAACAGGTTGCGGGCGTAAAGTCGCGCTATGAGCGGGCGCCGCAGCGTTATGAGGCCATATTCGATGAGATAGACAAGATCAGCCTTGCCGGCGCAAAACTGCTGCAGGCGCAAGATTATGCGGAGCTGGGTCTGTCGATGAATGTTTGTCACGGCCTGTTGAACGCGCTCGAAGTATCGACGCCCGAGCTCGAACGGATGGTTACACTGGCGCGGCGCGCCGGCGCGGCCGGAGCGAAACTTACCGGTGGCGGCGGCGGTGGCTCGATCGTCGCGCTTTGTCCCGGAACGATGGACAGCGTGCAAAGCGCGCTGCGGCAGGCGGGATATAAAACGATGGCGCTGACGCAATGAGCGACACAAACAGAATCGTATCGTCCGAAAGCGAGGAGCTGATACTCGTTGATCGTGACGATATGGAAATCGGCTATCTTTCCAAGGCCCGCTGCCATGATGGCAAGGGCGTGCTGCATCGCGCTTTCTCCTTGTTCCTGTTTAACGAAGCCGGCGAGCTTTTGCTGCAGCAGCGCAGCGACAAAAAACGGCTGTGGCCCGGCTTCTGGTCAAACAGCTGCTGCAGCCATCCTCGCCGCGGCGAGTCAATGGAAACAGCGACGGCGCGACGACTGGCCGATGAGCTGAATATCGCAGCGACGCTGGAACACGTGTATCGCTTTTGCTACACGGCGGAGTTTGGTCAGGCCGGCTCCGAGAACGAGCTCTGTCATGTGTTTCTCGGCAGGGTGGCGGGCGAAGCGCAGGCGAATGACAGCGAAATCGCCGCCCTCCGCTACGTTTCCAGCGGGGCGCTGGATGAAGAACTATCTCGCTACCCGGAGCGATTTACGCCCTGGTTCAAGCAGGAGTGGCGGGAGCTTGTCGGTAATTATCGCGAACAGCTGGCGCGTTACTGCACGCCGGCAGGAACGGCGTAGCGCTCGCAACGAGGTATTGCGACGTTGGCCGCGTGCTCAGGCGATGAACTTGTAGTACTCGATCCCAAGATCGGTAAAGTGGCGCTCGTCCGTACCCCCGACGCGGTCAATAACAAACTCGTTATTGGGCACGTAGTTGAGGCCGGTGACCCGTCGCCCGTCATGCAGCGCCTCGTACTGTTCGCGATTCAGGTCGACGCTTAGCTGCATTGCGTCGTTGAAGCGAATTTTTGCTGCCGCTTCGCGCCAGCCGTCCGCCATGAAGAACGGAATGACCTCCGCGGCGTCGCCACTGCCGTAGCCGAGCGTCAGTACTTCCTCGCCAGGACTCAGCGAATCTTCATCCAGCGCCTGTTCGAAGCCGGCCGCCATCCAGGCCGGCAAGGCGGCGGTATAAAGATTGCCCAGGTCGAGCATCGTATCGCTGCCCAGGGCCATCTTGTCGAGGATTTCCCTGCGGTAATGGCGCGACGCGCGGAATGCACGCAGCGTCGCCATGGTGAGCGGGTAGGCTTCGTAGTGCAGCGCTTCCGGCGTTGCCAGCGCGGCGACTTCGGGCTTGCTGAGCATCTCGGTCCGGACGGCCTCCACGTCGACACCGGCTTCGTAGCAATAAGAGGCCAGTTCGGCACGGTCTTCCGCGCTGCCCTGGCTTAGCGCAAACAGGTAGGAAACCGCCCAGCCGGTTTCGGGCATGCGCCGATACGGTCGATGCATGAAAACCGTTCGCAACGAACGCATGTAATCGCTTGGATTCAAGCCGCGTTTTACGTACATGTCGTTGAGCGCGTGCAGCGTTTCGTCGACATAGCAGGTCGTGGAGTACTTGCCGTTGAAAACCGGGAAATCCTGTACCTGGTGTGACTCAGTGCGATCCTGTCCGCAGAAGCGCAGCATCGGCTTGCGGAAATCCATGATGCGGTAATCAGACGCCGAGCCTGAGCCGATGAGATCCACGACGGCGAGCTGTGGATCTTCCTCGAGCAGCATCGCCACGGCGCCAGCACCCTGCGTCGGCTCGCCCGAACTGCCGCGCGCGTACTCGGCGATATCGGCGCAAACGACAATCGCCTGGTTGCCCGCACCGTCCAGTGCTAGGTGACGAATAGCGCCTTTCATGCCGTAAACGCCACCGAGGCAGGCATGCTTGAATTCGGGAACTTCACAGCTGCGGCATATCGGGGGCTTGCCACGCTCGATCAGCGCAGCATCGACCATGCCTTTGACGACGATGGCGCCGGCGGAATTGTCGGTACTCGATTCCGTGCCCAGACCCAGGAATTTAACGCGCGTCGGGTCTACGTCGTACTGGTCGATGAGCCTCAATACGGCATTTGCCGCCATCGTGTAAACGCTGTGGTTGGGGCCGCGAATGCGAAAACTGCGCCCCACGACCTCGCGAATTTTCGGCCACTGGTTGTCCGTCCAGTCACACCAGTCCTCAAGCCATACGCGGTACGGCGGGATATAGGCGGCGAGGCCGCTGATTCCGATGGATTTATTCGATCTGGACATGTCTTCTGACTGGCTCAACGTAGCCCGGCGATTTTAGTGGCCCCGGGCACATCACTCAACCATTTATTCCACTGTAATGGTAATTACTTCGGACACGACCGGCGGATCGTGTGGGATATGCAGGTGGTCGGCGAGCAGCAGGCGCAGCGTGTGCCGGCCCGGATCGAGGGTAATCTCCGTCCGGGTGCTGCCATCGCCGAAGTGCACGTGATTGGCGTCGGCCGGCACCGGCGCCGCAAGGTCGGGCAGGTCCGTATCGATCAATAAATGGTGGTGGCCCGAATCGGCCTGCTTGTCGCCCGCTTTGGCGACGGTCATTACGTCGATCCCGAATTCGATGTCGATCGGGTTTGAGACCGTATCGCCGTCAGCCGGCGTTATGAAAAATACCCGGGCACCTTCCGGCGAGGCGGTGCGCGGCCGGATAGCGGTCTCAGGTGTTACCGCTGTCGCTGCCTCCGTCGCTGTTTCGGCCATAGCGGGTTTTTCGGATGTCGGCTCTGACCGATCGTCGCACGCGGACAGGCACAATGTAAGGGCCAGTGCAGTGATAGCCAGATAGGGTTGCATCATCTTTGTACTTCCTCTTTTCTTGTTGTTTCAGACGGCGAACAGCGCGAATAAAAAGGCGCCTAGCATCGTCAGGGCTGCGCCTGCCGAATAGCTGATAACCAGCGCAACGTGCTTTATGAACGTCAGGATTCTCCCCTGACCATAAACACGGCGCATCGCCATGTACAGGTAAACAGGTATGTAGAGTGACGCGGCAACGAGTACAAGCACGGAAATTGCCTCGGGAATGCTCAGCAGCGCCGAAATTCGCGCAAATAGTATCTCCAGGATCAGTATCAGGAAGAAGAACGCATGGTAATGAATGACGAACAGCAGATGCTCGACGAAGTAGCGGCGTGAAAGCGGGTACAGGACCTTCAGAACCAGTGCCATTAGCGGCAACAGCACAATCAGCGCGACAGGAATATTGTCGAGCATCAGTCCAATCAAGGTCTTGCCCTTGTCCGCACCGATGCGCTCGCAAACGCGCTCCAGTCGTTCAGGCGTGAGTCGTTTTTTCAGCCACGGCGGCAGGTCGGTAACGTCATCGTCGTCAACAAGGCACTCTCCGGTCTCATCGTCGATCTCGAAATTGAAACCTGCATTGATATTGACCTTGTTCCCGTTAGTTTCAGGATCGTGTTCGTCGTCCTCGTCTTGCGCGTGATCAACGGGTTTTGCAGCGTCGACAATAATGCCCTCCTGGGCAAGTTCGTCGAGGACTTCCTGTTTCGCGGCGGCAGCTTGTGCGGCTTTTTCAGCGATTTCTTCGGGCGTCGGCTCGGGCTCGGGTTCGAATAACAGGCTGAGGTCGTCGCGGGGATCGAAGAATGCCACGACGAAGAAGATGACGCTAAGCACCAGGTAAGTGCGAAACGGTGGCATGAATCGCGCACGTCGACCTTCAAGGTAATCACGCGTCAGGTGGCCGGGACGGGTCAGCAGCGGTATCAGCGTTCGCCACAGGCGCGAGTCGAGTTCCAGGAGGTCGCCAAAAGCATCGCTTATGAGCTCCCAGAGACTGATCAGTCGACTGCTTGCCCGCTGCCCGCAGTTGCCGCAATACTGGCCGCTGAGGCGCGTGCCACAGTTGAGACAATTCGGGCTTTCGAGCGCGGCCGGCAAGTCCTCTGCGTCGTCTTCTCGGAGTGTGCGGCTGGAAATTCTGACTGCGGCACCGAACTCTTCGGCGGCTTTCGCTTCAGCGTCGGCGAAAAAGCCATCCAGCAATTCGTTGAGAGCATGATCGGCGCTGCACTGGAACTGGCAGATGTGGGTCGCGCCGTCTCCGGGCGTGCTGCGGACATTGAAAAGACGAACGTCTGTGATGCCCTGCTGTTGCCGGGATTTTTCGGCGAGCTCGGCCAGCCATTGCTCGAGCTCGGCAACCCGTTCCTGCTCAACCGAGAATGTCAGCTCATGCAGTGGCCCGGTTTGAGTAGTCATCGGGCCCGATCAGGATTTTTTGGTCTTCTTCCTGCTCGCGGCCTTCCTGCTCGCAGCTCGTTTCGTGGCCGCGGGTTTCTTGCGGGCAGCCTTTTTCCTCGGGCTCGCTTTTGGTGGGTTTGGCGCTGACTTGTCGACAGGTACCCGCGCCAGTTCCTCGGTCGTAAAGTCGTCGACGTCGAGCAGTGCTTCAACCTTGCCATGGTACTCACGCAGCGCGCGCGCCTCTGCTTTGCTGACGACCTGGGCCTTTTCTGCCTCATCGATTTGCAGACCAAGGTAGTCAGAGTGAATCAGTCCTTCCTTGCGAGCCTGGCGCAGGCGACGTTCGAGCGGTACGTGTTGCTTTGTCAGTTCCAGGGCTTCCTGCAACAGTCCCAGCGGATTGCCGGGTTCCAGAGCCGTGTA
>Ga0316201_10002128_pt1 | contig 13952 bp, 12 predicted proteins | sample CS6wburrow_MG_FD_204516 | JGI IMG/M metagenome (GOLD analysis project Ga0316201, IMG submission 204516) | Coastal sediment microbial communities from Delaware Bay, Delaware, United States - CS-6 worm burrow | ecosystem: Environmental > Aquatic > Marine > Coastal > Sediment | place: USA... | reverse complement strand
TTGGAGAGTATCTGCCTTTTGGCGACATCTTCCCGATCCTCTACGACCTCTCGCCGAACAGCGGGCGCTTCAGCGCCGGGACCCACGTTCGCCCGTTGACCTTGGGGCCATGGCGAATCTCCACGCCGGTGTGCTACGAAGACGTACTTGCCCGCTTCACCCGAAAGATGGTGCGCGAAGCCAAGCCTCACGTACTGATCAACCTCACCAACGACGCCTGGTTCGGCGACAGCCAAGAACCTTGGATCCACTTGGTACTGTCACGGTATCGTGCAATCGAGCACCGGCGTTACATGGTGCGGTCTACCAACAGCGGCATCAGCGCCGTCATCGATCCGCTTGGCCGCGTCGTTTCCCAATCCGGCCTCCTCACTCGTGAGAACCTTCGATACGACATTCACATGCTCGAAGGGGACACCGTCTATGGGCGCATCGGCGACTGGCCGGGATGGCTCGGGCTGGCAGCCATCTTGGTCATGTTCATTCGCCGACGAGACGGGGCGCGATGAGCAGCCGGTACCTGCCATCTTCGCCCGACAAGGCCTCGGCGACTTGGAGAGAACGGGTTCCGCCGCTGCTTTGATCAAAGACGTATCCGCGCACGAGCGCGTTCGGGACGGTTTCCCCGTCGGTGTTTCGAATCACCCCATCGACGGCGACCGGGGGCTCCAACCGATACTCTCGGCGGCGGTCGCCCTCATCGAGGCTCATCAGCAGCTCCGGTTCGACCAGCCACGCGAAACCAGATTCCGCGGGCAGCTTGACCTGCATGTCGTAAACACCGATGTCGACGCTCATCGCGAAGTCGCCGAGATCGTCTGACACCACCTCCTGAGACCTGTGCACAGAGCTGGGCTCCGCCGCCGGCCGGGCCCGAGCGAGAACGGTCACACCCGGCGCCGCCTCATTGCGAAAAGTCGAGATTGTGCCGGAAAGTCCGATCTGCGCCGGGACCACCAACGTGTCGAGCTCCGCCCCCTCTTCACCCACGGCGACCGCGTCGTAGTGAATGCCCCAATCGTTCGCGATGTCCTCGGGCGGCGTCACAGTGATCGAATAGAAACCAGCCAACAGCTCCGCGCCAAAGCTGCCGTCCTCGTTCGTCGTCGCGGACCCGCTGAAGCTACCCTCCAACCCGAGCTGAACGCCGCCAAAAATCTTCGTCGACAGAAACCGCACGGTCGCACCCGGCACCGCCCTACCGATTCTGTCGCGGACGCTACCAGAGACTTGAGCCGGCGCGAGTCGGGGAATGTAAATGAGCTTGTCGGGTGGGTTATCCACGAACAGCAGATCCGGGTCGACGGACACCGCCGGAAATGGCGCGCGGCCCGCGCTCGACGTGATGCGAATCAAATAGTCGGACGCGTCGTTGCTAACTCGAATGGCAAATCGTCCCGCGGCGTCGGTCTCTGCGATCGAGGACACGACGCGGCCGGTCTGCGGGTCGACGGCCCGGACTTGCAGCCCCGCCTCGGGCAGATCGACCTCATCCTGGTTGTCGCGACTGTAAATCTCTGCGCGAAACGTGCAGCCGATGTCGCGATTGACCGTGCAGTCGTCCGCAAGACCGGCGGGAAAAGAGATGTCGATGCGAAAGGGCTCACTGGAATCGCCTTCCGCGATGGGAAACACCAGATAGAGCGGGGGCAAGCTTCGAATCGCAGGCGCAGGCTCTTGTGCGGGTACCATGACCATGTCGCTGCTTGGCAGGACGACCAGCTCATAGGTCTCGCCGGCGACCAGGACCGTGCTGAAGTCGTTGCCCTCCGATGCGTCTACGGTCGACGGGTCGCGATAGGTGTCCACCTCGATCGCAATCGGCACGAGCGGAGCGAGAGCTTCATCCATCCGGCGAACGAAGCGAAGCGTTGCGGGGACCGGCGAGCCGTTCCAGCGAACTGTTCCGATGACTTGCCGAGTCGCGGGCAACTGGAGGTCGCGGCTGGTCGAGGCCGATGTTGGTTCTGCCGGAAAAGCCCAGCTCTCTGGGGTGACGACTGGAGCTTCCGTCGGCCCGCGCACGACCTCGATCGCAAGGGCTACCGAGGCGCCGGAATCATCCACGCAGATATTTCCGTCGCAGACTCCCTGCGAGCAGCCGGCATCGCCCGCGCAAGCGTTGTCGATCGTCACGACCGTCGCTGAGTCGAAGCTGCAACCCATGATTACGACGAGCGCCGACAGGGGCCAGATTCTCATCGGCACTCCTGAAGGATGACGGGGTTGTCGGTGTCGGTTATGCGAACCCACCAGGTCGCGTCGTCGAAGTCTCCCTCCTCGGCCGGACGGCGCGGCTCGACGAAGCTGTCGAACTCCCCGACGACGACTAATTCGATCCGGTGGCACTCACCCGCGGAGAGCAGATCGTAGGGAACGAACAACGCGGTCGGGCGCTCGAGGAAGCCCGAGGGCGGGATCTCTCCGCTCGTGAAGGGAACATCCGGCGCTGGAGGCGAGTCGAGAAACAGCCGATAGTCGAGCGTCTGATCGAAGTTCGGATCGCGAACGATGATCTGAAGCGGCATCTCCGGGGTTTCGACGGGATCGTCGAGGTTGATTTGCCCGATCCGATTGAGCGGAAACTCGGCGGTCGGCTCGCTCACGATCGACGGTGGGAAGTTCTGAGCGGGGTCGAATTCAACCGGACTCGTCGCAATGCACCCGGCGCCGGAGGCGAGGCCGAGCGCCGCGATACATGAAGCAAAGGAAAGCATCCCAGCGAATTTAGAAGCAAAGGCCATGCCGCGGTTCCGAACCCGAAAAACCTTGGGCTTCTGACAGTGTCACATGAATTCCAGGCGTTACCTATGACATTAATGTCAGCCCTCAGCAGCTCCACCAGGGTCCGGAGCGTCGGGCTCGCGCTCGAGATACCGGAAGATGGTCCTGGGATCGACGCCCAGATCCCGTGCGGTGCGCGTGCGATTTCCAGCGTTTCGCTCGAGCACTTCGAGGATGTAGGTTCGCGTGAACTCTTCCCGGGCCTGCGTGAGCGGAACTACCGCGCGCTGCTGGTCGCCACCCAAGTCGAGGTCGTCCGGACCGATCAGCGTCTTGTCCGAAAGCACGATCGCCTTCTTGATGCGGTTTTCCAGCTGGCGAACATTCCCGCGCCAGTCGTAGTTGTGCATGGCGTCTAGTGCCTTGGGCGTGAAACCGTTCACCGTTGCGCCGAATTCCGCAGCGTACTTGTGGAGCAAGAACTTCGCGAGGATCGTGATGTCGTCTCCGCGGTCTCGAAGTGGTGGCAGATGAAGGTTCACCACGTTCAAGCGATAGAAGAGGTCCTCGCGAAACGTCCCTTCTTTGATCGAAGCTTCGAGATCGCGGTTCGTCGCCGCGAGGACCCGTATGTCGACCGCCTGAGGTTTCGTGTCACCAACTTTGACGATCTCTCGTTCCTGAAGGGCGCGCAGCAGCTTCACCTGGAGCGACAGCGGCATCTCGCCGATCTCGTCGAGGAACAGCGTGCCCCCATTTGCAGCTTGGAAGCTGCCTTGCCGCGTAGACACCGCTCCGGTGAACGCGCCACGCACGTGACCGAAGAGCTCCGACTCCATGAGGTTTTCCGGAATGGCGCCGCAGTTGACGACGATGAAAGGGCCCTCGGAGCGATTGGAGCGGCGATGTAACTCGCGGGCGAATAGCTCCTTTCCGGTGCCGGTCTCGCCTGTGATCAGGACGTTGATGTCGGCCGCCGCCACTTTCTCGACGCGCCGAAACACCTCTTGCAAACTCGGACAGCTGCCGATGATCCCTCCGAATTTCTGAGACTCTAGCTCTTCGGCGATGCGATCGCGATCGGTGGTGAGCTGGTTGAGCAAGATCGCGTTCTGCAAGATGAGCGATGCCTGACCCGCGAACACCGTGAGCACCTCGAGGCTCGATTGCTCGAACAAGTTCACCACGTTGTCGTTGCCTACGTAGATCAGTCCGAGGAGCTGACCCTGCGCAATCAACGGCGCGACCATGACAGAGCTGAGCTGCAGGTCCATGACGCTTTCGCTCGAGTTGAACATCGTGTCATTGACGGCGTCGCTCACGATGAGTGGCTGGCGCGAGTCGATGCAACGGCGAAGAATGCTGTCCGAAAGCTGAGTCACCGCATCTGGAATCGTCTCCTGGTCGACGTTACGAGCGGCAGCGATCTCCGGGTCTCCGTCGCGCAGCAAGATGACGAAACCCTTGTTTGCGTGGACGACTTCGATCACCGCGTCGAGCAGTGCTTCGATCTGGTCGGGGATGGCTCGAATCTCGAGCAGTCGGCGATTGAAATCGCTCAGCTTCATCATCCCCTCGATCTCGGAGGTCTGAGACGCCCTGCCCTGAACGTCCGGATCGCGCAAACTGCTCTCGTCGTAGAGTGAGAACACCAGCTCGACGTCCCCGAGAGTCAGCTTGTCGTTGTGAAAAATCTTCGATTTCTTCTTCTTCTTTCCGTTGATCTGGAACGTCGCACCGGGATCGACGGGCGCCACGGCGAAGTCCCGTCCATCGAACACGACCTGTGCGTGATGCGCTTCCAGAGCCTCCGAATCGATCGAAATATCGTTTGCCCCGGCCCGTCCAATCGACGTCACGCGCTTGTAAATCCCAAACACGCGGGGCCGGCCCTGCTGCACCATCCACTTGAGGCTCGGCATAGGGCCGACACTCTACCAGACCCGAATTTACGTGTCACCGTTGGGATTGGATCGCGTTGAGCCCGGCGGCCTACGCGTGTCGGCGAGTATACGATCATTCTTCCGATTGAGAACCCCAAAAGATGGAATCCGCAAAACCGCACGACGGCGATCGGTTTATCACCCCTTGCGGACTAGCTTTTCGTCGCGCGGCTCGGCACTCTGAAATCTCAATGGCGCACGCAAGGGCACAAAAGGATCGACGCTCGAATCACAGAGTTGATCTGGACGGCCGCGCTATCTTGTTTCAACGCGGCGATCGCATCGGCCAATACACGCTCGAGAACATTTCTGCGGGAGGTGCAATGGTGTCGGGCGATCGCGAGCTACGGCCCGGCCACCTCGTGCACCTTTTGATCGATCTCAACACCGGAGAGGAAACGATGAGTCTGACGGGCGCGGTTCGCCGAGCGCGCGGAGCGAACGGTGGCGTGGCGCTCGCGATCGCTTTCCCGATCTTGTCGGCGGACCAAGAAGATGCGATTCACAACGCGGTCTTGCGCGCCCTCGTGCGGCGCAACGCGATTGCGATGCAGCTTCCTCTCCTGGTGTTCGAACCTCGGCGGCGCGTACGCGAGGAGATTGAATCCGAGATTCGAAGCTTTGGCTTTCCGGTCTCAGGTGTTGATTCGCTCGCAGACGCGGTTCGCGAGCTGGAGAGCGAAGAAACCGAGTACGCGGGCCTCATCATCCACTCGGCTACGCACGATGCTTCATCGATGGAAGTGATCGAGTTTTTCACGAAATCGGATGACCTCCGAACGATCATTTTGCCCGAGCCCAACGGAAAGCTTCACGCGCGAGCGAAAGGCTTGGCAAAGCTGCCACAGGTCCGGGTACCGCGCGTGTGGAGCCGCTCCGAGCTGCGGCGCGTCCTGACGAACTAGCCTCGGTCGAAAGGAACGATTTCCAAGGACTTCACGCCGGGCAGCTGCTCGAACGCGCTCGCTACCTGATTTGCGGTTGCAACCACGACAATCGTGAGATCTCTGGTCGAAATTCGGGCGCGCGTGGCTTCATTGGCTTCCTGGAGGCTGACGCCAGCCACGAGCTCGTCGTGCTTCTCGACGTAGTTGCGGGGAATCCCGAGCAGCTCGACATCGAGGCGAGATTCCAGGCGCTTGGAAGGCGTGTCCCGATCGAAGCAGTGGCTGTTGATCAACCAGCGCTGCGCGAAGCTGAGCTGGGACTTCTTGATTCCGCGATCGATCCAGTGTTCGAGCAAGTCGAGTTGCAGCGCTGCGCAATCCGCCGAGTATTCGGCCGCGGGCGCCGTCGACATGTACCAAGCTTCTCTTTGCTTTGCGTGCAGCAAGCGGCTGTAGGCGGAGTAGCTCCAGCCCCGGACTGCGCGGACCTCCTGCATGAGCGGGCCGCTGAAGGTGCCACCAAACGCAGTGTTGGACACGATGAGCGGGAAGAGCTTGCGATCGCGAGTGCGTGCGCCGAGGGTGCCGATATAGAGTTGGGTCTGCGTTCGCTCGGGCTTGTCGACGATGATCACATGGCGGCCGGGGCGTGTCCTAGTCGCTGGCACGGCCGAGTCTTTCCCTTTCTGCCGTTTGGTGCTTGGGAAGTGCGACGAGACTAGCGCGCGCGCCTCGGAATCGATCACGTCGCCGGCGACTCCGACCAGGAAAGCCCGCTTCTCGATGTTTCGCGCGTAGAAGCTCTCGACCTGCTGGAGGCTGATCCGAGCAAGGCTGTTCACCGTCCCGCCCTGAGCGCGAGCGTACGGGTGCTCGCCGAAAAGCGCCTCGCGGAAACACAGGGCGGCGAGGGTCTGGTCGTCGTCTAGTCGCGAGATCAGCGCCGCCTGCGCTTGGCGTTTGAGCTTGGCAAAGTCGCTGGCACGAAGGGCAGGCCGCCAGACCAAATCGGACAGAAGCCCGAGCAGGGGCTCAAAGTTACGGCGAAGCACGGTGGCGCGAATCCGAGTCGAACGCATCGAGACCTGGACCGATACCCGCGCTCCAAGGCTCGCGAGCCGATCCTCGAAACGCTGCTGCGACAGCCCCCCCGGGCCTCGTCGCATGAGGTGCCCCGTGAGCAGGGCAAGGCCCTCGCGACCTGCTGGGTCCTGCAGGCTCCCTGCAGCGAAGGCGATTTCCACATCGACGAGCGGAAGCACGTCGCTCGATTCGACCAGCACGCTCATGACGCTCTTCGCAGAATCTCGATGCGCGTCCGGCGTGAAGGACGGAGGTACTTGGCGACGGCGCGCTTCACGTCGCGCGTCGACACGTCGCGGTAGGCCTCGAGCCGCTCGAACACGGCAGCGCCGTCATTGGCAACGGTCTCGTAAAAACCGATCTGCTCGGCCTTTCCTCCGGCGGTTTCCATGCTGTGCAAAAACGAAAGTTCCAGCTGACTCATCGCCTTTTCGAGCTCGATGGGGGTCGGCCCCTCTGAGCCGAGCCGGGCGAGCTCCCGATCGAGCAACGCGAGGGCAACTGCCTTCTTCTTTCCCTCCCGGAGGAGAATCCACATCTCGAAGAGGCCGGGGTCGACGAAGGGTGAAATCGAGCCTCGTACCGAAAGCGCGAGCTCTTCATCGAGGCAGAACAAACGGTGCAGCCGTGAGCTCTGGCCGCCAAACAAGACCTCGTTCGCAAGGACGAGCGCCGGCGTATCGCGGTCCAGGAACGATGGCGCGCGGTAGCCCAGAAGGATCTTTTCGGTCGGCGTCGGCGCTGGGAGCTGGAAGACCCGCTCGGCACGCTGCGGGGGTTCCTTGAAAACCCTACGCTCTTCGATCCGGCGAGCGCCAGACAGGCCCCCGTAGTGTTTCTGAACCAGCGAAAGCGCTTTGAGCTCGCTGAAATCACCGGCGATGATGATGGTTGCGTTGCTCGGCGCATAGTGTGTTCGATAAAACTCGCGGCAATCCTTCACGGTGAAGCCGCGAATGTCGTCCATGGAGCCAATCGTCGGCCAGCGATACGGGTGGCGAACAAACGCGTTCTCGTAGAGAAGCTCGAGGGCCTTGCCCTCGACGTCATCGTCCACACGTTGCTTTCGCTCGTTGGCAACGACTTCTTTTTCCGAGCTGACCTGGGGCACACGAAGAACGAGATTTGCCATGCGATCGGCTTCGAGCTCGATGAGAAGCGGCAAGGCATCCCGAGGCGCGTTTTCGTAATAGTACGTCCAATCTGTCCATGTCGCCGCGTTGGCCTCGGCGCCGGCCCCTTCCATTAAGCGGTCGAAGTCGCCCGTCGGGTGGTTTCGCGTCGCGTTGAACATCAGGTGCTCGAACAGGTGCGCAAGTCCCGTCTTGCCTGGGCGTTCATGTCGAGAGCCCACGCGAAACCAACTGTGGTAGCTCACGGTCGGCGCGGATCGATCGACCAGCGTCAGTACGGTCAGCCCATTGCCCAAGCGAAAGCGGCGAAGCCGGAGCGCGTCGCCGAACGCCACATCGCGTAGGAGCGCCCAGCGTGCGTTGCGCTTTTGAACGCCGCGGTTGAGTCGTTCAATCAGGACCTGAGGCGTTGCCATGAACGCGTGAGCGTGATCACCGGGCCCGTTGGGGTCAAGGCGATTCGATGCAAGTCAAATGACCAGCTGGCATTTCGAGGTCTTAAAGAGTTACCTTCGGGCCCCGGGAGATCGGCAAGGTCTAACGAGACCAAGTAGAGGAGCGTGAGATGAAGTTCGCAATAATCGGCGCACGTGTGGTGCTGGGTTTGATTTTCGTGGTCTTTGGCTTGAACGGCTTCTTCAACTTCATTCCGACTCCGGAAATGGCTGAGGCTGCTGGCTCGCTCATGGGCGCCCTCGTCGCGACGGGATACTTCATGATGGTGGTGAAGCTGGTCGAGGTCTTGGCAGGCTTGATGATCCTGACGGGACGTTTCCTCCCGCTCGGCTTGATCCTGCTGGCTCCGGTCTCGGTGCAGATCCTGCTATTTCACGTGTTCTTGGACCTGGCGGGCTTGCCGATCGCGATCGTCGTCATCGCCCTGCAACTGTTCCTCGCCTGGGCGTACCGCGACTCGTTCAGCGGCGTTCTTCAGGCCAATCCAAAGCCCAGCGGCCAAGGCTAGCTGCCGCTTCGCTTGACCGAGTCACGGGCGGCAGGTAGCCCTTCCGCCATGTCCGAAGTTCGCGTTCGCTTCGCCCCGTCGCCCACGGGCTACTTGCACATCGGCGGCGTGCGGACTGCGCTCTACAGCTGGCTCTGGGCGCGACGAAACCAAGGCACGTTCATTCTCCGGATCGAGGATACGGATCGCCAACGCAGCACCGACGAGAGCATCCAAGTCGTTCTCGAATCGATGCGCTGGCTCGGCCTCGACTGGGATGAGGGCCCCGAAGTGGGAGGCGACCATGGGCCCTATGTGCAAAGCGGGCGTCTCGACATCTACGCCGCGTACGCCGAGAAGCTGATCGAATCCGGTCATGCCTATCGCTGCTACGCGACCAAGGAAGAAATCGCGACCGCGCGCGAAGCCCATCAGAAGAGCGGCACCAAGGATGGCTTCCGCTTCCAAAGCCCGTGGCGCGAACGGAGCGCCCCCCCCGCCGAGCCTAGCGCGCGTCACGTGATCCGCTTCCGTGCACCTCAGGAAGGAGTCACGAGCTGGGTCGACGAGGTCAAAGGGAAGATCGAAATTCTCAACTCTACCCTGCAAGACTCGATCTTGCTGCGCCCCGATGGGATGCCGCTCTACAATTTCGGCTGCGTCGTCGACGACCTGACGATGGAGGTGACGTTGGTCGCGCGCGGTGACGACCACGTGATCAACACCGCGCCTCAAATCCTGCTCTACGAAGCGCTCGGCGCGGCCGTTCCCAAGTTCGCGCACATGCCGATGGTCCTCGCGCCCAATGGCGAGAAGCTTTCGAAACGCCATGCGGCGGTCGGCGTGCTCGAATACCGCGACATGGGCTACCTACCTGACGCAGTGATCAACTACCTGGCGCGCCTAGGCTGGTCACACGGCGACCAGGAGATCTTCACGCGACACGAGCTGATCGAAAAGTTTAGCTGGGATCGCGTCGGCTCGACGGCTGGCCGCTACGACGCGAAGAAGTTCCTACACGTTCAGGCCGAGCATCTCCGAATGCTCTCCGATGAAGAGATCGCGCGCGGGGCGACGCCGTTCCTTGCTAGGATCGGCATCGACGTGGCTGCGGACGACCAGGTCCTCTTGAAAACGGTCCCCTACGTTAGGCCACGCGCGGAGACCTTCATCGATGTAGCCGATGCCGTGACGTACTTCTTTCGAAACGTCGAGTTCGATGCAAAGGGGAAACGGAAGTTCCTCGCGCCGGCCTACGCGAAAAACCTTCGAGGTCTGGCCGACCTGCTCGAGGCAGTGGAGCCCTTCGCAAAAGAACCACTCGAGCAAACCGTGAAAGCTTGGCTCGAGGAGAACGAGCTCTCGATGAAACTGGTCGCGCAGCCAGCCCGTGTGGCGCTGACCGGCCGCACGAAGAGCCCGGGCCTCTTCGAGGTCATGGACGTTCTGGGCAAAGAAAAGACACTATCGCGCCTGCGAGCTGGCGCCGAGATCGCAGCGGCCGAGGCGATGCCTTTGGACTGAGCTCGCCGTACATCTCCCGTTTCCTTGGATTCTGACTTGCAGACTTTGATCATCATTCTCTACCTGTTCACGCTCGGCGTGCTGGCGCTCTACGGCCTACACCGAAGCGCGCTTCTGCTCGCGTACCTCCGCCACCGTCGTCAGCGCTCGCTGCCGTCGGCACGGTTCGACGAAGCGGACCTGCCCCTGGTCACGGTCCAGTTGCCAATGTTCAACGAGATGTTCGTCGCGGAACGCCTGATTGGCGCAGCGTCTCGAATCGACTACCCGACCGACCGACTCGAGATTCAGGTTCTGGACGATTCGACCGACGCGACGTCGTTGATCGCTCGTGCCCAGTGCGAGGCACTGAGAGCGCAGGGACTGGACGTCGTCTATCTTCATCGTGAGGACCGCCGCGGTTACAAGGCCGGAGCGCTCGAGGCCGGCATGGAGGTTGCAAAAGGCGACTTCATCCTAATTCTTGATGCGGACTTCGTGCCGGGTCCAGAGATCGTGCGTGAGCTCATCGACTTCTTCACGGACTCTGCCGTCGGCATGGTGCAGGCTCGCTGGGCCCACCTGAACCGAGACCGGTCGCTGCTCACCCGCTGCCAGGCGATGCTCCTCGATGGTCACTTCGTCATCGAGCACAGCGCGCGCAACCGCTCCGGGCGCTTCTTCAACTTCAACGGCACCGCAGGCATGTGGCGCAAGTCAGCCATCATCGACGCCGGTGGTTGGCAACACGATACGATCACCGAGGACATGGACCTCAGCTACCGTGCACAGCTCGCGGGCTGGAAGTTCGTCTATGCGCCGCAGCTGAGCGTGCCCGCAGAGCTGCCATCCGAGATGAACAGCTTCAAAGGGCAGCAGTATCGATGGGCGAAGGGCTCGGTTCAAACCGCGCGCAAGCTCGTCGGCACGATACTGCGCGCCCCGGTGAGTCGCCAAGTGAAGACCGAAGCTATGTTCCACTTGACCAACAACTTCGCGTATCTGTTCTTATTGGTGTTGGCGTTGCTCCAGCTTCCAAACATGTTGATTCGTCGTCAGTTGGAGCACCCAGAGCTGCTGATGCTCGATGTGCCCATGTTCGTGGCGACCTGTGGATCCGTCGCGGCGTTTTACGTCGTGGCGCATCACGATCTGTACGGCGGTCGATGGGAAGCCATCAAACGACTGCCCGTGATGATGGCGCTCGGCATCGGCCTTTCCATCAACAACGGGAGGGCGGCGATCGAAGGCTTGTTCGGGCGGGACGTCGAGTTCGTACGGACTCCCAAGCGCGGCGCCCTCGATGGCAGACCTGAATCGGCTGCGAAAGGCTACCGCGGCCGCTGGCCCTGGCACAACACGGTCGAGCTCGGCTTCGCGCTCTACTGCACCGCGAGCTTGCTGATTGCAATCGCGACCCAAAGCTGGGCGAGCGTGCCCTTTCTGCTTCTGTTTTGCGCAGGGTTCAGCTGGGTCGGCCTCGCCAGCCTGCAGGAAGTGCTCGTGCGGGGTCAGGGCGACGTGGAGGTCGCGGCACAAGAGCCGTCGACGCATTCCTCGCCGAGCCCGCAGTCGATGTTGAGCTGACACTCGGCAAGCACCTCGCTGCTTCTGACGCAGAGGTTCTGCTCCTCGACTGGTGCGCAGAAGCGGATGGTGGTGTCGATACGCGCGCACTGTTCGTCGGTCTCGCAGGGCGTGCGGCATTGCCCGCGAACACATACGCGGCCGGGCTGGCAGTCGTTCTCGGGACAGAACTGCTCGGGGCGAGTGTCGGGGATGCACTGGAACGAGCTGCAGTACTCGTACTCGGCGCAGTTCGTGTCGTCGCTGCAATTCGTGAGGCAACTCTCATCGGTGCAAGGTCGGCACGCCCCAGCAACGCATTGCTGGGTTTCGGGGCACGGACTGTCGAGACATGTGATGAGGCATTCGCCATCGATGCAAATGCGTTCGTCTCCACACTCGAAATTGAATTGACAGCTGAATGGAGGCGGGTCGGGTTCCTCTTCGAGCGGATTCAGGCAGAGGCCGTTGTCCGCGCAAGTCGTGCCAATTGGACAGTCGTACGCTTCTTGGCATTCGCTGGCGCAACCAAGCGTCGTGCAAAGCTCACCGACCGCGCAGTCGGTGTCGGCCTCGCAGAAATCTCGCTGCGGCGCGGGTTGCGGGTCGCATTCGTCCCCCCGGCACAGAAAACAACCGCGCTCGCTCAGGGGCCCGTCGGCGATACAGAAATAGCGGGAGTCCCTGTCACAGCCGGCGACTCCGAGTAGTGCGATAATGAGAATCCCAATGCGTTTCATGAGAGGTTCGACGCGCGGGACGGAGGCTTATTCATCGCCAGGATTGGCTTGAAACCCGGTCAATTCCATTGAATAAGAGGACGGTATGAGTGGCCACAGCAAATGGTCGACGATCAAGCGGCGCAAGGGTGCTCAGGACGCCAAGCGCGGGAAACTGTTCACCAAAGCCATCAAAGAGATCACCATCGCCGCGCGCTCGGGCGGTGGCGATCCCGATGGGAACGCGCGGCTGAGGCGTGCGATCGATCTCGCGCGCGGCGTTAACATGCCGGCCGACAACGTGACCCGTGCGATCAAGAAGGGGACGGGCGAGCTCGAAGGCGTTCAGTACGAAGAGCTGGTTTACGAAGGAGTTGGCCCCGATGGCACGCTGTTCATCTGCGAGGTGGTGACCGACAACCGCAATCGGACCATTGCCGAGGTGCGAAAGCTTTTCGACAAGAACCACGGACAGATCAGCAGCAGCGGGTCGGCCCTTTGGGCTTTTGAGCAGCAGGGCATCGTCCGAGTCGACAAGCAGGCAGCGAGCGAAGAGCAGCTGTTCGAGGCGGCCGTGGGCGGTGGCGCGGAAAACATGGAGCTGGTCGGAGATGAATGGGTCATCACCACCCCGCGCAACGATCTCGACGTGGTGCGCGATGCAATTTCGAGTGCAGGAATCACGGTACGGGAAGCGGCGCTCGAGTACATACCGAACAATCCAAAAGTCGTAGAAGGGCGCGATGCTGAGAAGATGATGCAGCTCTTCGAGGCGCTCGACGACCACGACGACGTGCAGAACGTGTTTTCCGACTTCGAGCTCAGCGAGCAAGCGCTCGCCGAAATGGCGTGACCGGGACATGCGCATCCTCGGCATCGACCCCGGAAGCCGTCGCACCGGCTGGGGTGTCGTGCAGCTCGAAGGAACGAGGCTTCGTCAGGTCGGCGCAGGAACGATCAGTGTCGCTGAAAAGCTACCGCTCGCGACGCGTCTGCACCTGATCCACCAGGGCCTCGAGCAGGTCGTCCGCGAGCACCGGCCCGAAGCAGTTGCCGTGGAGGAGATCTTCTTCGCGAAATACCCAAACGCGGCGTTGAAGCTGGGCCATGCGCGCGGCGTAACTCTGCTGGTCGCGGCGCAATCTGGGCTCGAGGTCCACGAGTATCCACCGGCGGTCGTGAAGCGCACCGTCGTCGGACGTGGCGCGGCCGACAAGACGCAGGTCGCACGCCTGATCACAGCGCTCCTCGGACTCAAGACCCCACCCGAAGAAGACGCGGCCGACGCCCTAGCCGTCGCGATTACCCACATCCAAGCGAGTCGATCCAAGGCGCTCGGCCGCTAGCACGGGGCGCTGAACCCGAGCGCTGGACGCGGAGCCGCCGGAAATGCACACACCTGTTCAGTAACCTGCTAGGCTCGCCCCGTGATCGGCAGACTAATCGGAACG
>Ga0316201_10002127_pt1 | contig 13953 bp, 11 predicted proteins | sample CS6wburrow_MG_FD_204516 | JGI IMG/M metagenome (GOLD analysis project Ga0316201, IMG submission 204516) | Coastal sediment microbial communities from Delaware Bay, Delaware, United States - CS-6 worm burrow | ecosystem: Environmental > Aquatic > Marine > Coastal > Sediment | place: USA... | reverse complement strand
CTTCCACGTCTGCCCTAAAACTCGTACTAAAAATACGACACCACCTTCGATGATAATGAACCCATCAGCTAGTAAAAGTAACTCGCGTCCAAGGGTGGTTCCTCGCGAATGGGCCGTCGCGCTCAGCGGTGGTCTGACTCTTGCTTTCACAGCCTGGGGCCTTGGTGGTGTCGTCGCTTGGTCGCTCCACGCCATGTTGATCGGCGGACTCCTTACCTTCGTTTTAGCACTTTTCCCGCTTCCCCGCCTAAATTTCTCACCCTTCGCTCTTCACTTTTCACCTTTCAGCGGCCCCGGCGTTAAGCGCCTCCTGCGTTTTCCCGCTTTTTGGCTATCCCTTGCCTTTCTTCTCTATCTTGGAATCGGAGCTATTAATCCTGCTGCCGCAGTTGTCCGCGACGAGCGTGGTTGGTGGGTCGAGGCTATCCAGGCGCCCCTCGGCACTTGGTTGCCCACAAGCGTCCGCTCCGACTACGAGCCGATGAATGCCTTTCGGGTCCTCGCTTCCTTTACTGCAGCTTTCACCCTTATGTGGGGGCTCTGGATTGGAATCACCCGACGTAAAGTCGCACTTCTAGTTCTTTGGACCTTCACCCTCAGCGGGGCAGGGATGAGTTTAGTCGCCATCCTTCAACACCTTTCAAATGCTGACGCCGTTCTATGGTCCGTTCCCACAAGTAATCCTCATTTCTGGGGATCTTTTTTTTACCGCAACCAAGGGGCCGCTTATCTCAATTTAATTTTGGTCGCCTGCGGGTTTCTGTTTTTCTATCATGCAAAAAATGCCAAAGAGGCGGGACACACCGGAGGGCCGCATTTACTTCTATTTTGTCTCTTTGGCCTAGTGGCTTTGTCAGTCGGCCTAGCGCTTTCTCGTGGGGGCATTCTTTTTGCCGCGTGTATTAGCCTTACTTTCTTCGGGTTCCTTACGATCTATGCACTGCAGAGCATCTTTCACAGCCAGAATATTATACTTTCCCTTATACCGCTCGTTCTTTTGCTTGGAGCCGCTTATTCTACGGTATGTTATATTGATGTGGACGCCATCCGCCATCGTTTTGGCGATATTGAAGCGACCGTCAAAGATACCGAGCGTAACGACCGTGTCATTGCTACCCGTGCCACCTGGGAGATGGCTCAAGATCGCATATTGCTCGGATGGGGGGGCGGGTCCTTTCGTTATATTTTCCCGATGTATCAACAAAAGTATCCGGAAATATTTTATAGTAATTGGTTTAAGTGGAAGGGGGAAACAGGACGCCAAGTATATCGTTACGCACATAACGATATTGTTCAGTTTCTTGCCGAGTATGGCGCGATCGGTTGCGGCCTTTTGTTTTCCATTCTGGCCTGTTTCTTCGGGTCAGCCCTGCGATGTTTCAGTGTTAATGGTTTTAGCATTTTAATCGTATTTGTCGGCATCGCTTGTGCTTTTGCCCATGCCTTTATTGACTTCATTTTCAACAGCCCCGCGTACTGGATCGCATTGATTGGCTTTCTTGCCGTCAGCGCGAAGCTCTTGAGTCTGGAAGTGTACGTAGAACGACGACGACAGTCGTTGTTCTCCAGAGTGGATACGCCGGCATAAATTGTGGTTTCAAGGTAGCGGCAGGCGCCCCGCCCGCCATTTGCGGTGTCTGCATCCTGAGCGAACTCTTCCTCACCATTCTAAATTCTCAACTCCACGCGCGGGCTCTGACCTATGGCTTCCGGGACGAAATCCGCTACCTTTCTCCTCTCCTTCCATCAGAGTCATCGTTTCTTTCCTTGCGTGCCTTTTGTAGTCAAAAAAACCGTCATCGTCGCATGATTTTGCCTATAATAATTTTGCCTCAATCCTTTCCTGTATAACGACGACGATAGTCGTTGTTATACCGTCCGCCTAAGTCCCCATCAGAGTCATAGCTTTCATTTTTTGTGCTTCCTCGGTCAAAAGCGACAAGAGTGTCGCTTCTACGTCTGCCCTTAAACGAAAACGCTTCCTCTCGGTAGCCTCGAACGTTAGTTCGGGGGGGGCCTCTAACGTCCTCTTCACCTGAAGGCTCCCCAAAAGACGTTTGCTAAAGCAGCAAACTATGAGAGCACTCTGCCCTATACGTCACCCCAACCGACCGAAATCATTTTACCTGTGAAGATCCTGAGTTGTATCGAGTCTTACCTTCCGGGCACGCATGGCGGGGGTGTCGTGCGGGCACTGACCAATATGGTTGAGCAGCTCAAAACCACACACGATTTCAGCATACTTACTCGCAACCATGATTACCTTCGCAAAACGCCCTATGCAGAGATCAAGCCGAATAGATGGCAGGAGCAATCAGCCGCCAATTACTGTTACGCCGAAGATGATCAATGGGTGAGTTGCCTCTTGCAAACGGTCTCAGAATCTCCACCCGACTGGCTCTATTTGCAAGGCGCACTTTCACCCATGACCCGCCGTATCCTGAGCATACGGAGGCGTCACGCTGAACTGAGAAAAATTCCGATCCTCCTTGCGCCGCACGGAAATTTAGGGCCCGGGACCTTGCAGCACCATGCTTGGCGTAAGCAAGCATGGCTCGCTTACGCCAAGCTTCGCGGCCTCTATCGGAATCTCCACTGGCATGCCGCTTCCGAACGCGAAGCAGCGCAAATTCAAGCAATCTTCGGCCCGGTAGAAAATATCCGTGTCGTCCCGATGGCCCCCTCCCTCGAGGCGCTTCTCCCTCAACAAGCAACAAACAACGAACAACAAGCATCGAGCAACTCTCTACGTCTTGTTTACTTTGGGCGACTGTCCCCTGAGAAGAATCTGGAGTTTGCGTTCCGTTTACTGGCCGAATTTGCTGCAAGGCATACGGATCAGCGGATCATTTACGATTTGATTGGTTCCGGCGAGCCACGCTACGAGGCGAAACTTCGCAGCCTCAGTGCCAAACTTCCGAACTCTGTTCGAGTTAACTTCCTCGGTCAGCTACCATCAGAGGCACTCCAAGTGCGCTTACAAGAAGGAATCAATTCCGCGGAGTTTCTTTCCGCGCAACTCTCCACCAGCAATCAGCAAACAAAAAATGTTCACTACCACGCGATGCTGATGCCGAGTTTAACGGAGAACTTTAGCTACACCGTCCTTGAATCGTTTCAAGCCGGCCTCCCTGTGCTCATTAGTGATCAAACGCCTTGGCGCGATCTGACCATCCAGCGACTGGGGTGGGATCTCTCGCTCGACCAGCCCGGTCCTTGGGGACGAGCGCTTGAAGCCCTAGCCGATCAATCCGAGCAAGCGCGCATCGACCAGTCGGAAGCGATCCGATGCTTCGCGCAAAAATGGGTCGCGGAGTATCCACAGCAAGCCAACCGATTGTTTCAGCGCAGCTCAATGAGCACTATAACAAATCACGTTACCGTGGCATAATTTTGCCTCAAGCCACGTCAGAATCAGATTCCAGAGCCGCTGTCATGGGAACCGCTTATTACCGCTAATAAAACGCTTATGGGGATCCCTTAAATTCTCGAAGCGGTGCAAGAGAAGCGCCCCATAAGCGGTGAAAAAACGTCAGAGTAAGTCCCGGATTCGCCGTCCTTGGCGCCTCACTTTTTCGTATTTTTTGCGCCTTTTCGTGGCAAAGTACAATCACCGTCCAGTTTTCGTACCCCACTCCTTCTGTGCATTCTTTGGTTAACCTACTTATAGGCCTAAAGCTCGAACCGGTCACTCGCCCAATCACATGAACGCCGATCCAGCCTCCAAGATAGTCCTTACCTTCTGGCAGCCGATGCCGAGTATGCATCAGGTCGATACGCTTAATGCGCTCGCTGCACAGCCAAATGTGTCCGTAACGCTCGCTTACGAGCGCCCTCTTTATGCGGAATACGAAGCACAGGGTTGGACGCATGCGGGTTTCTCCGAAGCCATTGAAGCGGTCGACCTTGGCGCGCCAGAAAGCTTTGCTCGACTCACGTCCCGCCGCAGTCCTGCCGATGTGCATATCTTTACTGGGTTCTTTTCTCATCCGTTAGTGTGGAAAGGGTTTCATGCCCTCGTAAATGCTCCGGTGAGGCGTTTCGCTTACAGCGAGGCATTCGACCCCCGTGGTTGGAAAGGACCACTTCGAATGCTGCGCGCTCGTATCAAATATCGTCGTTGGGGCGATAGGCTTGACGGTGTCTTAGCATTTGGGGTTCGCGGAATGAATTACTTTCGTGCCGCCGGCGTTCCTGAAAGTAAACTCATTCAATTTGGTTATTATTTTGATCCGCTAAAGTTTCCTTCTCATTCAACGCTTACAAATAATAGCCAGCCATCAACCAATAGACCTTTTGATTTCTTATATGTAGGTCGCTTTATTCAACTCAAAGGTCTCGATTATTTGCTCCGAGCTTGGTCTCGGGCAGAGTTTCCGCTCGATCAAGCGAAACTCACGCTTCTGGGCAATGGCCCTGAGGAATCGAAGCTAAAATCATTGGCCACTCAGCTCGGAATCAATAATCTCCATTTTGAAGCGTCCGTCCCGCATGATCGAGCCCTCGAGCGTGTTGCAGTTGCTGATTGTCTCATTTTACCCAGCCAATGTGACGGATGGGGCGCTCCTATTTCCGAGGCGCTTCACTGTGGTGTGCCTGTCATCGCGACGGATCGCTGCGGCGCGTACCATCTACTTGATCGGGGCGAGAGAGGGCAGGTCGTTTCCCATCGGGATGAAGCCGGGTTGACGCGAGCGTTGGAGGCGCAATTTCGCAAGGGTTATCCCACTTTTGAAACAAGAGACCGGATTCGCCAGTGGGTACAAAGAGAAATCAGCGCAAGCGATGCGGCAAAGAATCTTCTTCTTGTACTTCAGGGCAAAAAGAGCATCTAACATCAATCGATGTGTCTTCTAATTCTACCGTTGGCTTGTTTTTTTGAGGTTTAATTGACTAACAGGCTCTCTAGCCTGTCGCGTCGAAGGTAAGTTTAGGGTGTCCCCTTTCCATCGTTTTAACCTTATCTGATAAAAATAACGGTTGCTAAATGAGTATGCTATTTCTTCCGACAATAAGCGAACGACGGAGAACTTTTTATCCCTCATTTTTATTTTGAATATACCTATTTTAAAAATCGACCTTTACTGGGACCTTCGCGCGACCATCCCGGAGCGCCACACTGGCGTCGGTAAACACGTCATTGAAGTGATTAACGGACTACTTAATCGTCCCGATGTTCACTTGCGCGTGCTCTTAGCTCGTGATCAGGCCGCACTCTGGTCGGCCCAGTCGAAAGTGCACGGATGGGATTCGATTACCTCCATTTCGCTCCCTTTAACCAATAAGGGAAATCGTTTTCTTTATGGTACAACGAAGGTATTTAGTCTCGATAAAATCTGCGCAGGGCGTGATATCGTCTATTCGCCGATGGAGCTACTTCTTGGGCTTAAACGTATCCCGTTTGTCAATACGATCCATGGGATCCCTTATTTTGAATCCACCGTCTCGGAGCGTGTATATAAAAGTACACGTTATCGTTTTGAGCGAATGAAACAGGCATGGTTTTTCCGTCGTTGTCATCGACTCTGTGCCCATACCTTTGTCGTTTCCGACTATTTAAAAGATCGCCTATACAAAACCTTTGGATTCGCCGATTCGAAGCTGTACCCAGTTTACAACGGAGCCGAATCACTGTTTTTTAGTCAGCCCTCTAATTCGTTTTCCGGCGCGAGACAAAGCCGTGCACGACTCCTTACTGTGGGCGGTGCCAATGTCTTTGATGGTGCGAGCAATATTCTGAAAGTTGCAAAATTGCTTCAGCGGGAAATGCCCCAAGCGTCTATCTGGATTGCAGGCGACCGTCATGAGTTGCCATGGGAAAGACGCTTAAGATCACAGCCGAATGTATATTGGTTGGGCTTTCTCAGCAGCGAGCGTCTGGCCGAAGAAATGCAACATGCCACGGCTTTGCTTTATGTGCCGATCGTGGAATCTTTTGGAATTATTGGGGTAGAGGCCATGGCCATCGGGTTGCCCATTCTAGCCACTCGCTCCACCGCACTGCCCGAGGTTCTTGGCGATGCGGCTGAGTGGGTCGATCCGGAGGACTCAGAAGCCACGCTTCAATCCCTGCGAAAAGTTTTCAGCGATGAAGTCGCCCGCAAGCAGCTCATCGAAGCCGGTCGCGAAAAAGCCCAAGCCTACCAATGGCCCAAAGTGGTCGATCGCGTCCATGAACAGCTCAAATCGGTCTCGTTGCAAATGTAAGGGGGCATAGACTCGACTAAGCATAGCGAATTTAACACTTAGCCATTATCCATCATTCATCAGCTATTACGCCCAGACCCGCTGTGAGCGTCATCATCCCCAACCACAATGGGGCCCGCTTCCTTCGTGAGGCGATCGACAGTGCCCTGACGCAGGTTGGGGTCTCACTGGAAGTCATTGTCGTGGACGATGGGTCGACCGACGACTCCCGTGCCATTATCGAATCCTACGGCGACCACATTCGATCTAGCTTCCAGGAGAATAAGGGAGCCTGTGCCGCTCGTAATGCGGGTTTGGCCTTGGCGACAGGGGAATATGTTAAGTTTCTGGATTCTGACGATGTCCTCTTGCCCCAAGTGCTGGCTGAGCAGGTTGCTCAGTCGACTGCTTTATCGACTGCGACAGGTCAATGTATTGTCTACGGAAATGCTGTCATCATTGACCAAAATGGAGCGATTCTGAACCCCCTGTATTTTTCGAAGATTCAGGCAGGTCAGGAGGCGACTGCTGAAGAAATGATACGACGTTCGCCACTGACCAGTATGCCTTTGCATCGGCTCTCATTATTGCGTGGGGTTGGAGGCTTTGATGAAGCGATACCGGGAGGCCAAGAATACGATTTGCATCTGCGACTTTATTTCCATGGGGTTCAATTTATCTATCAACCGACGGTTTGTTATGAATATCGTCAGCATGCATCAGCTACTCGGATTTCAACAAAGCGTCATACTGTGGAATCGTTTGAGCAACGATTTGAGGGCTATCAGGGACATGTGCGGCTAGCAGAAGGACATTTTAAGCAACAAATACCAGAATCGGTTAAGGACGCTTTTGCTAATATATTTTGGGACACGGGGCGCTTCGCGCTTCGGTGTCGGCATGAAGCGATCGCCCAGAAATACTTTTCCCGATCCAAAGAACTCTCTCCTCGGTCCGCAGCTTTCGGGGGTTGTTGTTATCGTCTGTTGTGTCGGCTCCTTGGGCCCATTTGCATAGAGAAGTTTCTGATGAAAATCCGTAAGTTATCCGATAGGTCAGATTCTGATTTCTAAAGCCGTGCGTAAACTTTTTGATTCATTGTTTGCGTTGGGGCATCGCCCGTTCTTGCGAAATGTTGCGACTATGGTTGGTGGTAGCGCACTGACTCAAGTCATCGCATTAGCCTGTGCTCCAATTCTGACTCGGCTCTACACGCCGGAGGACTTTGGATCCTTAGGGGTATTCATGGCGGTTGTCGCAGTGGCAGCAACTATTGCTACTTTACGTTATGATGTCGCACTAGTATTGCCGAGAGAAGATGCGGGGGCATGGAGCCTATTGCGTTTGGCCGGGGCATGGACAATTCTTATCGTTTCGCTCGCGTTTCTGCTTTCGTTACCGTTTCGCGAGGCCTTGGCTGATGCTGTGGGTGCACCTGTGTTGTCACGTTATTTTGGGTACCTGCCTTTACTTATTTTGAGTAGTGGCTTGCTAAGCTTCGCCACTCACTGGGCGATCCGAAAAAAGCGTTTTCGGGCGATTTCGACGACCTCTGTCTCGACATGCCTATTGGGAAACGGCTTCAAAATCGGAGGCGGCCTGCTCGGCTTTGGCGGAGGGGTTCTTATTGTCGCTACCTTTATTCAGCAGGCCGTGCAACTGGTGGTCTTGGCGTTTCAAATCCGCAAAGAGATTCCCGCTGCGCCCTATGATCGTGCGGATGCTCGGGCGCAGTTGTTCAAGTACCGAAGCTTTCCTCTCTATCGTTTACCACAGGCTACCTTAGCCTCTTTTGCCAGTAATCTGCCTAATTTTCTATTGGTGGCGTATTTTAGTCCTCAGATCGTAGGATTTTACTTGCTGGCTTATCGGGTGACACTTGCTCCTATCGAGTTGATACGAGGAGCTGTTCGGCAGGTGTTATTTCAAAAGGTAGCCGAAATTCATCATCGTGGAGATAATTTGTTTTCATTGGTAGCTAAAATGACAATCGGGTTGGGTCTTTTCTCCCTAATTCCAGTTCTCGTACTTTTTTTTATGGGTGAGTATATTTTTGATTGGGTCTTTGGCCCTGAGTGGGCAACTGCTGGAAAGTATGCAAGGTACATTGCTTTTCTAATGGTTGGCTCCATCTGCAATACACCCAGTGTTGTTGCGATCACAGTGCTGGGTAAAAATCGTGGCTTACTATTCTACGAAGTCTTTGGGACGGGAATACGAATTTTTGCTTTAGTTGTCGGAGGAATGTACTTCACCGCAGAATCCGCGGTGGCCTTATTCTGCTTTGCTAGTTTGGGCGCTAATGCATTTCTAATCGCTTGGGTTCTTGGGCTACTTTATCGAATAAAAAATGAACCAGCCTAATCTTTTTATTGTCGGTGCTCCGAAATGCGGGACTTCCTCCTTGTATTATTATTTAAATCAGCACGCCGATATTTCGATGTCGTTCCCTAAAGAACCCCATTTCCTTGCTCAGGACCTTGGATGGCAAAAGGGGTGGGGGATGGAAGATCGCGAGCAGTATCTCAATCTCTTTCAATCTAATGCGAGATATCGAGGAGAGGCTTCAACCTGGTATCTTTATTCGGATCTAGCCAGGACAAGTATTAAAGAATTATTTCCAGACTCAAAAATAATTATTTGTATTAGGCACCCTGCAAATTTTATAGCCTCACTCTGGTGGCATCTATTTTCCAGAGATAAAGAAACATCAAGGAATCTTGAAACGGCGTTGAGGCTGGAGCCTCAAATTAAAAGCGGTAAGTTGTCGCCTCAACCAGCACCGTTCAAAAGAGCGAGAATGTATAAAGAAAATGCCCGACATTCTGCCTTTATAGCAAAATATGTAGAAACTTTTGGGGTCGCTAATGTGAAAATCATTTTACTGGAAGACTTAAACAAGTCGACTCAGTCAGTTTTGAATGAAGTTTTTCAGTTTTTGGGTTTGAGGACACAGATGATAGAAGACCTTGAGCATCAGAACGCAGCGAATAGTCGGGCAATCGTTGCTTTGTATAAAATTGTTTCTGTTCCTCCTTTGAAAGCCTTACTGTCGTCGAAATCGTTGATCCCAGCAAAAAGGTATTTAACCCATTTAGTTTATAAATGTATTCCCAATAAGCCGCAAAGACCAAAGGTTGGTGGAATCCTGTGGGAAAAAATCACCCAGGATATGGCAGGCGAAATTCAGTCGATCGAAAATCTATTAGTGCGTGATTTGTCGCACTGGAAGGCCCCATATTCAGTAGAAAAAGAATTACTTTGATTTGTTTTAAATCAATTAAGTGTTCTTCAAATTTTTATTAAAAAAATGCATCCCATGCAAAAACAGGTTGATAAAGCACACTATACTTTCAAGGCCTACATGACTCCCTTTCGTTGGGCCAGTGTTTGGCACCAGATCGATCTGAGTTTAGAGTACGAACCGCAGAATGTGCTCGAAGTCGGGAGTGGTCCTGGGTTTTACAAGTTTGCCCTCGGGGGGAATCATGTTCCCGTCACCACTTTGGATATCGCTGAAGACCTCAACCCTGATGTCGTCGGCAGCGTTTTGGATCTGCCTTTTGAGGAGAACGATTTCGACTTAGCCTGCGCCTTTCAAGTCTTGGAGCACCTCCCGTATGAAAATTTCATTTCTGCTCTGAAAGAGCTGAGTCGCGTGGCGAGAAAAGCCGTCATTCTCTCGTTGCCCGATGTCGCGGCAGGCTACCCCTTTCGCATTTCCATCCCGGGCAGGGGAGTGCGTGATTTTGTAATTCCGAGGCCTTATTTCAAAAAAGAGCATGCCTTTGACGGCGAACACTATTGGGAGATTAACAAGAAAGAAACCCCGCTCAAAAAAGTGCTCGGCGATATTCAAGCCGCTGGGTTTACCTGCGCGCTGAGCAAGCGCTATCCGGATTATTTGTATCACCGCTTCATGGTCATCACTAAGGGGTGACTAGGCTATCGTAGCGTGCCGCTTTAGCAAACGCTCTCCCCTCAGGCTCATCGCATCACTTTTTCGTATTTTTCGCACCTTTCGTAGTAAAAAACGTCATCGTCGCTTCTCTCTTTTTGTGAATCTTCGCGCCTTTCTGTGGCTAATCCGAACCTTTTATTCCGTATCATCGGCAGATTTTGTGGTCATTATGCCTACAAATGTCCTCGAGTTCGCTTTGTTCAAAAAAGATTGAACAAACAAAACAAAACTGATTGGCTCTTGAATTCAGCTGTTCTGAGTCGCTTGTCTTGATGCAGCCTAAAGCCCTAAATTCGCCATTCCGGCCCACCCTAAGTCCGTCGAATAACACCCTCGACCAAGGGCGGTAGCGTGTCTGGAAGAATTGAGAATGGTGAAGAGTGAGTGGTGATGGATCATTGGCCCTACCTCTGTTCAGCTCTCTGTATTCTCGTAGCGACGCTATGCCAATAGCGTCTTCTCTCATCGATCTAGGCTCAGGTATTGCCAACTTTGTAAATTTATAACATCAAAAGCCAAAAACTTATGAAAATCCTAGTCACAGGCGGAGCCGGCTTCATCGGCTCAAATCTGGTTCGTCTTCTCGTTGAAGAAAAAGGCGAGTCCGTCATCAACCTCGACAAGCTAACTTATGCAGGCAATGCAGAGTCGTTAGCGGATCTTGCAGAGAGTCCGAACTACACGTTTGAACCAGTCGATCTCTGTGATGCTGCTGCTTTGCGAGCGGTCTTCGAGAAGCATCGTCCGCACGCAGTTATGCATCTCGCGGCCGAGAGTCATGTTGACCGTTCTATCGACGGCCCGGGGGAGTTCATCCAAACCAATATCGTCGGCACTTTTAATCTACTTCAGGCAGCCCTCGAATACTGGAAGTCGTTGCCGGATGACTCATCAGTCACGACTCATCAGCTATCGCAGTCAGACTTTCGTTTCTTGCATGTCTCGACCGACGAGGTCTATGGCTCGCTCGCGCCAGAGGCTTCCGGTTTTTCGGAAACCACTCCTTACGATCCGCATTCCCCGTATTCCGCCTCTAAGGCCGCCTCCGATCACCTCGCACGTGCTTGGGCTGATACCTATGGCCTGCCAGTGCTGGTCACCAACTGCTCCAACAACTACGGCCCTTATCAGTTTCCAGAGAAACTGATTCCGGTGGTGATTCTCAAATGCCTCCGAGGCGAGCCGATCCCGGTGTATGGCAAAGGCGAAAATATCCGCGACTGGCTGTACGTTACCGACCACGCTGAAGCATTGTATACCGTGGTGACCAAGGGCCGCATCGGTGAGACCTACAACATTGGCGGCAACAACGAACGCCAGAACATCGAACTCGTTCGCACCTTGTGCCAACTGATGGATGAGTTAGCTCCAGTCGCTGAAATTCACCCCTCACAACTCACTCTTCACAATTCCACGAAGGAGATCAATTCTTACGAAGGATTGATCTCCTTCGTGACGGACCGCCCTGGCCACGACCTGCGCTACGCGATCGATCCTACCAAGATTCGCGATGAACTCGGATGGGAACCGAAAGAGGACTTCGCCAGCGGCTTCCGCAAAACCGTAAAATGGTATTTAGAGAACCGAGAGTGGACGGAGAATATCCTAAGCGGAGATTATCAGTTGGATCGCCTCGGAAAAGTGGGTGAATCTAGTTCTAGTTGATAGTTCGAGTTCAAGTTTAAGGAGGGAAAGTTTGAAGTTATGGGAAGTAGTTTTGAAGATTTACAGGTTTGGCAGCGATCCAAGGCTTTGGCTGTTGAAGTCATCAATATGCTATCAACTTCGAAGAACTATGGCCTAAAGGATCAAATGATACGCAGTGCAATTTCGATTCCTTCAAATATTGCTGAAGGTGCTGAGCGCAAAGGGGCGAAAGAATTTTCCAATTTCATTAGCTACTCAAGCGGATCTTGTGCGGAGCTAATGACTCAGATCATGATTGCAAAAGAGATTAACGAATTTGATAACGACAAAGCCGATGCGTTAATAGGGGAGTGCCGTGAAATCAGCAAAATGCTTTACGGTTTGAGGAAATCCCTAACTCGCAACTAGAACAACGACTTCGCCGTTAACTATTAACTAGAACTCCAAACTCGAACAACGACACAGTCGTTCATTTTATGAAAGGTATCATACTTGCCGGCGGTGCTGGCTCCCGTCTCCATCCCATCACACTTGCCGTATCGAAGCAGCTCATGCCGATCTACGATAAGCCGATGATTTATTATCCACTGTCGGTCTTGATGTTGGCCGGAATCAACGAGATCCTGATTATTACCACGCCCGAAGATCAGGCTGCGTTTAAGCGTTTGCTGGGTGATGGCTCTGAGCTTGGTTGCCGCTTTGAATATACCGTCCAGGAAGTGCCCAATGGACTGGCGCAGGCTTTTGTTCTTGGTAAAGATTTTATCGGCGACGACAAGGTCGCCCTCGTTCTTGGCGATAACATTTTCTACGGTTCCGGCTTCGGTGCGCTAGTACGCAGCCAAACAGATCCGGACGGTGCGGTTGTGTTTGCGGCACCGGTACATGATCCTGAGCGCTATGGGGTCGTTGAGTTTGACGATGAGAAGAACGCGCTCTCAATTGAGGAAAAGCCTGAGAAACCAAAGTCGAACTACGCGGTGCCCGGTCTCTATTTCTACGATAACGACGTGGTGGAAATCGCCGAAGCGATTGAGCCTTCCGCTCGCGGCGAATACGAGATCACGACGGTGAACCAAGTCTATCTGGAGCGTAAGAAACTTAAGGTGGGTGTTTTTAATCGAGGTATTGCTTGGTTGGATACAGGCACTTTCGCTTCACTTAATGAGGCTTCGACTTTCGTGCGTGTTATCGAAGAGCGCCAGGATACCAAGATTGGCTGCATTGAGGAGATCGCCTACAGTTCGAAGTTTATTGACCGGGAGCAGTTGTTGAGGCTTGCGGGTAAGCTGGAAAAGTCCGGTTATGGTGATTACTTGAGGAGAGTCGCCACCGCCTAAAAATTCTCTCGTTACAAAAAGAACACTTTTCAAAAAATTAACGCTCAAATCTTATGATTATATTACTTGGAGGCAGTGGCTATGTTGGTGGCGCCTATCGTCAGCTATTAGAAAAAAAGGGGCTCGATTACGTCAGTCTTTCACGCGCGGAATTGGACTACAGCGACACGGCAGTATTGCTGGAGTTCCTTCGTGAAAAAAAGCCTGATTTTTTGGTTAACTGCGCTGGTTACACCGGCAAGCCGAATGTCGATGCCTGTGAAGACGACAAGGCGAATTGTCTTTTTGGTAATGCCGTGCTGCCGGGACGCATCGCAGAGGCTTGTTCACTGGCGGGCGTTCCTTGGGGCCATGTTTCCAGCGGTTGTATTTACACCGGGGCTCGTCCGGACGGCACCGGTTTTACTGAAGAAGATCCACCTAATTTCACATTCCGACAAAATAATTGCTCTTTCTATTCGGGAACCAAGGCCTTGGGCGAAGAAGTTTTGGAGCAATATGACAATGTGTACATTTGGCGTCTGCGCATCCCATTCAATCATGAGGACAGTCCCAGGAATTACATCACCAAACTCCTTCGTTACGAGAAGTTGCTCGACGCGACTAACTCGATTTCACACTTGGGAGAATTTGTTGCCGCGACCTTTGCCTGCTGGGAAAAACGGATCCCTTTCGGGAAATACAATGTGACCAACCCCGGCCAAATTACTGCTCGGCAGATCATCGAAATGGTGAAGCGGCATCATCTATCAAACAAAGACTTTATCTTTTTTGACGATGAGACGCAATTTATGCGGGAAGCAGCCATTGCTCCAAGAT
>Ga0316201_10002126_pt1 | contig 13956 bp, 12 predicted proteins | sample CS6wburrow_MG_FD_204516 | JGI IMG/M metagenome (GOLD analysis project Ga0316201, IMG submission 204516) | Coastal sediment microbial communities from Delaware Bay, Delaware, United States - CS-6 worm burrow | ecosystem: Environmental > Aquatic > Marine > Coastal > Sediment | place: USA... | reverse complement strand
GTCCAGCGCGATGGCTATGCCGGCGGGCTCAGCCCCGCCCTCGCGGATGATCTCGATGGATTCACGCATCGAGGTGCCGGCCGAGATCACATCGTCGATCACCAGCACCCGACCCTTCAGCGGCGCACCGACGATCCGGCCTCCTTCGCCGTGCTCCTTGGCCTCTTTGCGGTTGTAGGCATATGGAACGTTGAGGTCGTGGTGGTCGTTCAGGGCGATGGCGACTGCGGCAGCCAGGGGGATGCCCTTGTAGGCCGGCCCGAACAGCATGTCGAACGCGCTGCTGGAATCCATGATGGTGTCGGCATAGCAGGCGGCAAGAGCAGAAAGTGACTGGCCGTCATCGAACCCGCCGGCGTTGAAGAAATAGGGACTGGTGCGCCCGGACTTGAGCGTGAAGCGGCCGAAGCGGAGATTGCCCTTGGACAGGGCGAGCTCGAAAAACCGTCGCTTGTAGTCCCGCATCACAGAGTCCATTCCTTTGTTGCCATTGGGCTTCCATAGCGTGCGAATTCGAGAGACATCGAGTGTGCAGTTGGCGTTGGCCAGCAGCAAACTCCCTGACGCCGTCAAGCGAAGCCGCCTTCCGCCGGGGGCGGGAGCGGGGAAGCTGGACACTTATTATGCCAAATACCACCCGGGTTTGTTATTCTGGCGCGCATTCCGGACCTCGCCTACGGAGCACACAGGGATGCGCATCATCACGCTCAACGCCAACGGTATCCGCGCGGCCGCCACCAAAGGCTTCTTCGACTGGATGCATCGACAGGATGCTGATTTCGTCTGTATCCAGGAAACCAAGGCGCAACACATGCAGCTGAAAGACCGGCATTTCTTTCCGCCCGGTTACCACAGCTACTACCACGATGCGCTGCGAAAAGGGTACAGCGGCGTGGCGATCTACAGCCGACACCAGCCGGATCGCGTCCACTACGGAGTGGGTTGGGATGTGATGGACAGCGAAGGCCGCTGGCTGCAGATCGATGTGGGCGATCTGTCGATCGTGTCACTGTACCTTCCCTCGGGTTCTTCGAAGGAAGAGCGTCAGCAGGTGAAATACGAGTGCATGGATTTTCTCAAGCCACGCCTGGCCCGCTGGGCCGGCGAGGGACGAGACTGGGTGATCTGCGGAGACTGGAACATCGCGCACAAGGAGATCGACATCAAGAACTGGCGCGGAAACCTGAAGAACTCCGGATTTTTGCCAGAAGAGCGCGCCTGGATGAGTGAATTGTTCGGAGAGGTTGGAATGGTGGACGCGTTTCGCGTCGTCGACCCGCGCGAAGAGCGCTATACCTGGTGGTCGAATCGCGGCCGTGCCTGGGACAACAACACCGGTTGGCGCATCGACTACCAGGTGACGACAGCGGGGCTGGCCGAGCGGACGCGGACGGCGGAGATCTACCGCGACGAGCGGTTCTCGGACCACGCCCCACTGACGATGGACTACGAATACTCCATCCGCGAGCGGTGCTGATCGCTTGACCGACACCCCGAGGCGCAACTGGAAGGAGATCCTGTTCACCCGCAGGATGCTCGCCTGCGTGTTCCTGGGTTTCACCTCGGGTATGCCGCTGTACGTGCTGTTCCAGTTGGTGCCGGCCTGGCTGCGCAGCAGCGGCGTCGACCTGGCCACGATCGGCCTGTTTGCGCTGGTCTCTTTGCCCTATACGTGGAAGTTCCTGTGGTCGCCGCTGATGGACCGCTACCGCCTGCCGTTTCTCGGCCGGCGGCGGGGCTGGGCGCTGATCACGCAGGTGGCGCTGTTGTTCGTGATCGGCATGCTGGGTCACTTCGATCCCGGCCAGTCGTTGCAGGCGATCGTTTGGCTGGTGTTCGCGGTGGCGCTATTTTCGGCCAGCCAGGACATCGTGATCGACGCCTATCGCAGGGAATTGCTGGCCGACGACGAACTGGGCACGGGCACCTCGATTTTCATCAATGCCTACCGCCTGTCCTCGCTGGTGCCCGGATCGCTGGCATTGATCCTGTCGGACATCCTGCCGTGGTCCACGGTGTACTGGGTCACCGCGGCCTTTATGCTGGTCGGCATTGTAACCACCCTCAGCATTCGTGAACCCGCGGCAGATTCGATGGGCCCCGCCACCCTGCGCGAGGCCGTGATCGACCCGTTCCGGGAATTCTTCACGCGCGGAGGCGTGGCGGCGGGCCTGGCGATACTGGCCTTCATGTTTCTCTACAAGCTGGGTGACAACATGGCCACTGCGCTGGCCACGCCGTTCTACCTCGACATGGGGTTCAGCCGAACCGAGATCGGCTCGATTGCCAAGATCGCCGCGTTGTGGGCTTCAATCGCGGGCTCTATCATCGGAGGCGCGGTGATGCTGAAACTCAGCATCAATAAGTCGCTGTGGATTTTTGGTTTCGTGCAGATGCTGACCATCCTGGGCTTTGCCTGGCTCAGCGTGCTGGGGCACAACCCGGCCGCGCTGTTCATGGTGGTCAGCGCCGAGTACCTGGGCGTGGGCCTCGGCACGGTGGCGCTTACGGCCTTCATGGCTCGGGAAACCAGCAAGGCGTTTACGGCGACGCAGTTTGCGTTGTTCAGCAGCCTGATCGCCGTACCGCGTACCTTTGCCAATTCGAGCACCGGCTACCTGATCGAGTGGATGGGCTATACCTCGTTTTTCCTGCTGTGTACCCTGCTCGCTGTGCCGGGCATGCTGATGCTCTTCAAGGCGGCACCCTGGGGCCGTGACTGACCGGGAACGATGTCTGGGTGCTATCATCGTTCCCAACCGGTGATGGATCTGCCATGAGCGACTTCGAAAAATACTGGAACCTGACCCTGGTCACCCTCTCCAACGGCGCTTCGATCACCGTCGCACAGGTCGTTTTGACCATTGTCGTTGTGATCGTCGGCCTGATGGCGATCTGGTGGCTGCAGCGACTGCTGGGTCGGCAACTCGTGAAGTCCAATGTCGATCCGAACGTGGCCCAGACCATCCAGCGCGTGCTGTTTTACAGCCTGCTCGTGGTGGTATTCATCACGGCCCTGGGACTGCTGCGCATCCCGGTGACCGCGCTGGCTTTCATCAGTGGTGCGGTCGCGATCGGCGTCGGGTTCGGCGCCCAGAACATCATCAATAACCTGATCAGCGGCTGGATCCTGATGTCGGAGCGGCCGGTGCGCATCGGTGACTTCGTAGAGATCGACCAGCACCGCGGCGTGGTGGAGAGCATCGGCAACCGTTCCACGCGGATCCGTCGCATTGACGGCGTGCACCTGTTGGTGCCCAATAGCCAGATGCTCGAGCGGGTGGTGGTCAACTGGACACTGGTCGACCGCGATTTTCGGACCTCGGTGCGTGTGGGCGTGGCCTACGGGTCGCCGGTTCGAAAAGTCGAGGAACTGCTGCTGAAGGCCGCAGCCGCGCAGGCAGATGTGCTCGAACACCCGCCACCGATCACGGTGTTCGAAGACTACGGAGACAGTGCGCTGATCTTCGACCTGTTCTTCTGGTCACGCGCCCTGGGTGAGCGTGAGCTCCGGCTGGTCCGTAGCGACATTCGTTTCCGCATCAACGAGTTGTTCAACGACCACGGCATCGTGATCGCCTTTCCGCAGCGCGATGTTCACCTCTACACCCACGAGCCCGCGGGCAGGGAGAAAAACGCGTCATGAGTTCTTCCTTCAGTTGGTCGCATTACGATTTCTCCAAAGCCGAGGGCGTCCAGAAAGTCCACGCTGAGGAGGGAATCAACGAGTTCATGGAGAATGCACTGCTGGACGAAGACAGTCGTCCGCGCGCATTGACAACACCCGAGGGCGTGCTGGTCATCCTCCGAGGCGTCAACCTGAACCCGGGCTCGGATCTCGAAGACATGATCTCAATCCGCGTGTGGGCTCGCCCCGACCGCGTCGTCAGCACCGGCCGGCGCCGCCTGCGTTCCATGCAGGCCCTGGAAGAAAACCCTCCCGGTAGTGGCGGCGAGTACATTTGCCGCCTGGTCACGCAACTCGGCGATTACATGGGCGAGGCCGTCGACCTGCTGGAGGCCAAGCTGGAAGAAGCCGAGGATGACGTCAAGGATTCCCGCACGGTGGCCCGCAACAGTCCCTTCACCGCGCTGAGGCGGCAGAGCGCGCGGATACGACGCTACCTGGGGCCCCAACGCGAGGCGCTCGAGCAACTCGTCAAGGCACCAAGCGATCTGTTCAACGATCACCAACTGGCAGGGCTGCGCGAGGAAGGCAATCGCTTGACCCTGATGCTGGAGGACCTCGACCTGGTTCGCGAACGGGCGATGGTGGCGCAGGAGGAGTTCCTTGGCATCGTGGCGCATGAGCAGAACGCGCGCATGCTGCTGCTGTCGATCGTGGCGGCGGTATTTTTGCCCTTGTCGTTCGTTACCGGGTTGATGGGTATGAACGTCGCCGGTTTGCCGGGCACCGTGAATCCCAGCGCGTTCCTGATCCTGGCGGGTTTGATGACGCTCCTGGCGGTGGGGATCATGCTGTTGTTCCGTTACCGGAACTGGCTTTGAAGACAGGCGATTGCGAAGGCCGGTGGTTTCCGCAGGCCCGGGCACGGCACGCACGTGAACGAAGGAGAATCGCAACCCATGAAGGTTCTTGCGCGCTTTATACTGGTGTTTGCCTGCATCATGGCGAGCGACAGCCCGGCGAACGAAGCGGAACCGGACCCGGCCAGTGTCGATGAACTGAAAACCCGCATCGCGCGGCTGATCGATGAACATGAGGTGCCCTCGGTCGGCGTTGCCCTGGTTGACGCCGACGGCGAGGATTGGGTTGGCTCCTTGGGGGTGGCTGACCGTGAGCGTGAAGTCCCGGCGGACGCCGACACGCTGTACCGGATCGGTTCGACCTCCAAGATGTTCGTCGCCCTGGCGGTTCTGAGGCTGGTCGAGCAGGGGCGCCTGTCGCTGGACGACCGGTTGGTCGATCTCGCCCCCGAGATCGAGTTCGAGAACCCCTGGGCCGCGACCGACCCGGTGCGCCTTGTCCACCTGCTGGAGCACACGACCGGTTGGGACGACATCCACCTGCCGGAATTCGCGCACAACGACCCAACCCCGGTCACGCTGCGGGAGGCCCTTGACTTCCATCCGCACTCGCGCACCTCGCGCTGGAAGCCGGGCACCCGCATGTCGTATTGCAACGCCGGCCCGCCGGTGGCGGCGTACATCATTGAAAAGATCACCGGGCTCGATTTCGAAGCGTACGTACAGTACAACCTGTTCGATCCGCTCGGCATGGAGACAGCCACTTATCGTCTCGACGATGTCGTGCGCGAAAAGGGCGCGACCCTCTATTCCCAGGGTCAGCCACAGGAGTACTGGCACATCAGCATGCGGCCCTCGGGCGCTATCAACGCATCCCCGCGCGACATGGCGAAATTTCTGGGTCTTCTCCTGCGCCGGGGCATGGTCGACGATTGGCCCCTGGTATCCGGAGAATCGTTGGCCCGGATGGAACGGACCGAAACCACCAATGGCGCCCGGGCCGGGCTCGAGGTCGGTTACGGCCTGGCCAATTACAGTTCGGGTCACGAGCACTGGATCTTCCGGGAGCATGGCGGAGGCGTGCTCGGCGGCCTGACCGAGTTGGCTTACCTGCCGGAGGCGGGAATCGGTCATGTCATCATGATCAATTCCGACGACTCGCGCGCCCTCAACGAAATTTCCGATCTGGTGCGGGATTATGAAACAGCTCACCTGGCAAAACCTGTCGTCGCCAGCGACGTGGCCCCGACGGCAGCCGACCGCGCATTGGAGGGGTATTACTATCCGATCAACCCTCGCCAGCAAATCGGATATTTCCTCAGCCGCATCTTCAGCATCCAGACCCTGAGGTTCGAGGGTGATCGCCTGGCGCGGAAACCCGCGTTCGGGGGTGAGCCGGTCTATTATCTTCCTCGCGGCGATGCCCGTTACGCATCGGAAATGACCGGTCGGATCAGCCTGGTGGGCACGACCGATCCGTTGGCCGGAGAGGTTGTCCACCATGGCAGTACGGTGCTGAAACCGGTCAGCAGCGTGCGGGTTTGGCTGCAATGGGCGCTCGCCGGGCTGTGGGGCCTGTTTGTGCTCAGTGCGCTACTGTTTGCCCCGGTGTGGTTGGTGCGCTGGCTGCTGGGGCGCCTGCCGCCCGGCGGGCCGGTCCGCGTCCGGCTTTGGCCGTTGCTGGCGGCGCTGAGCGTGGTTGCGTTCCTGGTGCTGGGCGCTGTCGGCATGAACGACCCCTTCGACCGGCTGGGCTCACCCACGGCCGTGTCGACCGGGCTGATGATCGCCAGCGTTCTGTTTGCCGTGTTTTCGGTGCTGGGTGTGCTGTGCGCGTTCGGCACCCGTAACGGTCCGGTCAATCGCGCGGCCTGGTGGCACTCATCGGCCGTTTCAGCGTTGAACCTGGTGGTTGCAGCTTACCTGTTGGCCCACGGCATCATCGGGGTCGCCACCTGGGCCTGAGGATCCCGGGCATTTCGGTGCCATCCGGCTTTACTGGCCGAAGGACGGGGCGCCTTCAGCCAGGTAACGGGCCTCGTCGGCCGTGTTTTCGCGGCCCAGGATTCGGTTGCGATGGGGAAAACGGCCGAATCGGGCAACGATATCCCGGTGCTGCCGGGCGAACGGCAGAAAGCCCTCGCGGAAGATCGGCCACTCGGGCGTATCGTCGGCCAGTTGCCGGTACAGCGCAACGCCGGCCTCCTGCCCGGCCAAGTCCTCGAAGTGCTGCAAGGGCATGTAGAGGAAAGCCCGTTGAACGGGTTGAAGCTGCTTGTCCTCGCCGGTTAGCGCCGCGGCCATGCAAAGTGCCGCCGTCAAGGGGTCGTGCGCAAAGGCGTTTGCCGTGCCGCGGTAGAGGTTTCTGGGCAATTGGTCCAGCGCGATCACCATGGCCAGGCGGCCCTGCGGATGTTGCAGCCAATCGTAATGCCGCCCGGCGGCGCATTCTGTTACCAGGTCAGCGAAGCGCCTGGACAATTCCCCGTCCCGCCGCGGGTCCGCCTTGAACCAGAACGCCATGCGTTCCCCGATAGAGGACGGATCGTCCAGCGTTTCGCCGAACCAGGCCAAGAGCAGTTCGGCCCACGGTTGCCCGCGGTTCACAGGCGGTCCTGAACCCGGAAACCGAATGGAATGAGCGCCAGGCGGGTCATCTTGAGGTGCTGGGCCGCGAGCGGCAGCCCGATGATGGTTACCGCAAAGATCAGCGCCAGGGTCAGGTGCAGCAGCGCCAGTTCCAGGCCGGGCAGAATGATCCAGATGACGTTCATCACAACCGCAAGACAGCCACTGGGCGGATCGACTTCACGAATCTCACGCCCGAACGGCGCGATCGCCAATCCGGCCAGCTTGAAACACTGGACACCGAACGGAATGCCGATGATGGTCAGGCACAGCAGGATGGCCCCCAGCACGTAACCGATCACGACGATAAAACCGCCGAAGACCAGCCAGATGATATTGAGCAATAGATTCATGGTCGTAAGCTCCTTGTGCGTGCAATGACAGCGTGATTCGATCCACCAGAATCGGTTTTTAACCCGGCCGCGGCGCCGTATACCCCCTTCCCGGGGACGTTCGAGCCATCCCAGGGCACTCTTCGGTCGTTCCCGACAACCGAAGCCCCGGGAAGGGGGTATACGACCCCACGCCCTGGACCCTGTTCCGATCCTGTAGCCTGCCGGTCAGCTGCCGCGTTCCAGGGCGGGGTGTTGCCTGGCTCTTTCCAGGGATGTTTGACGCCTGGATGGCGGCAAGACAAGCGCCACAAGGACGTGCGCGCCAGCGAGCGTTCCCTGGAAAGAGCCAGGCAATTCCCCGGCCGGGTTGAGAAAACCGGTTTTACGATCGCCACACAACGCCGTGCAATAGTAGTTTAGCGCCTCAGTCGCGCCGCGCGTACAGCGAGGCGGATTCCATGCGGCTCAGCTGGGTCAGCAAGGGCGCCGATTGTGCGCGGAAGGCAGCCAGCAATTCGCCTTCGAGAGGTTGGACCTTGGGCAGCGGGACGGTGCGCGGATTGCGGTGCACGCCGTTGACCACGAACTCGTAGTGCAGGTGTGGCCCGCTGGCGAGACCGGTGGAGCCGACCGTGCCGATCGTCTGGCCCTGTTTCACCTTCTGGCCCTTCTTGACGGTCCGCTTCGTGAAGTGCAGGTACTTCGTGACGATGCTGTTGGCGTGCTTGACGAACACGTGGTGGCCGTTGGCTTTGTTGTAGGCAGAACGAATGACCGTGCCGTCGCCGGCGGCGTAAACGGGTGTCCCTCGTGGCGCCTTGTAATCGATACCGCGATGGGGCCTTACCCGTTTCAGTACGGGGTGCATTCGGCGCGGGTTGAAATTCGAGCTGATGTAGCGGAAATTCAGTGGCGCGCGCAGGAAGGCCTTGCGCATGTTGCGCCCATCGGGCGCGAAGTAGTCAGCCACCTCGCCTTGCTCGAACCAGACCGCCCGAAAGGGTTCGCCCTGGTTGACGAACGTCGCCGCCAGTATCTGGCCGTCGCGCAGGTATTCTCCGTCCCGGTATAGTTTTTCGTAGATCAGCATGAAGCGGTCGCCCTCGCGAATGTCCAGCACGAAATCGATGTCCCAGCCGAAAATATTGGCCAGGTTCATGATCATGGCGTCGCTCAGCCCGGCCTGCTTGCCGGCCAGGAACAGCGACGAGTCGATCACGCCTTCCGCTGTGGCGGTCTCGGCCGAAATGTCGCGTTGCTGCAACTCAACAGACAGCTGGCCTGCGTCGTTGTGCACCAGCAGGTAGCGCGCCTCGTCCAGGGCGTAACGCATCTGCTTCAATTCGCCAGTGGCTGTGCGCTCGAACTCGAACACGTCCCCGGGTCGAATCCGGGTCAACCCTTTCGTCTCGCCGTTGACAGCCAGAATTTCGTGCAGCAGGGGGATGCTGAACCCCTGTTCCCTGAAAATCCCGTCCAGGGTCTGGCCGCTTCGTACCTCTGCCGTCTCCCAGGCGATTGGATCAGCAACCGGCCCTGCCACCGCGTCATCGCTGAGGTGCGTGCCCGTGGACCGGTCCGGCACGGGCAGGTCGACCACGGTCGGCGCCCGGACCGAAGGTTCCGGTCGGCTGCTCTCGAAGCCTCCGATAACGCCGATCGCGACGATCAGCGTCACGCCGAATACGGCCAATTTCGGCCGCGTCAGCCAGTGCTGCGGGTCGTTGAGTGATTGCTGAAATTTCTGTCTGAAACCCGGGGTTTTCATGGTGCTTTGGGACGCTACGTTCCTTTGCCAGGTGCGGCGCTGATTACCTTACTTTGCGGCCGGTTGCCGGTCAATCCGCCATCCGCCCTGGACACGGGCTTGAGGGTCGTGTTTACGACGGACCGCTGCGGGGTGGTTCGAAACCGGATGTGCCCTTAAAATGCGGCATCGATCTGGGAATAGTCTTATGAGCGAAGTACACAAGGCACTGGCGCTGATCGCGCGGGGAACCGACGAGATTACCAAGGCAGATGAACTCGAAGCGCGCCTGGCCGAAGGCCGCCCGCTGAGTATCAAGGTGGGCTTCGACCCCACCGCGCCGGACCTGCACCTGGGCCACACGGTGGTCATCAACAAGATGCGCCAGTTCCAGGACCTCGGCCACAGGGTGATTTTCCTGATCGGGGATTTTACCGGCATGATCGGCGACCCCACGGGCAAGAGCACCACGCGCAAAACTCTGACGCCCGAGCAGGTCGCCGAAAACGCCGAGACCTACGCCAAGCAGGTGTTCAAGATCCTGGACCGGGACAAGACCGAGATCCGCTTCAACTCCAAGTGGCTGAATGAACTGGGTGCCGAGGGCATGATCCGACTGGCGGCCAAGTACACCGTGGCGCGCATGCTCGAACGAGACGATTTCAAAAAGCGTTTTGCCGACAACCAACCCATCGCCATCCACGAATTCCTGTACCCGCTGGTGCAGGGTTACGATTCGGTGGCACTGGAATGCGACGTCGAGATGGGCGGTACGGACCAGTTGTTCAACCTGCTGGTGGGTCGCACGCTGCAGCAGCAGTACGGCCAGAAGCCCCAGGTCATCATCACGCTGCCGCTGCTCGAAGGCCTCGACGGCGTGCAGAAAATGTCGAAGTCGCTTGGCAACTACGTGGGCATCACCGACGCGCCCGAAGAGATGTTCGGCAAGCTGATGTCGATCTCCGATGACCTGATGTGGCGCTATTTCGACCTGCTCAGCTTCCGCAGCAACGAGGAGATTGCCCAGTTCAAGGCCGACGTGGAGGGCGGGCAAAATCCGCGCGACGTCAAGTTCCTGCTGTGCGAGGAGATCATCGAGCGCTTTCACGACCGCGCGGCGGCGGTGGCCGCGCGCGAATCCTTCATCGCCCGCTTCCAGCAGGGGCAGATGCCCGACGACATTCCCGAGAAAATCCTGGACACCCAGGGCGAAGGCATCGGCCTGGCGGCCGCGCTGACACAATGCGGTCTGACGATCAGCAATTCGGACGCCTTTCGCATGATTGCGCAGGGTGCGACCAAGATCGATGGCGAGAAGGTCAGCGATCGGCGGATGCGACTGGAGCCCGGCTTTACCGGGGTGTTGCAGGTCGGCAAGAGGAAGTTCTGCAAGCTGACCGTCTCCTGATGCAACGCCTGTCGGACATCGACTGGGAACGCTGGCAGGCGCGCGATCCGGCGACGCTGGTGTTCGTATTTCGAGACGATGAAATCCTGTTGATCGACAAGAAGCGCGGCCTGGGTGCCGGCAAGGTGAACGGGCCGGGCGGCAAGGTCGATCCGGGCGAGACACCCGAAGAATCGGCCGTGCGCGAGGTGCGCGAAGAACTCTGCATCGAAGTCAAGGAGTTGGAGTACTGCGGTGAGCACCGCTTCCAGTTTACCGACGGCTACTCGATCCACGTGTGGGTTTACCGGACCCGTGTCTTCGAGGGTGAACCGACGGAAACCGAGGAGGCCGCCCCGTTGTGGGTGCCCATCGACCAGATACCCTTTGAACGGATGTGGGAAGACGATCGCTACTGGCTGCCGAAACTGATTCGCGGCGAAAAATTCCAGACTCGCTGGATTTTTGACGGTGACTCCATGCTGGATTACCGCATCGAACCGGACGGGCACCTTGCTTCCTGGGCCGGGAGAAAAAACGTATGAAAACCATCAAGAACCCCATTTTTTTCGCAACGCTGGCCGTTTCGTTGGCCATTCACGTGTTGGCGTGGGCGGGCGATGACCTCGACCAGGCGGCGGCCGGGATTGCGCATCAGAACATCATCGTCGATACCCATATCGACACGCCGTACCGGCTCAGCCAGAGATGGGAGGACGTCACGTCGGCCACCGAGCGCGGTGAGTTCGACTACGATCGCGCCCGCAAAGGCGGGCTGGACGTGCCGTTCATGTCGATATTCACGCCCGCCTCAGCGGAGGCCGAAGGTACCAGTTTCAAAATCGCGAACAGCCTGATCGACAACGTCGAAGCGCTGGTCGGCCGTGCGCCGGGTAAGTTCGCGCTGGTTCGATCGCCCGATGACGCCGTTCGCGTCTTCCGGGCAGGCAAGGTCGGACTGGCGATGGGCATGGAGAACGGATCCCCCATCGAAGGCAAACTGGAAAACGTCGCGTTTTTCAGGGACCGCGGCATCAGCTACATCACGCTGGCCCATTCGCTGAGCAATCATCTCTCGGATTCGTCCTACGACGTGCAGCGCAACTGGAACGGACTGAGCCCGTTCGGCAAGCAGGTCGTGGCCGAGATGAACCGCCTGGGCGTGATGGTCGACGTCTCGCACCTCACAGATGATGCTTTCTGGCAGGTGATGGAACTGTCGAAGACACCGGCGATCGCCTCGCATTCCTCGGCGCGGCATTTTACGCCGGGATGGGAACGCAACATGAGTGACGAGATGATCCAGGCGCTGGCAAAAAAGGGCGGGGTCATCATGATCAACTTCGGATCCAGCTTCCTGACCGACGAGGCGCGGCAGTGGTACACCGATATGGGCGAGGCTCGCAGTGCCTGGATGGCAGAGCACGGTTTCGACGACCACAGCCCTGAGCGCAGTAATTTCTCATCCGATTACCGCAAGCAGAATCCCTTTCCCTATGCCGACATGGACGATGTGATGATGCACTTCGAGCACGTGATCGACCTGGTAGGCATCGAGCACGTTGGAATCGGCTCGGACTTCGACGGTGTCGGTGACAGCTTGCCCGAGGGCATGAAAGACGTCTCGTTCTACCCGAACCTGATCAAGGCCTTCCTGGAGGCGGAATACTCCCCCACCGACATCGCCAAGGTGATGAACGGAAACCTGATGCGCGTGTGGCAGGCCAACCTGGATTATGCTGCAGGGACCGCGGTGGACGGCTGAGTTTCGGGCGCTTCCCCGGCCCATCCCTGGCACCGCGGCTTTTACAGGGCGCGGCTGCCGGGCCTTCTATGAGGGGCTGAGCTGGGTGATCAGCTGGTCTTTTTCCTGCCAAACCTCGTGAATCCACGCTTCGAGTTCGCGCCGGATTTCGCGGTCCTCGCGGAAGTTGCGTCCTAGCAGGTGACGTGGGATTTCGAGTTCGCGCGCCCGAACGATGATTTCAGGCACCTTGCCGCACATCAGGTCCCAGAATGTGGGCGCCCGGTCGTGCAGGGCCCTTGTGGGGTACACGATGGTCACGTCGATCAGTGACTGCAGCCGGTCGCCCAGCGCATACATCACGACGCCGATGCCGCCGACCTTGGGTTTGAGCAGGTGACGGTAGGGGCTGCTGCTGCGATCCCGTTTCGCCTCCGAGAATCGCGTTCCCTCGGGAAAGCTCATCATCGCGGACGGTAGCTGTTTCAATTTCTCGCATGCGAGCCGGGCGCTTTCCAGGTCTTTGCCGGCCAGCTGCGGGTTTTTCCGGATTTCTTCGCGGCTGTGCCGGCTCATGAACGGAAAATCGAGCGCCCACCAGGCGAAGCCCATAAAGGGCACGTAAATCAGCTCCTTCTTGATGAAAAACGTCAGCACCGGGAGTCGGCGGTTGAACACTTTTTGCAGAGCCAGGATGTCGACCCAGGATTGGTGGTTGCAACTGACCACGTAGCGGCCCTGGTGGTCCAGCCCGGCGGGCACCTCGATGTCCCACATTCCCCCGCGGCCGACGGTAACCAGGCGGCTGTTCAGCCCGACCCAGGCCTCCACCACGCGGCTGAGCGAGCGCCTGAACAGGTCGCGCATTTTCTGCGTCGGTGAAAGGAGCTTGCCGATGGCCAGCAGGGTCAGCGGCACCATGCACAGCAGCGTGTACATGACCATCAGCGCGAAGCTGACGACGCCGCGGGCGGTTTGAAAGAGTCTGGCAAGCATGAATATCCCGGTCGTGACGGAAACCCGGCCCACAAGCCGGGGCCAGTCCGGAATTATCCCACCCCACCGCCGGGGTGGCAAAAAGGGGGGCGTCAGCCGCTCAGCTTGCGCTCGTCCAGGCCGATGCCGCGGGCGATGATCTCTTTCATGATTTCCGAAGAGCCGGCGTAGATTCGCGAGACGCGCGCGTCGGTGAACATGTGGGAGATGCGGTACTCGCTCATGTAGCCTGCGCCGCCGTGCAGCTGCACGCATTCGTCCATCACGAACGACTCCACCTCGCTGGCCTTGAGCTTGGCTTCGGCGGCGAGTTCGGCACTGAGTTTGCCCTCGTTGTGCAGCAGCACGCACTGGTCGACGAAGGTCTGCGTCACGTCGATCTCGGTCCGCATCGCGGCCATCTTGAAGCGGCTGTTCTGGAACGCCCCGATCGGTTTGCCGAACGCCTTGCGATCGAGGATGTACGCCATCGTCAGATCGAACGCCACCTGGGCGTGTGCGATCTCCTGGCACGCACTGATCAGCCGCTCTTCCGCCAGGAAGTGCATCAGGCCGTAAAAACCCTTTTCCGGATCACCCAGCACGTTTTCGGGCGGCACACGCACGTCCTCGAAGACCAATTCGGCGGTGT
>Ga0316201_10002125_pt1 | contig 13958 bp, 14 predicted proteins | sample CS6wburrow_MG_FD_204516 | JGI IMG/M metagenome (GOLD analysis project Ga0316201, IMG submission 204516) | Coastal sediment microbial communities from Delaware Bay, Delaware, United States - CS-6 worm burrow | ecosystem: Environmental > Aquatic > Marine > Coastal > Sediment | place: USA... | reverse complement strand
TGCGCGAGGACGGTTACGAGACCATCATGGTCAACTGCAATCCTGAAACTGTCTCCACCGATTACGATACCTCTGATCGGCTCTACTTCGAGCCGTTAACGCTGGAGGATGTACTGGAGGTGATCTCGGTCGAGCAGCCGACAGGGGTGATCGTTCAGTACGGTGGTCAGACACCATTGAAACTGGCGCGCGACCTGGAGGCCGCAGGTGCGCCGATTATCGGCACCAGCCCGGACTCGATCGATCTGGCAGAGGACCGTGAACGCTTTCAGCAACTGGTTGAGGAACTGGGCCTCAAACAGCCCCCCAATCGTACCGCCACGGCTCCGGAACAGGCGGTGGCGCTGGCCGGCGAAGTGGGTTATCCGCTAGTGGTGCGGCCCTCCTACGTGCTGGGAGGGCGAGCCATGGAGATCGTTTACGACGAAGAGGACCTGCGCCGTTATATGCGTGAGGCAGTAAGTGTGTCCAACGACTCGCCGGTTCTGTTGGACCATTTTCTCAATGACGCCATCGAGGTCGATATCGATGCGATCTGTGACGGCCGGGACGTAGTAATTGGTGGGATTATGGAACATATCGAGGAGGCTGGTGTGCACTCCGGTGATTCTGCCTGCTCCTTACCGCCTTATACGCTGTCCACGGCTATTCAGGACGAAATGCGCAAACAGATCCGTGAATTGGCTCTGAAGTTGAAGGTCGTGGGGTTAATGAACACCCAGTTCGCTATCAAGGATAGCGATATCTATCTGCTGGAAGTCAATCCGCGTGCGTCGCGTACGGTGCCGTTCGTATCCAAGGCGACCGGTGTGCAGTTGGCAAAGGTTGCAGCGCGCTGCATGGCAGGAGTCAGTCTGGAACAGCAGCAGTTTACAAAAGAGGTGATTCCAAAACACTTCTTCGTGAAAGAGGCTATATTCCCATTCGTGAAATTTCCGGGTGTGGATACCCTGCTTGGGCCGGAGATGAAATCCACCGGCGAAGTCATGGGGGTGGGATCCAATTTCGGTGAGGCTTACGCGAAAGCGATGGAGGGGGCCGGGGATCTGCTGCCCAGATCTGGCACGGCACTGCTATCTGTACGCGTCATGGATAAAAAGCGGATAGTGGAGGTCGCCCGCGAACTGAGCCTGCTCAAATTTGAACTGGTAGCGACAGGAGGTACCTGCAATGCGTTACAGGCCGAAGGCATTACATGTAGACGCGTCAATAAGGTGGCAGAGGGCCGCCCACATGTCGTTGACATGATCAAGAATGACGAATTCGATCTGATCATCAATACCACCGACGGAAAAAAAGCGATTGAGGATTCTGCTGCCATCCGGCGGGCTGCGCTGCGCCACAAGGTGACTTATACTACGACGATGTCGGGAGGCGAGGCCATCTGCCTGGCGCTGAAAGAGTCTGACAGCAGCAATGTCATCAGGCTGCAGGATCTGCATAAGTAACGATTGAGTGTCTCGATTCCGGATCACTCGGTAAAAATGAAATTCCTTCCTGGGGCCAGAGTGGCGTATAAAGACCCGTCTCATTGGCAGTCCCGCCAGTTGAAGGGACAGCACTTCATCAACCTTCAGATGGCGCGTTGGCGACCGGTTGGATTGATCACAAACTTGAATCGGCCTCTCACCGGGCAGGCAGGAACGGGGCGGGGAACGGACTGAGTATTCCGCTTTTTTTGTTGCGTGCCGCCGTATCTCCCTGCAACTCCCAGGTCGGGGAGCGCTGGTGTGGCAAGATGATGGGCAGAGGTCTGGAAAAGAGTATGGAGAGAGTCCGATGAATAAAGTACCCCTGACCCAGCGTGGGGCCGATCTATTGAGAGAGGAACTCGTTCAGCTAAAGAGTGTTGCCCGTCCGAAGGTTATTCAGGCCATCGCTGAAGCGCGCGCTCACGGCGATCTGAAGGAGAATGCCGAATACCATGCAGCGCGGGAACAGCAGGGTTTTATCGAGGGCCGCATCAAGGATATCGAAGGTAAGCTGTCCCACGCTCAGATCATCGATGTCAAGCGGATGGACGCTGGTGGAAAGGTAATCTTTGGTGCGACAGTCGATGTGTACGAGGAGGAGTCTGACGAAGAGCACTGCTTCCAGATTGTCGGAGATGACGAGGCCGACATCAAGCGGGGACTGATATCGATCAGTTCGCCGATTGCCCGCGCCCTAATCGGTAAATCACAGGGGGATGAGGCCGTGGTTGATACGCCTAAGGGGTCGCGTCACCTGGAGATTCTGGAAGTACGCTACGAGTAATCAACAGTTGAGCCTGTCCCCTATTATCAGGCGGCTTGGTAGCAGGGCTCAACCGGGCAGACGGATCTTGGGCTTTTCCGGATTACTCAAAAAGAACACAGCGACATGGCCAATGGTCTGCACCAGTTCAGCCCCCGTCTTTTCGCTGATTTCGGCGATCATGCCTGCGCGTTCCCGACGATCACCCGCATTGACGCGCATCTTGATCAGTTCGTGAGTCTCCAGTGTCAATGCGGTTTCGTTTAGTACATTCTCTGTGAGCCCGTGCTGTCCGACGATGACAACAGGGTTGAGGTGGTGAGCCAGCTTCTTCAGGTATCGGCGCTGCTTTTCGGTAATCGGCATGAACTGTTCCGGGCGGTAAAGGTCGCGCATTCTAACCCAGCGACGCAGGGCGTGCACGCTGTCGTTTACGTCTTGAGGGGCGAGGGTAAACCGGTATTGGTCATTACGGCAGTCATCCATTATGAAAAAGAGCAAAAGCAGTCGCCAGTGGCTGGATCGCCATTTCCGGGATGAGTACGTAAAGCGGGCCCAGGCCGAGGGTTACCGCTCTCGAGCAGCATACAAGCTGCTGGAGCTTCAGGAGCGTGACAAGCTGCTTAAACCCGGGCAGGCAGTGGTCGACCTGGGTGCTGCGCCAGGCGGTTGGTCACAAATAGCGCAGCGGATTGTCGGTCCCGGCGGGCGGGTGCTGGCGCTAGATATCTTGCCGATGGAACCGATAGCGGGAGTGGAGTTTATTCAGGGCGACTTTCGCGAACAAGAGCCGTTGGATCGATTGCGCCATTTGCTGAACGGAGAACCGGTCGATCTTGTTATTTCCGACATGGCCCCCAATGTCAGTGGCATGACCGCGGTCGATCAACCAAAAACAATCTATTTGTGTGAAATTGCGTTGGATTTGGCGCGAGAGATACTGAGGCCCGGCGGCGGCTTTATCGTAAAGATTTTTCAGGGTGTAGGGTTCGATGCGTATATCCGTGAATTGCGTGGTTCCTTCGCTCGGGTGGTAACTCGAAAACCCCAAGCATCCCGGACTAAAAGCCGGGAAGTTTATCTTGTGGCGGGGAACTTTAATCTATAGTAGTGTACTCAGTAATATCGGCAGTTGTATGCGTAAATAGATTGTTTTACCAAGATTTATTTCTTCTGCGAACCTTTTTCGCAGAATTTTGAGGGAGTTCGTCTTGAACGACATGGCAAAAAATCTGATTCTGTGGGTGATCATCGCGATTGTCCTGATGTCTGTTTTCAACAATTTTACTGCCCAGAAATCCCGGCCAAATATGCTGGCATATTCCGATTTTATCGATCAGGTAAACGCCGGATCGGTGCAGTCGGTAACCATCAACGGGCGTGAAATCGACGGTACTCTCTCCTCAGGCGCGGGATTCTCCACCTACAGCCCGGGTGATGACGGCCTGGTGAGCGATCTGCTTAAGAACAAGGTTGAAATCGTAGCGTCTCCGCCGGAGAAACCTTCGATTCTGATGCAAATTCTGATCAACTGGTTCCCACTGTTCATTCTCATCGGGTTGTGGATCTTTTTCATGCGCCAGATGCAGGGCGGTGGCGCCGGCCGCGGTGCCATGTCGTTCGGCAAGAGCAAGGCGCGCATGCTTGGAGAGGATCAGGTTAAAGTGACTTTTGCCGATGTGGCGGGTGTGGAAGAGGCTAAGGATGAGGTCTCTGAAATGGTCGAGTTTTTGCGTGATCCGAACAAGTTTCAGAAGTTGGGTGGTAAGATTCCGCGCGGCGTGCTGATGGTTGGCTCGCCGGGCACGGGTAAGACATTGCTGGCAAAAGCCATCGCCGGTGAAGCTAAAGTCCCGTTCTTCACGATCTCGGGATCCGACTTTGTGGAGATGTTTGTCGGCGTGGGTGCATCGCGTGTTCGCGATATGTTCGAACAGGCGAAAAAACATGCGCCCTGCATCATCTTCATCGACGAGATCGATGCGGTCGGTCGTCATCGTGGCGCCGGTCTGGGTGGCGGCCACGACGAGCGCGAGCAGACACTGAATCAGCTGCTGGTGGAGATGGACGGATTTGAAGGCAACGAGGGGGTTATTGTTATTGCTGCGACCAATCGGCCTGACGTGCTCGATCCGGCACTGTTACGTCCGGGGCGCTTTGATCGCCAGGTTGTGGTGCCCCTACCCGATGTGAGAGGGAGGGAGCAGATTCTCAAGGTTCATCTGCGCAAAGTGGCATTCTCCGACAACGTTACTCCTTCGCTGATTGCCCGGGGCACACCGGGATTCTCAGGAGCGGATCTGGCCAATCTGGTAAACGAGGCGGCGCTGTTTGCGGCTCGTGCCAACAAACGCCAGGTCGAGATGATGGACATGGAGAAGGCCAAGGACAAGATCATGATGGGGGCAGAACGCCGCTCCATGGTGATGAGCGAGGATGATAAACGTCTGACCGCTTTCCACGAGGCGGGACACGCGATCGTCGGTCGCCTGGTTCCTTCCCACGACCCGGTCTATAAGGTGAGCATCATTCCTCGGGGCAGGGCGCTTGGCGTTACCATGTTTCTTCCCGAGGAGGACAGGTACAGCGCCAGCAAGGAGCGGTTGCAGAGTCAGATATCCAGCCTGTTCGGCGGCCGTATCGCGGAAGAGCTTGTTTTCGGTAAGGAGAGTGTAACCACCGGTGCCCAGAACGATATCAAGCGCGCCACCGAGATTGCCCGAGGTATGGTAACCAAGTGGGGGCTCTCAGACAAGCTAGGTCCGCTGACGTACGGAGAGGAAGAGGAGGAGGTTTTCCTGGGCCGCTCGGTGACCCAGCACAAGAACGTCTCCGATGAAACAGCGCACACCATCGATGAGGAGATCCGCTCCTTTATCGAGAGCAATTACAAGCGTGCGGAGAAGATCCTCTCCGAACGCCTGGATACACTGCACATGATGGCGGACGCGTTGATGAAGTATGAAACTATCGACAGCGATCAGATCGACGACATCATGGCAGGCAACAAGCCCAAGCCGCCGAAGGACTGGACAGACGATTCGGAGCCGAAGTCCGGAGTGGGTGTCGACGCGTCTTCCAGCGACGAAGTCGGGGATGACAAGGATTCCAAGGGTTCGATTGGCGACCCGGCCGGTCAGCACTGAGTCACGTGACCCGATTTGACTGCGCGGGAAAGCAGCTCGATCTTTCCCGCCCCCGGGTTATGGGAATACTCAACGTAACCCCCGACTCTTTTGCGGACGGTGGTGAGCACTTCTCGCTGGATCGGGCTCTCTCCCGTGCAAGACGAATGTTTGAGGAGGGCGTGGATATCATCGATGTTGGGGGTGAGTCCACCCGGCCCGGTTCGCAGGGGGTCTCCCTGCAGCAGGAGTTGGATCGGGTGGTACCTGTGATCGCGGCAATCTCTGCCGAATTTCCGATACCGGTTTCTATCGACACCAGCAAACCCCAGGTGATGCGTGAATCGGTCGCTGCCGGAGCTGGACTGATCAACGATGTCACGGCTTTGCGGCGGCCGGGAGCGCTGCAGGCAGTAAAAGACCTCTCTGTCCCCGTCTGTCTGATGCATATGCTGGGCGAACCCGGATCAATGCAGAATCAACCCGCTTACCGGGATGTAGTTGCCGAAGTCAGGGGATTTCTGGAAGCGCGTGTTAAGGCCTGTGAGGAGGCCGGAATTTCCAGGGAAAAATTGCTGCTGGACCCGGGTTTCGGCTTTGGAAAAAATTTGGACCACAATCTTGCTCTGCTCAAGAATCTGGGTACGATTGCCGATATCGGGTTACCGCTTCTCGTTGGCACGTCACGTAAATCAATGATTGGGAAAATCCTCGATGACAGGCAGGTCGATGGTCGGTTGTTTGGCAGTCTGGCGACAGTTGTTCTAGCCCTTGAGCGCGGTGCGGCCATAGTCAGGGTTCACGATGTCGCCGCGACTGCAGATGCCGTCAGGGTGGTCGCCGCAGTTCTTGCAGCAGACTGAGTGCCCAGACCGGTAACGCTCTCCAGACAAATCTTATTCTACAGGCCAGGGGTGGAAATTTTGGATCGGAAGTATTTTGGCACAGACGGTATTCGCGGCCGGGTGGGTGAAGGTCATATCACACCTGGTTTCATGTTGCAGCTCGGATGGGCCGCAGGCCGGATTCTTGGTAAGGAAGCCGGTAGTAAGGTACTTATCGGTAAGGATACCCGTATCTCGGGCTATCTGCTGGAGTCGGCGCTGGAAGCGGGTCTGGTGGCGGCCGGCGTCGATATTCATCTGCTGGGGCCTATGCCGACACCGGGTATCGCTTACCTTACCCGAACCCTGCATGCTCAGGCAGGCATCGTAATAAGCGCTTCGCACAACCCACACTACGATAACGGCATTAAGTTCTTCTCCGGAGCGGGCAATAAGCTGAGTGATGATCTGGAGCTTGCAATCGAACAGGAGATCGACAAACCGCTCGCTACCGTGCCCTCGGATAGACTGGGGAAAGCTTTTCGGGTCGAGGATGCGTCCGGGCGTTATATCGAGTTTTGCAAGCGCACCATTCACTGGGAGATGCAGTTCCGTGGCATGAAGGTGGTGATAGATTGTGCCAACGGTGCGACTTACCATATTGCGCCCCATGTATTCGAAGAGCTCGGTGCGCAGGTGATTGCAGTTGGCGCCGAGCCAAATGGACTCAACATCAATGCGGGAGTAGGGGCGACCCATATTGAGTCCCTGCAGCGGACGGTACTTAAGGAGCAGGCAGATTTAGGTGTCGCACTCGATGGCGACGGTGACCGGCTGATCATGGTCGATGCCGAAGGTGATGTGCTGGATGGAGACGATATTCTTTACATTATTGCCTGTTCCCGCCTGCAGGACGGCATCATGGAGGGTGGCGTTGTTGGGACTAAAATGACCAACCTCGGGCTTGAGCACGCGCTCCAGCGACTGGGTTTGCCGCTGGAGCGAACTGATGTCGGAGACAGGTTCATCATGGCGCGTCTGCTGGAGAAGTCCTGGGTCCTGGGGGGGGAGCCGTCAGGACACATTATCTGCCGTGACCGGACAACCACCGGCGACGGCATCATATCCGCACTGCAAGTGATGGCAGCTATTTACCGCAGCGGCAGGAGTTTGAAGGAGTTGCGCAGCGGCATGACCAAGTACCCGCAGCTACTGCAGAATATCCGGCTGGGCGAAATCAGTGCCGATGAGATCATGTCATCCAAGTCCCTGTGCGCGGCTCTCCAGGAGGTGGAGGCCGAACTGGCAGGGACTGGCAGGGTTCTGCTGCGCCCATCCGGCACTGAGCCGTTGATTAGGGTCATGATAGAAGGCCAGGACGGCGAAAAGGTAAGAGCATTGACTCAGCAATTGGCCGGCGTCGTCGAACAACTCGCCTGATCACCCCCTTCCTCCGCTTCCAACCGACAGACGGAATATTCAGTGTGGATTGATTTTGTATCCTCCTGTCGGTAGTATTGCCGGTTGTTTTTGCTGATAATTTAAGGAGATGGATATGCGGCAGCCACTCGTAGCAGGGAACTGGAAGATGAACGGCTCACGCGAGAGCATCGAGGTGCTTTTAGGTGGGTTGAAGAGTGGTATTGGCGCGGTTGAGGTCGCGGAAGTTGCGGTCTGTGCGCCGTATGTCTATCTGTCTGATGTCCAGGCCCAATTGAAGGATACGGTCATCGCCTGGGGCGGTCAGGATCTTTCCACCGAAACCTCTGGTGCTTTCACGGGAGAGATCTCCGCCTCGATGCTCAATGACTTTGGTTGTAAGTATGTCATCGTGGGGCATTCGGAGCGGCGCGCGTATCATCGGGAGAGCGATGATACGGTGGCGAGGAAATACGCCGCTGCCCGGGCTGCTGGATTGATACCCATTCTTTGTGTCGGGGAGACGCTTGAAGAGCGCGAGCAGGGCGTGACTGAAGCGGTTGTCGCGCGTCAGCTGGATGCGGTGATCGGGCTTGAGGGTGTTGCATCCCTTGCAGAAGGTGTGCTCGCCTACGAGCCAGTCTGGGCAATCGGAACCGGCATGACCGCAACGCCGGAGCAGGCTCAGGAGGTCCACGCATTTCTGCGCGGACGAGTTGCCGGTCTTGACGCGGGGGTGGCTGAAGGAATGCGCATTCTCTACGGTGGCAGCATGAAGCCGGGAAATGCCGCTGAATTGCTGGCAAACCCGGATATCGATGGTGGTCTGATCGGTGGAGCTGCGCTTAAAGCAGAAGATTTTCTCGGCATTTGTACGGCGGCAAACGGCTGAAAAGCGTCTAGATTGGTGAATTCTGCAGGAGCGCTTTCGCGAGCGGTTCGGGCAGTCAACTTGGAATAAAGAGCGAAATGCAGACTATTTTGGTGGTTCTCCATCTTGTGCTGGCACTCGGCCTGATTGGCTTGGTGCTAATACAGCACGGTAAGGGTGCGGATGCCGGTGCGGCCTTTGGTTCGGGTGCTTCGGGCACCGTGTTTGGAGCCAGTGGGGCGGCTAACTTTCTCAGCCGAGCAACGGCTTTGCTGGCGACGCTGTTTTTTGTCACCAGTCTGACGCTGGCCTGGTATGCTATGCAGACGACCGAGCAGGCTGGCTTGATGGATGCCCCGCAAGCAGTAACTCCGCCACCGGCAAAGGTTGAGGCTAATGAAGTGCCGGTGATACCTGGTCAGGAGAGCGGTGAAGATTCGGCTGTTTCACCAGTACCTGAGATACCAATCCCGGTTGCGACCGGGAGTCAGCCCAAAGAAGTTCCAAAAGTGGCGGATTAGTCCGGTTTATTCAGGTATACTTCGAACGCTTTTACAGCCGATGTGGTGGAATTGGTAGACACGCTATCTTGAGGGGGTAGTGGCGTAAGCCGTGCCGGTTCAAATCCGGCCATCGGCACCAGACTGCATACGGTATCGCCTGATAGGCAGATACCGTTTTTCTTTACTGAAAAAAACAATATAAGTTGCTGATTATTAATGCATTTAGTGCGAATTTCATGTTGACAGGCCAGTCCCGGTTACAATAAAATTTTGGCCGTTCTGATAAGCTGATTCTATAAGCAACTCTTCCCGCAACGGGGGCTATGGAAATATGCTCGAAAATTATTTACCTATTTTGGTTTTTGTCGCTGTCGGCATTACGGTCGGATTCGTTATGATCGCTATGGGCTTTGTGCTGGGTACCCGGCGGCCGAACAGTGAAAAGCTCTCTCCGTACGAATGCGGTTTCGAAGCGTTCGAAGACTCGCGCATGAAGTTCGATGTCCGCTTCTACCTGGTCGCGATTCTGTTTATTATTTTCGACTTGGAGATAGCATTCCTCTTTCCCTGGGCTGTCGTGCTGGATGAGATCGGGATGGTTGGTTACCTTTCTATGTCTCTTTTTCTGGGAATTCTGGTCATTGGGTTTATCTACGAGTGGAAAAAAGGAGCGCTGGAATGGGAGTAGAAGGCATCCTGGAAAAGGGCGTAATTACCACTACCGCCGATAAACTGATCAACTGGGCAAGGACCGGGTCGCTCTGGCCGATGACCTTTGGTCTTGCCTGTTGCGCTGTCGAAATGATGCAGGCCGGTGCCTCTCGCTACGACCTCGACCGATTTGGCATCATCTTTCGGCCGAGCCCGCGCCAATCCGATGTGATGGTTGTGGCTGGAACGCTGGTCAATAAGATGGCGCCTGCGCTGAGAAAGGTTTACGACCAGATGGCCGAGCCCCGTTGGGTCATTTCCATGGGCTCCTGTGCCAACGGAGGCGGCTATTATCACTACTCCTATTCAGTCGTGCGGGGTTGTGACCGGGTAGTGCCCGTGGACATCTACGTCCCCGGTTGCCCTCCGACGGCGGAGGCGTTGCTCTACGGTATCCTGCAGTTGCAGGAGAAGATTCGCCGAACCAGCACAATAGCCAGGTAGGTGGAACTCATGAATGAATCTGTAATTAGTGGATCGGCCCGACGTCATCAGTCGCTTGCGGAGAACTTGACCCGGAAGTTTACCGATCAGGGCTGCGCGATCAAGCACGAACTGGAAGAGGTCACCATTGAGATTCCGGCGGATCATCTAATTGATGTGGCCACCGGGTTGCGTGATGAGCCTGAGTTCAGATTTGAGGAGTTGGTCGATGCCTGTGGGGTGGACTACTTAGAGTACGGACGCTCCGAGTGGGCGACCGGCGAAGCCTCATTCACCGGATTCGGGCGCGGTGTGGAGAGTCCCGTCGCCACCGGATCGGACAACGACCGCCGCTTTGCTGTTGTTTATCATCTCCTGTCAGTGTCCCTCAATTTGCGCCTGCGCATGCGGGTATTTGTCGACAGTGCTCAGCCCATAGTCAAGTCAGTGACCGGTGTTTGGGCCTCTGCAGAGTGGTACGAGCGCGAGGCTTTCGATCTTTACGGCATCCTCTTCGACGGCCATCAGGATTTGCGGCGCATACTTACCGACTATGGCTTTGTGGGGCATCCGTTCCGCAAGGATTTTCCGCTCGAGGGTCATGTAGAGATGCGCTACGACATTGAAAAATCCCGGGTCGTTTATGAACCTGTGAGTATCGTGCCGCGTACGCTGGTGCCCAAGGTGATCCGAAATGATAATCGGAACCTGGCTGATGCCAACCAACAGCAGGACCCAGCAGATGCCTGAGATCCGTAACTACACCCTGAATTTTGGCCCCCAGCACCCCGCTGCTCACGGTGTGTTGAGGCTTGTGCTGGAGATGGATGGTGAGGTGATCGAGCGCGCCGACCCCCACATCGGACTGCTGCACCGGGCGACGGAGAAGCTGGCGGAGTCGAAGCCTTATAACCACAGCATTCCCTATATGGATCGTTTCGACTATGTCTCGATGATGTGTAACGAGCACGGTTATGTCATGGCCATCGAGAAGTTGCTGGGCGTGGAAGTGCCTGAGCGGGCGCTATACATCCGCACCATGTACGATGAGATTACACGCCTACTAAATCACCTGATGTGGCTTGGTACGCACGCCCTGGATGTGGGCGCGATGACGATGTTTCTCTATACCTTTCGTGAGCGGGAGGATCTGCTGGATTGCTACGAAGCGGTTTCAGGCGCACGTATGCATGCGGCCTACTATCGGGTAGGCGGCGTCTACCGTGATCTGCCGGATGAGATGCCCAAACACGAGAACAACAAGTTCCGCAGCGACGCGGAGATCGCCAAGAAGAACGAGACCAGGCAGGGATCGCTGCTCGATTTCATCGAAGATTTCACAAGTCGTTTTCCGGGGCTGGTCGATGAGTACGAAACTCTGTTGACGGATAACCGGATATGGAAGCAGCGTACGGTGGGAATTGGCGTGGTCTCTCCCGAAAGGGCGTTCCAGCTGGGGTTCAGCGGTGCAATGTTGCGCGGTTCGGGTATCGCCTGGGACCTGCGCAAGAAACAGCCTTACGCCGCCTATCGCAATGTTGATTTCGATATCCCGATCGGCCACAACGGCGACTGCTATGATCGCTATCTGGTGCGCATGGAGGAGATGCGTCAGTCTAACCGCATCATCAAACAGTGCGTCGACTGGTTACGTAAAAACCCGGGTCCGGTCATTGTCTCCGATCATAAAATAGCGCCCCCGAACCGGGTCGACATGAAAGAGGAAATGGAGGGGTTGATTCACCATTTCAAGCTGTTTACAGAGGGTTACTGTACACCGCCCGGCGAAGTTTACGCTGCAGTGGAAGCGCCTAAAGGTGAATTTGGCTGCTACATCATTTCCGACGGCGCCAACAAACCTTACCGGTTAAAAGTTCGTGCGCCTGGTTTTGCTCATATGGCCGCGATGAACGAAATGGTCAACGGCCACATGCTGGCAGACGTTGTTGCCGTGATCGGCACCATGGATATCGTCTTTGGGGAGGTCGATCGCTGATGGGATTCAAAAATGTACCAATGAGCACCGTCAAGCCTTCTGCAAACAAGGATGGCCTGTTCAGTGCTGAATTGCGGGCCGGAATAGACAAATGGATTGCCAAGTATCCCGAAGCATGGCGCCAATCCGCAGTAATGGGCGCGCTAATATTGGTTCAGGAAGATAACGGCGGTTATCTGACCACGGAGTTGATGGACAAGGTTGCAGCTTATCTGGATATGGCGCCGATAGCAGTTTATGAGGTGGCCTCGTTCTATTCGATGTATGAACGCAAACCGGTCGGCAAACACAAAATCTGTGTCTGCACCAATGTCTCTTGTATGATCAACGGCTCAGACCGGATCGTGGAGTATCTTGAAAAGAAGCTCGGCGCCAAGCTGGGAAAAACCAGTGAAGACGGAAAGTACACACTGAAGGAAGTTGAATGCCTGGGCGCGTGCGGCGGCGCCCCTATGTTCCAGATCGGGAATAAATACTACGAAAACCTGACACCCGAGCTGATCGATTCGATTCTGGAAGGGTTGGAGTAAGAGTCATGGCGAATGAAGTCTGTTTCCGGAATATGGACCAGGATAGACCCTGGCTGCTGGAGCAATATCGCAGCCGTGGCGGCTACGATGTGTTGACAAAAATTCTTCAGGAGAAGACATCTCCGGAGTCGATTATCAACGAAGTCAAGGCCTCCGGTCTGCGTGGTCGTGGCGGTGCAGGTTTTCCCACCGGGTTGAAGTGGAGCTTTATTTCACGCAACGCACCTGGACAGAAATATGTTGTATGCAATTCCGATGAGGGTGAACCGGGAACCTTCAAAGACCGGGATGTGCTGCGATACAATCCGCATCAACTTATCGAAGGGATGGTAATCGCCGGCTACGCTATCGGTGCTACCTGCGGCTACAACTATATCCGGGGTGAGTTCTGGGAACCGTATGAACGGTTCGAGGCCGCGCTTGAAGAGGCGCGAGCGGCCGGTTTTCTGGGCAAAGACCTGTTCGGTTCCGGTTTTGATTTTGAATTACACTCCCACTTGGGTGCCGGCGCTTACATCTGTGGCGAGGAGACAGCGCTGCTGGAGTCGATCGAAGGCAAGAAGGGGCAGCCTAGATACAAGCCGCCTTTCCCGGCGCACTTCGGCCTCTATGGCAAACCCACCATTATCAACAATACCGAATCGCTGGCCTCAATACCGGTTATCCTGGAGAAGGGCGGTGACTGGTTCAAGACCTTGGGAGTAGAGAACAGCGGCGGCTCGAAACTGTTTTCGATTTCCGGCAACATTAAAAATCCCGGTGTGTTCGAGATTCCCCTGGGGACGCCATTCTCGGATCTTCTGGAGATGGCTGGTGGCATGAAGGACGGCAGCAGGATAAAGGCGGTGATTCCAGGTGGATCGTCGGCACCGATTATCCCGGGTGACCAGATGATGCAGCTCACCATGGATTACGATGCCATCGCCAAGGCGGGTTCCATGCTGGGTTCCGGCGCAGTCATTGTACTGGACGACAGCAATTGTATGGTGAAGGTGCTGGAGCGCATGTCCTATTTCTACTACGAGGAGTCTTGTGGTCAGTGCACCCCCTGCCGGGAAGGCACCGGCTGGCTCTATCGCGTGGTCAATCGCATAGAGACTGGGCGTGGAAGACCCGAAGACCTGGCGCTGCTGGACGATATGACGACCAAGATCGCCGGGCGCACCATCTGTGCGTTGGGAGACGCCGCTGCGATGCCGGTGCAGGGTATGTTGAAGCATTTCAGGGATGAATTCGAATATCACATAACACACAAACGCTGTATGGTCGGGTGACCTGTCGGCCGGTTTGTTGCGTTGCTTCGGTTGCAGAATACCGAACC
>Ga0316201_10002124_pt1 | contig 13959 bp, 16 predicted proteins | sample CS6wburrow_MG_FD_204516 | JGI IMG/M metagenome (GOLD analysis project Ga0316201, IMG submission 204516) | Coastal sediment microbial communities from Delaware Bay, Delaware, United States - CS-6 worm burrow | ecosystem: Environmental > Aquatic > Marine > Coastal > Sediment | place: USA... | reverse complement strand
TCGCCCGCACCGTAGAGCACGACTGCGCGAAGTGCAGGCGCCTGGGCCAGGCTTCGCGCCGTCTCATGCAATGCCTCGAACATCTCCAGATCCAGCGCATTGTATTTTTCCGGCCGATTCAGCATGACTTCGGCGACGTGATTGTCGACTTTGATACTTATGCGATCGTTCAACTCTTTTCTCCGTGGATCAAACCGCAAGCGTGCACTTGCCGTTGCGCAAGACGACGCTGTCACGTTTCTTCACCGAACATCGGAAAGATACGATATTGCCGTCCTGCCACATGTCGGTGGTGATCGTATCACCAGGCAGGACCGGGGCCGAGAAACGCGCATCAAAACCCTCAATCAAGGTGTAGTCGTAATCGCAGATAGTCTGCAGCACTGCGCGGCATGCAATGCCATACGTACAGAGCCCGTGGAGGATCGGCCGATCGAATCCAACTGCCGCCGCGCTCGCGGGATCGGCATGCAGGGGATTTCGATCGCCGGTCAGGCGATAAAGCAGAGACTGGTCCTGCCGTGTGCCGATATCACAGCTGAGATCCGGTTCGCGCTTGGGTGCCCGATGCGGCAGCGGCCCCTTACCGGATGGGCCGCCAAACCCGCCATCGCCACGCGCCATGATCGTACAACCCAGCGTGAACAACACGGTGTCGTCGCTGGCCAGCCTGCCCTCCGCCTCTAGCAGAATCAGTGCCCCTCGACTCGGGCCACGATCAAATGCGTCGACAACTTTCTTGTCAATGAGCAAATCTGCGGCCGGCGGCAGTGGTCGGTATAACTGCATACGCTGCTCAGCGTGCAGGACCTGACTGTAATCCCAGCCAAGGTCCGGCGGAAACATGTCGGGGACCAGGACGGTTGCCAACGTCGGCATTGTTTGCAGCATTCCTCCCTGCTCGTAGACATACGGCAACTCCTTGCGGCTGAGTGGGTCTTTCCCCATTCCTACACTAAGCGCGTACAGCATCGAATCCCGATCGGTATAGCTGAAGGGAATGTCGTAGACCGACTTTGATAGCAGTTCTTCGTAGTTCAGTGCCATTCGTTATCCATGCACGCGGACAGGCCGCAACTCACTGTTGATTCGCGTAACCCCAGCCCATTTCAGCGAGCGGTTCTACGGCCTTGACAGCCTCCGCCGCATGCGCACTGGCAGCTGTCCCATCGCGGACCCGGCCGGCGATACCCTGGAGTATGGCTGCAAGCCGGAAGAAATTGAACGCGGAATAAAAATTCCGGTCCGGTATGCCATCGTCGCGCCCGGTACGGCGACAATACTGTCGAAGATAGGCGTCCTCGTCGGGTATGCCCAGTTCCTTGAGATTCTTGCCAGCCAGCCCGACCGAACCAATGCCGATCCTGGGCATCTGCCAGGTCATCAGATGGTAAGTGAAATCAGCCAGCGGGTGACCGATCGTCGACAGCTCCCAATCGAGGACCGCGATCACGCGAGGCTCGGTCGGATGCACGATCATGTTATCGAGACGATAGTCGCCGTGCACGATACTCGCTGATTCGTCCTCGGGAATGTTTTCAGGCAGCCATTCAATCAGTGCGTCCATCGCTTTGACCACACCGGTCTCCGATGCCCGGTACTGGCCTGACCAGCGGGAAATTTGGCGCGAAAAATAATTGCCCGGCTTGCCGTAGTCGTCCAGGCCAATCGCCGAATAGTCGGTGTTGTGCAGCCTTGCGATCGTCTCATTCACGTTGTCGTAGATCGCGGCACGCTCGTCAACGTCGAGCCCGGGCAGGTCAAGGTCCCAGAAGATTCGACCCTCGACGAATTCCATAACGAAAAACGTCGTGCCAATAACCGAGTCCTCTTCGCAAAGAACCAGCGGGCGCGGCACGGGAAAACCAGCGGCATAAAGTGCGCTGATAATACGGAATTCGCGATCGACTGCGTGGGCAGATTTCAGCAACTTACCGGGCGGCTTGCGCCGCAGCACGTATTGACCCGAGTCTGCTGTCAGCTTGTACGTAGGATTGGATTGCCCGCCCTTGAACTGGCTGACCTCCAGCGGCCCTTTGAAACCGTCAACGTGCGAAGTCAGGAAGTTCAGCAGCTGCTGCTCATCGAAGCGATGCGCATCGCGCACCTCGCGCGTACCGGTATTTTGCTCCGCACGCCGACTCATCGAACGCACCCGGCTACGATAAGCTCGCGCGTGCTGCAGTCAGCGCAGTTCAATTTAGCAGTCGGCGTCTCCATGCGGTGGGAGTGTACAGCTACATGCGGAAAATGCCGAACGGCTTCTCCTCGTCTCGGGGACGATTCATCGCCGCAGCCAGGCCACGGGCGAGTACCGAGCGAGTATCTTGTGGATCAATAACGCCATCGTCCCACAGGCGAGCACTTGCATAGTACGGACTGCCCTGCGTTTCGTACTGCTGGCGGATCATCTCCTCGAAATCGGCTTTCTGCTTGTCTGCCCATTCCTCGCCGCGGGCCGCAAGGCCCTCGCTTTTCACCGTCGACAGCACCAGGGACGCCTGCTCACCACCCATCACGGAGATTCTGGCATTCGGCCACATCCACATCAGTCGCGGACTGTAAGCGCGCCCACACATCGCATAATTGCCGGCGCCAAATGAGCCGCCAATGACAACCGTAAACTTCGGCACAGTGGCCGTTGCAACCGCGTTCACCATCTTCGCGCCATCTTTGGCGATGCCCGCATGCTCGACGCGCTTGCCCACCATGAACCCGGTAATATTCTGCAGAAATACCAGCGGAATTCCGCGGCGATTGCAGAGCTGAACGAAGTGCGCACCCTTTTGCGCCGATTCCGGAAAAAGTATCCCGTTGTTCGCCAGGATGCCGACAGGATAACCATCTATGTGGGCAAAACCGCAAACAAGTGTCGCGCCATAGAGCTTCTTGAATTCCTGAAACTCCGAGGCATCGACAATGCGTGCAATGACCTCTCGAATATCGTACGGAAACCGAAACTCGCGCGACACGATGCCGTACAGATCATCGGACGGATACGCGGGCTCGACGGATTCGCGCCTGGCAACGCTCACTTCCTGTTTCCAGTTCAGATTCGCAACAATGTCGCGGGCAATTTGCAGCGCATGTTCGTCGTCGTCTGCCAGGTGGTCGGTCACACCGGAAATTCTCGAGTGCACGCTGCCACCGCCAAGCGTTTCTGCATCGACGACTTCGCCCGTTGCCGCTTTCACCAACGGCGGCCCACCAAGAAAGATGGTGCCTTGATCGCGCACGATGATCGACTCATCGCACATCGCCGGCACATAGGCTCCGCCCGCTGTGCAAGAGCCCATGACGACCGCGATTTGCGGAATTCCTTTTGCAGAAAGTCTTGCCTGGTTAAAAAAGATGCGCCCAAAGTGGTCCCGGTCGGGGAAGACCTCGTCTTGCCGCGGCAAGAATGCACCACCGGAGTCAACAAGGTATATGCATGGCAGGTGGTTTTGTTCGGCAACTTCCTGCGCGCGCAGATGCTTTTTGACGGTGATCGGGTAATAGGTGCCGCCTTTCACTGTCGCATCGTTAGCGACGATCATGCAATGGACACCATGAACAAGACCGATACCGGCGATCATACCTGCGCTGGGAACGTCGTCGCTGTATAGCTGCCATGCGGCCTGACGACCGATCTCGAGAAATTCCGAATCCTCGTCCAATAACGCAAGGACACGATCACGAGGCAGCAACTTGCCACGCGCCAGATGTTTCTCACGCGAACGTTCGGGTCCGCCCTGCATGATGTACTCATCGATCTCGCGCAAGCTCTCGACGAGTGACAGGTGCAACTCGGCGTTTTTCTGAAAGTCTTCTGCTGATCGATCGATTTTGGTTTTTATAACCGGCATGCTTTCCTGTCCGTGTTCACGCTACTTCGTCGCCTCGAATAACTCACGGCCTATCAGCATACGGCGAATTTCGCTGGTACCAGCGCCAATTTCATACAGTTTTGCGTCGCGCCACAAGCGGCCTGCAGGATATTCATTGATATAACCATTACCACCGAGCGCCTGAATCGTCTCTCCAGCCATCCAGGTTGCGCGTTCCGCAGCCACCAGAATACACCCTGCTGCATCGAATCGTGTGGTTCGGCCCTGGTCGCAAGCGCCTGCAACAGCATAAACGTAAGCGCGACTTGCGTTCATTGTTGTGTACATGTCTGCAATCTTGCCTTGCATCAGCTGAAACTCGCCGATGGACTGGCCAAACTGTTTGCGATCATGAATATAGGGGATGACCAGGTCCATACACGCAGCCATGATGCCAAGTGAGCCACCAGCCAGGACAACACGCTCATAGTCCAGACCGCTCATCAGTATCTGCGCGCCCTTGCCCTCCTCTGCCAGGCGATTCTCGATTGGTACTCGACAATCCTCGAGCAGTACCTCACTGGTATCGGAACCGCGCATCCCCAGCTTGTCGAGCTTCTGCGGCGTAGACAGCCCGGGCGTGTCACGTTCGACGACAAACGCGCTGACACCGCTACTGCCGGCATCAGGGTCGGTCTTCGCGTAGATGATCATTACGTCGGCGCCGGGTGCGTTGGTGATCCACATTTTCGAGCCATTCAGGACGTATTCGTCCCCGTCCGCCACGGCGGTAGTTTTCATACTCATGACATCTGAACCGGCACCTGTTTCACTCATGGCGAGCGCCCCCAGGTGCTCACCTGAAACCAGCCGCGGAAGAAGCCTGCTCTTTTGTTCCTCACTGCCCCAGCGTCGCAGCTGGTTGACGCACAGGTTGGAATGCGCGCCATAGGACAAGCCGACGGACGCGGAGGCGCGGCTGATCTCTTCCATGGCTATTACGTGCGCGAGATATCCCAGCCCTGAGCCGCCGTATTCGTCGTCGACGGTCAGGCCCAGCAGGCCAAGCGCGCCAAGTTCGGGCCAGAGGGCTCTCGGGAATTCGTTCTTGTCATCGATATCCGTAGCGAATGGTGCGATGCGATCTCGTGCAAACGCCCTGACCGTCTCCCGCAATAAATCCAGCTCTTCGCCGTGGCCAAAATCGAATTCAAACATGATACCGATACCTTCCCGCTGTTTGACGCTGTCATTCGCAGCACCTCCTTATTGTCGACCCCCGGGAGGTATCGCTGAATACCAATCGCGCGGTACTCAGCTGGCGCCAGTCAAAGCGCGGAGAGCTTGTCGATGAAGAGGGAGAAGAGCTCGTACTGAGATGTGATGCCGAGCTTGGAGAACAGGTTACGCTTGTGCACCATAACCGTGCCTGGAGCGATACCCAATTCCCTTGCAATCGATTTCGACGAGTGCCCGCGTAGCAACAGCTGCGTGATTTGCCGTTCGCGCTGTGTGAGCCTCGTTTCGCCGAAACGCTCAAAACACTGCGTCAGGCGCTGGTGCATGCTCAGGTCTCGCTCATCTTCCGAATGGCGCGCCGACCACTCACTCCATATTCGCGCCATCGCCGCCCGGACGATCGGCTCGATCGCTGAAAAACTGCTTACGTCCGTTCGCGAGAAGCGCTGCTCCCACCTGCCTACAACAAGCACCAGGGTCGTCTTTGCATCTGCATCCAGAATAAAGTCCATTTCGTCGGCAAGATGCGTTCGCTCGTAATACTGACGATAGTATTCACTCGATCGAAATCGATCGGGCGTCTCGTCCCTGCAGCGACACATGGTCGCTTTCTTCTTTCTAAGCGCGAGTTGGTATAGCGGGTCCAACAGATACGGGCCTGCCAGGTACCGGTCGAGGTAGTGCTTCGCCCGATTGGGCGTCATCGTATGGTGCAAGACGTCCGGTGGCGCATCCTGATAGAACGCGAGCAGACAGGTTGCACTGTGTTCGACGGCCGCAGCGATCACGTTGACGAGGGCGTCCGCTATGCCCTCATCGTTATGCGCCTCCACAAGGCCGGCCAACGCACGATACCACTGCGGATTGTCGAGTCGTCTGACCAACGGAATGCCTTTAAGCCTGGTATAGCGCGGCAATGGCCCCGCTGGGATCTTCAATAACACAGAACTGTCCGCCCGCGAGGCCACGGGGCTCGACGATGACCTTGCCGCCGTTCGCCGTGCAAGCCGCAGCGCTTGCCCGCACGTCAGCCACGGTGATGTACACAAGCCAGCCACCTTTCAATTCTGCATTGTTGCCGCGCGCATGGCAGATTCCTGTGACTACGTCACCTGTCCCTGGCATCGCCATCGAATAGTCGTTGTAGTCGCCCATGCTGACGTCTTCGCTATTCCATCCAACGACGTTCTTGTAGAAGTCTCGCAGGCCGGTTGCGTCGTCGACCGAAATGTCGATCCAGCCAATTTTTCCAACTTCGCTCTTGTCCGACATTTTATCGCCTCGTAAAAACCAGATTGCGTTTTGCAGTTTTGTCGCTAGAACGACGTAAGAAACGACGCGGCGTTGCCACCGATTGGACCAGACCCCGATTGAGCGACCCTCAGGTAATCCGGTCCCGTGGGATAATCATCCGGCTGCGGATTATGGACCCGCTGCACACGGTTGCGGTGATAGAGCTTTAGCTGCGCGACAAACGGAATCACATGGGCCGGGTCGTTGCCGCTCAACTCAAGATGGAGCTGCGGCAGTCGATACCAGGGTACGTTCATGTCGGCATGATGCGCATTGTGGTACCCGAAATTCAGCGTGAGCCAGTTGAGTTTCGGATATTTCAAGCTCAGTGGATTGCTGAATGTATGGCGCTGCTCCCATTCCAGATCACCCTTATGGGGCGGTTTCTCATACTCGAACAGCGTCGTGTTGTACGAATAATCATGCTGCACACTGTCCATGAACCGGAGAACATGCATCATGATGAGGTACGCGGCGACATACAGTAGCGCAACCTTGGGCACCATCAGCAGCAACGCTATGAAGATACCACCGCGAATCGCGATAACGATTACGTTGCGAGCGCGTTGCTTGCGTCGTTGCGGGATGACAAATGATGTGAAGATCATAACGGTGTGCATGATCAGGTCATGTGCCGGAATGTAAAACCACTCCAGCAATCTCGTGATCCTGGTGACTAGCGGGTGCTCTTCAAAGAACCTGTCGTAGTCGAACCAAACGACGTCATCATTATCAACGTGATGCCGAAAATGCTTGTACCGCATGTCCTCGTAGGTACCGTAGGCAGCGCCGCACAACCAGCTCATGAAGCGACCGAGCAACGCATTGTGGCGGCTGTGTGCAAACACCATGTTGTGGCCGCACTCGTGTATCAGATAGGCCGCTATCGTCATGCCGTGCGCGAGCAGCAGCGTCGCGATCAGATTGATCAGCAGTTGCTCCTGAAAAAGTCCGATGAAACCCACTGCGTAGGCGATGACGGCATAGGCAGACGCCGCGCCGTAATAGAGCAGTCCATCCGGATCCTTAATCAGCACCTTGGATTCTGTCATAACGCCCCGCCGCCTCTTCCCGTTTATTTGTACACATGGGCAACGCCTATTGCTAGCATAGGGAACTTACCCTGAACGATCCGGAGACCGCCACGCATGAAGCTTGTTACCGCCATTGTAAAACCCTTTCGACTCGATGATGTACGAAATGCGCTGAGCGAAGTTGGTGTTCAAGGAATGACCGTCAGCGAGGTAAAGGGTTTCGGTCGCCAGAGAGGACATACGGAACTCTACAGGGGAGCCGAGTATGTTGTTGATTTTCTTCCAAAAGCGAAGATCGAAGTCGCGGTGTCAGACGACGTGGTCGAGCGAGTTGTTGAAACCATTGTCGAAGCGGCCAAGACCGGCAAGGTCGGCGATGGCAAGATCTTTGTAACGAACCTTGATCAGGTCTGGCGCATTCGGACCGGCGAGACTGGCGATAGTGCGCTGTAGCGCGGAGCCAGCCGAGCTATGGGGCGAAAGTATCAATCGCCGCGCGTAGCAGCATGAACCAGAGTGCGAGCGACCCGGCAGCATAAAGATAGAACCGCAGGATTACGATGTTCACCGTACAATGCACCAAGCTGTGCAACACGCGAAGAACGAAAAATGCCCATGCTGCGATCAGGTAAGTCATGTCGACTGTCTGCGTAACGTACAAGAGCAGGCACAATCCGTAGAACAGCACCGGTAGTTCGAACAAGTTCTTTAAATTGTGCGCCGAGTAATTGACAGAATCCGGAAGCAACTCCACAGCCTTCTCGGGCGTCGTGTAAGTCTGGACCGATACCTTGGCATTTTTCATTGCCGGAATCCGCTTCGCGTACATGTATAACCACACGATGGCCGTCAAGAGCATCATCGCGACCATAGGCTGAAGAATCAGGTCTTTGCTCATTCTGAGCCAGGCTCCGTCATACAGAACGCGTTCAGCTTGTTGCCGTCCAGGTCACGAAAATAGCCCGCATAGAAATTGTCGAAACGAGTGCCCGGTGCGCCCTCGTCGGTGCCGCCCAGTTCCAGCGCCTTGGCATGCAGCGCGTCAACGGTTTTGGTCGTACCGGCTGCAATTGCTACCATCATGCCGTTTCCGACCGTTGCATCATTACCGTCATAGGGCCGAATAATTGAGATGGCCGGCGACTGCGGCGCGGTTGCCCAGGCGATAAACGAATCGCTCTCCATAAAGCGACCAGCACCGATAACAGCCAGCAACTCGTCATAGAATTTTGCGGCATCGTCAAACTTGTTGGTTCCCAACGTCACGTAACCGATCATCTTCTTCCCCTGCACTAACAACGAAGTCTCAGGCAGTTATTGTCTGCCGCCAGACCTTCAGCTTACCTGAGAACGGCATGGCCGCGTAAGCTGGGCTCGTCGATGGCAGGCTCGCCATATGAATCTCGGGTCCGACCAGGCTGCTGTCGACGAATCGCTTGAAGAGCTGCTCTGCCTTGTTGCCGTTGAATGCGATAAGCCGTATTGCGATGTGCTCTGCAAGAAAACTTCCGAAATCATTGGCACGTGCGCTATCAAGCTGGATTCGGCCGTCGAGGCTCCCGGGGCGTACTGAACCTGCAAGTACGTCCCATAAAGCGATCTGATTGGCTAAGAGACCTTCGAGGCGCTGCGCATAAGATCCGTCTGTCCCATAGAGCTCTTTCATGATGGGCCAGAAAGCGTTCCTGGGATGCGCATAGTATTGCTGCTCGTCGATCGAACGCTGGCCCGGCAAGCTGCCCAGTATCAGGATTCGCGCATCGGCGCGCGCGACAGGTGGGAATCCCTCAGAAAATTGCATTCGGCAATGCTTAGCTCTGCCCTTTAAGAATACGACGCGCGAGCATCTCCATGTCGCCCGCATGACGATGTCTCATTACCGGGTCGTCAGCCGTGATATTCATGGCTCGCACAGTCTTGCGTAGCACATCACCAGATTCATCGAAGTCAAAATCAATAACGTTCAGGCAACACATCGATTGATCCAATAACCCGAACGCCTTGAGACCAACACCTGTTGCCCAGCCAAGCACTGCCGCGTTGGTGCCGCCATGAGCAAATACGGCGAGGTTGTGCCAGGACGGGTCACCAAGCATGGACTCCATCGCCGCGCTGATGCGCACGAAAAAGTCATGATAGCGCTCGCCACCGAGAAATGTCGCATCAGCTTGTGGCGCTCGCCAGTGAGAAAACGCGATTTCAGTATAGATGTCGTACCCGCCTGCCGCTTCTCCCTTCTGCGGCCGTATTTCCTCCAGCTCGGCAAACGTTTCGAGTTCGATATCACGATCGCCGAGTATGGTCAGACCAGTCTGCCGAGTTCGCGGCAGTCCGGTGCAGAATGCCTTGTCGATATGCACACCGGCAAAAAGCTCCGCCATTGCCTTGGCCTGGGCTTTTCCACGCTCATTCAGGTTCACCAGGTCCGGATCCGCTACCCAGGCACCGTTTTCGTCGATGTAGTCCACAGCACCATGCCGAAACAGGTACAGGCGCCGCCGTTTGGCGCCGTCGATTGCGACGCGGCGCTGGCTGGAGTCTTCGCTACGCCTGGCTCCGCTCATACTTCCTGGTAAGGCATCGACTGCATGATTTCAAGTTGCTCTGCCTCGGATATGCCGCGCCCCAGCCAGTTCGCGTGGGGTCGAAATGCTTCTCTCGCGGTGACCGCGGGAACATCGGGCACAGTGACATCGTCACGCATGAAGAACGCGTTGGTGCCCGTCGAATCGCAACCGATCAGGTAATAGCCCTTGCGCTTCCCCAGGGACTCGAGTGCGGCCAGTGACGCACCATGAAAGAAGCCACTCGGATGCTTGCTGTACCTTTCGAACTCCGGGTCGTAAGGCACGGTAAGTGAGAGGTCCGGACCCAAACCGGCGTTGTATTCGATGCAGACCACGCGGGGCGACACACAGGTGAGCTCTTCCCAGAACCAATAGTCATTACCATCGACGTCAAGCGAGAGAAAGTCGATCTCCGTCGGAACGCCGTTGCCACGAATCAGGTCCTGAAGGTTTTCCAGTGTAATAAATGCCTGTACAGCCTTCGCGCCACTGATGCCGGACTTGCGAGCGGCATGGTTGAAGAACGCCACGTTCTCGGAAGACCCATCCATCAAGAGGCCACTAAAACTCTCGTGCTTCATGAGGCGCAGGCTGTTGCATTGCACAGCGCCGAAGCCAAACTCGACGAACCAGCGGGACTCGAAGCCAATTTGCTCGAATATGAAACGAATCACGCCGTCCTCGCCATTTTGCGATAACCAGCTGTATTCGTATCGAGCCAGACCCGGCACACCTGCCTGCGACGATGGTGGCCAGTCCTTGCTGTCGGGCTTGCCCCATTTCATGCTGACTTTGCGTGCACGAATACTGAACGGAATCAGTGTGCGCAAGAGCCACTTCTTGGCGCGGCGTACCCGATACTTCTTTACCGGTACATCAGGCATGAATTCCTCAGTACCCCTTTTGCGGATCAACGACGTTGAGCAACGGGTCCCCGGCCGCGTACCGCCTGAGATTCTCGCGAAGTAACGTCATGTGACGCTGGCGCTCTCCGCCGTAACCCGCCACATGCGGGGTAATAATGACGTTGTCTAACTGCCAGAGTGGATGATCAGCGGGCAGTGGTTCGGGTTCCGTGACATCCAGCCCTGCGCCGCCCACCTGGCCACTCTTCAAGGCTGCCACGAGAGCATCGGTTTGCACCGTCGCGCCGCGCCCAACATTGACGAATAGCACACCCTTCCTGGTCGCGTCGAAGAACGCCTTGTCGAGCAAGTTTTCAGTGGTGCGGGTTAGTGGCAAGGCATTGACGATGACATCCGCCTGCCCTGCAAGCTCCAGTAGTTCATCGGCCAGGCCAACATATTCGACGAACTCCGGCCCTTCCCGGCTGCTGTTGCGAGTTCCAATCACGCGCATGCCCAGCGCGGCGGCGCGCCTGGCCGCTTCTGTGCCGATACCGCCGAGCCCTACAACCAACATCGTCTTGCCGGCAAGAGGCATCATGCCGGGGCGTCCCGTATACAGCGTCACGCCTTCATCACTTTGCATTTTCTTCGCATACACAGGCAATGCCCGCGCCAGAGCCATCGCCATGGCAATGGCGTGCTCGCCAATAACCGGTGACGACATCTTCTGCATGTTGGTCAATACGACTTCGCCACTGCCGACACGCGGAACGCTGAGGCATCCCTCAGCGCCTGCCCAGGCTATCTGTATCCAGACCAGTCGAGTTGCCGCGGCTACGAGGCGCTCGTCACATGAACCAACAATGGCGTCCGCGTCGCTTGCTTCGGTCACATCGATGGCGTCCCGTCTCACGGGTACAAACTTCGTGTCCGGGTAGAGACTCTGCAATGCGCTGAGATCGTCCGGGCCGACACGGGCTAGCAATATTTTTTTCGCGCCTCGCCACTTTGGCAGGTCCCGGGTAGCGACGTCGCTTTCGACGATACCCGCCTGACTCATAAGCTCATCGATCGTGACTTCGGCAACGACCGGCGTCGCAAGCATCACAACCAGCATTACGGCAATAGTGTGAATTCTTTTCATAGGGCTCCTCGCTGAGCGCACAGTTTACGCAGTCAGCCGCGGGAGCAACAGAAAAAAATGGCCTCAGGAACAGGCGGCTATCGCCTTGTCCTGCAACATCTTGGCGCCCGGCGAGGAGCCAGGAGACCGGGAAACGCCGGGAATGGCGTGATCAGGCCGGGAAGAAATCGATCGGCTTGGTCGTTGTTATGGCTTCGACATCCCTCGCCTCGAAACGGAACAGCTTGATGCGCTGCACCAGCTTGCGCTCGAGATCCGGATCGCCAAGCTCACTCGAAACAACCTCGCACATGGTGACCTGGCCGTTAGGCGAGATCGTTAACCTCAGCACCAGCTTGCCTTCGAGCGATGGGTCGGCGCGCAGCGCACGGTTGTAAAGCGCGAAAATTGCACCCTTGTTCTTGTCGAAAACGAGCTCGATCTCTTCCCGCGACCGCGAAGCCTTGCCGCTTGTACCGCGGCGAGATGCAGTAGCGCCGGCGTCGCCAATATTGGCAACCGGGCTCTCAACCTGGGTGGTCGTGCGGCCCGCTATACCGGTGCCGCCCGTGTTACGGCTCATGCCTGCGGTATTGATACCCGTGGACGCGCTGCCGGCCTTGGAGGTAATCATTGAGCGTTCGTTGCGCGTCGCCTCTCCGACCGATGCGGTCAGCGGGCGATCATCGGCAATCTGTTCAACCAGGTTGGTATCGACCAGGTCCGCCAGGTCCTCGGCAAAAGGCATGAATGCGGCCTGCGCCTGTTCTCGCGCTATCTCGGCGCGATCGGGCTCAGGTTCCGGCTCCGGAAGAGGTTCCGGCTCGGGTTCCGGCTCAGCCTCGACAACCTGCTCGGGCTCTATTTCCTCGGGCTCGGGCTCGGGCTCTTCCTCTTGCGGCGGCGGTGGTGGTGGTGGCAGCGGCTTCTCCTCGAGCAGCAGCTGGGCAATACGCGGTGGAATCTCGATAATTTCGTTAGGGTCGGGTTCCGGAACTGGAATAAACGGCCAGATCACACCGAGTACGGCGCACACGAGGAATATGATGCCCAACAGCCGCCGGAACTTCCTGTCCTGACCGGCGCCCGTAGTCCATGGCAGTTCATACTCTCTGTAAAACGGTAGATCCAATTCCGCGACTCCTGTTTCTCGTCCCTGTGCCTAGAGGGCTGCCTGAACGTCGTCCAGCTTGTCTGAACTCTTCTGCAGCACGGCCAGCGAAATCTGTCCGTAATCCGATTCCGTGCACGTCGCCATGACTTTCTTCAGCAAACGGTACGGAATATCCTTGTCGCCCATGATCGTGACCTCGCGACCAGCGATATCGTCCTGGGCCTCGCGACGCAATACGCGGTCGTTCTGTGAAAGCAGCGCCTCACGCAATTCCGGGATGTCGTTGCCTTTCGTCGCCAGGACCTTCTGGACTTTCGCGACCGGCGTGCCCTGCACGATGATGTCAGTCTCACCGATCAGGATGACAACCGTTTCCTTGGCTTTCTGTTCGGCGATCGATTCCGGCAACTGCAGGTCCTTGGCATTCGGCAGCGTTTCCACGTCCGACGAATTGACGAGCAGGAAGAACACCAGGATCGTAAAGATGTCCATCAGTGAAACGAGGTTCAGTGCACCGGCGCCCTTGTTGCGCTTGTGGTGCTTGTCCATGCGTTTTGCGCGTGCTGACTTGACCATGACTTAGACTCCCCCGTCCAACACCGGCGCATCGCCGATCGAAATATCGGGGAAAAGGTCAGAACGCACGATTGATTGCTCTTCCAGCTTCTCGGCCACCCGTACCGTGTCCATAACCTGCACAAGTGTGTCGTAAGCTATGTCCTGCTCCAGCAGGATCGAAGCGTCCGTCTTTGCAGGATATCGCTTCTTCAGCTCGGACAGTTTGGTGCCAAGCGCCTCGAAGTCGTAGCCGTCATCACCGTTCGGATAGACGCCGAGCAAACCCTGATTACGGTCGCCGACCTCAATCTTCTCCTGACGCACGATGACTTCCAGTTGAAACGTCTGTTCCTGCGGTTCCACGGGCTCAGAAG
>Ga0316201_10002123_pt1 | contig 13962 bp, 10 predicted proteins | sample CS6wburrow_MG_FD_204516 | JGI IMG/M metagenome (GOLD analysis project Ga0316201, IMG submission 204516) | Coastal sediment microbial communities from Delaware Bay, Delaware, United States - CS-6 worm burrow | ecosystem: Environmental > Aquatic > Marine > Coastal > Sediment | place: USA... | reverse complement strand
TTCCTGCTCCTTTTCGGCCGGCCCGGTCTCTTTGGCAGCACCCGGGGCGTTCAATGCGCGTTCGACCTCTGCGCCACGCCTTGCGGGTTCAGCGGGACTCGTCCGCACTGCCGATGGCAGCGCCGCCTTTATCGTCCCGAATTCAATGGTCATGTCTATACCCCTTCGCCGACAGGGGCGGTTGGACATACCGCCATACCGTGGAGCGGAAGCTGGTCCGGACGTGTGGCAATCAGGGTCGCCCTCACTCCGGCTTTCGCTCGACGGTCAGGTAAAGTAAGTACCAGCCGCCTCTGATGCCAACTTCGTGATCCGGGCACCAGGCCCGAACCACGAAGCACCTACCTCAGTCCGGCCTAACGCAGCAGCGAAAGGACGTTTTGCGGAGCCGCATTGGCCTGCGCCAGCATCGCGGTGCCCGCCTGTTGCAGGATCTGGGTACGGGTCAGGTTGGCCGATTCTGCGGCGAAGTCGGCGTCACGGATACGCGAACGGGCCGCGCTCTGGTTCTCGATGATGTTTGCCGTGTTGCGAACCGTTGACTCGAGCCGGTTCTGAGCCGCACCAAAATCGGCACGTACGGTGCTGACCTCGGTGAGTGCAGCATCGATATTGGTCATCGCTGAATTCGCGTTGGTCTTGTCAGTGATATCACCGCCAAGTGCCAGGGCAACGTTGGTCTCTGCAGCCACATCAACCGTGGCGACAGCGATTATCTGGTCGGCGCCAGACTTGTAGCCCACCTGAAACTCAAGCGAAGCCGCACCGCCGATTACCGCGGTACCATTGAACTCCGTGGCTGTCGTGATTCGGGTGATTTCTGCGGACAGGGCCTGATATTCGGCGTCCAATGCCGCTTTGTCGTCCGTGCTTGAAGTATCGTTTGCGGCCTGAACGGCCAATTCACGCATGCGCTGCAGCGCGTTGGTAACTTCACCCAAGGCGCCTTCAGCAGTCTGCGCCATCGAGATACCGTCGTTGGCGTTGCGCAGGCCCTGCTGCAGACCGCGGATCTGAGAGGTCATGCGCTCGGAGATCGCCAGGCCGGCCGCGTCGTCTTTGGCGCTGTTGATACGCAGACCGGACGACAGACGCTGCAACGAGGTCTGCATGCTGGCCTGCGAATTCATCAGGTTACGCTGGGCATTGAGGGAATAGACGTTGGTGTTGATTACTGATGCCATCTGAAGCTCCTCGCAGTGGATCTGTCTTTTGTGAGCAGACGGATCGACCGCTTGTTGTGAGCGGATATGCCGGGCCATTCCCTGCATTTACCGCTTTCAGGTTGCTTTACGGCCGCTGGTGGCGAAGCTTTAACACCTAGAATCCCCAATTTGGCAAAGATTTGCCGCTCCCTTGCCGATCATCGCCACCTGATTGCCGCCCCAGGGAATTGTGGATCGGCCGGCAACGCGCTTGATTGAAGGTCATGGACAGTCATGCCGAGTGTGGCACGCATCATGCAGCAGATCCGGCAACTCGGTCTTGCCGGCGAAGCGATCTGTGTAGATGGCTCTCCGCTTCAACCGATCCAGTGATACCCAGGGAGTATACGAACATGGCTAACAGCAATGCCGCACACCAGATAGAAGAAGAGGAATACATGGAAATCAACACCCGATACGGCAAGCAGGTAGTCGCCAAATCAAGCCTGCTTACCTTCCCCGAGGGACTGCCGGGGTTCGAGGACCTTCGTCAGTACAAGCTGTTTCACGAAGAAGGCAAATCTACTGTCTACTACCTGCAGTCGACCGAAGACCCGGACATCCGCCTGCCGCTGGTTACGCCGGAGTCCTGCAAGATCGACTACCGTATCGAATTGACCGATGAAGAGACTGACATGCTGCAGATCGAATCGGCTGAAGACATCGTGGTGGTGGTCACATTGTCCGACAATCAGGACGATGCAGGCGCCGGCATCACGGCAAACTTCATGGCCCCGATCATCATCAATTCGAAAAGCCGCATCGGCTTGCAGAAGACACTCAACCATGTGGACGGCGGTGTTGTAATCCAAGCAGCTTGAAGCGGACGACATCTGCCGTCCGCTTGCCGCTCCCAGGCGGCAAGCCTTTGCCAGACATCGACCGCCACCGGCGGTATCACGCCCCCCGCAAAGCCCGTGGCTCTGAAAGCTGCGGGCTTTGTGCATTTTTCTGTACAAGCAATCTCGAAGCAGGCGCTACAAAAAACTGGCATCCATCTTGCTAAGTACCTTTCAACGCGCGGGCGGTGAAATCCTATCTGGCCGACGCCGACCCAATTATTAATGGCAAGAGGAAAGCAACATGCCACAGATCATCAACACCAACATGATGTCGCTGAACTCGCAGCGCGCATTGAACGGATCACAGCTCAGCATGCAGACTTCGGTCGAACGCCTGTCCTCCGGACTGCGCATCAACCGCGCGAAAGATGATGCTGCCGGCCTGGCGATCTCCGAGCGGATCACGGCACAGGTACGCGGCCTCAACCAGGCTATGCGCAATGCCAACGACGGTATCTCGATGCTGCAGACAGCTGAAGGCGCGATGCAGGAAATCACATCGGCTATGCAGCGCATGCGCGAACTCGCTGTACAAGCCGCCAACGGTACCGTAAGTGCGACCGACAAAGGCTCGTTGAACGCTGAGTTCCAGGCGATGGCGGCCGAGATCGACCGCATAAGAACATCCACCGAATTCAACGGCACACAGGTTTTGAGCGGAGCCGCGTCGGTAACCCTGCAGATCGGCTTCAAAGACCAGGTCGACAATCAGCTGACGATATCGTTTGCTGACCTGTCAAGCCTGAGCATCTTCGCCACGCCCGGAAATCCTGGCGCGACGCCACCGGTAGTACCCGTAACGGCAGAGAGCATCGATACGGGGGCTGGCGCGCTGGCAGCGTTGAGTTTGCTCGACGCGGACATCGACACCGTTACCGGCGAGAGAGCGAAACTTGGTGCCGTGCAGAACCGCCTCGATTCGACCCTGCGCAACGTCGCAAACATCGTCGAGAACCAAAGCGCTGCGAGGTCACGCATCAGAGATGCCGACTTTGCGGTAGAGACAGCCAACCTGACGCGCACCCAAATCTTGCAGCAGGCCGGAACCGCCATGCTCGCCCAGGCGAACCAGATCCCGCAGAGTGTGCTCCAGTTGCTTGGTTAACGACGCTGTTCGGGCAGAAAGGCCGAAAAAGAATAGTATTCACGCCGGCGCCATAGGCGCTGGCTGATTCCCGTCATGGCGGACGTCTCGATTCGAAAAGGATCAGGCCGTGCGATTCTTCTCAGGTGAGAGGACCTGCATCAGTCGCAATCGACGCACTCATCCCGCGGCCCCCAAGACCAGCGATGCCCGCCGCAGCGATTCGGCCAGGGCCATCATCTGCACGACTGTGACATTCATCGCGTAACTACCCGCCGAAACGATGCGCAACGTCTCGACCACCGCACCCGTGCTAGGATTCCCGCCGTCGAACCATCGCATCCGGTCTCAACGCTGGGCGGTCCGTACCAGCGCACCTGTCGCGCCGACCGGATCACCCCGACACCCGCGATACCAGATTTAGAATTCTGTGGCTGCGGCCGATATACGCTGCAACGATAGGCAAGGCACCTGTTGAGAAACAACAACTGAGACGCAATGAAGCACTATCTTCTTGGAACACTGCTGCTAATCGTGATGATCGCTTGCGGCAGCACGCATGCCGTGACGCTGGGACAGGCCCACGTCCACTCCTTCCTCGGTGAATCGCTGGATGCGGAAATCGATCTGATCGGAATGCTCCCTGGACAACACCAGGAACTGCGCCTGCGTATAGCCAATGACCGACATTTCGAACGTCTTGGCATTACGCACACCCGGTTCCTGTCGGCGCTGACGTTTGATGTCGTGCAGTCCGGCAACCGCTGGATAGTTCGCGCGCGCAGTTCACGGCCGGTCACGGAACCTTTTCTCGACTTCCCGCTGCAGATGAGCTGGCCGGATGGCAGGCTGATCAAACAGTACACGCTGCTGCTGGATCCGCCACAGCGCATCCGGCCCGCACGCACGACACGCGGCAAGCTGCCGACACCAATGCGTACCACGGCGCAAGCACAATCCAATACCGACCGGTCCGCCTACGGCCCGGTGCAGCCAGGCGAGACCCTCTGGCCGATTGCCCAGAAGCTCAAGCCCAGCGGCATCACGACACGCCAGATGGCTATGGCTCTGCTGCGCGCAAACCCTGCGGCCTTTATCAACGGCAACATCAACAAGCTTCGGGCCGGGGTGACGCTGACCATCCCGCAACGTGTCTTCATCGAGGAACTCGATGCCAACACCGCCCGCGCGGAGTTCAGCGCCCAGACCCGGCGTCGACAGGCACCGGTTGCGACATCGCCGCGGGTGACCGAAGCACCCGCGACCGCACTACCCATGCCGGCACCGAGCACCAGCCCTGAATCAGTTACCGATGCGCAGCCCTCGGCAGAACAGCAGGAAGCCAATGCACAACTGCGCATACTCACGGACCCGGACCGGGCCGAGCCGAATGCCAAAGCCGGCAGCCAGCAAGGCCTGCAGGAACAACTCCTGGTCACCATGGAGGAGATCGAGAGCAATCGAATCACCACCGGCGCGATCGAAACGCGCTTGGCGCGAATGGAAGCGGAACTGGATCGCATGCGACAGCTGGTCGAACTGAAGGATGCGCAGATCGCGGCACTGCAGTCAGATGTCGCGGCGAAAGAGGCTATCCAGGCGGCGGCGCGAATTGCCGAACCACCACCCCCGGCACCCGCCACAACAGCTACACCGGCATCACCACCGGCCGCAAAACACGCTCCGGCGCCGACACCGGTGGCACGCATCGAGTCGGTGCCCATGGCCATCGCTCCGCCGCCGGCGCGTCCCTGGTATGAAGAATACGTCTGGGTGCTCTGGATCATCCTCGGCCTGATGGGCCTGGCCGCACTGCTGATGCTGGTCCGGCGACCACAACCGCACCTCGAAGATGCTAGTGCGGCAGAACTTCCCGAGATCAAAAGTGCGTCGAGACCGTCCGTGCAGGCAGCCGATACGCCGCCCTCTGACGAGCTCCAGGAAGCCGAAGAGGATTTCCGCCGACTCGCCGATCAGCACTTTCCGGTGGCCGAATCCTCCACGGAGCCCGAACAGGAGCTGCCCGAGCTGGAGGTCCCGCGTGCCAAAGAAGCCAACGACAGCATCGACAGCGACATTACGGATTCGCTGCTCGATGAGGTTCTGGATGGCAACCAGTCACTCACCAGCCAGCCCGCGTCTGACAGCGGTCACACGGAGTTCAGTGACGACGATATCGCGTCCTGGGTTGCCGAGCTTGGTACAGAAGCGGAGCAGGTCGATGTGCCCAGCGCAAATGATGAGCGTATCCCGATGGACGACGACATCCCAAGCATCCTGACCGAGCTCGATGACCAATTGAGCGGAGACAGATCGCCCCCCGCAGCGGCGGAGATCCAGATCGAACCGGCCGATGAGACCCGGGAAGATGACACATTCAGCATGAGCCTCGACCTGGCTCGGGCGTACCTCGAAATCGGCGACCAGGAAGGTGCCAGGGACATGCTCCAACAGGCGCTGGCGGGTGCTCGCGACCCCGAGCATCGACGCCAGATCGAAGAGCTGCTGACCCAGATCGACTGATCTCAGCCGCGATAGCCCGAAGCCGGCCGCCCAAAGCAAGGCGGGAAATGCCGGTCGCAACCGCCACCCCGGGGTAAACCGCAGAATCGGCTGGTCGCAACCAGGTGTGCACCGGCGGAATTGGGCGATAATTTCGCTCAGGGTCCAGGAGATACACCGTGATACGTCGATCAAGACCGGTAGCAACCCACAACACTGTCAGACGACCCGAGCTGATGGTCTGGCGGCGCGGACTGGTCAGCCGCCGTCGATTTCTGATCGAGGCCGCGGGTGGTTCGGTCGGGCTCTTGTTCGGACTGAATCCTGCTGCCGCCAGGAGCAGCTTCGATCCCTGGCCCACACTCGATGCCGTGCTCGTTCAGCTTCTCCCCAGCGAACCCGACAGCCCGGGCGCCGCAGAGATCCACGCACTCGACTACCTACGTTTCGTGGTGAACGACACCAAGGTCGACCGCGAACAACGCGACTTCATCCTGCAGGGCAACCAGTGGCTGGACGACCTGGCGAAAGAGCGACACGCCCAGCCTTTCATCGCCCTCGGTTCGGATACCCGCGATCGGCTGCTGCGTCAGATCACTCGCACGGCGGCCGGGGAAAACTGGCTCTCTACCCTGCTCAGCTACCTGTTCGAGGCACTGCTGACAGCACCGGCCTACGGTGGCAACACGGACCGCATCGGCTGGCGCTGGCTTGAATACGTCCCCGGCTTTCCGCTGCCGGGCCCTGGTACACGCTACCCCGAACTGCCGCTATGAGCCGCGACTTCGATATCTGCGTTATCGGCAGTGGCGCGGGTGGTGGGCCGGTCGCCTATAGCCTCGCCAAGGCGGGCTATTCGGTTCTGGTGCTGGAAAAAGGCCCATGGCTGAAAGAGCAGCACTTCACCAAGGACGAGCTGGCGTGCTGCCGACGCAGTGTTTACACGCCTGAGTTGCGCGACGAACAGCATGTCATCGAGGAGGCCGGTGAGGCCGGCGCGTGGGCGGCGACCGCCACCGCAGAGTCCGGCTGGAACTTCTGGAACGGCAACTGCGTCGGGGGCTCGAGCAATTTCATGAGCGGCTATTTTCACCGCCTGAAGCCGGTCGATTTCAAACTTCGCAGCACCTTCGGGCCCATAGCCGGCGCCAATATTACCGACTGGCCGATCGGTTATGGCGACCTGGAGCCCTACTACGATCGGGTTGAACGCCTGGTTGGGGTATCCGGCAGAGCAGCAAAGCATGCCAACGCCGAACCCAGGTCCAGCTCGGACCTCCCCTACCCGCCGACAGTCGAGCATCCGATTTCAAGCCGCATCGACCAGGCCGCAGCGGCATTGGGTTTCCATCCGCTGCAGGTACCGCGTGCCATCTTGTCGCAGCCGGCGATGGGCCGGCGCAGCTGTGAGTATTCCGGCTTCTGCGGCAGTTTCGGCTGTTCGAGCGGCGCCAAGGGCAGTGCGCGTGCGGCATTGCTCGACCACGCGGTTGCAACCGGGCGCTGCGAGATCCGGCCGCACGCCAAGGTATTCCGGATCAGCAGCGATGCCGGTGGCCGGATCAGCTCGGTCGACTACCACGCGCGTGATGGCAGCGTGCAGCGTGTCGACGCACGGATCTACGTCGTCGCCTGCCAGGCCATAGAGACCAGCCGCCTGCTGCTGGCCTCCGTCGGTGCGCGCTTCGCCAACGGCCTTGCCAACAATCACGCACAGCTCGGCCGCAACCTGCTGTTTTCTGCCGGTGGTGCCGGCAGCGGTGACATGGACTTTTCCGATCACGACGATGCCGGGATTGCCGCTTTGCGACAGGTCGGTCCGTTCGTGAATCGCGCGCTGGACGACTGGTACACTTTCGATGAACCGCAACTGGGTCATGTCAAAGGCGGCATCATCGAATTCCTTTGGGACCACCCCAACGCGGTGGTAAGGGCAGAGAACGCAAAGTGGCGTGACGGTGAACTGGTCTGGGGCAAACCGTTGAAACGCCAGCTCGAGACATGGTTCCGCACCGATCGAACCCTCAATTTCGAGGTTTTCAACGACTGGCTGCCGAACGACAACTGTTTCGTCGCACTGGATAAGCAGGTGCGGGACCGCTGGGGCAATCCTGTCGCAAAGGTTCGTATCGGCGCACACCCGCACGACCAGCGGGTCGGCCGTGTGCTCGCGGAGAAAGGCGAGCAATTGCTCAAACAATTGGGCGCGCGGCGCATTTCATCCTCGGTCGGTCCGGCCCCACCGCCGAACCTGCAGGCCGGAGGCTGCCGTTTCGGTACGGCCGCAGAAAATTCGGTGCTGGATCGGGATTGTCGCGCCCATGAGGTCGAAAACCTGTTCGTGAGCGACGGCAGCTTCATGCCCACCGGGGGCAGTGTCCCTTACACCTTTACGATTTACGCCAACAGCTTCCGGGTCGCCGACCGCATCATCGCGCAGTTGGGCGGGCCACGCGCCGCCCCTTCGTAAACCGCGTATGCGCAGCGGCCCCTGCCCGGATCAGAACAGTGAATCCAGATCGACCATGGGCCTGAGCCCCCCGACTTTGGACTTGGCCTCTTCCCACAATGCCTGATAGGCAAGCCCGGCCGGCGAACGTGGCATGTAGTCGGTCACCGGCCGCCGCTCGATCCCCATGCGCTCAACCTCGGTCGCATAGGGAATGACGGTCTGCAGAACCGAGCAACGGGGGTCACTCGGGCCGCTGATCACATCCTGATGCAGGCGTTTTCGCCGATCCACCATCGAGTAGAAGGCGTACACCGGCGTCATCAACTTGTGGCCTTCCATGAAATCCAGCAGCTGTTGCATGGTGCGCAGCGACAGCGTGGTCGGGATGGTGGGAAGCAGTAAGGCATCGGCCGCACGAAAGATATTTTCCGACACCAGGGAGATGCTCGGAGGACAATCCAGCACCACCAGATCGTACTGCTGCGACAGCGGCCGCAACAGCTTGAGCAACCGCAACGTCGGTCTCTTGTTCTCTCCCAGCAGCAGGTCCATGTTGCGGTACGAGAAGTCTGCTGGCAACAGATCGAGATTGTGATAGTCCGAACCCTTTACCACGTCATCCAGCTCACCCTTTCCATGCAACAGCCTCTTGCTTTTTTTCACCTTCGGTTTCACGCGCAGGTAGAAGGTTGCAGCGGCCTGCGGATCCAGGTCCCATATCAGGGTACGCAGGCCGCTCTTGGCCGCGAGGTGGGCGACATTGACCGCGGTAGCCGTTTTGCCAACCCCGCCTTTGATGTTGTAAACACCGATTATCTTCATTCCTGCAGTCCGCCTTCCGCCTTGAACAGGCGCTTGTAACGCGCGCGGTTCTGCACAGAGTCGAATCCGGCGAAACAATCTGCAAAACGTTCGTGCGCGGCCTGCTGGTGACGCAAGAGATCCGCGACCAGGGCACCGATTGCCATTACGGTCGGCATGCTGTGCGGGTCTTCGGGATCAAAGTCCTGCGCGAAGGTTCGCAGCTTGTCCGCCTGCACCTCCAGGTCTTGAAATTCACCCAGATTATCCAACAGTTCTTTCAAGGTTCGAATCAGCTCCTTGAGTTCCTTCGCCGGATAGAGGCCGCGGAAAAACTCGATCAGATAGCGCAGTTTCTTGCAGTCCTTGCGCAGCTCGTGCATCTCTTCCGCTGGGCCGTCCGCGCTCACCGCGCGGCCGTCTTTCAGTACCTTCTTGTACATTCGCCAGATACGCTGCGACACCACCTGCTCAATCGGCAGTTCGGCAAACGATCCGGGCTCGCCGGGCGGATCGTCCGCCTCGAGTACTGCGTGCCAGTCATCGAGCAGACTGCGCATCTCAGCTGATTCCAGTTTGCTTTTAAGCTTCGCCTGCTCGGTCCGGTGCGCAGCACGCAGGTGCTGTTCGAGACCATCCAGATCGCCGGCCATCGAGGCCGGAAGGCTGGCCCGGTAACGCGGCAGTTCCAGCAGAAACACATCGAGATCGCGCGTCGGTCCGGTGATCTGGCCGAGCCAGGCAAACCGCTCTTTGTATTCGGTCACCAGCTCGTCGGGCAGAACGCGTTTTACCTGTGACAGCACGGACCGCGTGCGTCGCGTCGCAACCCGCAAATCGTGTAAAAACTCGGAATCCAGGTCGGCGCAGGTGCCCGCAACATTGCGCTCCAGCGTATCGAGAAGGGACAGCAGAACCTTGCGCGTGGCCTGAAGGGCCGTCTGGTCCCGCTTCAACCGCACATTGAGCTTGGACGTATAGTCGCCCGCCTCACGCCCAACCGCTGCCACGGCTTCATCGAACAGGCAATCAGGCGCCTTTGGCCACTCCATCTCATCCGCCAGGTGGGCCGCCAACCGGTTCAGATGACGTTCATAGCCTCTCACCGGCAATAGCCTCAGTCGCGGCAACAGCACGCGCGGCTCGTCGATGTCCGCGGAAACGCACTGCATCCTCAACAGTTGCAGACGCACAACAGTCTTGGCGTCTTCGTTGAGTATGCGCAGGTCGGTCGCCTCGCCCCGCAAGCTGACCACGGACAGCAACACCCGCATCTCCAGCAGTTTTGCCAGCTTGGCCTTGAGTGCACCGTCAGGCAGGTCGGCCGGCCACGCGGGTTGATCGTTGAATTCGATCACATCAGTCGGTCCCCCCCCCCCACTGGGCTTGAGTCGCACAACCGCACCCAGCGGGGTGCGCAACTGCAACAGACGTTGGCCCGCCGCATGCAGGCGCCAGTCGAAGCTGTCGAAGAAGTCCAGCGTGAAATCGACAGATTCGTCGATCCAGCATTGAGCGTCGCCACCAAGCAGCTTGGCAAGCCGTTCGGCATTCATGGAGTGCGGTAAGAGGAAACCGCTAACGGTGGAATCATTCATTGGGAGGTGTCTTCAAAAAAGTGGTTAGATCAACGCTCAGTCGAGATGCAGATGCCACCACGGGCTTTGGCTTGGTACATGGCCTTCAATGACATCAGACTGGGACCGACGATTGGGAATCACCCATGGATATGGGCCAACGTATTAGCTTTTGATGAATTAATGATGTAAATTTCATGGCTGCTTTGAAGGCCTTTGTCGAAGCAGTATCCGGCAAACGGCGGGAGCAGCCGCGGCGTTTGGCCGTAAAAATAGCCCCTACAGGGGGCAGATCGGACTCGACCCTACATTAAGGAGAAGAACATGTTCAAACCCTTGCTGATAGGCAGCGCCCTTCTCGGCGCACTCAGCGCCCCGATACTGCAGGCTGAGCAGACACCTGCAGCACAGATTCAACCGACCCTGCCTGGCCCTGCTCCAATTCCAGTCGCGGAGCCTAGCGCATCTGCATCACAATTGCCGACTTGGGTGATTGAACGTCGTGCGGAGCTTGACGCAGCAGTGACGCAGGTGCCCGAGATGCCGGCAGCAGATCGAATGCCGCCTCCGCCGCCCGAAATCCCGGCCTGGGTCAAAGAACAGCAAGCGCAATTCGCTGCAAAGGCAGCTGCAAAGCCAGCGGAGCATCAAGTACCGCCCGCACAGCCCGAAATTCCGGCCGCAGCCAACGAAAAGCAGATCCAGAATGCGGCACCGCAAGGTCCGGAGCGCCGGACAATGGCAGAACGTCCTGCTGCACCCGAGACCCCAGACTGGGTTACGCAGCAACGCGTCAAGACCACCGCACCGAGCGCACCGCAGCGTCCCGAGCGCCCTGCGATGGCTGAACGTCCTGCTGAACCCGAGGCCCCAGACTGGGTCACGCAGCAACGCGCCAAGACCACTGCACCGAGCGCACCGCAGCGTCCCGAGCGCCCCGCGATGGCTGTACGTCCTGCTGCACCCGAGATCCCGGATTGGGTCACGCAGCAACGCGCCAAGACCACCGCACCGAGCGCACCGCAGCGTCCCGAGCGCCCCGCGATGGCTGTACGTCCTGCTGCACCCGAGACCCCAGACTGGGTCACGCAGCAACGCGCCAAGACCACCGCACCGAGCGCACCGCAGCGTCCCGCGATGGCCGAACGGCCGGCTGCTCCCGAGACTCCGGCGTGGGTAGCGGAGCAACGTGCCAGGGCTGCCGTGCCCAGAGCGCCGCGGCACGCCGGGATGCCGCAGATGCACGAACGGCCTGCAGCCCCGGAGGCACCTGCTGCGCCGTCGCGGCCGCAGATGCCGACAGGTCCTGAATTCTCAGAATCGTCGACTTACCCGCAGACGTGGGCGGTACCCGGGCATCGACCCTGGGGGGGCATTCCCCACGCTGGCTGGAACCGCCCCTACTACGGCGGCTGGAACAACGGCTGGGCGCCTTGGGCTGGCAACGGCTGGGGCAACAACGGCTGGGCCCCTTGGGGCGGCAACGGCTGGGGCAACAATGGCGGCTGGCCCTGGGGCGGCAACGGCTGGGGCAACAATTGGTCGCCCTGGGGAAACAACACCTGGAACAACGGCAGCGGCCGGGGTGATGGCTGGGGAAATACCTGGGGCGACGGCTCCGGCGATGCCGCGGGCGACATGGATTTCAGTTTCGCGCTCCGCGGTCGTGCCAACGCAGACATGCGCGGACATGGATACGGTGATGGATACGGTTACGGACGTGGTCACGGTTATGATTACAGTGGATATGGCCCCTATCTCTCTACGGTGCCGCCAATGCCCGTGCCCATTCAGTCAGTCGAGCCCGAGGGTCCGGCCGATGGGGACGCTGATGGCGTGAGTGATCTCAGCGATTTGTGTCCCGAAAGTAGCAGCGGTGCCGAAGTGGATGCTCTGGGCTGCGAGGATACGGCGCGCATCGTCTTGCGTGGCGTCAACTTCAAGACCGACTCCGATGTGTTGACAACGGAATCCCTGGCTATCCTGGACGGCGTATCCGCCACCCTGTCGGCACATCCGCAGATCAAAGTGGAGGTGGCCGGCCATACCGACAGCGACGGGGATGATGCCTATAACAAGGACTTGTCTCAGCGTCGCGCGCAAAGCGTGGTCAACTACCTTTCCGATCAAGGGGTCGATGTCGCCAACATGATCGCAAGGGGCTTCGGTGAAGAGCAGCCGGTTGCGGGGAACGACACGGCTGAGGGCAAGGCAGAGAATCGCCGGGTGGAGCTGAACCGCCTTTAAACCCTCCGCCATGGGCGACAAAGGGCGCAACCGTCGAGTTGCGCCCTTTCTTCCGCCAACCGCCTTTCGGCTTCAGCCTTCCGCAATGCCTTCCTCATGGGGGTTTGTCAGAATCTGATGCAGTCGACTACCTTCTACCACCGAGCTGAGTATCTCGCCGCCCTCGCATTCCACCAACGCGATCTGTGCATCGTAAAAAGCCTCTGTCTGCTGTACCTGTTTTTCAAAAGCCGTCATTTCCTGTCTCCTTTTTGCGGTGTTTCTTCACACACAAATCTAGACAAAATCTGGATTTCAATACCCTACTCTGACTGTTGGATTGTCCAGATTTCTATGCAGCAGGGGTGTGAGTCGGGGCTCAGCGCAGGAAATTGAACAGGTTCATATCCTGAATCTTGATAAAACTCTGCTGCGATGCCTGCAGAGCCGTCAGTTGCTGATTGAAGCGGCTGATCGCCTCGGCGTAGTCCAGATCTTCCAATGACGAGCGAACCTTGGTCACCGCCAATTCGAAAGAACCGTTCGCGTTCTTTTGATCATCGATGGCGTTCATGCGCGCGCCAATCTTCGCACGCGTCTCCAGCACACCGGTGAGCGCGGTATCGATATCGCTCAGGGCGTTGGGGTCGCCATTGCCGGCATCGAGGTTGAGCGCGAGATTGTACAAGACCTCCCCGATATTGGTGTTGCCGCCGCCATTGGCGGCAAAGTCGGTAAAGATAATGCCAGGGTCACCGATCGCCACTTCTCGACTGTCGCCGATCTTGAGCATGCGCTGACCGCTATCGCCAACATAACTGAAGCCACCGGCACCATCGTGGCTGAACGGCTTGGTCTGGCTCTGAAACCCGGCAAAGATAAATTCACCGTTGGCGTCCTGTGAATTGGCGAGTTGCAGGAAACTCTCCATATGCTGGCGCACCTCAGTGGCAATAGCCCTGCGGCCGTCAGCCCCCACCGGGTCATTGTTCCCCTGCACGGTCAACTCACGCACCCGCTGCAACAGGTTCTCCATGCCCTGTAAGGCCGTCTCCTCCTGATCCAGCTTCGCTGTCGCCGCGTCCGCATTGCGCTGATACTGTGCCAGCCGCTTCTGTGCCTCCTGCATATCCAGGATCCGGACCGCCGATGACGGGTCGTCCGACGGAACCAGAATACGCTTGCCGCTCGCCACCTGCAGTTCGGTCCGACTGAGTTCACGCTGCTTTTCGAGCATCGCGTCGACGCCCTGCTGGAAGATCTGTGAAGTCGA
>Ga0316201_10002122_pt1 | contig 13962 bp, 14 predicted proteins | sample CS6wburrow_MG_FD_204516 | JGI IMG/M metagenome (GOLD analysis project Ga0316201, IMG submission 204516) | Coastal sediment microbial communities from Delaware Bay, Delaware, United States - CS-6 worm burrow | ecosystem: Environmental > Aquatic > Marine > Coastal > Sediment | place: USA... | reverse complement strand
CAGTGTGCGTCGCGCGCTCGCGGCCTTTCCCGATCCGTCGATGGTCGAGCCGATTCTGCAAAAATGGTTTGTGCCCGGTGGTAAACCAAAGAACCAGCCTTATAAGTTGAAGTCCTTGCCCTCGGTTAAGATGACCCGTGAGGATGAGATTCTTCTGATCGTAGGCAACTTCATGGAAGTCTTCCTCGCGAAGGAGGGGCATGACGGTGTGGTGGGAATTAACCTTTTGGAAAAGATCCAACTACCGACCTTGCCTTCACTTTTTGGCGCGATACTCGGGGGCGTCGATGCAGTTTTGATGGGTGGCGGAATTCCGCTGGCCATTCCCGGCGTGCTCGATGCCTTGTCTCGAGTCGAGCCCGTGGAGCTGAAGCTCAGCATGGTTTCTTCGAAAACGGAGCAAAGCCATAACTTGTTTTTTGATTCGAGTGCCTATGCTTCTGCGGTGAAGGCACCGTTGAAGCGCCCTCAGTTTTTGGCGGTGATTTCTTCCGATGTGCTGGCCAAGACCTTGGTACGTAAAGCGAGCGGCAGTGTCGATGGCTTTGTCGTCGAGCATTACTCCGCAGGTGGACACAATGCACCGCCACGCCGTGAGGGTGCCTATGGTGAGCGCGATGTCTGTAATCTGACGAAACTTGCGCCACTTGGTAAGCCTTTCTGGCTGGCCGGTAGTTGCGCTTCACCCGAGCGTTTTCAAGCCGCGAAACTTTCCGGTGCACGGGGCATTCAGGTCGGCACCGCGTTTGCCGCCTGTGAAGAGTCCGGTGTTCTCCCCGAAATCAAAGCGGAGATTATCGAACGCTACATGAGCGGTAAGTTGGAGGTCATCACTGACTTTCAAGCATCGCCGACTAGCTATCCTTTTAAGCGCGTTGAACTGCTTCAACAGCAACAATCCGAACCGTGCCGCGTTTGCGATCTGGGTTATTTACGCCATGTCTACGAAAACGAAGACGGCAGCATTGGCTACCGATGCCCGGCGGCTCCGTTGAAAAACTTCCTCGCCAAGGGTGGCACAGAGGCCGAAGCCGAGGGTAAGCACTGCCTCTGTAACGGACTCCTCGCCACCATCGGGCTCGGTCAGATCCGCAACGGTCAGGCGATCCCACCTCTAGTCACTTGGGGCGAGGACATGGCTTTCCTTAAAGAGATTCTCAGTGAGGAAAAACGCGTCTACTCCGCCGGCGAGCTAATCGAGTACTTACGGTCCGAGGTCGCAGTTCCCGCTTAGTTGCTAAAAATATTTCGGACGAATTATCTCCGTCATATTTTTCAGGGTAACGTATCTTTTAACTACGAAAGTCTCGAAAGTACGCGAAAAGCTGAATTCCTGCGGTGGTTTTTCGCGTACTTTCATACTTTATGTTATTGAGGGTTGATCGCCGCCACATGCGGGGCACTCGATAATCACCTCCCCGTACTTCACTTTTTGCATCTTGGGGGATACCGCGTTTCGGTCCTTATGGTGGTAGGCAATCATCCATATTAGAATCGGAAGCGGTAGAGCCGCATATAGCCAAGCGGGTGCACCGAGCTTGAAAATCGCAATGACGACGATCCCCACCAGTATTGCTCCAAACTGTACGATGTACGATTGGCTGTGAACCTTGGGGTAGTAGACGTGACTACAGTCGCAACAGGTTCTCTCATCGGTGGCGTAGTGCTGGATACGGTCTTTCGTAAATGCCATCCGGGTTTTTGAGAGTGCGTTTTTCATTTTTCGATAATGTGGAGTTTAGCTGCGGCGCAGTAGTGCGATTCGCTATCACGACTAGTTGGCATTTACATGTGCGGTGGATAGAGAACGACCCATAATGTCGCGATTCCTACAGTGACCCAGTTGATCAGCCATAGTGAGAAGAAGTTCTTTTTAGTGAATGTTTCTTTCCAGATTGCCTTGATCGTCAGTAGTTCGAGTGACGCGTTGATTGCACTGCCGATGATGGGTACAAAAACCCAAGCAACCGGACTAAATGTGCCCCAGTCGAAGATCCACATGACGAGCTGTCCCAGTGATAATTCCCAGGCGAGTCCAGAGATTGGCCTAAGAAAAAGTCCAATCAGCCCAGAGGCGATGTTTGCTGTGGCCGTATAAAAGATGGATTTTCTGATTCCTCTTTTGAAGAGGCTTCGGATTACCAAGTACTCAAGGACAAGGCTTAAGCCTATGATTGTAAGTGAGCTTACTTTTGTTTCAGCGTAGAGGGCAGGCCAGACAACATTGCCAAAAGCCACTGTCGGCAGAAACAGGATCAATGCGACTGTTGTGATTTTTTTCAATTTTCAGAAGGAACACATGCGGGAGAGCACGTAAACGCACCTTTGCAGATCTATAGGTCGAGTACCTTCAATCCGAGGCTGATCCAGAGAGGGATGGTGAGGAAACTGACAAGGGTGGTGCCGAGAACCACTTTGAGGGCGACTTCGGCAGAGCCGTCGAAATGCCGTGCGAGCACGATGGGGAAGACAGCGCATGGCATGGCCGCTTGCACGATGATGACTTGCTTGAGCTCGGGCGAAAAAGGAAAGAGAAAAGCAAAGAAGATAAAGGCGACGGGGAAGACACCCATCCGCAAGACGGAAGCGGTCAGCGGGATGCGGATACGGTCGAGCATCTGGACACCCTTTGCCAGATCGGCGAAAGTTGCGCCGATTAGGAGGAGGCCGATCGGGATGGCGCACTTCCCGAGCATGTTGATTGCTTCAAAGGCGAAGTTGGGCAGATGCTGATCCACTCGCAGTAAGTTGAGCGGCACCGCGATCAAAATCGAGATGACCGGGGCGCTGAAGATGCGTCGCCAGATCGACTTCGGATCGTTGGCGGAGAGAATGAAGCCGACACCCAGCGACCACATGGCAATTTCCACGCCCACGTTATGTACGAGTAGTACACCAGTGGTTTCGCGATTAAAGAGCAGCGCAATGATCGGGACCGGAAAGTAGGCGTAATTGTACATCCCCGTACTGAATGCGAAGGTGCGGCATTCTTTTTGAGTGCCGATACCCAGACGACGTGCGATCAGCATGGTTACGCCAAAGCCCGCGACAATCGACGTAAACCCGATAAGGGGCGGGAGGATCAGATTGGAGAGATCACGCAGGGCGTCGTTACCGAGAACATAGGAAAAAATGAAGGCGGGGTAGAGAAGATTAACGACGACCGACATGAGGCTGCGGTCGGCCTCCGCATTAAGCCAACCCACCCGACGCGCGATAAAACCCGATCCGATCACAAGGAAGATCGGCATAATAGCGGAGAAGATGAGCGTGCTGGTTTCCATGGTGCTTGGGGTATTGAAATTTAGCTGAGGATGCGTTGCATCACTTGCTCGGAGACGCGCTCGTAGGCACGGTAGGCGTGATCCGCGGAGGCGAGCACGGTTTCGAAGTTAGTATTTTGCTCTGGGCTGTCGAACTCGAAGCCGAGGAGTGCGCGACCGACTCGTTCGCCCGAATAGACGTAATTGAAATAGCAGAGGTTGGCGTGCGGACTGACTGCGCGCAGAAACTCTGCCAAGGCACCGGGGCGCTCGTGGAACTCCAAGGTAATAAAGAAGGGGTAGCGAAGCAGCTTGGCCTCGTAATGAATAAGGCGGAAGGCGACATCGGTTTCTGAAGTCACTTCGGTAAATTCAAAGCCGCCGTCGCGCAGTGCCTTGGTCAGCACTTCGAACTGCATCGGAGCGACGTCGAAACCGATCACCGGACAAGCTTCAGCTGCGTGGGTTTTGCCGTATTGAAATTCGACGATATTGACCGTGTCAGGCAGGGCGTTGAGCAAGCCGAACATGGCACCTGATTGTTCTTTGATTTGGATTCGAAGAAAACGCCGCCGTGCGGCACCCACGGCCGAACGGCGGGCGACGGTGGCAAGTTGCTCGAAGTCCATATTCGCGCCGCAGAGAATACTGAGCACGCGCTTGCCTTCGAGTTGGGCACGGCGCTTGAGAATCGCAGCCACTCCCATTGCGCCCGAGGGTTCGGGGATGCTGCGGAGATGTTCCCACATGAATTGAATCGCGGCGGAGACTTCGTCGTTTGTGACCGTCATCCACTCATCCACCATCTCGGCGCAGACTTGATACGTCAGCTCACCGACTTTGCGTACGGCGGTGCCATCGCAAAAGACATCGATTTTATCGAGTGACACGGGATGGCCGGCTTTGATCGCGGCGGTCATGGAGGCCTGATCCACGCCCTCGACACCGACGATGTGGATGTCGGGAAATTGCAATTTCAACCATGTGGCCGTGGCCGCGGCCATCCCGCCGCCACCGACTTGGAGGAAGGCGATATCGAAAGGGCCTTTCCCGGACATCACGATTTCGTCGGCCAGAGTCCCTTGGCCCGCCATTACAGCGAGATCGTCGTAGGCGTGAATGTAGACTTTGTTCGCTTCTTTGGCAAACGCGTGGGCTGCGGCGCTGGCCGCGTCGTAAGTATCCCCGCAGAGCTTGATCTCGACTTGATCGCCGCCATGTTGTTTGACCGCGACTTGCTTCATTCGCGGGGTGGAGAGGGGCATAAAGATGGTGGCCTGAGCGCCGAGTTTCTTCGCCGCGAGGGCGACACCTTGCGCGTGATTGCCTGCGGAGGCGGTGACCACGCCATGCTTTAGTTCTTCGGCGGTGAGTTGTGCCATCCGATTGTAGGCCCCGCGCCATTTGTAGGCATGGATGGGGGAGAGGTCCTCGCGCTTGACGAAGATACTGAGTTGCGGATCAGTGAGTTCGATCGTCTCCAGCGGAGTGGCAGGACCAACATCATAAATACGTCGCCGGGCAAAGAGGATTTCCTGCCGAAGCGAGCGAATGAGGGATTCCGATTCCATGGATTGAATTCAAGGGTAACTGGACCCAAGCGCAAGCGAGGTTTAACGTGTAGCGGTTAGTCGAGTTCTCCCAATGATTCGAGGTCGGCACGGTCTTTCAGTCGTCCACTGCTGTGTTTGTTTTTAATTAAGTCATCGTAGCCAAGAAATGGAATGACGATGCCGTCTGTTTCAATTTCGACTTTGTTAAGGAAGCTACTTTCGAAGTCGATACCCGTTGCTTCCGTGATGATTTCGATGCGCATCGGAGGAGATCCCATTCTAAAAGCGTTGCCGTTTTCTTTAAAGAATTTCGCTTCAATTGGTTCCGGCACGCCAAAGTCGATTAAGGCTGAGATGAGGGCGCGGATATAACCATGCACACCGAGAGCCCAACCGCCAACAATCAGATACTTAACCTTGCGGCTGTTTAATATATTCAGGAAGTCTCTGAAGTCGTCCGGTAGCTGCTTCATCGCCCCAAAATGCAATGCGCAGTTGTTGGATGCAAGCCAGTCGTTCTGCCGGAGAGAGCTTTTGACAATCTTTCCGGTAGTCTTGATCCGAGTCGCTTTGCTTCGACCAAGAAACTTCAATTTGACGTTCCATATAATGAGTTTCTTTCAAGTGGAATGTTTTGGCAAGCGGATCTCTTTGCATAGACCGATTTTGACGGTATCGGTTCTGGATAATTTTCGCGCAGGTTTGTCGCTTTCGGAGTCGCAAAAGAATGTTTTGTGAGTGAGGTAATTGGGATGTCGAGAGATTGGAACAGTGCTTATGAAAATGAAGACACGCCTTGGGACAAGGGAGAGGCGGCACCGCCGTTGCGTGAGTTTTTAAGCACGCATTCGGTCTGTGGGCGGGTTTTGGTTCCAGGTTGCGGCTTGGGGCATGATGTTCGCCTCTTAGCGGAACAAGGTGCCGAAGTTATCGGGATGGATATCGCCCTCGGTGCGGTGCGTAAGGCGAGCACGTTGCCCAAGCGATCGACGGAGCTTTATGTGGTGGGCGATTTTTTAAACCTACCGAGTGTGCATTATCGTCAATTTGATTGGTTGGTCGAACACACCTGTCTCTGCGCAATTGATCCAGCGGAACGTGCAGCGTATATGCAATCAGTGGCTCTGGCTCTGAAGCCTGGAGGATCCTTTTTGGCTATCTTCTACCGAGTGGTGGCCGACTACACGGGTGAAGGCCCGCCACACCCGATTTCGGAAGCCGATATCGAGGCGTTGTTTGGAACCGAGTTTGAGACGCTTGAATCGTTCGTGCCTCAGCAGAGCTACGAGAGTCGCCCGTACGGCAGCGAGCAGGTCGTTTGGATGCGGAAGCGCGGTTAGAAGGTAGAGGTTGAATTACGAAAGGCTTCGTGCATGAGCGCCTCAAAGTGTAGGACGTTGGCGAGAGACGATGTTAGAGTTGTGCCCTTGGCCTTTTTGTACGCGGGAGAATCACTGGCTTTCGCCAGCGATGTACAGAGCAGGGTGAAATCTACTTATGATGTAGCTTAAGGGCGGTCGCCTTTTTTTTCTTTGTCGCGAATCGGATCGACGTAGATCGAAACGTTGGCATCGCTGTCGCCAAGATGTTCCTTTGCCCGTTTGAGGGCTTTCGCGGTCGACATGGTCGGATTCTTTGGGTCGTCCGTGAAGATATTGCGCTCCTCGATATAGTCGTAGAGACCAGAGTTTTTAAGGACGCGGATGAGATCGGCTTTGACCTCACTCAAGATAAGGTAGCGGCCCTTTTCCTCCATGTAGCGGAGGAGTTCTTCCAAGGCCATGACGGCGGTGGCATCCATGTTGTGGGCGTTGCGCATTTTCAGCACGACGATCTTAAGATTTGGGTCTTCGCAGATACGGCGCATTTGATCTCGGAAAAGATCGGCGGCACCGAAGAAGAGCTCCCCTTCCACGTGAACGATGGAAACTTCTGGAATCGCGCGTTGCTCGGGTTGAGACATCTCTGCGAGTTGCCCTTCTTCGTTGAAAGCGTATTCCACCATCTCGGGACGTGCGACCTTCTTCAGGAAGAGCACAATCGAGGTGCCGACACCGACATAGATTGCAGTGTCCAAGGGCATAAATAGACCGCTCAAGAAAGTGGCGCCGAAGACGGCAGCATCCGACTTTGTGGATAGTGTGACGATGCGGATGGCGTGTTTGTTAATCAGTGAAATCCCGATTGCGATGACCAGCACCGCGAGAGTGCACTGGGGGATGAAACTGGTGAACGGGCCGAGGGCAAAGGCACCGATGAAGACAATGACGCCACTGATATAGCTGGCGAGGACGGTGTGGCCGCCGCTGGTGGTGCTGAGAGTGGAACGGGTGAGCGAACCGGATGCGGGCATCCCTGAAAAGAAAGCGCAGCCGATATTAGCCATGCCGATTGAGAACATGGCCTGATTGGCGTCGAGACGCGCGCCTGTTTTGGCGGCCAGTGATTTACCGATTGAGATGCCTTCCAGGATACAAAGGAGGGCAATGGCCATCGCTGGACTGATCAGCATATGTATGTGTTCCAGCGAAATGGAGGGTGCCTGAAAAGACCAATCGGCGGCGTTGATTCCAGTCAGGAAGACAATGCCGGAATCGTGCCCAAAGACGAGCTCCGCGAGGAAAGACAGAGCGACCAGACAGATGGCGACATTCGGCAGCGACTTGAATTTTCGATTAAGCGCAACGAACAGGATGGCTGTTACAATGCTGACCGTCATGGTCTCCCAGACAATTGTATCGAGCGAACTGGCCATCAGTTTTGCTGATTCGTAGAAGGTCGCTCCTTTACCCTCCATCGTCAGTCCCAGTGCTTTGGGTATCTGGTTGGTAATGATGAGCAGGGCTGCCGCGGAGATGTATCCGGTAATGACTGATCGGGAAATATATTGGACGAGATTGGCAACCTTTAGGTAGGCCCCCAGCACGATAAACATGCCGACCAAAAGGATCAGGAGCGGGACGAGGTTGATCATCTCCGTGCCAACAATTCCGAGGCTGGCGAAAGCACTCAGTAACATGACCGAAGTTGCATTGGTCGGTCCAAGTGTGATGAAGCTACTTTTGGCGAATACCGGTGCGACCATCGCCGCGATGGCCGATCCATAGATGCCGTATTGGATGGGAAGCCCCGCGATAAGGGCGTAGGCCATCCCTTGTGGAAAGGCGAGGAGGGCGACGTTTAAACCGGCGCGGCAATCGCCACTGATGTAGCTGGCTTTATACCCTCCCAGCGATGTGCGAAGCGGAAAGAAATCCAGGCAGTTGTATTCTTTTGTCGCGACTGCGGCTTGCTTCAGATGTTGAAATAATGAGGCCATTTTCGATTACGATTCCTGATTAATGACTAACATCTTGCCTGATTTAAGAGTTAGTTGCCCTTTGGGTAAAGTGTTTGCATCACTTCGGCGTGGAGCGGTGCTTTTGCTGCGATAATTGTTCGTTCATCAAATGCATCGCCGCCTTTCCAACCGGTTACAGTAAAGCCCGCACCCTGGAGGCAGGGGATGATCGCGGCGCAGTCCCAGATCTCCATCAAGGGATCGCACATGATATCGATAAAGCCGGTGCAAAGCAAAATGTAGCCGCCGGCATCGCCCCATGAACGATAAAGAGCGGTCTTGGGCGGGAGGTCGCTCCACTGGGCATTGTTCTGCCAGAGTGAGGGGCGGATCGGATCCGTCGTGCAGAGAGTGGCTTCGCTCAGTTTGCAGGCATCGCGGCCTGTGACGGGCTTGCCGTTCAGCGTGGTGGTTTCGCAATCGCCGATCACCATTTGTTTGAGGACCGGTTGATTGATCGCGCCGATGACAGGGCGGCCTTTGTAGAGCAGGGCAATCAGCGTGGCAAAAAGCGGCACGCCGGAGATAAAAGATTTTGTGCCATCCACCGGGTCGAGCACCCAGACGAAATCAGCATCTGTACGTTCGCGGCCATATTCCTCGCCGATGATGCCGTGCTCGGGGTAGCGCTCGGCCAAAATCTCACGAATGCGCTTCTCCGCATTGCGGTCAGCGAGCGTAACGGGCGTGGCGTCTGATTTTCGTTCGATCTCCACATCGGGACCGTAGTGAGGCATGATTTCTTTCGCCGCCTCATCACAGAGGTAAGCGATAAATTCAATAAATTCGTCTTTTTGGGCGCGTGTAAGATCTGACATGACTGCTGCTTTGCGTGTAAAAACTTAAAATGTGGGCAGTGAACTCTGGATAGGCAATCGCATAGTCGCAGGATTTAAGGCGCCGCTCGGATTTTGCCTCTCATGTTGAATACACGGTAATTCAATGTTGGACCTTCGACTTTGGATGTTCAATCGTTCTACTCATGTTTGATGTGCCCATACACGTGATCGATTTCGAAGGCAGTCGCCAGAGCGGGATTGTCGAGTATGGCGTGGTGACACTTCATGGGGAAGGGATCGAGGCGACCTATAGCCGGCTCTGCGCGCCGATTGGAACGATTAGCGATCGCGATCGCATACAACATGGAATTTCGGAGGAAATCGCCGGGGCCGAGTCGTCTTTTATTGAAGAATGGAATCTCTTTGCCGGCTTGCGGGAGAGTGGTCCGCTCTGTGCCCATAATGCGGCGGTGGAGGATGGTCTCCTGCGTAGTGTTTGGTCGTATCCTCGGAGCTCACCCGATTTTTCCGAGGACAATCGCCCGATAGCGAGTTGGGGGCCCTGGCTCGACACGCTCTATCTCTATCGTCGGATTTACCCTCAACTCGAAAGTCACAAGCTCGAAGATTTGATCGGTCTCTTCCAGTTAGAAGTGGATTTAGAAGCACAGGCGAAACTGTATTGCTCCGCCAAGCGTAGGCGCTATCACTGCGCACTTTACGATGCCCTCGCCTCGGCGCTTCTGCTTCTACGTTTGTATGAGGAACCGGAACTAAAATCGATGAGCCTTCGCTGGTTGCTCCTGAATAGTGCGTCTTCTGAAGCCAGCCGAACTTCGCTGGGGCAACAGGATTTATTTTAACGATACCAATAGAATGAGTGAAAAACCCGTAGTTGTCTTTTTTGGATCCGATGCGATCTGTCTGCCTGTTTTGAATTACCTGCTGGGGGAGGGGGCTGAAAGTTGCAGACTGCGCGCAGTGGTCTCGCAACCGGACCGTCCGCAGGGTCGAGGTAAAAAGCTGCAATCGAATCCAGTCGCGGCATGGGCAACAGCCAATGGGGTCGAGTTACTACAACCCGAAAAGCCCGGTGCGGAACTAGCCGATTGGCTTGTGGCGCAAAAAACCGCAGTTGCACTGGTTATGGCCTACGGACATTTCCTGCCGAAGTCCCTGCGGGAAGCTCCGAGATATGGCATGTTGAATTTTCACGGATCGCTTCTACCTAAGTATCGTGGTGCGTCTCCAGTCGAGACGGCCATCGCGATGGGCGAGACGGAGACCGGTGTTTGCCTGATGGAAATCGTCAAGGAAATGGATGCCGGGGGAGTGGCGGATTGTGAGAAAGTACGTATCGAAGGCACGGATACAGGACCGAAGGTTCGTATCAAAGTGGGAGAAGCGGTGGTACCCTTGTTGCGTCGTAATCTGGGAGCTGTCTTAAGCGGTGACTTGCATTTTGAAGCGCAAGATCTGGCCGAGGTGACGTATTGCCGGAAAATTCGAAAAGAAGACGGAGCGATCGATTTTAACCTGCCAGCCAGTAGTATTTACGACCGACTGCGTGCCTTCACCCCGTGGCCTGGCGGCTATATGGATCATGGAGAAGTTCGTATTAAAGTAGGCCGTGCGACAGTCGATCCGACGCCGAGCGATGCGACACCCGGAACGGTGCTCTCAATTGATCCCGCATTATGTTTGGCTACCTCGGACGGGCGCATTTGCTTCCACGAATTACAACGACCCGGTGGGCGGATGCTGCCAGTTGCTGAGTTTCTACGCGGTTATCCCATCCGAGCCTCCGAGCAATGCACGAGTGCTTCCTCGGAGTCTTTACTTCATTGAAAAGTAGAAGCGAATTTCCGTATTAAGGTTTGAAGACTTCCGCTGAATAACTCTTATTGATCCCATGAATTTAGAGTCAGCTATTTCCCGCATTCGGAAATCTTTTGGTAAATTGGACGCGGCTTATGGGAGGCCGGTTTTTGATGAGATCGCCATCGTGGGGCTTGAAGGTGCCAGTTTGAAATTACATTTCTACGGTGGCCCGCGCGAAGCCGATTTTATGAACGAATTTGCGGATAGCAGTATATCGCTGCGCAAAGAGCTGACTTCCGATCAAACCTCACTTGGCGGAGAATTCAGTTTTACGCGCGAAGGTGATGGCTTGGGCATGGATGCCTATATCTGCCTCGGACCGGAGGTTTATCTTTTTTGCAACAACACGGCAAAGTCGATGCACGAGGTTACGCAGGATCCGGCTTGGCTAAACGCGCAGGGCGAGTTTCTTAACGCCAGTCAGTTTTTCTCGGTCGATCCGCTCAAGTTGAACATTTAGGTAGGCAAAATATATTTTAATCACAAAAAAGCCGCCCCGTGTAGGGCGGCTTTGTCATTTAAAACTGATGGGCGTCGGCTAAGGCCGCCACGTTCTTTAGCCACGGCTGCGACGTTATCGGCGGTCATTCCGAGTTCGGCCATTACAGTGTCACCGGGAGCGGAGATACCGAAGCGGTCGATGCAGACTGTCTTGCCCGTGAGACCAACATACTTGCCCCATGTTGCTGAAACGCCGGCTTCCACTGCGACACGCTTGGTGCAACTGCTTGGCAGGATGCTTTCGATGTAGTCGGCGGACTGACGCTCAAAGCGTTCGAAGCAAGGAAGGGAAACCACACGGACACCTGCACCCAGTTGCTCGGCCGCACCGAGGGCGTGTTGTACTTCGGAGCCCGTTGCGAGAAGGATAAGCTCGAGTGCGCCCGTTTCCTTCTTTGCAATGTAGCCACCCTTGAGTGTGCCTTGACGACGGTCAGCGGCGCTAATGGCGTCGTTGGCTGGGACATTTTGACGAGTCAGGATGAGTGCGGTTGGGCCGTCCTTGCGCTCCATCGCAGCTGCGAAGGCTGCGGCGGTTTCCTCGGCATCGGATGGACGAATCACATCGACATTGGGGATCACGCGCAGACCACTGACGGTTTCAACTGGCTGGTGAGTCGGGCCATCTTCACCGACACCGACAGAGTCGTGGGTGAAAATGTAAGTGACGGGCAGCTTGGCCAAGCCGGCAAGGCGGATGGCTGGACGTAGATAATCGGCGAATACGAGGAAGGTTGCGCCACTTGGGCGGAAGATGCCGTCGTAAGCGATACCATTACAGATCGCACCCATTGCGTGTTCGCGGATGCCGAACCAGATGTTGCGTCCGACCGGGTTCTGCGGAGTGAAATCGCCGCCGTCTTTGATGTAGTTCTTGGTTGAACCGTAGAGGTCGGCGGAACCGGTTATGAGCTGAGGCACTTCCTTGGCCACGGCGTTGATCACAACACCACCAGAGGCGCGTGTCGCAGAGCCTGTGCCTGCATCAAATTCCGGGATACGGTTGATCAGATCAGCTGGAATTTCGTCCTTTACGCTGGTCTCGAGTTCCGCGGCAAGTGCGGGATTGGCTGTACTCCATGCGGCGTAGGTCGCATCCCAATCGGCTTTGCCTGTTTTGGCGCATTCCGCGTTTTTCGCGAAGTATTCACTCACTTCATCGGAGACATAGAAAGTTTCTGCAGGAAGCCCGAGTCCTTTGCGGGCCTCTTCGGCAAACTTAGCGCCACCTTCACCGTGACCGGCTGCGGTCCCTGCGACTTCGGGGATGCCTTTGCCGATCACTGTCTTGGCAATGATGACCTTAGGGCGGCCGTTCTTGTTTGCCTTAGCAGTTGTGACCGCTCCGGAAATGGCTTCGAGGCAGTGACCGTCAATCGTCACTACGTCCCAGCCGTGAGAGATAAAGTAGGCCTCAGCGTCTTCGCTCTGAGTCTGCGTCGCCATCGCGTCGAGGGTGACATCATTGGAGTCGTAGATCAGAATGAGGTTATCGAGCTTGTTGTGGCCGGCAAATGCGATGGCTTCCTTGGCGACACCTTCTTGTAGGCAGCCGTCGCCGTGGAGTGCGAACACGTGGTGATCGAAAATGGTGTGCTCGGCGGTGTTGAACTTGGCCGCAGCGCGTTTGCCGGAGATGGCGTAACCGACGGCATTGCCGATGCCTTGTCCGAGCGGGCCAGTGGTGGCTTCAACGCCGACAGTGTCGCCGAACTCGGGGTGGCCGGGTGTTTCGGAGCCGAGCTGGCGGAAGTTCTTGAGTTCTTCAATGGAAAGTCCGCTACCGGAAAGGTGCAACCATGTGTAGATGAACATGGAGCCATGACCCGCAGAAAGAACGAAGCGGTCGCGGTTGAGCCATTTGGAATCGGAGGGATCGTAGCGGAGTCCACCGTTACCGAAGAGGACCGCCCCGATTTCGGCACAGCCGAGGGGAAGACCGAGGTGGCCGGAACTGCAGGCGTGAATCGCATCGATCGCGAGCCCGCGGGCTTGTTTGGCGGCTTGGGAGAGAATCTCTGTTTGCATGAGTGTATTTTCAGGTTACGCGTCTGGGTCGACAGCGATATTAGGATTTTGGTGAAAGATGCCACGATGTCCGTCCCAGGCTGAATGAAAAGGAAAATTCCCGATTCCGGATGAATTCTCTTCATGACGGCAATTCAAAACTCGACTCAGCGTGGAGTGAGAGCTTAGACCAGCGGGATGACACACGAAGAATTAGAAGAAGGCTCCGTCCTTAATCTCGACTTTGCCAAGCTACGTAAAGTTGCCAACTGCGCGGCCGATGTGCTCCCCGCGATTGCTCAGGATGCTAAGACGGGGGAGGTCTTGATCGTCGGTTATGCCAATCAACTTGCGTTCGATACCGCGCGTGAATGTGGCATGGCAACTTTTTGGAGCACGAGCCGTAATGAGCTCTGGATCAAAGGCAAAACGAGTGGCGACTATTTGAAGATCGAAGAGATCTGCGTGAACTGTGAGCAGAACTCGATACTTTATAAGGTCACGCCTGCTGGGAAGGGAGCTTGCCATACCAAGAGCCGTGACGGAGTCGCCCGTTCTGGATGCTACTACCGCCGTGTAGTCGATGGCGGTGCGCTGGAGTTTGTTGATCCCGCGCAGGTGTAAATCCGATATCGATT
>Ga0316201_10002121_pt1 | contig 13967 bp, 11 predicted proteins | sample CS6wburrow_MG_FD_204516 | JGI IMG/M metagenome (GOLD analysis project Ga0316201, IMG submission 204516) | Coastal sediment microbial communities from Delaware Bay, Delaware, United States - CS-6 worm burrow | ecosystem: Environmental > Aquatic > Marine > Coastal > Sediment | place: USA... | reverse complement strand
CTTCTTCTTGCCACTCCTGAAGGTAATGCGATAAGCATTCTTGATATTGCGAATCTGGTCCGTTGAGAAATCACGCCGCTTCAGGCCTTCGCTGTTAATACCGCGTGGCACTGCGGGCTGCCCCGAAACCATGGTGTAAGCAGGAACATCACGATTGACACCCGTGTACATACCGAGAAACGCGTGAGCGCCAATCTTGCAAAACTGGTGCGCGCCCGAAAAGCCGCCGCAGATTACCCAATCGCCCACATGCACATGACCAGCGAGCGTCGTGTTGTTCGCCATGATTGTTTTGTTGCCAACAACACAATCATGCGCGATATGCACATAGGCCATGATCCAGTTATCGTCACCAATTATCGTGTCGCCCGTATCCTGGGTCGTGCCACGACTGAATGTGCAAAACTCACGAATGGTATTGCGATCACCAATAATCAGGCGCGTCGGTTCCCCGGCATATTTCTTGTCCTGCGGATCATCACCAATCGAGGCGAACTGGTAGATGTGATTATCCTTGCCGATCTTCGTCGGACCATTGATAACCACATGACTATCGATGCGCGAGCCGCTACCGATTTCCACACTGTCACCAATGATCGAATAGGGGCCAATCTCTACATCGTCGGCAATAATTGCGTTGCTCGACACGATAGCGGTTGAGTGAATCATTTCTTTTCCAGTTTCCTGACCCGGTCCTGCAACGCTGCAATGCGCCGGAACCGTCCAACTTGTTTCATCCAGTCTTTCGCGGGTTCAGCGGGGAAGCTCGCCACGTACATGCCTGGCTCGGTGACGTCCTTGGACACAAACGACTTTGCCCCCACAATCACGTCATCGCAAATCGTAATGTGGCCTACAGCGCCACCCATGCCCGCAAACATGCAGCGTTTACCGATGATTGTGCTGCCGGCAATGCCGGACATGCCAGCCATCGCCGTGTGTGCGCCGATATGGACGTTGTGCCCGATCTGGCAAAGATTGTCGATACGCACGCCGTTTTCGATAATCGTGTCGTCGATCGCACCGCAGTCGACCGTGCTATTGGCACCGATCTCAACATCATCGCCAATGCGCACACCGCCAAGCTGTGGCAACTTAACCCAGCCCTCGGCGGTCATGACGTTACCGAAGCCATCGGCACCGAGGACGACACCTGGGTGGAAAATGCCGCGTTTGCCGATCGTTACGGCGCGCGCCAGTGTCACGTTGGCAATGAGACGGCAATCGTCGCCGACTTCGCAATCGGGCCCAACAACGGTCCCTGGACCCAGGTAGACGTTCTCACCAATCGTCGAGCGTTCGCCGACAACCACGTGCGGTGCAATGTGCGCACTCACTGCGACTGTCGCCGTACTATCGATGACAGCGGACGAATGTATACCAGGCACATAGGAAGGCGGCGGACAAATGACGGCCGCCATGCGCGCGTAGCATGCATAAGGATCGTCGTGCAGTAGAGCCGCAACCGGCGAATCGGCCGCGTCAGCGGGGCGCAATACAACAGCAGCCGCCTTCGTCGAAGACAGCTCCTCCTTGTATGCCTTGCTGGCAAAAAATGCCAGTGACTCCGAATTGGCGCTCGGTAACGATGCCACGCCGCTAACCACAGAGTCAGGATTGCCGATCAGCTCACAGCCAAACCGTGTGGCAAGTTCTCCGAGGCTGATCGGCATTGGAACGTTCTTAGTTAGCGCTGGTTGCCTGGTAGTTCGCCTCAACGATACGCAGCACATCGTCGGTAACGTTTGCGGCGGCATTCACATACAGCACACCGTCACCAACGATCAGGTCGTAGTCTTGCGCCTGGGCAAATTCCTGTACTTCCTTGAGCATCGCACGCTGGAGGAGACCATATTCCTCGTTTTGACGGAGATTAAGGTCTTCCTGGAACTCGGTTTGCAAACGCGTCAGTTCACGCTGCAGATCACGTAGTTCCTTTTCCATGTTACGGCGTTCGGTCTCACCCATTACGGCCAGATCTTTCTGCGCCTTGGTTGCCTGGTCTTCGTACTCTTTCTGCTTCGCCTGGAACTCACGCTGGCGTGGCGCAAACTCTTCCTGCAAGGCATCCATCGCGGCTTTGGTCTGTGGTGCCCGCTCGATCAACGCCGGCAGACTGACTACGCCAATCTTCATTTCCTGCGCAGCCGCCGGGAGTGCAAACGCACAAACCAGGGCGACGCCCAAAACAGCCTTTACCACTTGTTGCTTTACGAAAGTCATAAATAGATCCATCACTAATTAAAATGCTTGTCCAATGGAGAACTGGAACCGTTCCAGCTCGTCTCCGAAATACCTGTCGTTGCCATCATACGCATTCAGCGGATAGGCATAACTAAAGCGGAACAGACCCAGTGGAGCGAGCCACTGTACGCCAATTCCGACTGATGAGCGCAGCTCATCAAAATCCGGTTTGTATTCGATCGGCGCGCCCAGCTTGTCGGTAAACTGAACCTCACCCGTGTTGAATACGTTGCCGACGTCATAGAACAGGCTGGCCCGTGCCTGGCTGGCCCATTTGTCCGGAAGCGGCAGTATAAGCTCTAGCTGACTCGCAACCAACATGTTGCCGCCATAGGGCCGGCCGAAGCTGTCGCGGGGACCGAGGTAGGATTCCTTGAAACCTCGCACAGACTGGGGCCCGCCGCCATAGAACTGCTTATACGGGGGTAATGCGGTGGTATCGCCGAGCGCTTCGCCAATACCCAGCTCCGTATTGAGACGCAAGGTCCACTTGTTGCTCCAGAGCGGGAAGTATTTCGTAAAACTGTAACGCGCCTGGTAGAACTCAACATCGCTCCCCGGGACAGCCATCGAAAGGAACAGCTGCTGACGGGTTCCGCGATTGGCAAACAGGGCGCGGTTACGGCTGTCATAGGTCCAGCCGGCGATCAGCTCAAACGTATCAAACTCGGTACCGAAGAATACCGCGCCATTGCCGACGTTCTCGACAAAGGGATTACCGTTGTTGGCAACCCAGTCCTGAGCCTGCTGTGTGCTATTGGTTGACGACAACAGTTCAGAATGCTGAAAGGTCCCGCCGAATGACAGCGTCTGGTATTCAGAAATGGGGTAGCCATAGTCGACGGTGGCGCCGGCGCTGGTGGTGGAGAAGTCCGACGCGGCCGACGTGAACTGTGTGATGTCACGATAGTTAACGCTGAGTGTGCGGCGCACACCGTCCATCGTGCGGTAGGGATCCGAATGCGAGATGCTGTAGAGCTTCTGAAACCGACCGGAGTTCAATTCGACAGCAACGCGATTGCCGGTACCCAGAAAATTGGTGTGTACGATGCTGCCGTTCAGCATGACCTTTTGCGCTTCCGAGTAGCCGATACCACCAGAAAACTGGCCGGGCATGCGATATTCAATATCGAAGTCGACGTCGACGAGATCAGGACTGCCAGGTACCGGCGAATTGTCCACCTCCACTCTCTCCACAAACGGCAGTCGTTGCAGGCGAATCTTCGAACGATCCACGAGCCTGTTCGAAAGGTAAGCACCCTCCAACTGGCGCATCTCGCGGCGCAGTACCTCGTCGTCGACCTGGTCGACGCCGCGGAAATTGATATTGCGAACATAAACGCGACTTTTGGGGTTCACGTAAAATGTGATCGATGCTTCTTTCTTCTCGTGATCGAGTTCAGGAACCGGTTCGATTTCCGCGTTTGAGTACCCATCTTCGCCAAGCCGGAACACCATGAGATCCGACGATTGCGTGAGCAGGTTTTGGCTAAATATGGAGCCAGGCTGAGCGAGTACCATGCTGCGCAGGAATACTTCGTCAATCACCATGTCGCCGACGAGTTTCACCTCGGAGATCGTGTAGACCTCACCTTCGTCAATATTGATCGTGACGAATATATCTTTCTTATTCGGTGAGATTGCTACCTGGGTTGAGTCAACCTTGAAGTCGGCGTAGCCACGATCCATGTAGAACGACCGCAGGACTTCCAGATCGCCTTCCAGCGCCTCCTTGGCGTACCGATCGTCCTGCCGGATCCACGACAACCAGTTGGCTGTATCAAGCGTGAAGTTAGAACGAATTTCCTCATCGGTGTATGTCTTGTTGCCAACGATGTTGACCTGGCGAATCTTCGCGCGATCACCCTCTTTGACGTCAATCTTGATTCGAACCGTGTTGTTCGGGCGATCCTGGATGGTCGTATCGATGGTTACGCCGTATTTACCGCGGTCGTAATACTGCTCCCGCAAGAACATCTCAACATTGTCCAGGACTGAGCGATCGAATGTACGACCGCGTGCCAGACCGACACCGCGCAACGATTCCATCAGGTCTTCGGTCTTAATGTCTTTGTTACCATCGACCGTGAAACTTTCGATCGACGGACGCTCCTTCACAACGATGAGCAACGTGTCGCCATCGCGACGTATTTCAATGTCATCGAACAGGTCCTGGCCATACAACGCACGAATCGCCTCGCCGACACGAATACCGTCAACCGTGTCACCAATGTTGATCGGCAGGTAGTTGAACACCGTACCTTCTGAAATACGCTGCAACCCTTCGACGCGCATATCCTTGACGACGAAGTCGTCCGCAGCCATCGATGACAATGGCAACAAGGCCAGCAAGGCGAAGAATGTGTGTCTCATCTGCAAAGTATTTCCGTCCGTCCCGGTCAGCCCAGGATTCTCGCTATATCGTTATAAAACGCAAAGCTCATCAACAGGAGCAGCGCAAGTATGCCAATTTGCTGCCCGATAATCTGTGCCCGATCGGTCAGCGGGCTGCCTTTTACCCATTCCGCAACCTGGTACACGATCTGCCCGCCATCCAGGACCGGAATCGGCAGCAGATTGAGGATGCCGAGACTGATACTGATGAGAATAAGAAAATCGATGAAGGAACGCGCCCCGCGCTCCGCTGACTCGCCGGCAAACTGGGCAATATTGATCGGGCCGCTAATATTCTTGATCGAAACGTCGCCTGTCAACATCCGGCCCAGCATCTGTAGCGTGAAGACTGATTTGGCCCAGGTCTGTTCGATCGCCGAAACGAATGACTTCCCGGGTCCGATGTTGTCAATCATGTAGCCAACACCCAGGAATCCGGTCGTCTCACCGTTCATCGTGCGTTCGCCAAGTGTCGCAACGGTTGATTGCCGGGACTGGCCGCGTACATAGTGGATCATCACCCGTTCGCCGGCCAGCGGTTTAACCACATCGACCAGCTGCCCGAAGTGAGCGATATCCACGTCATCAACCGCGACGATGCGATCACCCTCCTGCAATCCAGCTGCAAGCGCCGCGCCGCCTTCCTGCAGGTTGCCGATGATCACCGGCGCCGGGCCTGGCATGAAACCCAGCCCGACAAACAGCACACCTGGCTCTGTCAGACCAGCCGCTGCGTCTTCCGGGATGTCGAGGACCGCCAGACGTCGTGAGCCGTACGTATCTTCTAGTGTCAGTGGAATTCGGTTCTCGGACACAAGCTTGTCGAGGATGCCAATCAGCGCGCTATCCCAGGCCAGCACGTCCGTGTCGCCAACCCGGACGATCTGCTCGCCCTCGCGAAGACCAGCCGCGGCGGCGTAGGAATCAGGTGTAACCTCACCAATCGTCGGTCGCAGCGCAGGCACTCCGTCCATGAACAGGAACCAGAACGCCAAGATCGCAAAAAAGAAATTGAACGCCGGGCCCGCCAGCAATACCGCAATACGCGACGGAATCGGCCGCTGGTCGAACGCGCGACCCTCATCAGCAGGATCGATGGCTCCTTCGCGACTGTCGAGAAACCTCACGTATCCACCTAGCGGTATCGATGCGATGCAATACTCGGTGTCATCCCGGCCGTAGCGACGGGACCAGATGGGTTTGCCGAAACCTATAGAAAAGCGCAGCACCTTCATGCCAGCCCAACGGCCGACAATGTAATGCCCGAATTCGTGTACCGCGACCAGGATGCTGATCGCGACGATAAATGACAGGAGGTTTGTCAGCGCACTACCCATAAACTGCAATCTTCCCTAGTTGACCGGTGTCGGAAGCCGCAGTTCCCGCAGCATCACAGATCACCCTAGCCCGGATAAGATGAACCCTTCCTGAACCGTGCATTACGCGAGTCCCAGCCAGCCGAGGCCCAGCGCAAACGGTGGCGCAGCCGCGGCGACGGAATCGATACGATCGAGCACACCCCCGTGTCCCGGAAACAGCGTGCCGCTGTCCTTAACGCCGGCCGTACGCTTGAACATGCTCACAGTCAGGTCACCGACCACCGAAATTGCCGCGATTCCCAGGCAGAATGGCAGAAATACGGCGATATCCAGGTTGCGCGACAGCCCGGTTGCGAGGGCCAGTACGCCGACAAGCAGCAATCCACCGATAACGCCTTCCCAGGTCTTGCCCGGGCTAATGGCCGGCGCCAGCTTGACGCGACCGAATTTCTTGCCCGCAAAATAGGCGCCAGCATCGGCAGCCCAGACAATCAGCATGGTAAAAATGAGGTACTCAACACCGAGACGAATCAGCAGTACCAGTGCCGCATAGAGGGGCACCAGAACCAACACGCCACAGATCCAGCGCACCGGCATCGGGATGGCCGTCGGAAAACGCAGGTTCCAGAGAAACGCGACAAACCACCATGCGCTGGCGACCTGCAGAATCAGCGTTGTCTTCTCCGGAATTACAAAATACACAAGCGCAAGACAGGCCGAGACTATAGCCGTATACGCGCCTTTCTTAACGGATGAGGACAGACCCAGGAATCCGGACCACTCCCAGGCGCCAACAACCAGCAGCAGGCCGATAAGCCATTCGGCAACCTGGAGCGGCAGCGCAAACAGCACTACAGCGATCAGAAGCAGCGAAATGACCGAAGTAACTACTCTCGCTTTTAGCATTCTGCCGCCTCTACCTGGTCGCCCGTGTGGCCGTACCGCCGCTGTTTGCTCGCAAAATACGCGAGCGCCTTGTCGAATTCGGTCTTATCAAACTCCGGCCACAGGACATCCGTAAACCAGAGTTCCGCGTACGCAAGATTCCACAACAGAAAATTGCTGATGCGTTGCTCGCCGCCGGTGCGAATCAGCAGATCAGGATCGGGCATGCCGGCCAGCTGCAGTTCGCCCGCGAGCATATCTTCGTCGATATCAATCGCATTTAAATCGCCTGCCGCCGCCTTGCTCGCCAGCGACTGGGCGGCCTTCACCAGGTCCCAGCGACCGCCAAACGCCACCGCAATATTGAGGCACAGCCCGGTATTGCCGGCGGTCTTCTTCTCAGCCTCGGCCATTTTTTTCTGCAGTCCGTTACTGAGCTCTTCGAGCGCCCCAACAAACCGCAGCCTTACGTTATTACGATGCAGCTCGACCACTTCTCGTCGCAATGCTTCTACGAACAGGCTCATCAGGCTGCTGACCTCTTCTTCCGGCCGCCGCCAGTTCTCGCTGCTGAATGCGAACAGGGTCAGGTAGCTAACCCCTCGCTCCGCGGCCGCCTCAACCGTCGACCTGACCGATTTGACGCCCGCACGATGGCCCTTATGACGTGCCTTGCCTTGCCTGCGCGCCCAGCGCCCGTTGCCGTCCATGATGACAGCAACATGTGTGGGGATATTGTTTGGCTGAGCAGACACAGGCAGAAGTGACGGAGAAACCGTCAGATTTCCATGAGCTCCGCTTCTTTGGCAGCGAGCACCTCATCGATCTCGGCGATGTATTTGTCGGTGACCGTCTGGATGTCGCCCTCGGCGCGACGCTCTTCATCTTTGCCGATCATTTTTTCCTTGAGCAGTTCTTTGACGTCATGCATGGCGTCACGGCGAATGTTGCGTACCGCGATCCGGCCGCCTTCTGCCTCGTGGCGCACGATGCGAATCATGTCCTTGCGCCGCTCTTCAGTCAGCGCGGGCAGGGGCACGCGAATGATCGTTCCGGCCGTCGCCGGGTTCAGTCCGAGGTCAGAGCTCATGATCGCCTTCTCGATGACCTTAACCATGTCTTTTTCCCATGGCGTAACCGTCAGCGTCCGTGAGTCCTCAACGCCAACGTTGGCGACCTGGCTAAGCGGTACCTGGCTGCCGTAGTACTCAACAGTAATGTGGTCGAGCAGGCTCGTGTGGGCACGACCCGTACGAATCTTGGTCAACTCGGAATTGAGTGCGGCTACGCTCTTAGACATGCGTACGCCTGCGTCTTTCATGATTTCATCCAACACGATGTTGCCCTCTCCTGTTACTCATTGCCCGGCACTTACGCTCAGGCATCTACCAGTGTTCCCAGTTCATCGCCCGCCATCGCCTGGACGAGCGCATTCGCCCTTGTCAGGTCGAAGACGCGCAGCGGCAGGTGGTTGTCGCGGCACATGACGATCGCTGTCGCGTCCATCACGTCGAGCTTGTCCGCGATCACCCGGTCGTACGACACGACTTCGAATCGTTTTGCATCGGGGTTCGTTTCGGGATCCGCATCATAAACGCCGTCGACTTTGGTTGCCTTGAGCAACACGTCGGCGCCGATTTCGATAGCACGCAGGCTTGCTGCTGTATCTGTTGTAAAGAATGGATTGCCGGTGCCGGCCGCCATGATGACCACACGCCCTTTCTCAAGATGCCGGATGGCACGGCGGCGAATGTAATCCTCACAGACCGCATTGATCTCGAGTGCCGACATGACTCGAGCGTGTACATCGAGTGACTCGAGCGCATCCTGGATGGCCAGCGCATTCATAACCGTGGCCAGCATACCCATGTAGTCGCCGGTTACCCGATCCATACCGGCGCGCGCAAGGCCTGCGCCGCGGAAGATGTTGCCACCGCCGATGACGATGGCGATCTCGACACCTGTCTTTCGGGCTGTCGCGATTTCGGCGGCGATACGTTGAATGACCCGCGGCTCAATGCCGTAATCCAGTTCTCCCATCAGCGCTTCGCCGCTGAGCTTTAGCAATACACGTCGGTATTGAACTGAACTGTCAGTCATACACTGGCCTCATCTGTAAGCATGCCCGCGGGCAAATGGCTGTTGATTCTAGCGCAAACCCCGTAGATCTTCATTACGGGTCTTCATTAAAATCAACAGCTTAAGCAACCTACTTAGCTGGCGCCCTGAACCTGGGCCATGACTTCTTCGACGAAGTTGTCTTCCTTCTTTTCGATGCCCTCACCGACCTCGAAACGAACGAAAGACACAATCGAAGCGTCAGCGCCCTTCACCAGCTTGCCGACCGTTACGTCTGGATCCTTGACGAACGGCTGACCTACAAGCGTGATTTCCTTCAGGAACTTGGCGACACGGCCGGTGACCATCTTCTCAACGATCTCCGGGGGCTTGCCCGATTCCGCGGCCTGCTCCGAGAAAATACGCTTTTCACGTTCGAGCATCTCGGCCGGAACGCCTGACTCGTCGATGCAGGTCGGGTTGATGGCTGCAACGTGCATAGCGATATCGCGCGCCAGCTCTTCGTCACCACCCTTAAGCGCAACGATGGCACCAATACGTGCGCCGTGCGTGTAAATGCCGATCGGACCATCAGTCGCTACGATCTGGGCACGACGGACCGAGATATTCTCGCCAACCTTCTGGATGAGGTCGGTCCGCGCCTGCTCTACCGAGCGACCGTCGCCACTGTCTTTCTCAGCAAGCGCGACAACATCTGTCTCGCCGGAAGCAAGTACAGCTGCGGCGATGGATTCAGCGAATGCAACGAAGTTCTCATCTTTCGCGACAAAATCCGTTTCTGAATTCACCTCGACGATCACGGCCTTACCGCCATCCTTGTTGATGACGACGCGACCGTCCGCGGCAACGCGACCGGCCTTCTTGTCAGCCTTGGCCTGGCCCGACTTACGCAGCGCTTCCGCAGCCGCATCGAGATCGCCATTCGATTCGACGAGCGCTTTCTTGCACTCCATCATGCCGGCGCCTGTGCGCTCGCGGAGTTCTTTCACCATTGATGCAGTGATAGACATTATTTTTCCTCCGCCTTTTCGTCGGCTTTTTCGGCCTTGGCTTCTACCTTTGCTTCAGGCTCTGCCTCAACCTTCGGTTCAGCCTTTGCTTCAGCCTTTGCTTCAGCCTTTGCTTCAGCCTTTTTCTCGGCTTTCGGTTCAGTCTTGGCTTCAGCCTTTTCCTCGGCTTTCGGTTCGGCCTTAGCCTCTACCTTTGCGTCAGCCTTGTCCTCAGCCTTGGCGTCGTCCGCCTTCTTATCATCAGCCTTGTCATCCGCAGCGGCTTTCTCGGCCGGTGCCTTCTTGATAGTCGTTTTCTTCGCCGCCTTCTTCTTGGCTGCAGGCTTCTTGGCGCCCTTCTTCTTGGCGCGCGCTTTCTTCGGCTTGCCGTGTTCGTCGAGCTCGACGAAGTCGTCTTCGCCCAGCGCTACTTCAGGCAGAGAAGACTTGCCTTCCAGAACGGCATCAGCAATAACCCCCGAGTACAACTCGATGGCACGCATTGCGTCGTCGTTACCCGGAATAATGTAGTCAACGCCGTCCGGCGAGCAATTGGTGTCAACGATCGCAACGACCGGGATACCCAGCTTGCGAGCTTCGCGAATAGCGATGTCTTCATGGTCAACGCCGACGACAAACATCACGTCGGGAAGCGAACGCATGTCCTTGATACCGCCGAGGCTGCGCTCGAGCTTTTCCTGCTCGCGCGAAAGTCCCAGGACTTCTTTCTTGGTAAGGCCGTCGAAGCTGCCATCCTCGGCCATCGCTTCAAGCGTCTTGAGGCGCTTGACCGACTGGCGAATCGTCTTGTAGTTGGTCAGCATGCCACCGAGCCAGCGCTGGCAGACAAACGGCATTTCACAACGCGCCGCATGCGTGCGAACCGCTTCGCGCGCAGCACGCTTGGTGCCAACAAACAGGATGGTGCCGCCATCGGCGACGGTTGCCTTCACGAACGCGCTTGCTTCGCGCGCCAACGGCAGGCTCTTTTCGAGGTTAATAATGTGGATCTTGTTACGTTCGCCAAAGATGAACGGTGCCATCTTGGGGTTCCAGTAACGGGTCTGATGACCAAAGTGCACGCCAGCCTCTAGCATCTGGCGCATGGTTACGTCTGCCATTTCAATATCTCCGGGTTAGGCCTCCGTATATCCCATTCCACAACCCCTTTTTTAGTGGGGCACCCAGCAGAACGTGCCGATATACGTGTGATTTAGTGTCACCGGAAATAACATTAGTTGCCCCCGGCGCGCGCGCTTTATACCATAGCCGGCCGCCGACGTTAACCCTTTATTTTCAACGGGAAGTTTCTAGCGGTACCGGACACCTTATATCGAGTCTAAGCGGACCTGTTTAGACTCGATATAAGGTGTCCGGTACCCGATTATTGAGCCATGACAGTCACAATTAAATCACCTGAACAGCAGGAAAAAATGCGCATTGCCGGCCGCCTGGCCGCCGATGTCCTTGATATGATCGGTGATTATGTCAAGCCCGGCGTCACGACCGACGAACTCGACCAGATTTGCCACGAGTTCATTACGGTCGAGCAAGGCGCCATCCCTGCCCCCCTCAACTACCGTGGCTTCCCGAAGTCGATCTGTACCTCGGTTAATAACGTGGTCTGCCATGGGATCCCCGGCGACAAAACCCTTAAATCCGGAGATGCGGTGAATATCGACATCACGGTGATCAAGGACGGTTTTCACGGCGACACCAGCCGTATGTTCATGGTTGGTAAGGAAAATATCCTTGCCAGGCGCCTTTCGACCGTCGCCAGGGAGGCCATGTGGCTGGGCATCGAGGAACTGGCACCGGGCAAGCGTCTCGGCGATGTTGGGGCCGCTGTCCAGAAGCACGTGGAGTCACACCGCTACTCGGTGGTTCGCGAGTATTGCGGCCATGGCATCGGCGAGGTCTTTCACGAAGATCCCCAGGTCCTGCATTACGGCAAGGCCGGCACGGGCATGGAGCTTCGTGAAGGCATGACCCTGACGGTGGAGCCGATGGTAAACGCCGGCAAAGCCGGTGTGCGCCTGCTACCCGACGGCTGGACCGTCGTGACCAGGGACCGCAGCCTCTCAGCACAGTGGGAGCACACCTGCCTGATTACGGCAGATGGCTTCGAGGTGCTGACGCTGGGCGCCGCTGACCGCTGAAATAACAATGCCTTACAATGAAATTCGCGAATCGTTAGCAGCTGCCAGCGAGTCGCTGCGCACGCGTTTTCTTGCGGGTGAGTCCGTCGTCGACCTGGTGCATGCCCGTGCGGACCTGATCGATGGCGTCCTGACCGGCCTCTGGCGCGAGCATATCGAGCCCCTCGGGGCAGCGCTGGTCGCAGTGGGCGGCTACGGACGGGGCGAACTGCACCCGTCCTCCGATGTCGACATCATGCTGCTCGTGCCCGACACCCTCCCCGACGGGAGTGATGACAGGCTGTCCGCCTTTGTCACGGCCCTGTGGGATATAGGGCTGGAGGTAGGTCACAGTGTGCGCAGCATCGCGCAATGCCGCGAGGAAGCCGCTGCGGACCTGACCGTTGCCACGACGCTGATGGAGGCTCGCCTCCTGGCGGGCCCTGAGTCACTGTTTGCGGCCATGCAGGCCGCGATGTCTCCCGAGCAGATGTGGCCCTCAGACCGGTTTTTCGAGGAAAAACGCAAGGAACAGATCGTCCGGCACCACCGCTACCACGACACGGCCTACAACCTCGAACCCAATGTAAAGGGCAGCCCCGGCGGTCTGCGCGACATTCAAATGATCGGCTGGGTGGCAAAACGGCATTTTGGCGCAGCGACGTTACGCGAACTTGTGGATCATCGCTTCCTGACGCCGGGCCAGCTGCGGCGCCTGGAGGAAGGCCAGGCGTTTCTGTGGCGTATCCGTTTTGCGCTGCATATTCTCACCGGCCGTCGCGAAGACCGCCTGCTGTTCGACCACCAGAAGAACCTGGCCGAGATGCTCGGCTATGAGGATGCGTCCTACACTCTCGCTGTGGAACAGCTCATGCAGCGTTACTACCGGACCGTAATGGACCTCAGCCGCCTCAATGAGATGCTGTTGCAGCTGTTCGAAGAAGCCATCCTCATGGATCCGGATGCGCAAGCCGAACCACTGAATGAGCGCTTCCAGGTGAAGAACGGCTTCTTACAGACGGTCCACGACAATGTGTTCCGCAACGATCCGTCTGCTTTGCTTGAGCTCTTCCTGCTGCTGCAGCAGAACCCCGAGATTCGTGGCGTCAGCGCCTGGACGGTCGGCCTGATCAAACGCAACCTGTACCTGATCGACGATGAGTTCCGCCAAAACCCGCGGCATCATCGCCTGTTCCTGTCGATCCTGCGTGAGCCCGAAGGCGTAACGCATGAACTGCGGCGCATGAATCTCTATGGCGTGCTGGGGCTCTACATTCCGGCTTTCGGGCGAATCGTCGGGCGCATGCAATACGACCTTTTTCATGCCTACACTGTGGACGAACACACCCTGTTCGTCGTGAGCAACCTGCGGCGCTTTGCGCTCGCCCGTTTCGACGACGAGTTCCCCCATTGCAGCGAGGTCATGCAGGGGCTCGAACAGCCCGAGATCGCCTATCTGGGCGGCCTGTTTCACGACATTGCGAAGGGACGAGGTGGCGACCATTCGGAACTGGGTGCCGTCGATGCCGAAGCGTTTTGTCTCGAGCACGGACTCAGCAAATATGAGGCCGGCATTGTCGCGTGGCTCGTGCGCAATCACCTCATCTTGTCAATGACAGCGCAAAAGAAAGACATTCACGATCCGGACGTCATCAATGAGTTTGCATCGACCGTGGGCGACCCTTTGCATCTCGACTACCTGTATGTCCTGACCGTCGCCGATGTTCGCGGCACCGATCCAAAACTCTGGAATTCTTGGAAAGCGCAGCTGTTCCATGATCTCTACGTCCTGACGAAACGAGCGCTAAGGCGCGGGCTGGAAAATCCGATTGATCGCGAACTCCTGCTCAATGAGAAACAGGAGAAAGCACGGACGATCCTCGTAGAACGCGGCATCGCAGACGAGCGCATCGACTTCG